>TARA_B110000003_G_scaffold128847_2_pt1 | contig 24750 bp, 21 predicted proteins | sample TARA_B110000003 | Tara Oceans TARA_B110000003 (sample SAMEA4396424) | marine metagenome | biome: Westerlies Biome; feature: [SRF] surface water layer (ENVO:00010504); material: water (ENVO:00002006), including particulate matter (ENVO:01000060) such as... | depth 5 m
ATTCATGTGTTATTCTTCCCCCAAGAACCGTTTTAAGTATCTTTATATTTATAATTTCATCTGGGTTAACTTTATGAGGATCTTTCTCAAGGATGACAAAATCAGCTAATTTTCCAGCCTCTAATGACCCTTTGATATCTTCCTCAAAAGAAGCATAAGCTCCATGCAAAGTACAAATACGCATGGCTTCGCCAACTGAGATTCTCTGATCTGGACCCCAGACTCTTCCTCTTACATCCTTTCTTGTTACCATACTTTGAATAGCCATCATTGGTTCATATGGTCCAGGCGTGAAGTCTGAAGCGGGCGCCACCGGGATTCCTGCATCCAAAAAACTCCGATGTGCAAACATATTTTGCATTTTCTCATAACCATAGTCGACCCATTTGTTCCCATGATAATAAGCATATGTATAAAAAGGTGTAGGAATTACGCCTGCTGTTTTGATACGACCTAAAAGATTCTCATTCACTAATGAGCAATGCTCTATTCGATGTCGAGGGTTTGGCCCATTATTAGACTTTAATACTTTTTCATAAGCATTCAATACCATATCAATAGCAATATCCCCATTCGCATGTATCCCTACCCTAAAATCATGCGCAACAGCATCATCTACAGCGGCATATATTTCATCTTGATTCATAGTCAAGATGCCATAATCATCTGGTTTACCTTCATAAGGAGTACTCATACTCATGGTCCTTTCTGAAGCTGAGCCATCGGCAGCAAATTTAACAGCCCCAATGCGAATCATTTCATCACCATACCCTGATCCGATACCAGCCTCTTTCAAGCCACTGTATACTTGGCTACTTCCATTTGGCATAAATGAAACCCTAAAAAATAGCTCATCGTTCCTTCTCGCATCCTGATAGGCCAATAAATCATCACGATTACCACTAGCATCTGTTGTGGAGGTTAAACCTGAAGCTGCCATGTTTTTTGAACTAATACGAGCAGCTTCTTGCCGAACACTCCGATCCATAATAGGCCAAGTACCTACTTTAAAAAAAGCATCAACTGCATGTTCGGCAACTTTTCCTGTAAAATCACCATTCTCACGATAAAATTTTCCCCCTACCGGATCAGGAGTCTCCATAGTCACTCCAGCAATATCAAGCGCCATCGAGTTAACAACACCTGTATGGCCTCCTCGATGAGCAACATATACAGGGTGATCTTTTACCACTTGGTCAATATCATTTCTATTTAAAGGTCGCTCATCAGAAAACTTAGTATCATCATACATCACACCTCTCACCCAATGCCCAGGTGGAGTTTGTGATGCCTTCCATGCCAAAGCTTTCTTAACCTCATCAATATTTGGCAAATTAACATTTACACCAATGGCTTCTTCTGCAAATAATGGATGACTATGAGCATCAATAAAGCCAGGTGTTATAACATGGTTACTTGCATCAATTCTCTCAGTGCTCGCACCAGCAAATGGCAATACTTCCTCTAAATCACCAACTGCCAATATACGATCATCTTTAATGGCCATTGCTTCAGCCACTGGGTTATATGTATCCATAGTGATGATTTTTCCTATCACCAACATATCTGCTTGGCCAGTAACATAAGCTGCATTTGATTGGCCCGATATTGACGCAACACCCAATCCAAGTGGAAGTGCTGCGGAGGAACCCAAGAAATTCCTTCTTGAAAATTTACCCATTTATTTCTCCATGATTCTAAGTGACTATAACTAGTATTTTATTTTTTAAGCCCTCTTTTTTGTATTCAAGATCTCAAAATTTTTTGTAACTGAGTCAATCAAAATTGATTCTTTAGAATATTCTATCATCCAAAATAATTTATAAATGATGCCTTTATTTTCTATGACTTTTTCATAATTAAAAAATGCTTTAAATTTTTGATTGAGATGATTTGTAATGAAACTTTTTAGTTTCTTATTAGCCTGAGTTTCATGATTCTTAATATCAAGCATCTCTTGCTTTAGCGCATATGATCTAGTTATTTCCAATACATCAGTAGTTATACCCTCGCCGCTACAAGCATCTATCAAAGCATTAATTGAAATTCTGTTGCCACCAAACAAAAATGGTAATTTACAGTTAATATTATATTGATAATAAGGATAATAAAATTGCTTAATTGAAGTTATCTCATCACAACTTATTATCTTTTCTGCAATATTTTGAGCATCTTTTTGCTGCATGTTATTACTGATTAAAGAAATTGAGATATATTGACTCATTTATTTGACCTCAAAAATTTCTTAATCTCCCATGCTTGAGTTGTTATTGCATTATCTGGCAATACCTTCATGTCTTTTGGTATTACCCTGACATCTGCAGACTCTTCTATCATCTCTGTAACGTAATTTGGTACCGGATATTTTGATTGAGTGATTAAACTCACAATAACCATAGTAGCTGTCGAAGAGACAATTCCTGCTAACATTGGAGCGATTGTTGTGATACTGGTAATGTCAAAATATTCCCAGCAAAACGCTACCAGGGCTCCCATAATAATTGATGAAAGAGCACCAGGTGTGTTGGCTTTTTTCCACCAGACGGCACAAATATATGCAGGTAAAAAAGCGCTTCCTAGGACTGACGTGGCAAATATTACTACATTAAAAACAGAAGGGGGCTCCACTAGGGCAACGAAGTAACCAATCAATGCTATTATAATAACCAAAATTCTTGAGACCCAAACCATTTGTTGCTCAGATGCCTCAGAATCAATAAATCTCTCATACAAATCTCGCGCCGCGATCGTTCCAGTTTGGAGAAGCAAAGAATCTGCTGTCGACATTATAGCCGCCATAATTGCCGCCATTACTAATCCAGTTGCTGCAGAAGGAAGTAACTCACCAGCAAGTTGAAAGATCACCATTTCAGGGTCACTTATGCTTGGTAATATCAAAATTCCGAAAATACCAATCATATATGGTGTAGGAACAAACAATAAGTTCCATGCAGTTGCCCAACCACCAGCTTGTCTTGCAGTAACTGGAGATTTCATTGCCATATGACGTGTAACCAGATGTGGCCATCCGAGTGGTCCAATTGAAAAAATTAAAATTGCACCAGCGACAACGCCCCATTGCCCCTCAAAACCTAAATCTTTTCCCCACATTGAAAGCAAATTGGGGTCAAAAATATGAAGCGCATTATTAGCAGCTGAAAAGCCACCTAATTGTGACAGAACAGCAATAAAAATCCACATCACCCCGAACAACATTATCAAACTTTGAAAAAAATCAGTGTATGCTACAGCCAAATAACCACCCATAAATGTATATAAAACTATGACCGTAACTGCTATAGCTAAAGCTGCTGGGTAAGGGATGCCAGTTACTAGTGCCATTCCTTTTCCACCAGCAATAAATTGTGCTAACACATAAAAACCTAGTAAAAATATAGTCAGTAAAGCTGAAAATAATCTTAATATTGATGAAGGGTATCGTCTTTCCAGATACTCAATCGCAGTAAGTGCTCCTGATAATTGAGAAAATTTTCTCATTCTTCGCCCAAGAATGGAAAAATTTAATATTCCTCCTCCAATATCACCTAGCGCATACCATAGAGCCCAATATCCCTGAAGATAGCCAAGACCACCTGCCCCAAGAAACATGTACCCACTCATTGAAGTAGTCTGAAGTGTCAAGGCTGTGGTTGCAGGACCAATTTTTCTCCCGCCAAGTAAGTAGCCCTCCAGATCTTTACTACCTCCATTACGCAAAGCCCAATAACCGATACTAATTACAACGAAATAGTAAAGTATCAAGAAAAGAATCACGACACCGTTCATGATGAATCCTCATCATCTTTACTGGAAGGCCAATAGCGTGTTCGATAAAGAAAAACTAGAGTATATAAAATCCAAAATATAGGAAAACCAAAAACCCAAAAAAAAGTCTCCATTGGTAATCCAAACATAACATCTACCCTCTAGTATGATTATTCAGGGAACTAGTAATTTAATCATATTTTAATTCTTGCATAACTTTTTCCAACTGCATTAAGAAAAAATCAGCATTTTCTCTTGTAAAGACCATTGGAGGCCTAAGTTTTAATATATTTTCATCTGGCCCAATTGTATTAGTTAAAATACCATATTCTTTTAATTTCTGAACTACTAAAGATGCTTCTTTACTCGCTGGTATTCCCTCTTTTTCATCCATCATTTCAATAGCAAGGAAAAATCCACGTCCACGCACATCTCCAATGAGCGGATATTTTGCCGCAATATTTTCTATACCTGATTTTAAGTAAGTACCAACCTCTAATGCATTTTTTTGAAGATTTTCATTTTCAATTACATCAAGAACAGCCATCGCTGCTGCACAAGATACTGGATTCCCCCCAAATGTATTAAAATACCCTGTTTTTTTTGAAAATTTTTCAATAATATTTCTTTTGATAATGGTCGCTGCTATTGGATGACCATTACCCATAGGCTTACCTAAAGTAACTATATCAGGAACAAAGTTATCACTCTCAAAACCCCAGAAATTTTTACCAGTCCTTCCAAAGCCCGGTTGTACTTCATCGGCAATAAATAATCCACCTGCTTCACGAATTATCTCTGCAGCTTTTCTTAAATAACCTGATGGAGTCCCTACAACGCCACTACTAGAAACTATAGTATCTATAATAAATGCAGCAACTTTAATATTTCTTTCTTTTAATGAATTAATTGCTGTTTTAATGTGTTCAGCATATTTATCAGACGCATCTTCCTGACAATACATTCCTCGATAAGTATCTGGAGCTGGAACAGTAGCAATATAATCAGAGCGGTCCTCTGGTTCGTTATCCTCTGTAGATATTTCTGCTATAGCATATGAGTTTCCATGATAAGCATCTTCTGTAACAATTATTCCTGTTCCCTCTGTGAAGGTTCTTGCTACTCTTAGAGCAAGTTCATTAGCCTCGGTTCCTGTGCAACTGAACATCGCCACATCAAGACCATTAGGCATTTTATCAAGAAGCCTCTCAGCATAATTCAAAACATTATCATGCAAATAACGAGTATGAGTATTTAGCACACCTACTTGATCTTTAATTGCCTCGACCACATGTGGATGACAATGACCAACATGTGCAACATTGTTATACATATCTAAATAGCGCTTACCATCCTTATCATAAAGCCAAACTCCCTCACCACGAACTATATTAAGAGGGCGATCATAAAATAATCTATATGCGGGACCAAGCAATCTCTCTCTTCTCTCAATCATTTGATCAAAAGTGTAATTATTTTGTTTAATATTCAATGTTAATTTTGACTTTCATTTGAGGCAAAACGTCCAGCAATAGTTCCTGTGAGCAGAAGAAAAATACCCATACAAAATAGAAACTCTGGATAGCTTCGAGTAACAGCGCAGTAACATGAAACAATAAAATTAGAGGCTTGGAATAAATTTATGTAAAAACCCTCTCGTTTCATCATCTTTGGGAACTTAAATGTCGAAACCATCCCTATTGCTAAGATCACCATAAAAATCGGCGCATAAAGATTTATTTGTTCAGCATTGAGATACCCCTCATACCTTAATAATAATATAGCTGCAGTAGCGGTTAATCCACCTCCTGCGGCAGTAATTGGTATACCTGAAAACCAACCTTTCATAGGTTTATCAGAAGTTAAGTTATATCGAGCTAATCTCAATGCACCTGCAAGAACAAAAATACTTACCGAGGTCGCAAGAATCCAAAATTCAATTGAATAGCGGCTTAAATCATTAAGATACATAACTGTATTTAACATTAAGACCGCAGGTGCAACTCCGAAAGAAACCAGATCAGCCATCGAATCGAATTCTGCGCCAAATGGCGACGTTGCATTTAACATTCTTGCAGCTAAACCATCCATCACATCAAGAATGCCACACCAAACTATCATCCATGCAGCTTGCTCGATATTTCCATGCTGACTAGTAATTATTGCAGAAAAACCTAATAATAGGCTCGCTGCCGTAAATATATTTGGGATGCTATATCGTACGATATTTTTCAAAATATACTTCCTATTGGTACTTGATTTAGTAAAAAAAATTATAACATATTTCTCAAAATCAACCGTGTGAGAGCATTTATAGCTTGTAAACTAATGCAACTAATCATTCTCAAAATCCCAATTAGGTTTGCGTTTATCCAAGAAAGCTTCGATACCTTCTTTTGCTTCACTCTCCAACATATTCATTGTCATAACCTTAGAACTTAAGATATAAGCATCACTAAGACTTAAATTCTGCTGTTCATAAAATGTTTTTTTACCAATCGAAACTGTCAATGAAGGTTTTTCTGCGATTAAAATAGCTAAGTCTCGAGTTTGTTTTTTAAGGTCAGTCTCACTAGTGACCTTGTTTATTAGACCTATACTCTCTGCTTTTTTTGCGTTAATCATTTCACCAGTTAACAACATTTCCATGGCATGCTTATTAGAGATATTCCTAGAAAGCGCGACCATTGGAGTGGAACAAAATAAACCGATATGAACTCCAGGAGTTGCAAAAGTTGAATTTTCTGAAGCAATTGCAAGATCACAACTTGCTACTAATTGACAGCCCGCAGCAGTTGCAACACCGGAAATCTCTGCTATCACAGGTTTGGAATGATTCACAATTAATTGCATTAATCGAGAACAATCAGCAAATAATTCTTGAAAAAATGCATACCCTTTATCTGGTTGTTTTCTCGCAGCTGTCATTTCTTTTAGATCATGGCCCGCACAAAATACTGGATGAGCAGCTGCGATGATAATTACTTTTATTTCCTTATTAATTTCCGCCCTCTCTAAGGCAAAAATCATCTGAGCAATCATCTGAGAAGATAATGAATTCCTACGTTGAGGATCGTTAAGCTTAAGTCTTAAAACTTTAGAATCTATATTTTCAGTTAAGATATTTTTTGATTTGTTTGTATTCTTATCCATAATTATTGATTTAAATTAATATTTCCTTTTAGATTGCCACGAAAGAATTAGCCCCAAAATAATCCAAATAAAAATAATTGCCCATTCATATGGCCATATCAAAGCTGCTGGACTCCCTGGAAAATATAACCTAGCTAAACCTAATGATGAAAAAAATGCAACAAAACCCACTATTCGCCAATAATGAATTTTAAATGGTCTATGCATATCAGGTTCACGATATCGCAATACTAAAAAAGATATCGTTACCAAAATATACGCCAAACTTATGCCCAGACCACCTGCATTCACAAGCCACAATAAAGCTGGTCTTCCAAAAAAAGGAGCAACCATTGAGAGTAGGCCTATTAATAATATAGCCTTATATGGTGTATTATATTTTGGATGCAGATCACTTAAAAATTTCGGTAATTGTCCTGCTTCTGACATTGCATATATAGCTCGACTACCACCAATTAAAAATGCATTCCAGCTAGTCAATAATCCTCCTATACCTGCCAAGACTATAAGATTTCCCATAGCATTTGAGTTAAATAATATTTTAGCTGCATCTGCTGCAGGCAACTCTGAATTATTTAAGGCTTGCTGACCAATTCCTAAAGAAATAGCGATGATAATCAAAACATACCAAGTAATAGCCATTACAATAGATATTATTATTGTCTGACCTATTTTATTAAATGGGATATCAATTTCCTCTGCAGCCTGAGGGATAACATCAAATCCTACAAACATGAAAGGAACCATAACTAATACAGATAAGAAGCCTGACATATGATTAGTAATAAAAGGGTGCAAATTCCTTGACTGCCCGAATTCAGCGGCGCCAAAAAAAAGAATCAAACCGCTAATTAAAATCAAGCTTGTGACTAATACTTGCAATTTTGCAGCAGTTTTAATTCCCAAGACATTGATTAAAGTAACCAGCAATGCTCCTACTAAACCGATTGCTACCCAGGTGATGTGAACATCCCAATCTAAAATTGTCCATAAATATCCATGACTTAGATTTGGAATTAAATAGGTCAAAACCGTTGGGAGAGCAACGGCCTCAAAAGAAATAACGGAAACATAACCGAATAAAATTGACCAAGTACAGATAAAAGAGACAATCGAACCCATAGCTCTCTTGGAGTAGATATGCTCTCCACCTGCCAGCGGCATTGCTGAGGCTAGCTCTGCATATGTTAGTCCCACTAATAGGACTATTCCACCACCAACCAAAAAGGCAATTACAGCACCAACACTTCCAGCACTCATTACCCAGAAACCAGACATAACTACCCAGCCCCACCCAATCATTGCGCCAAAAGAGAGAGCCAAAACCTCTCTAAAACTCATGATTCTTGACAATTTTCCCTGATTCAACTTATAACCACACTAAAGAATTACTATTTTCTGTTTTAATTTATTGTCTTTACTTAATTCTTATCCAAGGATATTTCTCGTAGCCCCTCTTCTTCAAATTCTTGGATCTCCTTTCCATAAGGCCATATTGCGAGAACTCTTACTCCATTCTCGGAATCACTTCGATGAACTACTAAATCAGGGCTTTTAACAATTCCCAGCATACCTGGATATAAAATATGCGAAACTCCATTCACAATATGATCAAGCCTCCCATCAAGAACATAAAGTAACTCTAGTTCATGCATATGGGCTATATCTTGGTATCCGGGTGGAAAATATATCTCGGCTATCTCTATACTTGAATTTCCAATACTGTCTTCCTCAAGCATAGTTTTAATCCAACCAATCTCCTGCGTATCATCCCATTCAAATCGCCTAATCCCAGATGATACGTTTTTATAGGCAGATGAAATAGTGACATCTTTACGGTCAGATTTTGAGCATGCCGTGAACATAAAACATGCCAAACAGATTGATAATATCTTCAAGAGTGATTGGCTTAACTTCATTATTGGTAACTCCTTTGATCTCTATTTCTCGTAAATAATTACCCCATTGACAATCGTCATCAGAATTTCACCATCTAATAAATCTATAGGGCTATCATCAGAAATCATAAACGGATCAACGTTCATAATACTGAGATCCGCCCATCTTCCTACTTCAATTATTCCAGTCAAATCTTCCCTAAAACTCGCATATGCCGACCAAGATGTATAGGCTCTTACCGCTTCATCAATATTAACTGATTCCTCCTTAAACCAACCACCTTCGGGCTGAGCATCCTTGTCTTGTCTGGTAATAGCTGAGTGTAACCCATAAAATATACTATGATCTGAGCCTGGATTATCAGAATTAAATGTTAATCGCGCACCACTTTCTCTTATTGAGCGCCAAGCATACGCCCCCTTGACTCTATCAGAGCCAAGACGGTCTTCAGCCCAAGTTTTATCTTCTACAGCATGCGCTGGCTCCATGGATGCAATAATTCCAAGCTGGCTTAAACGAGGTAAGTCATCAGGATGCAGGATTTGAGCATGCTCAATTCTATGTCGATTTAATCTAGTTGATGGATCCTCATTAAAGACTTTTTCCAATATATCTATAGCCTCACGATTACCGGCATCACCAATTGCATGAATTGCAACTTGAAACCCTTGCTTCATTGCTCTAGACATCAATGCCTCATTGAACCCATAACCATCACCACTAATACCTCGGTGCCCTGGTTGATCAGAGTAGTCAAATAACAATCTCGCCCCTCTTGAACCAAGTGCACCATCATAATAAGCCTTCACTGATCTAGTCACGAGCATGCTATCAAGATCTTTATCAGGTCCTTTTTCTATCCACTTCTCCATTAACTTTTCATCCCTAAGAGATAACATCGCATATACCTTTATTGGCAGTAAATTTTCTGCTTCTAATTGCTCGAGTGCTGTCATCATAGAACTATTCAACCCTGCATCATGGACCGCTACAAAACCATCCATAGCCATTTGGTTTAAACCTGAAAGTGCGCGCTCTTTCATTGCTTGATCCGAAGGTGTTGGAATAGCATCTCTTATAACTGGCACTGCTCGATTTAAAAATAAACCATTTGGCTCACCGTCGGGGCCTAGTCTTATTTCCCCACCAACCGGAACCTCAGTACTGGATGTAATTCCAACAACATCTAGTGCTTTCTGATTAACGAGACCAGCAAAACTATGTAGACTAGTTAAAAATACAGGATGATCTGGGATTAAATTACTTAATAAATTTTTATCTGGATATCTATTTGCCCATGCCCCTTCATCCCAACCTCGACCTACTATCCAGCTTCCCTTTGGGGTAGTTTTTGCACGCTCTAGAACTCTTTCAACTAATTCCTCTTCTGTCAGAACTCCTATTAAATTTACTCGTTCCAGCGCGGCTCCAACACCAAAGATATGCGTATGTGAATCAACTAGGCCAGGTAAAATAGTTGCCCCAGCAAGATCAATTATTCGACTTTCATCGTTCTGATAATTCAATGCTTCGCGAGTTTTTCCCACATAAGTAATTATATTATTCTGTATAACAATAGCTTCAGCATCAGGTCGCCAGCCCACATTAAAGGGAGCTTCTGACGATAGCTCTCCTTCTAAACTAGACTCTTGCCATTGCATTGTATAAACGCGAGCATTAGTAAGAATGAGATCCGCTTCTTTTTTAATTTGCTCTTGAGGTGAACACGCTACTATCAAAAAATTTAAAATTAGATAAATACATCTATAATCTTTTCTCACTTTAATCTCCCCACAGTATTTTATAACCTAGTCTAAATTATAAATAAAAATCCTTAAATAATATTAATCTCTATAGAACCCACACCTTCAATCACACCTATGATATTATCACCTGGATGAATTTCTCCAACTCCTGCTGGTGTTCCAGTAAATAGCAGGTCACCAGCAGCAAGCTCAAAATAAGTAGATAAATTTGCTATTGCCTCTGGAATACTCCAGATCATTTCGTTAATATTACCAATTTGACGCATGGAATCATTTACTTTTAAGTGGATGCTCCCTTTACTGGGGTGCCCAATCTTAGTGGCTGGCTGAATTGCAGTTATTGGAGCAGCATGTCTAAATGTTTTGCCTGTATCCCATGGTCTTCCTGATTTTTTAGCCTCTGCTTGAAGATCTCGACGCGTTAAATCTATACCGACCGCATAACCAAATACATGGTTAAGGGCATTTTCCTTTAAAATATCCTTACCAGGTTTATCAATTGCTATCACCAGCTCAACCTCATGATGCAGATTATTAGTTTTAGATGGATATTTTACTTCTCCACCATGAACCAGCAGTGTATCGGTTGATTTTATAAAATAAAATGGTGATTCACGCTTATAATCACCTCCCATCTCTTTGGTATGCTCAGCATAATTTCGCCCAATACAATAAATACGATTTACAGGAAATTGATTTTCAGTATCCTTAATAGGCAATGAAATTTGCTGAATCTCAAATATATTCATCTGATTTTATGAAAGTTATCCATCAATCATTTCCTAATTATTTTAGATCAAAATATGTATATCTTTGACTGGTAAAAAATATTATGGTTTATTTGATCAAGTATATATTAAAAAAAACTTAATTTATTAAAGAACAATGACGAATATAAAACGCCGTAATTTCATCAAAGCAATTGGAGTAGCTCCATTAGCGAGTAGCTTAGTTGGTTATAAAGTTGCTGCCGCTAATATATTAGCTAGCTCTCCTGAGAAAACCTTTGGATTCTCAAATAATAGAGTTCCCATGAATGCTGCTAACTTATGCCCAATGCCCTCCGCAATCACCAAATCTATTAATACCTATAGCCAAAGTCTAGATGTAGATATGAGTGGCAAAAATCGGGCGCGTATTATGGCGATTAAAGAGCAAGCTAGAGAAGGAATCGCTAAGCAACTTAATCTTTCCTCAGATGATATTGCAATTGTTCGTAACACATCTGAGGCAAATAATATTGTGGCTCAGGGATTATCTCTTCAGGCAAGTGACGAAATTTTGCTCTGGGACCAAAATCATCCATCTAATAATGTTTCTTGGTCTGTAAGAGCAAAAAGAAGTAATTGTATAATTAAACATTTAACAATTTCCTCTGATATAAAAAGTATCGATGAAGTTGTTAATGTGTTTCTTGAGAAAATTACACCGAAGACAAAGGTCGTTTCTTTTACACATATATCTAATATAACTGGATTTCGACTTCCAGCAAAAGAGATTTGCCAGGCAATCAAAAATAAATTTAAACAAATTCATATTCATGTTGATGGTGCTCAAACGTGGGGCCTCATGAATATAGATTTAGATGATATGGGTTGTGACTCATTCAGTGGTAGTTCCCATAAATGGTATATGGGCCCAAGAGAAATGGGGTTATTAGTTGTTCGTAAGAATAGTTTGGATCAAATCTGGCCAGGGATTGTAAGTATAGGATGGGGAAACAAATCAGAAACGAGCGCTATAGGGGCGAGAAAGTTTGAAGCGTTTGGCCAAAGAGACGATGCTTCTCTTGCGGCTCTATTTGAAACAGTTAATTTCCATAATGAAATCACCCCAGCTGATATTGAAGCTAAAGCTACAACGATAGCAGATTACCTGAGAGAGTCTTTAAAAGATATGAATGTAAATTTTGTTTCATCTCATAATCCACTATTTACAAGTAATGTAATAATACTGAAAACTCCAGGAGCGAATCGCCAACAACTACTGCAGAACATTCTTAATGACAGCGGTATAATTTTGGCTGGTACTGGGGGTTTAAGAATGTCACCTCATATATATAACACTAACGATCATATTGATCGTGTTATAAAGGCCATTAGCCAATCTAGAGATTTACTAGGATAATTATTCTGAATTCATCTGATGATGAGCGTCATCTTCTGATCCCATAATTATAGCTAACCAGCGAGTTTGTTCATCGTTTTCTAATGCCATTTTTAAAGCCATTGTTAAAGGAACTGACAAAATCATCCCCACTGGACCAAATATCCAGCCCCATAAAAATAAACTAATGAAGACGATTAAAGGTGACAACCCCACTCCATAACCAAGTAGCTTTGGTTCAATTAAATTTCCAAATATAAGATTTATAACAAAAAAAGCCATTGCTGTAGTTATTGCATCACCAACACCTAACTGAACTAGTGCTAATAAAACTGCAGGAACAGCGGCAATAATTGAACCTATAGTAGGTATATAATTTAGAAGAAATGCAAACATGCCCCATAAAAATGGAAAATCAAGTCCAATCAATGATGTTGCTATCGTAACAGTAATCCCTGTTGCAATACTGACAATAGTTTTAATTCCTAGGTAACGACCTAGATTATTTACATACATCTTCTGTCTTACAAAAGAATCTTTTTTACGCTTGAAAGCTGCAAGTAATTTTACTTCAAATGCAGATACTTCCAATAGAATAAAGATCATTGTAAACATAATCAAAAATGCATTAGTCAAGACATCTCTTAACGCATTTAGTACCGTTGCAGCAAGACCCATCGCCCAGCCAGGATCTATTATTTGACTGATATTAAGATTAGCTTCACTAATCGATAAAAAGTTTGGCACTGCCCCTATCAGACTATCTAAAATGATATCAAGTCTAGCTTGGTAAGAAGGAAGAGCCACTGTAAATTCAGCTATGGATGTCCCCAATACACTTCCAATAAATAATAAAATAGTCATCATTGATGCAACTATAATAAGAGCTGCGATAAAAGCAGGAATCTTTTTGCTTTGAAGCCAAAATAAAGGCTTTAATGTAATAAGCGCAAGAAAGATAGCTAATAAAAAAGGGATAATTAAAGTAGTTGCAGCTTGCAACGCATAGATCACAATAAATAAAGCAGCTAAACTGGTAAGTAACGAGGAACCATTGCTCTCAATTTGCTTCATTAAAAATTCACCTTTATTAAAAAGTAATAAATATGAATTTAACGTTTATGGCGAAGCCGCACAAGCCAAGTTGGCAAAAAATACCCTATAAATAATATTATTAAACATAAATAAACTAAATTATCTGAGAGATAGGAAGCTTTATAGAAAGGCTTAGTAACTCCTGTTACAGCCCATAAATCACCACCTCCCTTACCTACAACAAGCTGACCACGCATACCCATTTCCATATGCTGAGCCATATCACAATGAACTAAATAATTTTGATCCTCACTTGGTACAATAAATGTCCCAGTCGTGGTTTTTCCCGCCATTGCTTCTATATGAAACATTCCAGCGGGATATAAGTATTTTGGCAAACCATGCACCATCCATTGATGTCTTATATCATCTTCATTTATGAATGTAACTGTCAATTTAGAGCAGGGATCAACATTCCATTCGTGTTTATCCATACCAAAAATAGTTCCTGGAATATCGTTAGCATACTGCTGTCCCGCTCTAACAGTTATATGCTGTTCATTAGAAATTTTCTCACACCCTTGAGGTAAAATATCATGATTGGCATTCATTACCATACCATTAGCATCATGGCTCATTGAATGATGGTCATGCATTTGACTTTGCATACCTAAAGATTGATTAAAGATAAAAAAGCAAAAAAGAAATGTCCATAATTGAGATTTCATCATAATTGCTCTCTTTTAATTTGAACTAATAATGATTTCAATGTACTCAAGAAAATGCCTAGAAATAATACCAACAAGAGAATTCTTAACATAAGAACATTATCTTTCTTAGGGTCAGAATAAAATGAAGGCATATAACTTTCCCAAATTGGAATATTTTTTTGATAATACTCAGCGGTAAAGTATTTTCCATAATCAACACCTCTGGTTTTTGGCCAACCTGCCTCATTCAAATATTTCTTATCCACAATAGCGCTGATATTTCCTCCTGGACCAATTCCATCAGTTGTTGTTCCTTTATTTTGATGATCATGAAATAACCATATTCCTGGGCCATAGGAATTAGTGCCATTATTGATAAAAGAAAGATCAATATCATACCGCTGAGAAGTAGCTATCCATAACACATCCTGTGGCGCTTGATTTGCCACAGGCAGTTCAACGCCATCTCTCTCAATCACAGTAAACTTATGGCCATGCGTGTGCAGAGCAATTCCCTTACTACCACCATTAACTACCCTCAATTTTGCTTTTTCACCCTCTTGAGACACAATTAATGATTCTCTGAATGTGTATGGAAAGGAACGCCCATTCAGAGTAAAGAAATCAACATTGGCATCTGTAATATCATAATCACGGTGCATAGACTTGGTGATTAATCTTGGATCATTATCTTGTTGGATTCTGACGCTTAACTCTTTATCTAGATCAAGATAATGTAAATCATATTCACTATCATAAGTTTCTTTTAGAGACTTTGAGGGTACCCTGACTTTACCAGCGCCTAAATTCATCGTTTGTAACCAATTATTAGGTCTATTTTCTTCGATTATAAACAATCCTTGTAATCCCATCTGAACATGCACATGAGGCTGCACATGACAATGATAGAACATGGTTCCTGATGTTCTCGGTGTTAAATCATAAGTTCTTGACTGTCCTGGTAATATTGGTAATTCACTAGCTAAAGGAACCCCATCGTTTCCTTCTCCTGAACTATCAATGAAGCCATGATCCGAGCCATGCAGATGTAATGTATGTGGCATATAATGGGTATTTTCTAAGGTAACCTTTATAACATCTCCTTGCTCAACACGAATCGCAGGTGAAGGAAGTTTTAATGAATATCTAGCTTCTTGAGTCTCAAAGTTCTCCACAGCCATACCGATAAATTTAGGCGCAAATACCCAAATCCCTGGCTGAATACCCGGGGCAATATCAAAAGTAGTAACTGGCCTTTCTGAAATAGGTGAACTTCCATTAAGTTCAGCAATTTCTAGACGAATATGAATTTCATCTGGATCACCATCACCATCGAGATCTCGGCCTTTTTCAACTGCATCAGAAGACAAACCACTTCGCTGTAATGTCTCCTTACTAACGTTATTTGTACCTAAAACAAATGCAGCAACTCCATAGGGATTATCCGCCAGACATGGCAATGAAGCTTCAATTTCGACACCTTCAATAACATGTGAATCACGCCAGCCAGATAAATCATTTGGGCATGCTAATTCTGATTTAATTTCAGAGGGCATTGCAGATTCTGGAAGGGATCGGTAACTTTCCGCACCAAACCAAGAGGTTAACATCAATCTTACTTTAAAAGGATACCATTCAGTTGGGTATATAAGAATTATTGCTATAAAAATTACTACTAATTTTAGGAAATGATTTTTAAATTTTCTTAATTGCATGCTCTTAATCCGAATGGGTCATGCGGTATAGATATGTGCCAAATATCAAAATAAGAGCAATAAAAATAATTATTGGCCAAGGCAAACTCACAGCACCAACACGAAATGGGAATACTGAAGAATAAATATTGTTGTTGGTCGGATGTCCCGCAGTTACAATACCAACATAATCACCTTTCTCCATAAAAACATGACTTATGGTGTAAGAAGCATTATTTTTAATGACTGGTTTTTGATAAAAAACTGTAACATCCTCTATATCAATAATTTCTTTTACATCGTTAATTTGCACAAACTCACCTTTACTGGTTACATTCTTGATGATACGAAAATCAACAGGTACTTCGCTTAAACTCTTATGAAGATAATCCAAAACAAAAATAGTATTTCCTGTATCATCTAGATCTTCACAAAATTGCTTATTACCTGATGTGTCAGGTTGGTATGCAGTGAAATGAGCTTCATAGAAACCTATAGTCATTATACAACTGTCTTCTGAAAGAAGAACTCCACCCCCCGCAAAACAACTGGAAATCCAATTCACTAGTACCAACAAAACTGACAAACTACTATTTTTTGTCATAGCTGTATTTTAGTTGAAAATATATGAAAGAACGCGGTTAAAATTGTAAGGAATTGTGACAAACAGATATTAATTATCATCTGGCAATTTCAACATTTTCCTCTTTACATTCCTCAATAGTAAATCCTGTAAAACCATAAGCCATTGAAACCATCGGATTAACTAAATTAAAGAAAACATAAGGAAGGTATGTAAACGTTGGAACTCCAAGAGTTGCTGCCATGTATGCTCCACAAGTATTCCATGGCACCAAGGGTGATGTTAGAGTTCCAGAATCTTCGATTACTCTTGATAGGTTTTTTGCATCTAGATTGCGTTTTTTAAATTCTGCTTTAAACATTTTGCCAGCTAAAACAATTGAAATATATTGATCTGCACATACGATATTAATACTTACGCAACTCAAAACTACAGTCATTATTAGAGAACCTGTTGATTTAGCTGCTTTTAACGATGAACTAATTATTCTTTTTAACATTCCAGCATGCTCGAGGACTGCCCCAAAAGACATCGCACTTATAACGAGCCACATCGTATTAAGCATTGATTGCATGCCACCCCTTGATAAGAGGCTATCTATTTCTGGCACACCTGTAGCCGAATTATAACCTGTAGCTAATGCCAGCCATACTCCTTTAATAAGAGATAGAGTTGGGTGTAATTCGCTTGAATTTGAAAAAATCATTACAGCTTCTGGTTGTAAAATAAATGCCATGACACCTCCCAATATTGCTCCAAATAAAATTGTTGGCAATGCTGGAACTTTCTTAATGGCCATTGCAAAAACAACGAATAGAGGCAGTAATGCCATGAGTGTAATATTAAATGTCTTATCTAGAGTTTCTGTAAACAAACTAATCGTTGAATCTTCTATCGCCGAGTCAACTCCAAAACCCAGCATCATAAATATTATTAGAGCGATAAAAAAAGATGGAGTCGTAGTCCAAACCATATGCCTAATATGAGTAAATAAATCTGTACCAGTCACTGCTGGTGCTAGATTTGTAGTATCTGAAAGTGGAGACATTTTATCACCAAAATAGGCGCCTGAAATAATCGCACCAGCAGCGATTGCAGGTGATAAATTTAGACCTATAGAAACAGCAATCAATGCAACACCCAAAGTACCCGCTACAGTCCATGAGCTTCCAGTTGCTAGGGCTGCAATTGCACAAATAATACATGCTGCAGGATAGAATATTTTTGGATTAAGCAACTCAAGACCATAATATATGAGAGTTGGGACTGTACCTGAAATTAGCCATGTTCCAATTAATGCACCTACACAAAGAAATATTAATAAGGCTCCCATTGCTGTACTAATACTTGCAACAATTGATTCCAGAATTTTCTGCCATAGGTGTCCATTTCTTATTGCAACAAGACTTGCAATAGCGGCACCAATAATCAGAGCTATTTGATTTGGACCATAGGATGAATCTGAATCAAAAAAATACACTGAAAATCCTAGCATAATCACTAGTGAGAATATTGGTATCAATGATTCTATTAAGGTTGCTTCCTTTGCTTCATTCATTTGACTCTCATTTAAAATTTTTAACTTATCCAAAAGATCTTATCTTTCAGAAAAAACCAAGAGGCATTATATATTTTTAATAGAAATACTTGCCATGTAAAATAAATAATTACAATGATGGCGTTAGTTTCAATAATCTTCCACCAGATTTATCTTCTAATAACCATAAAGCTCCATTAGGACCCTCAACAACTGAGCGAATTCTTTTTCCCATATCAAAACGACGAACTTCTTTGGCTGAAGATCCCATAAATTTAATTTGCACTAAAGATTTTGAGGATAATCCTGATACAAAACCATCACCTTTCCACTCAGAAAATAAGTCACCTTCATAAATTTCAAAGGCGCTCGGAGAAATAACAGGAGTCCACCATTCTTTTGGAGCCTCAAACTCAGGCCTAGTGTCATGATCTGGAATGTCTTGCATATTATAATGCCTTCCATTTGACACTATTGGATATCCATAATTTTCACCCATTATCACCCGATTTAACTCATCTCCACCTTTTGGGCCCATTTCAACATTCCATAATTGACCATCAGCGTCGAAATCTATCCCTAAAGGATTACGATGACCTAATGACCATACTTCTGCAGCAACTCCCTCTTGATCAACAAAAGGATTATCCATTGGAATTGTCCCATCATCGTTCAAACGCAAAATTTTACCTAAATTCATTTGCATATCCTGTGCTGGATCAAATTTTTGACGATCACCCGAAGAAATGAATAAATAACCATCTGGTGAAAATCTCATGCGATGTGCATAATGGCCTTTTCCAGTTACTTTAGGTATTTGCCGCCAAATATATTTAATATCTGATAATCTCGCACTATCAGATTTGATATTTAACTCAGCCTTTATTACTGCTGCCCCTCTAGTATCCTCTTCACCCTCTTCTGCAAAACTCAAATACACCACCTTATTTTTTTCAAAGTCTGGATGAATAATTACATCTCCCAATCCACCTTGCCCTCCATATGCAACATTGGGCAAACCTTGAACTTCTATATTTTTTGCTCCATTTTGATTAGTTAGAATTAGGCGTCCTGATTTCTCAGTTATCAAAATATCTCCATCTGGCAAGAATGTCATTGACCAAGGTTCATTAAAACTAGAAATCTCCTCTACTTCAAAAGGAGCTGGATCACTACTAATAGCGCATCCCATCATCAAAGACAGTAAAATTGTTAAAACTGATTTATTCATACTAATATTCCTAATTATTTTATAATTTAATTTCAAAAATAGACTCGATTTCAACTGCTGCATTTAATGGAAGGGAGTTCACCCCAAGAGCTGCTCTAGCACCCATTCCATTATCACCAAACACATCACGCAGTAACTCAGAGGCTCCATTAATTACATTTGCTTGTTTTGTAAAATCATTCGTACAATTTACGAACCCTCTTATCTGAATACATTTCTCAACTCGACCGAGATCACCACCACAAGCTGCTTTAAGTTGAGCTAGTATTCTAAGCCCAACATGTTGAGCTGCTATATAACCCTCATCAACACTAAGATCTATTCCTAACTTTCCAAAAGTTGGAGTAGGAAGATTATTCGGAGGAATTTGTCCAGCAATGAATACCTGATTACCTGATATTCGATAAGGAACATAAACCGCTACTGGTCTTGCAGCTTCTGGTAAATCTAATCCTAACTGTTTAAGTTTACCTTCAATATCTTGGTTGGTTTGTGAATTAGCAGTTCTGGATAAGCCCAATGCGATCCCAGCTGTTCCCAACATTTCAAAAAATAATCTTCTGTTCATTGCAAAAATCTCCAAATTAAATGTATTTTAGTCTTTATTGATATTGTTAATATACATCCATTATCGAACTGCTAAAAGAATTTACTGCTGGCAAAATCTAATCAGGCATATAACCATCAATTGCATTAGAATCACAAACAAAGCGAGCCACATTATAGAAGTTAAGCCAGCAACTAAAAAGCCTAGTGCGGCAATAACTCCATTAGTCAATGCATATGGGATTTGAGTTCTGAAATGGGACAAAGGTTCAATGCCAGCTCCTGTTGATGAGAGGATAGTTGTTTCTGAGATTGGAGATGAATGATCCCCAAAGAGTGCACCAGAAAGAACACTGCCAATTATTAATGGATATTCACTTCCTGTGGCTAGAGCAGCAGGAATGGCCAATGGCATCATAATAATAATTGTCCCCCACGAGGAACCAACCGAGAAAGATATGATAGCTGATACTAAAAATATTAGGAGCGGTAATAAACTGGGATTTATTAATTCTTTAGCCAATCCACCAACAAATTGTCCTGTTCCGAGTTGCTCACTCACTGCTCCAAGAGCCCAGGCCAAAACAAGTGTTGCTGCAATAGGCAACATACCTGACATTCCTTCTATATAAATCTTAAATAATTCATTTAATTTTTCTGCACCTTTAAAAATAATCAATATTATTAATGTAATGGTTGCAAGAAAATATGCAGATGATAGTGCTCCTCTGAAATCCGAACCAGCCACTTGCTTTGATGGAAAGCCATGATAATTCAAAACAACAAATAAGGTAATTCCAAGAATAATAAGAGGTAGCCACACAAACATTGCTGAAGTATTTTTTTTAGTAACTGAAGATGTATTTTGAGTATTTTTCTTTATTTCTCTCTCTGAGGTTCGCATAGCTCCAAAATCAAAATCTAATATCGACAACATTGGCACAATACTAATAGCTAATAATGCATAAAATTGGTAAGGAATTGCTGCAACAAAAACATCCCACTCATTTAGAGAGATTTCATTTATTACAAAACTTTCTCTAATCACACTCATAGTGAATACCCCCCATCCAATAAAGGGAATAAGAATAGCAATTGGAGATGAAGTAGAATCTATAATAAAAGCTAATTTCTGACGAGAAATATAATAACGATCAAATAGAGATTGAAAAACTGGTCCAACAATTAATGGTGTCCCAAGGTCAGAAAAAAAAATCAAAATTCCACTCATCCAGGCACTTATTTGGGCAGTCATCTTATTAGTGATGTACTTCATTGTCACACTGGCAAAAGCAATACCTCCACCAGAATGTTGGATGAGCTTCACAAAACCACCAATAAAACACAACAATATAAGGATACTAGCGTTATAGCTATCAGCAATCTCAGGAACCAGATAATCTTGTATTACCATTGGTAAAAATAGTAATGGTGATACGGAGTGCAATATCATTGCCCCAATAAGCACTCCAGAAAATAACCCAAGTAATACATTACCAAAACTCAATGACACACAAAGAGTTATAAAAACAGGTAACAGTGATATAAAACTTGGATCACTCAAAACGGAAAATTATGATTTTTCAAGCAATGCCTTTTCTAGAGCACTAATGATTTTCTCATCATATGGTTTTGTTCCACTACTAAAATTAGTAATTAACTCACCATCTCTACCAATTAAATACTTATGGAAATTCCATTTCGGATAAGTTCCAGCAACATTAGCTAACTGATGATAGAAGGGATGTGCATTCCCTTTTTTTACCGTAGTTTTTTCAAACATCGGAAATTTTACTCCATAAGTCAATCGACAAAAATCCTGAATCTCTTCTTCGGTGCCTGGCTCCTGACCCATAAAATCATTGGATGGAAAACCAAGCACTACTAAGCCTTCATCCCCATATTCTGCATTTAATTTCTCTAATCCTTCATACTGATATGTATAACCGCATTTTGATGCTGTATTTACGACCAGCACAACCTTTTCGGAATATGTCTCACACAAATTAACATTTTCGCTCGAAGCTAATTTTTTAAAGTCATGATCTAGAAGAGTGCCTTTACAAGCTAAAGCAGCCATACTGAATAAACACATCATTATAGTTATTAAACTTCTCATAATTTTTCCTTAGTAATATTGTTAGAAAATTAAAATATGCTTTGTTTTAGAATATGCATATCTTACTAAAACTAATCCTTTTATTTGAATGTATTTGTATCTAATACTAACATATCAATAATTCATATTTGTATATTGTGTAAAAGCCAATAACGTTAGATAATAATTTCAACTAAGAAAATTAACAAATTAATTCCAACCAAAATAAAAGGTGTCAACTTGCTTAACAAAAAAATCTCTCGTTCTTTCGTTACGTTTAGTATTTTCCTATTCGTTCTTTCTAATGTTGTAGATGCAGCTGGTCGGAAAGCTACTAGAGGTTATAATGGTGCCGTAGCCTCATCATCTGCGATCGCCTCTGAAGTTGGTATTGAGATATTAAAAGATGGAGGTAATGCGATTGATGCTGCAGTTGCTACAGCATTTGCAATGGCAGTTACTCATCCGACTGCTGGTAACATAGGTGGAGGTGGCTTCCTTGTATATCATGGAGCTAATGGTGAAACAGCAGCTTTCGATTTTCGTGAAAAAGCGCCCCTTGCTGCAACAAGTGATATGTATCTAGATGAGAATGGCAAGGTCATAAATAATGAAATTGGTCCCATAGATCATTTTAGTATTAAAGCAGTTGGAGTACCTGGTACAGTGGCGGGACTAGAGCTAGCTCATCAACGTCTTGGGTCACTCGATTGGTCCATCTTGCTAGCTCCATCAGTTAAACTAGCTCGACAAGGTATACCCATTACTTTCAAACTACATGATGATTTTAATAATCCAAGGCGAAAGAATTGGTTTAGTCAATATCCAAGCTCACAAAAAATATTTTATAAAGCTGATGGTAGTCCTTATTTGCCCGGAGATTTATGGGTGCAAAGTGATTTAGGGGATACTCTTGAGCGCATCCAAAAAAACGGAAAAAATGGCTTTTATAATGGTAAAACTGCTGAATTAATTGCTAATTTTATGACAGAAAATGATGGCTTAATTACACTCGAAGACTTGCAGAAATATACTGCAGTCGAGAGAAAACCTATTAAAAATAAATATCGTAATCATGAAATTATAAGTATGCCACCACCTAGCTCTGGTGGCGTAATTTTATCCCAAATGCTTAATATTTTGGAAGGTTTTGAACTTAGTGATATTGGTCACAACTCTGCGGATTACCTTCATATTTTAACGGAATCAATGCGACGTGGATATGCTGATAGAGCGAATTATCTGGGAGATCCAGATTTTAATGAGGATATGCCAATAATGCGATTACTATCCAGAGAACACGCTCAAAACTTAAGAAAAACTATCGATATGAATTCAAAATCAGAAAGTGATCCCGCACTATTTGCTCAGATATATGAAAGTGAGGAAACAACCCATTTCTCGGTAGTTGATAAAGAAGGGAATATGGTGTCACTCACTTATACTTTGGAATTTGGCTATGGTTCTCACATTGTTGTTGAGGGCGCTGGATTCTTATTAAATAACGAGATGGGGGATTTCAATGAACAACCTGGAGTCACCAATCTAAGTGGTGAAATTGGTACTCCACCAAATCAAATTAGACCTGAACAAAGGATGCTATCAAGCATGACTCCAGCCATAGTAGCTAAGGAAGGTGTTCCATTATTTGCAACTGGAAGTCCAGGTGGTAAAACTATTATTAATACCACCATGCAAACTATCCTAAATGTTATTGATCATGGTATGACGATTGCTGAATCAATCGAGGCACCAAGAATTCATCACCAATGGTTACCTGATGTTACCACCTTTGAAAAAAATGGAATTTCTCTTGATACCAAAGACAAGTATGAATCCCTTGGACATAAAGTACGTATCAGAAACTCAATTGGAAGTGCTATGGCTGTGTATCGTGATCCTGAAACTGGAATTATTTCAGGTGCTGCAGATTCACGAGCAGAGGATGGAGGGGTAGCAGCTTACTAAAAAATTATTATAATTGCTGCAATTTGGGTCTTACATTCAAAAAGTCAGTATTGGCTTCATAAGCCATTGCAAATTCAATTAATTTAGCATCCTCTCCCATACGCCCAATAAATTGCATACCCATTGGTCTTCCTTGGCTATCGAAACCCACAGGTAAGTTAATTACTGGAAGTCCTGCTAGTGTGCCACCAATTACCACTTCCATCCAACGGTGATAAGTATCCATTTTTACCCCGTTAATGGACTTTGGCCAATGTAGATCTACTGAAAAAGGGAATACTTGTGCTGAGGGTAAAGCAAGGAAATCATAAGTTTTTAATAAACTAAATAATGATTCATACCAATTAGTTCGCGCAACTCCTGCCTGATGGAGTTGATCCGCCGTGACCTTATAAGCACCTTCAATCTCCCAAATTAATTCAGGCTTGAGTAATTTTCTAGTTTCTAAATCTTCATAATAATCTTTAGCCCATAAACAATCCCAATGCCGTAAAGTCAACCAAGTTCGCCATAATCTATTCATATCATAACGAGGTGAGCAAGATTCTGTGATAAGACCAGTATGTCCAATATCTTCCAAAGCTTTTTCACAAAGTTTCAGTAGCCCATTTTCAGTGGGTAAGTAACCATCATAATCTCCCATCCAGCCAATCTTGATA
>TARA_B110000003_G_scaffold265999_1_pt1 | contig 24459 bp, 12 predicted proteins | sample TARA_B110000003 | Tara Oceans TARA_B110000003 (sample SAMEA4396424) | marine metagenome | biome: Westerlies Biome; feature: [SRF] surface water layer (ENVO:00010504); material: water (ENVO:00002006), including particulate matter (ENVO:01000060) such as... | depth 5 m
AAACAAAATCGTGCCGCGCTGAAATTTCGCGCGACACCGACAGACGGCTGGTTCGGCGACGGGCGCGCGATGCGGCCGCACTCGGCGTCGCGACGCCTCGCGCGTGTCGATCGACGACGATGACGACGACAAAGTACGAACGCGAAGTGGTTTGGGTCAAGGTGCGACGACAGCGCGCGCTCGCACGACCGCGCGCGAGTGAAAACGGTGATTTCCACGAGTTCAAAAATCAACGACGGGCGAGACCGACGTTGAATCGATGCTGAATCGATGCGACGCGTAGAGGCGAAAGACTGACCGAGGGACGACGACCGACTCTCGACGCGTCGGCGCAGTACGGGAAAGGGGAGCGGTTTTGGCCCGCGCACGTGGTGGGACGAGACGCGGCGCGCGCGCGCGTGCCGGGCGCGGCGGCGGTCTTTGAAAAGCATCCAGGCGCGCGCGCGTTTCAGTACTTTGGCTACGGCGGGTATTACCAGCTCGAGAAACCGAACGCGCCGGCTGCGATAGCGTGGGCGGAAGGGTTAGCGCGACGGTTGGATGAAAAAGGGGTGGCCAAGGCGCACAAGACGGCTGTGACAAACGCGCGGGCGTACGTAGAGCGAGGCGATTTGACGAGCGAAGTCGCGGCGGGCGCGCTTTGGTGGAGCATGCCGCTTCCAGCACCGCGCGAAGAGCCGGCGAAGAGAACTCACGATTCGGCGGGGACGTTGTCTGAGAAGAATAAGAAGCCGCGACGCGGCGACGCGGCCAAAGATACATTCGACGAGCGTGAGGAAGTCAAAGACGCCGGCGCCGACGAGTTTGAGTTTCCTCGCATGTCCAAAACGTTCGTCGGCGGCGAACGCAAGGAATACACGCCCACGTTGAGCGTGCTTTCGCTCGGAAAACCACCTCCTTTTGAGCGCATCCATCGCAGCGTTTTCGTCAGCAGACCGCCGCCGGTGAAACTGCACAAGTCTGAAACCGCGGTGTGCGACTGCCATCCGCCGCCGTCGCGCGGCGACAGCGAGACGATTCGCGACGGATGCGGGCAAGAGTGCTTGAATAGAAAATTGCGATTTAGTTGCGACAGCCGAACGTGTCCGTGTGGGGACGCGTGCAGTAATCGCCCGTTGAGTCAGTTACCGGCGCCAAAGACGAAGATTATTCGCACAGAAAACAGAGGTTGGGGATTGACTTTGCAAGAGCCCGTGCGCGCGGGAACCTTCATCGTTGAGTACGCGGGTGAGATTTTAGACGAGCACGAATGCGCCGAACGGCTTTGGTACGACAAGCAGTCGGGGGAAGAGAACTTTTACTTGATGGAAATATCCGCAAACTACGTCATCGACGCCAAGTTTAAGGGCTCGATCGCGAGATTTATCAATAGCAGCTGTCACCCAAACTGCGAAACGCAGCGGTGGGTCGACGCTTCGACGAACGAGACGAGAGTCGGTATCTTTGCCACCGAAGACATCGCGAGTGGGACCGAGCTGACGTACGATTACAACTTTGCGCACTTTGGCGATGAAAAGGGGACGTCGTTCGTGTGCATGTGTGGGCATCCCAAGTGTCGAGGCACGCTCGACGCGGCGAAGACGTCGAAAAAGAATTTGCATCGCCGACTTCGCGTGGAAATCATGGTGAATGGGAAAGTCGTTAAGTCGCGCAAGAAGAAACAAAAAGTCAAGGCCACTGTGGTGGACTATGATGCCGCGAAGAATAGATACAAAGTACAAGTCGAAGGTGACGAGAAGGAAACCTTCGCGTGGGTGCGTCTCGATGGCGAAGGCGCAGCGAAACACTCGTGGCTGAGCAAATAGGCATCGCCGAAGCACACCGTAGCTTTTTATGTGATACGTAAGTAGTACGTGCGCGGGGATCGTTTTCTACGTTCTAATCTACGTGGCTATCGTTATCCGTCAGCGTGACGGCGTCAAACAATTCCCAAAACGCTTTAGCGTCGCTCTCCGCTGCGCCGGCACCAATGAGCAAATCGATAGTCGCATTTCGGTCGGTTTCAGTCGCTCTGAATATTTCCGCAACCTGTCTCGCGCGCTCGATGTCGGGGAAAAATATTTCGCCGAGACGCGCGTTCACCCACTCCGTCTTTGTCGGCATTGGCAAAGCAGCCTCGCTCGTCGTCTCTTCCTGCGACATGCGAACGACGAGGGCGACGATTTCTTCCTCCGTCATGTCGCCGAAGAGCTCATCGCACTCGATGTGCATGGCCCGCGCCGAGTTGTGCTCGCGCGATTGCTTTTTAAACTCGAGCTTCGATACGCGTATCGCCTCGGCGATTTGCTCATCTTCTGCGTTGTCGTTTGTCTCCGGCTGTAGTTGTGGCCAACGCTCGATGTCAGCGCGAAAGTCGTCCTCGTGATTCCGACTTTGCGCTACGTGGACTTGCGGCTCAAATGCGACGCGCGTCTGCGTTCGATCCTCTCCGCCAAATGTAAACTTTCCGCTCGCCGTGCGCCTGAAACCAACGTCGAAGTCTCGGCGCCTGCGCGCCGGCACAATGTCGTCATCGGACTCGGACGATGGAACACGTGCGAGCCTCGACATCGACGTCGAAGCACCGTGCTTCCGTGCATTCGTGTAAGAACCTCCAGTTGGTCTTCGCGCGGGCTTCGCCGTCCTCATCGACGGCGGTGGACTACTTACGCCGGCGGGCTTTGACGAAACGCGCGCCGGCGCAAACCCACGATCGTGCTGCAAGTATTCAGCAAACGGATCAATGTCGACAACCGCGGAAGACGTTTTGGGCCCACTCGACACACGTGCGACGCTTTCTTTCCTCTTCGCGGCCTCGCGCTGTCGTTCGAGCCGCGATTGACGAAACTCGCTTGGCATAGCTAACATGCCAAGCGTCCGAAGCGCATCCTCCGTCGAAGCGCATTGCGCCGCGCGGTCGAAGTCGCTCATCGCGTTCGTGTCCGTCGCACTGGATTGCAGAATCGAGTCTGCATCGAACGACATCACCACATCGTCATTAAGCCTTCGATGTCTGTGATACATGTCGTACATTCTCGAAACGTCGCCGTCCCAGTACGGCCACCTGCTCAAGAGCAAGCGGTATCCGTCGATGGACTGTTTAGCGCTCTCATGCGCGCCTCGCTTCGTTATGACGATCGGTTCGGCACGAACCGCAGCACCACTCACACCTTTCCCACTCCCCGTCGCACCGTGTCGCGGCTTTGTCCTCGGCTCTCTCGTCGGCGCGCTCGCGCTCGCTCTCGAGACGGGAACGCTCGTCTCGGCACCGCGCACGCCGCGTACGCACCGCGGGTCGAACGACTTCAGTACTTTCACGATGCGATCGAAAGATTCGTCGAACGCGATGACGACGGATTTCTTATCATCGCACACGCTTCCACCACATCCGAGCGCGCGCGTGAGCGTCGACAACAGCAGCGAAACATCGCCCGAGCAGTTGTCAATTCTCGTGTGCGTCTTGCCGTATTTCGTCTTCACGCGCGCGAACGGCACCGAACCTTTCTTCGTGCCGCACACCACGAACGGTACCAGCGGTGGCGACATCGCTCGCGTCGCGCGACGTCGGTGTTGATTCACGTCGTCGCCGTCATCGCGAGTGGCGAAAAGTGAAGACTCTCTGACCCCGAAAGGCCGAGCGCCATTCCACGACGACGACGTCGCGTGAGCGCCGCGCGTGTGTCGCACATCGCTCCGTCGCGTCGTGGTTTCGTCCGTACGCTCCTTCGTCGCGACTGGGTCCCGTCCGATGTCGTCGACAGCGACGGCGGTGCGCAAGATGATGCGAAGCGCCGCCGCGACTGTGCTCACGCGACACGCGACGACGCAGACGTTGGTTCGAGACTGCGTCTACGCGCGATCGTGGAGACGGCGCGCGTCGACGACATCATCGTCGACGCGAAACGTGGCAATCATCGCCCACGTCGACCATGGAAAGACAACTTTGTTGGACCAGCTCATTCGCTCGACGTCCGAGGCGAGAGTGGAGGAGCGCGCCATGGACAACATGCAGCTCGAAAAGGAGCGAGGAATCACGATAGCCGCCAAGTATACCGCCGTGTCGTACAAAAATGCGACACTTCATATCGTCGATACCCCAGGTCACGCCGATTTCGGCGGTGAAGTCGAGCGTGCGCTCGAGCTCGTGGACGGCGCGCTTCTAGTCGTCGACCCGTTCGAAGGCGTCATGACGCAGACGAAATTCGTCGTCCGTAAAGCGTTACAGAAGGGACTGAAACCGCTCGTCGTGCTGAACAAGGTCGATCGCGATGGTGTCACGCGAGCGTTGTGCGATGCGGTGGAGTCTGACCTCTTTGATTTATTCGCGGCGATGGGCGCTGACGATGCGCAGTTGGATTTCACCGTCGTCTACGCGAGCGCGCGTGCGGGCGTCGCGAGCACGTCGCTTGAAGAAGCACAAAAACAAATAGTCGAAGGGAACGGGTCGGTGGACGCTATATTACAGGGTATTTTCGATCACGTTCCTGCACCGCGCGGCTGTACTCAACAGCCGTTCGCCTTGCTGGTATCGATGATTGAACGCGATCCGTTCTTCGGGCGGCTCGTCACCGGACGAGTCTTCGATGGCGCGCTCGGTATCGGAGACACGCTCAAGGTTCTCACGCTTGGGGATGGCGTCGTTCGCGAAACAGTCCGCGTACAAAAGATTTTTACATCCAGGAATTTAGAACGCGTCGCCGTGAAGGAAGCCAAGGCTGGAGACATCGTGACGATTGCCGCTGGTTTCGGCGACGCGACGGTGGCGGATACGCTTTGCTCGCCAGAGAGGCGCGAGCCGTTGCCGTCGACGCCCGTTGATCCACCCACGCTGAGTATGACATTTGGTGTAAACACGTCGAGTTTGGCCGGTAAGGAAGGGAATCAACTGACGGAACGACAAATTGAAGAGCGACTCCGCGCCGAGGCGGACACCGATGTTTCGCTGCGAGTCAGCGATTCATCCGATGAGGACGGGATCCCGGGACTGCAAGTCAGCGGGCGCGGCGAACTGCATCTTGGCATCATCATTGAAAAACTACGACGAGAAGGTTTTGAGCTTTCCGTTTCGCCGCCTCGCGTCATCCAAGGCATTGATGATGAAGGCCGTCGAACTGAACCCTTCGAAAACGTGTTGCTGGAGTGCGACGCGAACGACTGCGGTGGCGTCATAGACGCCGTGACACAGCGAAAAGGAGATCTTCTCGATATGGATACGAACGCTGGCGAAGACGGCCGCACGCGCTTGACGTTTTACGTGCCGAGTCGAGGTCTCATAGGCTTTCGACAAGAGTTCATCAACGCGACGCGCGGCAATGGAGTCATGCAACGAGCGTTCGACTCGTACGGACCCTCACGAGGCGCAATTGGCAAGGCAAAAAAGGGCAAACTGATTAGCACGACATCGGGAGTGACGACGACGTACTCGCTCGGCGCGCTCGAGCCTCGCGGTACGCTCTTCGTCGGCCCCGCGTCTGAAGTGTACGCCGGGATGATCATCGGCGAGCACACTCGCGAGAACGATCTCGAGGTCAACCCGACGAAGGAGAAGAAATTAACAAATATGCGTGCGAGCGGCAACGACGAAACGATTCGATTGACGCCACCGAAGGTAATAGATCTCGAGAGCGCTATCGGATACGTAGGTACAGATGAACTCATAGAAGTGACACCGAAAGCGATTCGCTTGCGCAAAGCGGAGCTCGCGTCGTCCATGCGACGGCGCGCGTCGCGACAGGCGGACTCTTAGACACGTAGTAACGATAGAATTCGACGTATTGTTTTCCGGCCGCGCGTTGGATCCAATCCAACGCGTCGAACACGCGCATCGTCTCCGAGGCGCCCGCGTCGTCCGCGCCGCGAAGCGAAAAAAGCGAAGCGCCACTTCGCGACGCGATGGCGTGTTCGCACGCCGCCGCGCGCCTCGCGTGTGCGGTACACAGCGCGCGCGCGATGACGACCGCGCGACCGGCGGCGCGCGCGACGATGCGCGACGCCGTCCGCGTCCTCGCGTCGCGCGCCCTCGCGTCGCGCGCGCGCGCGGGGGCGTCGTCGCGCACCGCCGCCGCCGCGTCGTCGAATGGGCGCGCGAACGATGGGTCGTTGGGGCGCGAACGCGCGGCGGATCTCGCGCGGGCGAACGAGGAAGAGGCGTACGACGACGATCCCTTGGTACACATGGGACGAATTAATAAGTCGGCGCTGAAGCGATTAGGTGCGAGCTCTCGAGAGACGCAGACGAGACCGCGCTCGAGGGGCGCGAGACGCAGACGAGACGCGCGACTGACGATGGCGCGTGACGACGATCGATATCGCGACGACAGCGCACGAAAAGAAAACAATGGCGAAAACCTTGCTGGCGCTGCCGAAATCGCAAATCGCGACGATGGAAGAGTTGAACGCCGAAGTCAAGGCGCTCGTGGCGGAGGGCAAAAAGTTGAAGGGAAATCACGGCGCGGCGAAGCGGCACGAGGGTGCTTTAGCGGGTGCTTTACGAAGAATGACGGAGAGCGAGATGGATGCGCTCGTGTCTAAAGTGACGGCGATCGAGAACGGCACGACGGGGGCGATCGATTCTAACGTGGACGCCCTCGCGATGAGTTGGCGAGCGCGTCTGTTGTCGGGAACCGAAGCGACGACGGCTTCGTCCGACGACGCCACGGCGTGTCTCGGGGAGATTTTCGATGCCCTGGCGACAGCGGAGGCAAACGAAACGTCCGCGCCCTTGAGTTTCACGCGCCAGGAATTAAAAGTCGCCCTTGACGCGGCGACAAAAGAATCGCGCGCTCGCGCGCTCGCCATCGCCGAATTCAACGCCTCCATCGACAAAGAGATGGAAGTGTTGGCGTACGGCGAAACGAACGAAGAAGTCTTGCGAGAGACTCGTGCGTTTATCGCACAAAAGCTAAAGAGCGGTGGTGGCGCGAGCGCGACGCCCTCGCGCTCGCCTCCTCGCGCAAAGTCTTCCAAGCGTTTGCTCGGCATGCTTCGAGACGTCGCCGCCGTCGTCGTCGCCGCCTAATCTGCGTCGTCCGAGCGCGCATCATCCCGCGCGCGTCGACGCGATCGATGTCCACGCTATCACCATTAGTTGTATCATCATATTTTCCCATCCTACTCGTGCGGACATCGCGCGATTCCGTAGCGCTTCCGAATCGCTCTCCTCGCGCCGCCGCGACGTTCGGACGCGCCGCCCGCGCCAGATCGTCACTCCGCGACGCACCTCGATCGCGCGTCCGCGCCCGCACGACCACGCGCGATGATGCAACAGGGCGGTCAAGGGCAACAAATCATGGTGATGAACACCAACGCCAAGCGCGAGACGGGTTCGATCGCGCGCGCGAACAACATCGCGGCGGCCAAGGCGGTGAGCGACATCATCCGCACGACGCTCGGGCCGAGGTCGATGTTGAAGATGATTTTAGACGCTTCGGGAGGTACGACGACGACGACGACGACGACGACGACGACGACGACGCATATCGCGTCTTCGCGCGAGTCCACGCGTCTCGCGCGCGGCGCGCGCGCGATCGATGAAACGCGGAGCGACAGAGTCAACGCGGCGAAAAGTCAACGCGAGCGAACGAACGAACGAACGCGGTTCGACGGTGACGGGACGCTCGAACGCGGCTGAACGAGGACGCGAGCGTTGACGCGAGCGTGATCAGCGCTCGCTGATGGTCGAACGTCCGAGCGCGATGGCGATCGGCGTCGGATGGTGATTGGATGTTTTGGACGGGTGACTGACCTCGCGCGCGTTTTGCTCAAACGCAGGCATCGTGTTGACGAATGACGGGAATGCGATTTTGAGAGAGATCGACGTCACGCATCCGGCGGCGAAGAGTATGATTGAACTGTCGCGCACGCAAGACGAAGAAACCGGGGACGGGACGACGTCGGTGATTATTCTGGCTGGTGAAATCCTTCATCTGTCGCAACAGTTTTTGGAAAAGAACATTCACCCGACAGTCATCGTGAGGGCGTACATGAAGGCGTTGGACGCCGCATTGAAAGTGATTGATTCAATTAGTTTTCCCATCGATGTCACGAATCGTGATGAGATGATGAAGATCGTCAAGAGCTCTGTCGGCACCAAGTTTACCGCGCGCATGGGCGAACTCATTCCAAACTTGGCGCTCGACGCGGTCATGTGCGTGGCTCGCAAAAACGCCGACGGCACGAACGACATAGACATTAAAAAGTACGCCAAGGTGGAGAAGATTGCGGGTGGTTCTATCGATGACTGCACGGTGCTACGAGGAGTGATGATGAACAAAGACGTCGTCGCGCCTGGACGAATGAAGCGACGAATTGAAAACCCGAGAATCATGCTTCTCGACTGCCCATTGGAGTACAAAAAGGGCGAGAACCAAACCAATGTGGAAATCACCAAGGAAGAAGATTGGGCGGTGTTGCTGAAGATGGAGGAGGATTGGATCAAAGAGACGTGCGCGAAGATCGCGGCTTTCAAGCCCGATGTCGTCGTCACCGAAAAGGGATGCAGTGATTTGGCTTGCCACTACCTTTCCAAGGCGGGCATCACCGCGTTGCGACGCGTCCGCAAGACCGATAATAATCGCATCGCGCGAGCCGCGGGGGCCACCGTCGTTTCTCGCGTGGATGAGCTTCGTGAATCAGACATCGGCACCGGTGCTGGTTTGTTCAACGTCGAGAAAATCGGTGACGAATATTTCACCTTCGTCGTCGACTGCAAAGAGCCCAAGGCGTGCACCGTCGTCCTTCGCGGCGCGAGCAAGGATATTTTGAATGAAATTGAACGCAACTTGATTGACGCGATGGGCGTAGCGAGGAATGTCGTCCAAGACCCGCGACTGTTGCCCGGTGGCGGTGCGGTCGAAATGGCTGTCTCTCGCGCGATCGCGGAAGAAGCGACGAAGATCGAGGGTGTGGAGCAATGGCCGTTCCGCGCCATCGGCGCGGCACTCGAGGTCATTCCGCGAACGCTCGCGCAAAACTGCGGCGCCAACGTCATTCGCACTCTCACCAAACTTCGCGCCAAACACGCCGAGGGCGAAGAAGCGCGAACGTTCGGTATTGATGGCGATAAGGGCACGATCGTAGACATGAAAGAGCTCGGTGTGTGGGATCCGTACGCGGTCAAGGTGCAATCCATCAAAACCGCCGTCGAGAGCGCCACGATGCTATTGCGCATTGATGACATCGTCTCCGGGCTTTCCCAAAAGAACTCCGACGCGGCGGGCACGGGCACGGGCGTCAGCGCGGGCGACGACGACTAATCGTCGAGCGTAGTACACTGCGGCGGATAGCGCTAATCGAATACATACATAGACTTTTGCCACTCATTCGCAAGCCTCGCTGTGCAAAGCCTTCGCGGCGAATGCGTTTTGAACGTGATTCAATCGCGCGCGTCTCGCACTGACCGTCGCGTTTCGTCGTCGTCATCGTTCGTCATGGACGCTCGCGCGATGGCGCGCAAAACGCTCGATCGCGCGCGCGCGGCCGGCACTCTCATCGCGTGCGCGCCGCGCGTGGTGTCGCCGAAAACGTGCGATTTAATCGAGTCAACTTTTCCCGCGTCTTCGCACGACCGCGCCGAGCTGCTGTCGCGCCTGATCGCTCTGGGTCTGCTGCAGTACGCCCAACACATGGCGAGCTACCGCGCGTGGCGACACAGCGCGCGAGCGTGGGGGGAGATCGCACGAGGTGACGCGAAGGGGACGTTTTGGGCGATCGCTCGCGCCTTTGGCACTTTCGCGCTCGTGGCGGAACCGTTGCGGTTGTCGCGTCGTACGTACAGGGCACTGTTGCGACGAGAGCTGGCGACGCGGTTCGGGGGCGACGTAGTGAACGCCATGCTCACCGACGAGGCGCTGGCGAGCGCGAAAGATGAGCCGATCGAGAGCGCACGCGAGGCGGCGGCTTCGGCGGCGGTTGGAGCGCCGGCGTTTGCGCGCGCGGCGCTCGATGCTGCGGCAGATGGGATCGAGGCGTGCGTGGCGATGGTATATCACGCGCAGTGTCTGTTTCAAAGCTCGTTCTGGAGCGCGCCAGTCTTGATTGGGAGCGCGTTGATCGGGCAAGTTGCGCAGAATGCGCGGACCTTTGACGGATATGAGGCGAAGAAGGAGGCGCATCGAGCGGAAACCGCGACGGCCCGACTTCGAGAACTGCTGGCGCACGCAAGGACAGATGGCGAAGCGATCGCACTTGCGAACGGGGCGATCACCGAAGCAGAAGAAGCGATGGCCACATTGGAAGCGGGGCAAGAGTTTGTGTATAGACGGGAAGTTTTGAACGCTCGAGCGAGTTTCCCGTCCGACGTGTACGATGCTGCGGCTAACTTGTTGCCCGTGGCGACCGTGCTTCCGCGTCTCGTACGAGGAGTCTCGGTGAACGCATGGGATATTCAAGTCGCGATGTCATCTTTTAACGGCATTCGCGCCGCACTCGCCGTGCTCGTACAGAACATGTCTACTCTGCGAACGGCGGAGCTGCACGCGGGGCACGTTTCCAATTTGTACGACGCCCTCGACGTATCCACAGTGCGTGGGCTCGCGGGTGACAACGAAAGCGGCGGCGCAAGCGTGCGTGTCGACACTCCGGAAGATGACATGTCGCTCGTCGAAGTGGATTCGTTGAGTTTGCGCGGATACGATGGGCAAGAAATCATTCGAGGGCTCGACTTCGTGTTGTGTCGCGGCGACTCGCTTGCCGTCGTCGGTCCTGCAGGGTGCGGTAAGACAATGCTCGTGAAAGCACTTGTGGGTCTATGGAGCTATGGTTCAGGTAGTGCGCGAGTCATTCATCGATCTCGCGTGTGTGTGCTATCGAGGAAACCTTACTTCCCCAAAGGTTCTCTCCTCGATGTGTGCTTGTATCCGACATCCTCTGCGGATATTGGAACCGACACTCGTGAACTGCTCACTGACGCCATGGTAGCCCTCGGGCTCGGAAGACACATCGATTACTTGGACGCGATTGCGCCTTGGGGCGACAATCTTAGTCCAAGTGAGCAGCAGCGCTTTGCGGTTTGTCGAGCAGTCGTGAATAGAGTCGACTTATGCGTGCTCGATGACGCCACTTGTGCGATGGATCCAAAAGATAGAGCCGCATCGTATGACGTTCTCAAGAAACATGTAAGCGGTATTTTGAGCCTCGGTGACGAAGTGTCGCTGCCGAAGCATCACTCTAGGACACTTCGCGTTCGTTCTGACGGGACGTTGGGCGATTTTGAGGAGATGGCATCGCCGGTAACGTCATCTCGCATCAACGTTAGAGATGTGGCTCGAGAAGCCATAGGAGAACCCCTCGTCGATGTCGCCTCCGAAGAAAGCGATTCGAGCGCTTCAGGTTTCAATCCGCTTCAGATGGAGGCAAACCGCAGAGAGAACCAGTTTATTCGTCGACAGAAGAAAAATGTCGCTCGTGCGCTCGGCGTGAATCCCCAAAAATTCGGTGTGGTTCCGACTCCTACCAAATCGACGAAAGGAAAGCCCCTCGCGTTCGACCCACTCGCGTAGAGAGTTGAAATTCCATGTTTAGTGTTGTTACATTCTATGTTAATCGCTAATCTAAATGAAGCCAAAGCCTTCACAACCTTCAACAATCGCGTACAGCAGCCTGTCGCGTAAGATTTGCTTTGAGCTGTATTCGTGCAAATCGAGTTGATTGAAGCACGTGTGTGCGGATGGCAACTTTGAATCATCCGCGTGCTGCCGATGGATTTGAAAACGTTGCGGGCCTTGCATGCCTTGCAAAGCACCGAATCCATCCAAAGGAACCTTAGAGGTACCGGTACAAAACATCAATAAGCGCGCCAAGTCTTCCTTGTTCATTTCCCTCACGACGTCCCAAAACCATTGAATTTGTTTTGACCCGACGGTGAAGCCGGTGTATTCAGTATTGGCGCGTAAATCCTCGACGTCGATGTCCGGGGTACCACTTATGAGCAGTTCCAATTCAGACGCATTCAGGATGGAAATCGTTTCTCTAGGGACAACTTCTTCAAACCCCTTCACGAGAGCAGCGAGTTGGTCCTTCACCGCATTCGTCATTCGGTGCGCGGTTATCAGGTTGACGTATTCAAACTTGTTTGCATCTGTCACTGCGATATTTCGTCCGTTTTCGGTCAAATCGTGAACTTGAGTTTCACCAAAATAAGACGTTGTGTCGCTGAATGTGTATTCCATGACACCCTCCACAGAGTTCTCCAGCATCCATTTCAAGCTCTTGTAATAATCTGGATCTACACCTTCCATGTCTTCGTATGTGAGCTGCTGACCGAGAAGGTGCTTGTAAATCGGACGCGTGAAGTATGCGTTGAGGAGAATGTCGTCGAACAAAGCCTTACCGACGAGTCTACCGACGAATCTAAAATAGCTGAGATAATCCGGATGGACCACACTGTTTTGATTCGGCTGATAGCATCCCTTGTCGTGAGACAACTCGAAGAGAGCGATGTTTGGATTGAAAACTTCTCGTGCCAAGATGGTGAACCACTCCTTTATCAAACCGCCACCGTCCATGCCTTCTTCGCCCACGAAAACGATGCTGATTTTGCCTCGAATTTCTTCGATACTCCGGCTGTTGAGTTGTCTAAACGAGTCTTCGAGTATTCGATCACGCCTAATGTGTAACGTTCGCGCCTCTGGACGATTATGTCCTAGGCGTTCGCGAAGTTTCTTGATTCGTGTCCGAATCTCCGCACGTTTGACGGAGAAGTCCAGCAAGCGTGGATTGCTCAACAGGATTTTCATGGGTCCGGAAAGCAACAGCGGGCGTTGCTTCAGCATGTCGTTGAGCATGTTTCTGTGTTGCTCGACAAACGCCCAAATGTCGCTCAATATGGCGGCGACTTTCGCATTTTTCCCTCCAGAATTTGAAAGTGCGTCGAGCATGTGACTCGACGTACGATGCAAAGACCCATGCGATGCATGCGACGCTCGCATACCCATCGCAGGCGAGGGTGCTCTCATCGAACCAGCGAGAGCAGGGAGCTGAAACGCACCGGATTCTCGTCTGCTCTTCGAAACTTCACCTTCGACGTATGGATAGAGGCTCGTTCCAATCATCAAGTACGTCGTTATACCCTCAGTCAGCGCGGCGCTAGCGTGCGAGCGTTCGCACAGGATCGATGCATCACCGCTTTCATCGCTAGTAATGTCTTGCATGAGACTTGCATAGACGTTCATCATCTGCCAAAACGGACGGAGCGCATCATGATATCGTATCAACTCTTCCTTCGCTTTATCCTTGAAAGCTTTTTGGAAACGGCTGTCTTTTCCATCCAAGTACGTCAGAACCTGAACAAAACAATCCGTCAGGCGACGCAAATAAGGAATATGCGTTTTCAGGGATTGACGCGAGTCGGCGTACTCAACGTGTCGTGCGGATGGTTCATCGACATTTGGTCTGTACTTGATCGACGACGCCTTCGACAAGCACGCGATGGCTTCAACCGAGCACTGCAGGGCATCGGCATGGAATCGATTCAGTATGACTGCGTCGCATCCCTCTTCAAAGAAGTCGCCTAAAACTTTTTGTAGTATAGTGTTGATTTTCTCGTACGCACTCGGGGCGAGATATGGAACCTTGAGAAAGCTTGCTATACTCGCCAAAAGTTCAGGGGTGGCGGCGGTTGACAAGCCTTTGGGCCCGATGTTGGGTTTGGGCGTAGCCGCAAGAAACTTTGTGAGGTAAGCGTCAGTGCACGTCGCGCACAGCTCAATATTCTTTTGGTCATGAAATTGCGATGCGTGTGCGAGAAGTCCGACCAGGAAAGAAAGGAGTGGTATATCCACGGTGCTCACGCCAGCGTCAGATCGCAACACAGCTTCGCCATTCTCCTTCTGATTTGTGAGAAAGTTTACCATACTTGCGTCCTCATCCTTCGCAAAGAAAAGTTTCACGCACGTCAAATTAACGCCACGAACGCGATATGTCCCATGTACGTGCCTGTTTCGACTAATGAGTTGCGACAGAAGCGTCAAAAGTCGTCTCGTCACCATCTCCTTGCGTGCTCCGTTACGCTCGCTCAGATTCGCGCACAGCGAGCGCGCCATGGCTACTTCCATCGCCGCGCTTGGCTCAAGACCCTTGGCGTTAGGAGAACTCAAAGTGGACTCGATGAAACGAGGATCAGCACGATCCATCGTGTTCATGATCACAGTTTCGATAATCTGGCGCAAAATTGACTCGCGGTTTTGGTCCACCACGCACAAGTTTACACATATTTTGTTCACAGTATCCTTTAAGTCGATAGTCTGAACAAAGAACAAAAGCAACAACGTTCGAATATGCTGATGGCGCAATTCGACGTTCACTTTTAACGGCTTGAAATCTTCTGGAGCGACTGCGTCGCGCGTTGACGACTGACGGATTCGCTCGTTGTCATTCCATGACATTTGCTCGTGACGGTCTAGACGGCCATCCCAGCCTTCACCAAACATCATATTTCCAATCTCCAACGGCAACGGCGCAGTGTCTGTCACTGTAGTTGCTGGGCTATTTGCACGAGGCCGAGGCGCGGATACCGAAGGACTGGCTTCGGTATGCTGAATCCTCGTCAACAATCTGTTTGCTCCGGAGGTAGTGCGTTGTATCAACTCGCGCTGAATATCGGCTGGCATGGCGCTAAGAAACTCAGCGCCGATCAAGTTGAGGTCGCTAGCAGCTTCTGGTGCTTGCTCGCGCGCACGAGCAACTAGTCTATTCGCATTCAAAAATCCATCTCGTAAATCTTCTGTAACCATGGAGAGCTCATTTGCGCTTATGTCCAGTGCCGCCGCTTCTCGGCGTTGTCGCGCTGTCCGCTCTTCGGGCGATTCGTCCACGATTTCTGCCAGATTTCCGTTGACGTTTTCCTTGTCTCGCTCACTGGAAACCAATGACGATGTCGCGAGTTCCGCGGTGTCCAAATGGGACAAAAAAGTACCAGAAGTCGCCAAAGACTCGCCGATACTCATGCACACTGCGTTTGACCAGAAACTTGCTCGGGCATTCCTTCCATCAAGGCTCCAAATTGTTTGATTCCGAACGCTGAATTCAGCCGGTGCTGTTGCCTGAAAGGATCCATCCCCGAGCCACAGGATTGCTTTTGCCGACGATAAAGGATCCAAAATTTCTAAATGCGATGGACGAACGGCCAAGCGAGCCATTTCCCCGCTGATAGAATTGAGCACGTCGTGCAACGAGCGAGATCTCGAACTAAAATCCATGGGTGTCGAGAGAGTGATATTTAAACTCGTGCCGACTCTTTGCACGTTAATGCCTTCGTGGTTCAACGCAGGCGGAACGCCCGTTTCGGATTGCGACCACGTGTGCCAGGGACTGCCATGCACCGGAGGATTTCCTCTCGCAAGAAGTGAAGGGTCACCCAGGGTCGCGCGAGCAATTCTTTGTGTTTGTTCACGAAGAGACGAAGTAAAAGGCACATCTCTACGATTGAAGAGTTCGGAAGCATTCACAGAAGAAGAACGAGGAGAGTGCTCGCGATTATGTCCCCGTAGTTGTCCCTCAGAACGAGATTCGCTGAGTGTCTGCTGTCTTTCGTCCTCTGTGGAAACTTCTGCTCGTTGCCCTCCTGCAATCTGCAGTTCGCCAACTGTCTGTGCCTCGACTCTCGGATCGGCACCTGACATGACGCTAGAGTAATCTGTGGCGAACCATGCTTCAACCTGGGCTCTCGAGACAGAAATGTGATCCCTCGAACCAAGATTGGATGTGCGTTCAACATGACTGCCTGAATGTGTAGCGCGAGGCAGCACGCGTACCCCAGACGGCGACGTATATGATGACTGTGGCGAGCTAGGTTCTTCAAAATCGCCTTCCTCTTCATCGTCGTCATCGTCATCATCGGAACCACCGCCGTCATCATAATCGAACTCCTCACCATCTTCGTCATACAAAGCATCGTCAGACATTTCCAAGACATCGTTTCCAGGATCAGGATCGATGTGATCCATGTCGCTTCCGTAAAAGTCATCTGCCATGGCTTCTTCGCCTTCTTCGCCTTCTTCATCATCTTCTTCTTCCTCTTCAGAGTCCTCTTCGCTTGAGTCGCTCGTTCCACTTGATTCACCTGATTCGCCCGATTCGCTCAATTGTTCTTCGTCTGAGGATTCGTGCATTCCTTCTTCGTTGGCTTCATCGGAATCGTGGTCGTGGTCGTCGTCAACCTCCATCTCAGAATCATCGTCCGAGTTCTCGTGACCATCATCTGCATCGATGCCGTCGGCATCGCCATCGTCTCCTCCGAATACAGGATGAACACCTTCGATTTCTGGCATTCCGTCGAGGTCATCTTCGAGTCGAGCGACTTGAATGTTTCCTCCTGCAGCGTGTTCAAGCAAATTCTGGAGCATCTGCTCGGTTAGTGCGCGTCTCTCTTCAACTTCCTCACCGCTGGGTACCCGTGCAGCGTTTACCGCACGAACCATGTTACCGATGCGAGTAAGCCTGCTTTCGCGTTTGCTCTTAGTAGATCGAACAACTAGAGCTTCGAGTACTGCGAGCGTTACTCGAAGAAATCCTGGATTGCCACGTTTTTCGCGCGCAGCGCCAACGACGTTTGTCTCTTCAATGAGTTCAATGATCCGCTCTGGGATTTTTAGACTGTACATCGTCTTAAGAACTCCTTGTTGGAGATTAAAGACTACCCGATTGCGAATGCGTTCACCGCTCTGATAGCCACGCGCCAAACCGTAATCCATAAGAGAGTGCAATAAATCCACAAATGCGTGCTTTGGAACTAGAGAATCACCTTTATCGGCGCAAGTTGAAGCTGTTTCTTGCGTTAAGTCCGGCTCCTTCAGAAGCACAAGCATTTTCTCAATTATTTTCGTTCGCGCTTTTTGGCTGTTGACGCATAAAGTTGCGAGGAAGAACGCCGCGTTTTCGCACCCGCACCAAACTCCCGTCTGTTCACTTGAGGAACTTCTTCTGCTCGACGGCAGTTGATAACGAAGAATGTTGCGGAAAATGTCAGTCTGGTCGTCCATATCCATCAAAGCCTTCACACTTGATGGATATACCTCAACCAATTCGGTGAGCAGACGGAAAGCTGCGGCTTGTCGCTCGAGCTTCGTCAATGGGGCTTGATGAATCGGCTCTGTCGCTACTGCAACAAGTACTTCCACGACCATTCTTAAGTTCTTTGTCAATCGAACGGTTGGAAGCGACTGCATTGCTTTCACTTCAGCCGTCGGGATGACGTACTCCCGAGGTGTACTCAGCGGTGTATCCGCCATAGTTCTGATTTCGGCGACGTTTGCGAATGCCGCTTCAAAGCAATCAAAATCTCGCTCAATTATATTTTTCATGGCGACGCAGAATGTCTTGAGTGCAACCTTGGAGTCTCTACCCATCGGAGGCTTGGTGATGCTCTTGACAATTTCAAGCTCCATGGCGAATTGTAATGTCCGGGGATCGTTCACCATGTGCCTCAAAATGACCGAAACACTGTCGTTGGTGTTGTTCCAAAAGCATGTAAAGAGCGTGTGTGCAAAACTTCTCTTAGATATTGCGGCTCCATCCTTGCTGTCGGCGAATGAATTCGAAGCGATGCGATCCGCAATCACGTTGTCACGTGATAGATTTGCTAGCAGATCAAGAATCACGGCTTGGACGGAGTGCGATTCATAATCACTCGCGAGTTCGCCTGAATTTTTAACGATTGCTATCAAGCACTCGACGCACGCATCGGCCAACGCAATCTTATGACCGTCGTTCAGAAAACCGAACTTGGAGTAATTTCTGGCACTGGCGTCGGAGTCACGATGCTTTTGCAGGCATGCCGCAGCATTGATGCAGTTTGCCAAAGGCACAAACGACAACGGCACATCTTTTAAAAACGTCTCCAATGAGGCCGTCTTTTGTGCAGCGCAGATTTTGTCGACCTCGGCGATAAATGTTTCGACTTGTGAATCAATTACCGAACCCTTTATCCATAGCGCTCTTCTTAACACTTCATCACCTTGCCTAGCGAGCGCCTCAACGAACGCATAGTGCTTGATCGCATACACCTCATCTCTACCGATCTTCGGCGTACGCGTGCGCACGACTTCGTCCGTGAGAGCGTATATGCACTCATCACGACTGAGGCCGCTCATGAGCTCATGTTTCTCAATAACCTTGAGCAAAAGCGTCGCACCTTTCTCTGCACTGATGTGGAAATTGGCGTACAGCGCGGCAACTAGCTCGTTTATGGCAGGCAGTCGACCTTGGACTGCGTGCGTGTGATTGAAAGCAACAGGAGCTGTTTCCATAGCGTCCGCCGTCTCCTCTAGCGCAGTAGACTCTGACGGTGCAGGTTCTGAAGGCGCCGTCGGTGCTTCGTCGGGCACATCTTCCATTGGTCGAGTTAGCATGTACTCGAGCGCTCTCTCCACACTCTGTCCATTCACAGCTGCGAGTGCGTGATGCGCGTGACCTCTGCTGAATCCCATCTCAACGATGGAATCTATCATCGTCTCTGATGGAACAAACTGCCGTGGCGGCGGGCGCGGTGGAGCACGCGGTACCGACGCGGCACGACGTTGCTCGGACATGACGGCTTGTTCGGTTCCACTAATGATGTTGAGTAGACACTGCACTAGTGCGTCGGAATCCACATGACCTGCCGCTACGGACGCAAAAATGTCCGTTTCTGGCCGCCAAATACATTTCAACGCTTCATTTAGAGAGCAATGAATCCAGTCCATGGCAGATCTTGAGTTAGTGAACGCGTCAGAAATATGTGTGTACTTTGTCATCTTGTCGTAGATAGGATCATCTTCTACGCGTTCGGGAAGACGTGTACCAAGCGCGAGCTTATTCGAGTTGTTCGATGCCATCAATTTGACGTCGGATATAGAGACGAAAATGCGCACAAAGCAGCTCAACGTCCTGTAACATTCCGCTGCGACATGTCCTTGCTCAGCCTTTTCCCCGGTGCACGTTTCTAATATACTCTGTGTCAGAGCCACCGTGCCTTGAAAATGGGTGTAAAGTTGCTCGAATAACCCACATCGAGCGGCGTAGTTGATCATGACCCCGTTCGGTGAATTTCTCTTGTCATCGAAGAATGATTCGTAAATCAACGCAAGGAAATTGTGCGAGCAGCGCTGTTCAAAATCCATCTTAGCATTCGATGCGTGACTCGGCGGAAGTAGCTCAGCCTGTGCGGTGACACGAGACGTAAACGCTTTGGTCATCTCGCGCGCAACTGCAATTATTGCTTCTCCGCTAAGCTTGATGAAATTTTGAGCTTCTGGACCCAAGTCTTTACGTCGCCGCATCGTTGTCGAAAGTTTTGCCACCGCGGCAAACAAACCACTTGTAACTCGTACAAAAAGATCCGCTCGAGTGTACAGCCACCAAACCGGTGAATACGGCATATCATCCGCTTGAATTTCCACTGCGAGTGAACGAAGCTTCGCTTCAATCTTTACCGCTTCATTGAACGCCGCCAACGCTGCGTTGAACAAGCTTTCGGCCATCATCGGGCCGTGAGGATCGTCACGTCGCTTATTCATGATAGCAGCAGACATCACCGGAACTTGCTGCACGAGAGTCGCGAGAAGTTCACACAACCTTTCGTGCGCAGCCATGCGCTGGCACAGTGATTTTGTCTGTCGACAGAACCGAACTTCGCGGTCCAACGCTGCTTTGTCACCTTTGTGCTTTTCGCTCAGTGTCTTGCTGTAAATATCGTACGTCGCTAATTTATCGATGTCATCACCTGTCTTGTCGAGCTCGTGGACGTAAAACTCTTCAATCTGCACACCGATATCAACAGCAGAGGCCATATACTTTTCAACGACGGTAGTGCACGCGAGAATCACGTCGTCTGACAGATTCGGCGTGTTCGCGCCGGCATACGAGTTGCTGGGATCCGGCGGGTTAATGAGCGATTTGCACGCGACACTGATGGAGTTGTAGCTTGCACATGTCGAAAATTCAACCGGAAGAGGGCATGTCAACATATTGAGCATGGAATCCAGAGCCCCAGCTTGAACCAGCGGCGCGCACATATGCGAAGTCTGCAAAATACCATCCATGAACCTCGCCACATTTTGAAGCGTTTTCGATATTGGCATTTGCTCGACGACTGCCTTGTTGACGAACGCGTGCTCAAGATTCGTCTCCGAATCTGATATCTTTCGAAGTTGTATCGTGAGATCGGACAATATGTCGTTCAAGACTTCGACACTGACGTCTTTTAGTGCTGGAATGTGGCGCAGCGTCTCGTTGATCCCAGTTCCGACGATTCTCGACGTATCGGCGTTCAACGGGAAAGAACTATCTTGAAACATTTTTCGAAAGCAGACCAACGCCGAAGACTTCAACACTTTTTCCTGCCCTTTCTCGTTCAAACATATCGCGTTAAGTGTCGTCGGTATCGCGCAAAGTACTTTAGCCATACCCTTACTACGGCCGAGTGGCCACATGGTTTCAGTGATAAACTTCAGGAATGCGTCCACAATACCGGCTTCGTCTAGCGTGGCGTAACACGTCGGCTCGTTATGAATGACGTCGCACACTAAATTCGCGGTGAGCGACGACACCCCAGGACCAAACTTGAGAGGGTATTTCAATACACTTCCCAAGATATCAGTCAACGTCCCATCCGAAAGTCCGGGAACTCGCATGCGTGCTCCGCCGTACGCAAAACTCGTGTACGCCAATGTTCGCATCAGAACCTTGATCAAAACTCTTCGATAAAAGTTCACGTACTTTGGTGCCTTTTTCATCGCTGCGAGCGATGTTTCGGCGTCCTCTAAACTAGAAAGACTATCTATTTTTCGTTTTCTATCCGCCACGTCATCGAGATGTCCCGACGCCCGCAGCTCCTCGATCGCCGTAACGGACTCGTATCGCATGCGCTTCAAAAGCAAATCCGTTCCGTTCAACTCTCTAAACGCTACGACCGCGTTGGGTTGAAATTCCAGATACGATTCCACGATATGCACCACGTCCACGACCACCGGGATCGCTTCGAGGCGCTCCAGCTTGAAAATTGACATCAAAAGCGGAAGGAGCTCAGCCTCTCTTATCGCCGTGCACCCAGGCGTTGTTGTGCTCAAAATCCCGACAAGATGCATCAAACACCTCGCGTCGCGAACGACGTCGAAATCGATTTCCGCATCACTTGATGACAGCGGCGCAAGCAACGCCGCCGTCATCGTTGATACGCATTGACTAAGCGCTCCTCGACCGGCTGGCCGTCTCATGATTTGACAAACTTGAAAGCCGCTCGCGCGTTCGTTTGTGTACGCGCTCAGCAAAGTTGTCGCGTCTCGTCGTAGGAGCAACGACGGCGTGACTCCTAAATCTACCTGCATCAAGTCCAACAGCTTGATTGCGGTCGTCTGCGCGTCTTCAACGTAAAGCTCGAAATCGCTCGGTTCCGCCCCTTTCCCTAGATGGACGTTGATTTGCTGCGCGAGGATCGAAAGACGCGCCGCCTTCTCGCGACCCGCCCGCGTCCTTTGCAGCGATTTGCTCCACAACTGTGCCAACACACCAAAATACGCCGCGGAGATGTCTTTGAGAGAGTCCATTTCTTTGCCCGGATCGAACATTTGAGGTCGTGAAAAGTCATCGATTAAGCACTCAAGGCTCGAGGCGCGATTATACGGCCGGTGCATCTCGGACGGGTCGAGCCCCCGTCGGCCAGACGCCTTGAAGACTATTTCATCGCTACCACTCGACGTCGTGTCGACTGTAAACTCGTATCGCGTGCAATCTAACGGACCACTTCCCTCTTCGCGGTCTTCGGCAACGAATAACTCGTGCGCAACGACTTCACAGGCTTTCGACTCGTTCTCGTCGGCGTCGTTCAAGTGCGCCGCGCTCAACGGCATGTGCGCGTGAATCTTCGAAAGCATGAATCGCACTCTCCGCTGAAACACGTCCGACGAAAAGTACGCGTTACGCGGCGTTCGCCCAACCACGGATCGCCTCGTCGCCGCCGCTAATAACCGCAACGCGCTCTCGCACGTTTCAAAGAACTCCAAAAACAACGCCGTAGCCTCGCCGTGCGCAAACGACGGCAATTCGCCGCAATTTTCTACAATCTCTCGCATGAACTCCATGATCCAATTCACCGCCGCAAACGCCTCGATTCGCTCCGACGCATCGTCGCCGCGATCGCGAATCCATCGATTTTCGATCGCGCGCACACCCTCGCGCGTCAAGTACTCCGCGAATCGAGCGAACACGTCGCCCCAGTGTCGTTCCTCGCACTTCCCGTACCTCCACTCAAATCTCGCGCGCGTCGTCACCCCACCGGGCAGCGAGCACGCGAGCAACTCTTCCGCCACCGCCACAACCGCCGGGCTCTGCCTCGTTCGAAACCACCGTATCGTCAGTCATACAAACTCGTCTCCACCCTCGTTTCCACCCTCGCCTCGTCTCGTCTCGTCTCCATCCTCGTCTCGTCTCGTCTCGTCTCGTCTCGTCGATGTCGTCTCTCGGCGCGCGCGTCCACCCTTCCTCGCGCTCGCACGCACCGCATCCCGTCTCGCATCGCTCCCGCGTCCATCATCGTCGTCCGTCCACGCCGCGGAATCCCGCGTCGTCGACGCCGTCCCTCGCATCGCGCGCGCTCGCGTTCGCGTCCCGCGCCGTCGTCGTCGTCGTCGTCGTCGTCGTCGGTCGTTCGTGCCGCCGCCTCAATCTCGACCGTTCACGCCGTGCGCGCGCGTCCAGACGTCCGCGCGTCCACGCGTCGCGCGCGACGTTCGCTCTCGAACCCTCGTCGATTCGTCGCCGCGCTCGCGCGACGTCCCGCGCGCGCGTCTGCGGGCGGCGCGTCGTCGCGCGCGCGCGGGGTCGTATTGGTCCGTGTGGGCTTGACCGAGCCCCCACACACGCGGGTGTTTTCGGTTACCCGCGACGACCGACGCGCGCGGCGCGCGAGAGCGCGACGCGAGCGACGCGCGACGCGAGCGATGCGCGGTGACGTCGCGCGAGCGATCGCGCGGGCGTCGAGACGCGCGATGACGACGCAGACGCACGCGCGAGGCGAAAGAATGGCGATGGCGAAAACGATCGCGGCGGCGACGACGACGACGACGACGACGAGGACGACGCGCGCGAGCGCGAGCGCGCGACGGATGATGAGCGCGAACGCGTCGAAGATCACGGCGGCGCCGATGGTGTACGTGCGGGGAGAGGAGATGACGGCGTACGTCATGGATTTGATTCGCGCGAAGTGGATCGAGCCGCGCGTGGACACGACGGCGTGGCGAGAGTTTGATTTGCGAGCGAAGAATCGAGACGATACCGAAGATCAGGTGCTGCGAGACGTGATCGAGGCCGGGAAGGCGGTGAAGGCGATATTTAAGGAACCGACGGTGACGCCGACGGCGGATCAAGTGAAACGATTGGGGTTGCGAAAGAGCTGGGGGTCGCCGAACGGCGCGATGCGACGCGGATGGAACGGGATTACCATTTCTCGAGACACCATTCACATCGATGGCGTGGAATTGGGATATAAGAAACCGGTGTTCTTCGAGCGACACGCCGTGGGCGGGGAGTACGCGGCGGGGTACAAGAATGTGGGCAAAGGGACTTTGGTCACGACGTTTACGCCGAGCGAAGGCCCAGACGCGGGGAAACCTGTCGAGGTCGATTCGCGCACGATCACCGACAACGAAGCGGCGGTGGTGACGTACCACAATCCGTACGATAACGTGCACGAGCTCGCGCGTTTCTTCTTCGGTCGATGCCTCGAAGCGAAGATTACGCCGTACGTCGTGACGAAGAAGACGGTGTTCAAATGGCAAGAGCCGTTTTGGCAAATCATGAAGAAAGTTTTCGACGAAGAGTACAAGTCCAAGTTCGTCGACGCTGGGGTGATGAAGTCCGGTGACGAGCTCGTGCACTTACTGTCCGACGCGGCGACGATGAAGCTCGTGCAATGGCGCCAAGGCGGATTCGGCATGGCGGCGCACAACTACGACGGCGACGTTTTGACGGATGAGTTAGCCCAGATCCACAAGTCCCCGGGTTTCATCACGAGTAACTTGGTCGGCGTCGATGAAAACGGTACGCTTATCAAAGAATTTGAAGCCTCGCACGGCACCGTCGCCGACATGGACGAAGCGCGTCTGCGCGGCGAAGAGACCTCTCTCAATCCTCTCGGCATGGTTGAAGGTTTAATCGGCGCCATGAACCACGCCGCCGACGTTCACAACGTCGACAAAGAGCGTACGTTAGCGTTTACCGCTAAAATGCGCGCCGTGATTCACCAACTCTTCCGCGAAGGCAAAGGCACGCGCGATTTGAGCGGCCCCTCTGGTTTAACCACCGAACAATTCGTCGACGCCGTCGCCGAACGTCTTTGATTTCGATGGCGTCTCTCACACCCTTGTCATACTAGTGCCGCGTCATTATTACATCACATCACCACCATTAGGCTCGCGCTTTCGATCGCGTCGCGTTTCCCATCGAACGAGCGCGCGGCGAGACGTTTTCGTCCCCGAACCGCGCTCTCGACGACGTCCTAACCCTGGAGAT
>TARA_B110000003_G_scaffold130081_1_pt1 | contig 24449 bp, 25 predicted proteins | sample TARA_B110000003 | Tara Oceans TARA_B110000003 (sample SAMEA4396424) | marine metagenome | biome: Westerlies Biome; feature: [SRF] surface water layer (ENVO:00010504); material: water (ENVO:00002006), including particulate matter (ENVO:01000060) such as... | depth 5 m
GAAATAATTACGGATTTTATAATGAGAAATAGATTAATGGAAACGTTCGATGAAGTACATCACCTTGAAAGATTATTGAAAGAGGCTAAAGAAAGACTTAAAAATGAAATGGATAGAAGGGGTGTATATACGTGGCGTAGGTGGTGGTGGGGATGGTTTGGTTATTATTAATATAAAAAAAATAATATTAATTATAAAATTGAAACAATATAAAAGTAAATGGGACATGATAAGAATGGCTAACATGAATAAAAAGTTGGAAAAACAATATCAGTCTATGACTGCTTTAGAACATATAGGAAAAAAACCAGACACTTATATCGGTGCTATTGAAATTGACGACCTTGAAACGTGGGCATTAAATGAGGATAACACCAAATTTGAACACAGAAATGTAAAGTGGGTTCCAGGTTTATATAAATGTTTCGATGAGGCGATAGTGAATGCGCGTGATCATGCGATAAGAATGCAATTATCTAAAGAGAAAAAGAAACACTTGGTAAAGAATATAGAGGTTAGTTGTATTGATGGTGTTATTGAAATTATGAATGATGGGAATGGTATTGATATTGCTATGCATCCTAAAGATAAATTATGGATTCCGGAGATGATATTCATGCATTTGCGCACTTCAACTAATTATGATGACGAAGAAAAGAAATTAGTAGGAGGTAAGAATGGTTATGGTATTAAACTGGTATTTGTATTTGCGAAATGGGGAGAGATAGAGACAATAGATCATATTCGCAAATTGAAATATACTCAGCGTGTAGAAAACAATTTATCAAAGATTCATCCACCAAAGATAGAAAAATACACGGGGAAACCATATACGAAAGTGAGATGGATGCCTGATTATGCTAAATTTGGATTGGACGCAATGACTTCGGATATCTGGAGTTTGTTGAGGAAGAGGGCATTTGATATTGCGGCGGTTACATCAAAATCATTAAAGGTTAAGATACAGGGAAAGAATATTGATATTAATTCGTTTGGACAATATGTGGATATGTATATTGGTAATAAGGAAGATGCTCCAAGAATCAGCCAAGATTCAGACAGATGGGAATGTATTGTGGGGTTATCTCCTCTCGATGAATTTTCACAGGTTAGTTTTGTGAATGGTATTTATACTGGTAAAGGAGGTAAACACGTGGATTATATTACCAATCAAATAACTAAGAAGATGATAGAATATATTAAAAGAAAGAAGAAGATTACCGTAAAAGCAACAACGATTAAAGAACAATTGATAGTTTTTGTAAATTGTATGATTGAAAATCCAGCGTTTGATTCGCAAACAAAAGATTATATGAATACGCCATATAGTAAATTTGGGTCCAAGTTTGAAATTACGGATAAAATTATTGATAAATTGGCGAAAATGGGTGTAATGGACGCTGCTATTAGTTTGAATGAAGTGAAACAGATGAAGAAGGCGAAGACCACCGATGGGAGGAAAAGTCGTAGCATTCGCGGAATACCAAAATTAGTAGATGCGAATAAAGCAGGAGGTCCGTCTTCTCATCAATGTACCCTCATATTAACTGAGGGGGATTCAGCTAAAGCTGGAGTAATGTCGGGTCTTACAAAGGAAGATAGAAATTGGTTTGGGATCTTTCCTTTAAAAGGGAAATTATTAAATACCAGAGATTCTCCTATAGGTAAGATAAACAATAATACAGAGATAGCGAATATTAAAAAAATAATGGGATTACAAACAGGTAAAACATTTAAAGATAAAGAAGATATGAAGAAGGTATTAAGATATGGTAAGATTATGATACTAACAGATCAAGACCTGGATGGGCATCATATTAAAGGCCTAACTATAAATCTATTTAGTTCACAATGGAACGATTTATTTAAGATGAATGATTTCTTGGGATACATGAATACCCCAATTATTAAAGCGACAAAAGGTAAAAGTGAAAAAACATTTTATAATGAGAAACAGTATGAAACTTGGAAAGAGCAGAATAATGGAGGTAAAGGTTGGAAAATCAAATATTATAAAGGATTGGGAACGAGTACGGGTAAAGAATTCAAAGAATATTTTGCTAAAAAGAAATTTATAATGTTTGATTTTACAGGAGACATATCAGAAGATTCTGTAGATAAGGCGTTTAATAAATCAAGAGCTGATGATAGGAAGGAGTGGTTGGGAGGATATGATAGAAATCTAAGGTTGGATATAAATAAAAAGAAATGTCCCGTAGAACATTTTATCGATAGAGAATTAATTCATTTTGCGAAATATGATTGCGAAAGGTCTATATGCAATTTAGTAGATGGATTTAAAACAAGTCAGAGAAAAATTGCGTATGCTGCTTTCAAAAGGAATTTGTCTAAAGAAATTAAAGTAGCACAATTTTCGGGTTATGTTTCTGAGCATTCTTGTTATCATCACGGCGAGATGAGTTTAAATATGGCGATAGTAAAACTTGCTCAAGAATTTGTAGGTTCAAATAATATAAATGTATTGATGCCTAATGGTCAATTTGGAACGAGATTGGGAGGAGGAAAAGATCATGCGAGTGAAAGATATATATTTACAGAGTTGAATAAATTAACAAGATATGTTTTCCCTGAAAACGATGATAAAATTTTGAATTATTTGGATGATGATGGAACGCGTGTAGAACCAGACTTCTATTTACCGATTTTACCAATGATTTTGGTGAATGGCGGTAAAGGAATTGGAACAGGATTTAGTCAAGATGTAATGTCGTATGATGTAAAAGCGTTATGTAGATATGTAAAGATGCTTCTTAAAGGCGAAACAAAAAACTTTCCAGAAATATTGCCTTATTATGAAGGATTCAAAGGCGATATAATCAAAACAACTTTTGTAAATAAAGACGATAAAAGGACATATTTAAAATATATATTCAAAGGTAAATACCAAGTAATCTCATCTGATACAATTAGAGTTACAGAATTGCCTGTTGGATATTGGACTGATAATTTCAAAGAGGATTTAGAAAGTTTAATGGATGACAAGAAGAAGAAGGCTGTTATTAGACATATTCAGGACGACAGTACAGATGCTACAGTTGATTTTAAAATTAAATTTGTGCCGGGCGTATTATCAGAATTGATGTGTAAAAAAGTGGATGATAATATAAATATGTTGGAAAAGGTATTGAAATTAAAAACTACCAGATCGACCAGCAATATGTATTTGTTTGATGAAAAGCAACAGCTCCATAAATATCATACTGTCGAAGATATAATTAAAAAATATTATCCAATAAGGTTGATGGGTTATAAGGATAGGAAAGAATACATATTGAAAGCATTGTCCAGAAAAATAGCGATTTTATCTAATAAAGCAAGATTCATAAAAGAACAATGTGATGATACTTTAGATTTGAGAAAGAAGAAAAAGGATGTTGTAATAGAATTATTAAAATCAAAAGGATTTGCGACGATAGATGGAGACGAAGAATACAAGTATTTGAGGTCAATGACTATAGATAGTGTAGAAGAAGAGAATATGGAAAAATTATTGAAAGAAAGAGAAGTTAAATTGGAAGAATATAAGAAATTGAATAAAACAAGTATTCAAGAATTATGGTTGGAAGATTTGGATAATTTTGAAAAAGAATATAAGAAATATTGTGTAGCGAGAAATGAAAGATTGATTGGAACTACTAAAAAGAAAAGAAAAGTGAAGAAGAAGAAGACAAAAGCTTAAATAAATATACATAAATATAAATTTTTTAATTATGTATATGAATTTTAATAAAGGGGATATGGTAGAATTTTTTTCTCATATACGAATTGAGGATGGACATGCGTTTGAAGCAGGATATCCTAAGTTATATGAAACTGTCCTTGATACGGGTATAATAGTAAGTGATGTTTTTGGTGGTAATGAAGAAAATATTGATGGAGAAGCACCAAAACGCAAGCGCGTCTGTATATCGATACTAAGATATGATGGCGATTATAGAATAGAAGATTTATATAAATTAACAAAAAAGGATGTAACGCCTGAAGATAAACTTTCTTTAATTGGTCAATTCGGGTCATGGTGGTATTATGATCATAAAAGTCTATATCAATCTATTTTGGTAGAAGCTTTAAATTAAACTACTTAAAAGATTGAATATATTTTATATAAAATGAGTGAAGTAGATGTAAATACAATGGCGTTACAAAACGCTGATTTTTCTCAATTAAGTAATGATATGAATAAAATCGAAAAAGATATACAAACGGTGTTATATATAGGATATTTTTTACTGGGAGCTGTAAGTGCTATAGGGAGCGTAATAGGTTACAAAGTTATATCAAAATGTTTAAAAAAAAATAAAGTTGTTAAAGTAAAAGAAGAAGAAATGAAATTATTGGATAGCATTGATGGTAAATTAGATGCAATAGCGGTTGCCGTTAAAGTAGATGTATAATTAATTATTACACAATTTAAGTAATAATTAATGATTAAAACCAACCTTTGAAATATAAAGTATTAGTATGCATAGTTGATTTAGGTCTTTCCATTGGAGTTGCGATGGTGCTTACATCGTGTTTATATCTGGTATATGCTTTAGCTTCACTTAATATCTGTGGAGCACAATAATCGACAACGAGTTTATTTAAAGCAACGATTTGTTCTGTAATGCGGTTGGGTTTATTAGAAGAATACTGTAAAAATGTGCTTCTCATAATAATTTTTAATGTATCTTCGTTTTGGTCACCAATAACATACATAGTTTTTGAAGCGTGATAGACAGCAGCTTTAACACCATTTTGAATGATTCTAATGTTATCACCAGAAAAGAAAGCTTCCGATAAGGGGGTTGATTGCCAATTACCGGCCATAGCATTTTTGTATGTTGTTGATTTATTATCAAGTGGGACCTGTTCGTATAACTTGAAAATATCTGATTTATTTGGACCCATTATATTTATTCTACCGTTATTCATTATATTAGTAAATGAGATAAAATTTATATAAATAAAAAATAAATATCTTAATAATTAATATATGGCAGATGGAGCATTTCAAAAACAAGTAGCATACGTAGCATTGATAATATTTTTAATTTTAATGGCGTTAACGGCATTAATGATGGCTAAATTTAAAGAACATCAGTTATATCCTCCAGAAGTCCCACCATGTCCAGATTATTGGGAAAATCTAGGAGATCACAAATGTAAAAATAGTAAAGGTTTAGGAAATGGAAAATGCGATGGAGAACATTCATTTAAAGCTAAACAATGGCAAGGATTGGCCGGACGTAAAAAAAAATGCGCTTGGGCTAAATCTTGTCAAATTGAATGGGACGGAATTTCAAATGTAAAAGGGAACTGTTAATAGTATTAATTATAAAATATAATTATTTATAATTAATAATGATAAATACATTACCAGAAGATATAGTGCGTTATGTTTATACTTTTGTGCCTTACCATATTAAATGTTTATTATCTGCTAAAAATTATGAAAAATATAATAAATATCATTTGGAATATATGGATGAATTTGTATATGGGAATAATTTGAAATTAGGTAAAAAATTTACATTTGATACATATATTCGTCGTTTAATAAAGAATGATAATTATTATGTATTTGAATTTGCATTATTAGATAATTTGAAAATTTGGAAAAAAATGAAAAAGAAAAGATACAAGAATTTCAATTATAAATCAAAATTGTTATTCTATAGTTTTTATTGCATAGAGAACAAATCAAACAAATGTTTAGAAAAAATAAAAGAATATTTATAATTTTCTTAATAAAGATATAACTTAATGTTAATTTATAAATGGAACAGTTGAATATGAATCAATTATTAAATCGATTAAACGAAGAGAAAACAATAAAGGATGCGTTAATAGATTTTGAAAAAAATAAATCAAATTTATTAACCAAAAGGGGTTTATATATTTATGGGTCACCGGGCTCAGGTAAATCTCAATTTGTTGAAAAAATATTAAAAGATTTAGATTATGATATTATAAAATTTGATGCTGGTGATGTTAGGAATAAAAGTATAATAGAAACGATAACAAAGCATAATATGTCTGATAAAAATGTAATATCAATGTTTAGAAAGAAAATTAAAAATATAGCAATTGTTATGGATGAAATAGATGGAATGAATTCAGGGGATAAAGGAGGTATAAATTCATTGATAAAATTAATTCGTCCTAAGAAAACAAAAAAGCAAAAGAAGGAACAAATAACAATGACCCCTATAGTATGTATAGGCAATTATCATATAGATAAGAAGATTCGCGAAATGATGAAAATATGTACTTCAATAGAATTAAAAAAACCAACCAATGAACAAATAAAAAAATTAATTGAATTATTGATGCCCAAAATAGAAAATGGGGTATTAACCAATATAGTTGAATTTATACAAGGTGATTTGAGAAAATTAAAGTCTACATATGAAATTTATAACACACATCAAAGTATATTAAAAAACCAATTGATACAAAATCTGTTTCAAAAAAAAAATTATAATGAAGATACTAAAGAAATTACAAAGAAATTATTAAATAATTTATATAAAATAGATGATCATTCATTGTTGATGAATGAAACAGATAGAACAAGTGTAGCATTATTATTTCATGAAAATATAATAGACCTGTTTCGGGGAAATAATAATGATGAGATAATTAATTTTTATATAGAAGTATTGGATAATATATGCTTTTCTGATTATATAGACAGAATAACATTTCAAAAGCAAATATGGGTTTTTAATGAAATGAGTTCATTGGTCAAAACATTTTACAATAATTATTTGTTACATAAAAAATTAAAGAAAAAAAACAAAACAAGTAAATATAATCCAAGAGATGTTAGATTTACAAAAGTTCTTACAAAGTATTCAACAGAATATAACAATAGTTTATTTTTTCAAAATTTATGTAAACAATTAAATATGGATAAAAAAGACCTATTTTCATATTTTATGGATTTAAAAAAGAAACACACAATAGAGGAAATTATAAATATTTTTGATAATGATAATTATGAAATAAATAAATTAGATATTTCAAGATTTTATAGATATATGGATTTTTTACTTGAAACTTAATTTGAATTTGCGAATGCTTGAAAAGCTTCGGCTGTTCTTTCACCTTCATAAGGTTTAAGAACTTCCCCGTTTTTTGTTAATAATATTGTTGGGAATCCTTGAACGCCCATTTTATCCATTAATGAAGGATTTTGATCTTTTTCTACTTTATTAACTTTAACCCCTTGGTTGGAATTGGATTTCATGAATTTATCCCATTCAGGCATCATTGTTTTACAATGTCCACAATCTTTCCAGTAAAATAGTGTAAATTCTTTACCTTGTCCCGAGAACCCTTCTAACATATCACTTTGTAAATAAGCACCACCAGTTAATTCATTATAAATATACCTTATGGCCAATATAACAACAAAGGCGATTATTAGTTTTACAGGTAATGGTTGTTTGTGAAATTTTTTGAGTGTTTTTGAAAAAAAACTTTTTATTGTCATTATAATTAATATTGAGATAATAATTATAATCATTTTTTAATAGATACAGATAAATAGAATTTTAAAATATCTTTATTTTTAATAAAATTAGCCGGACTTAAATTGGTTTGTCTAACAAATCTTGGATTAGGATTCACCAATAATTTTCTCTTATCGAATGTATTATATTGATGTGCAAATACTAAAATAGCGTGTCTTGGGTCTAATTGAACAAATGGGATAGTGTAATTTTTTAAAAATTCTTTTTCTTCGGCCATTTCGGCATTATCGTTATATCTGGTTATTTTCAATAATTCTTTTTTAAACGCGAAAGTTCCTGCCGTTGCATGAGAGTTACCATATGGTCCAAATTGAAAGACTTTTTCTAAATCATTGAAATAAATGAATACAACACTACTTCCCGCGGCTACTGCTTTCGGTTGGGACATCAAACGAGAAACCGCATGACTAACTCTTTTTGGAGGATAATAATCATCGTCATCCATATATACTAAAATGTCGCCTGTACATTTCGTATGCATAAAATTACGTTTTCTACCCAATTTCATTTTTTCCTCTACTCTAAAATATTTTACACAAGGGATATCTTTAAATAAATCTTCAACACAATCTTCCCCATCATCAATTATTACCCATTCCATTAAATCTCTTGGATAATCTTGTTCCATAAAACATTTTATCAATGTGGGTATAAAAGCGCGTCTATTATATGTAGGCGTACATATACTAACTGTGGGTCTCCCCGAGTTACCCGTATTAGGTTTTTTTCTATTTTTCTTTCCCATTAATATTAATTAATTTATATCTTTAATTAATTAATTTATATAATATATTACCTTTTTCTTCTACTTTTACTTTTTCTTTTTTTACCTCCTCTCATAGCGGCACCTAAAGCGCGAGTTGTTGCCGCTGCCCCTACTGGTCCCCCAGCACCCACTGCTGCCATAGCCAAACCAGTCATAGCAGCTTTATTGGCTATTGCGGGATTATTTGCTGCGACATTTAAACCTTTTGCCATTTTAACACCTGGTTGATTATTAGCAGCTTTCATAACTGAATCAAAAACCATTCCTTGTGCCGATGGACCTGGAGGCAAAGATGTTTTAGGTTTAGGTTTATCGCCACACGGGGGTTTAATTTCCAAACCCTCTTTAACTTGTTCCATCCATCTCTTGGACCACCCGTCCATTCCATATTTTGTATGATTAGCGCCACTATATGCCCATTGCTGTTCTTTCGGTATTATAAACTCTTTTAAATCTATCCTATCTGATACTTTATCCGGCAATTTACCCGTCCACGGAATAAAGGATGAAAAAATATTACCTACTAACGCAATTAGCATTAAAATAGCAAGAACGTATGGATAACCTACACCGATTTTTTTAAGAAAACTCCACCAATAAGAAGACGATTGCCCTGATATATTTTTCCAATCCCCTCTCCATTTAGGACCACCTTTCCAAAATGTGGGTTTAACTTTAAACCAAGCAGGATACATTTCAGTATTTCCAAATCCAGCCAATCCCAATAAAACAAAAAGGGTTATTACAATAAAATATTTACTTATTAATTTTTTTACAACATACCATACCGTCTTATTAGTTTCGGGCATTTGTCTCCCAAATAACCAATACATCCCATATAGCGGTAATAGGAATATAGCCAGATACATATTTAAAGCATATATCATTCCAACTAACATCGCTCTATAACCCAATCGCCAACATTTTGCAATAATACCAGCAAACCAACCGTCTTTACCTTCAGCCGTCCACCATATTTTACTCCATAAAAATCCCATAGCTTTATCTTGACATTCTTTCATTCTAAACGCGTCTGTAAACATCATCATTGTAGCATATAATAATGAAATAAATGGAATGCCTATTGGATAACCTATGTATCGTTGAGCCAAAAACCCGGTTCCTATTGCTAAAAATACCAATGTTACTATAGTAACCCAAAACACGCCAAAAAATGTTCTGAAAGTATCTCCCCAAGATTGCGGAGTATTTGGAACTTTTGGATTTAATACCGTAGGCAAAGGTCCAATAATTGATTTATATATATCTAAAAATCCATCAAACATATTTCTTGCTTGGACAAACATATCTCTAATATGATTTGCCCATATTGTATGAGGATATATAAAATCACCCTCTCCTATATCATCCACCCCTTGCGCCCATGAGTATGGCCATCCGTATTTTCTACAATCAAAATAACTCATATCCCCCATCTCATAAATACTCGCCGATTTTACTCCTGGTGGAGCCTTCTTAGTATATGGTGGTTTAAAAGGATCTGTCCCTGATACCTGATTACCACTATATCCTGGAGCCCTTTTGAATTCTGATAATGTAACCCATAAATAACTTGGAATCCATAAAAATATAAATACAAATGCTATAATATTTAAAGCCCCTATAACCGTATTTAAAACTCGTGATGTAGGATTGCGATTTTTATCGGTATTCATTCCTATAAATCCCTCCTTTTCGTCTTTGTTGGAGGGGCCCCAATAATTCTCTCTCTTCACTTTTTTCTCATCCTTCTCCTCTTCCTTTTTTCTACCAATTTTTCTTTCGTTTTTTTCAATCATCTTTTCTGCTTCTGATTCTGTTATTGATTTATCATTTGCCATATATATAAAATACGATATTATTATTATAGAATAATAATTAATATATTTAATAATTTAGGAGCTAAATATATAATGAATAATAAAATATACACTTTTTTATTAATAATATCTGTATTTTGGGTAGGTACTCATCTATTTGCTGATATATCAAGATATACTAAAGAATATAACTTATTTGATACTTCTTTTATAGATAATTATTATTGGTCCATTTATAGCGCTTTCCCTTCTTTCAATAGACCTAATACAAGGATTATATTTAATTAATTATTTATTATTCAATAATTAATTATGTCTGTAATTAATATATATATGTTTGGTGAAGTATTTGAAATATTTAAAAATATATTCAATGGAACTATACATTATGCTATGAAATTTTGGAGTGTATTAAGTATAATTTTAATCATTTGGGTATTTTATCATTTCTTAGTTGATGGAGAAATAATGGTAAGGACTGGTAAATTACCCGAAACATTTGTAAGTCATAAAGAAAAAATATTTAATTCTAATAAATTTGCGTTAGTCACCTTACCTAATTTAGATAATTATGATGTTGAATTATCCATTCCGTCTGGACAACTATTGCATAATACGGTTCAAGGTAATTGGGGATTGGCTACTGATGCTAATAATTCAGGAATGACTATGGGTGTATATAGAGATGGTTATTCCGCTGATGGTTCGGTGTTTAAAGGTAAAAGTGGCAAAAGTTATAAACGTATGTTGGAACAAGGACCTTACGTCATTAAATACTCTATTCGTAAAGGGAAAAAAGGTCACGATGTTAAGGTGTATATCAATGAAAAATTAATTCACAATATTAAAAACGAAGGCGTACCCTCCGGCAATTTGAAAGTTATAGGTACAAATTATGCTAATTATAATGATGAAACCACCGGCACCGAAAGAGGTAGAAGAGAAATAGACTATGTAAAATTTATACCAATGGAAGAAGGTAAAAAAGAAGGTTTCTCCACAGGAACCGCATCCACTATTGTAGGATTACAAGCAGAACACAAGACCAAAGAGAACTTAAGAAAGTATTTTAAAACGGTCAAAGAATTATGCGTTGACGACAATACCAATTGTGAATGTAAACCAAAACCAAGAAAATTACGAAATGCTATAGGTAACCTTTTTGATAATGAGTGGTCCAGTTTTAGACAGATAGCACCATTGGCGTATTATAAAATGAATGCTGAAATTGCGAAAGGTTTATCTGCACAAGCAGCAATCGACAAATATTCTTCTGATTTAACAGGTCTCAAAAGAAAAGACGATTTTTATTTAAAACAAATGAATAGAACATCATCTGAAAAATTAGCAAAAGCGTTGGGTATGTCCAGTGGTAGAGATATATCTCCAATGATGATGACCGCCAATCAAAAAATAGCATGTCCTACTTGGACTATTCCAGGACCATACGCAAAGCCTGAAGAAGCAGCGGAAAGAGCAGAACCAATATACGCACCAGACCCAACTCAAAAAGAAGAACAAAAACAAGTTCAAAAAGATAGACAAGAACAAAATGAAGTAGTTAGTGCTAGTAATAGCACAGACAATTTATGTCCAAGAAATTGTATAAAACCAAGAGTGTTAAACGAATATTGTGAAAAAGATATTATTAGAATGGTTGTTGGTGGAGAAGATAAATTTTATAGAAAGTGCGATTATACCTGTAAAAAACGTGGTGATAAAGATTATTTAAATTATGACCAAAGTGGACCTGGTAATCCATATGACCCTAAGCGCGACGGTTGTAGAGATACAGAAGCCCATTGTGTGGGTAAATGTAATAAAGTATTAGTAGAAGTCGATGAAATGGGGAGAGATTTACATTCATTAGCGAATAATTATACCAAAACTGCTGAAACTGTAGATTACGCAAAATCGCGATTATTCTCTACAAAACAAACTACCGGATTATTCGGTGTAAAAGATAACCGATTAGGTGGTTCCAAAACAGGTTATAAATCAGATTACAAACCACAAAACCCAAATCCTAAATTTGGACCTATAGATTATGATGCTATTTGGGATTTCACTGCTTAAATATATTAATATAACTATCGTATATAATGGTTATATCAATAACAAATAAAGCATTACCAAAATTAAAAAACATAATCAAATTACACAATGTACAAAGAATAATGTTTGGTGTAAAGGGTGGGGGATGCAACGGATTTGAATATGTATTAGAACCCACTAATAAAAAACCTGATAAATTAGATGAAGTGGTTAAAAAAAATGATGTTGAAATTGTAGTATGTTCAAAATCATTATTTTATATAATTGGAACAGAAATAGACTGGAAAGATGATGTAATGGGTCAAAAATTTGAATTTAATAATCCAAATGCCGCAAGTAAATGTGGTTGCAATACTTCTTTTTCTGTTGATTAGCGTCTTCTTTTTCTTCTCTTAGTTTTTCTCTTTCTCCTCTTCTTTCTTCTTTTAGATTTACGACGAGTTTTGCGTCGTTTTTTGCGCGTTTTTTTGCGACCACCACGTTTTGTTGGTTTCTCTGGTTTTCGATTAACATGTCTAAACATATTTTTAAACAAGTAAAAATACAACAATGTTATACCTATAACATAAAAAGCCGGATAAACCGCATTAAGAGCTTCCAGTTGGGCACCACCCGCTCCTGTGAGTGTAGTAGCTGGAGCTACAGCTTCTCGCAACCCGTCACCCAACGCTCGTCTGGAGCCTTCTAACTTGTCCGCAAACCTATCAGAAGCGTCAAATGCAACATCTTCAGCTATATCTACAAAACCCGTAACACTATCCATTACATTCCCAAAAAATTGGTTTATGCGATTCGGCCTATCTCGATCCTGACCACCCATTTTTTCTTTCCATTTCTTAATAGCGCCTTGTTGTTCATCCCCATCAGGTAATTGTAAAATTTCTGGCTCGTCTGTTGTAGGCAGTTCATTATTACGCATATTGTATCCGCGACGCAAATCTCTTTTTATTTTTCTAAGTCGGTCTCTTTCGTCCCGAAATAGTTGAGTGTTTAAATCTTCTTCTTGTCTTTGACCTTCCAATTGAATTTTTTTTTTCATATATGATGGAAACGTATGCTCTATCCATTCCGCAATACAAAAAGATGTCCATACTGCTTGTTCGTAAGAATAATATCCTATACCCATACCTATTCCAACAAAAGCACATTCTAAAAGATAATATATAAGTAACTTACACCTATATGCTACTAATTCTGATGCATAATTCTTTTCTTCTTCTTCATCATTTTTTTTCGCTGTGACTAGCTCTCTTGCCTGAGCCACCATTGTGTTATATAATCCTCCCAATTCTATCACTCTCTGAACAATAGCTCTTGGAGTTAATTCTCCAAGTTGCCATTGTTGTTCGTATTGATCATTAACAGTATTTAATGCTTCCTCTTGTGGTGTAAGCTTTCTGACCTCACCGTTCGCGCCGACTGGCTTTTTTATACGGAAACGAAAAGGTGATTTGGCCCGTCGCGCATGCTTTCTGGTATCTCGTTCTGCCCTTGCCCTTTGATCATCCCGCCTATTTTTTGTTCTTTGTTTTTGTTGGATTTTACATAAGGTATGATATTCTTTGCCGCGTTCAAAACTTCCATCCGCCATAGGTTTTCCACATATTGAACACCTTACACCACCTTTTTTACTTCGTTTTCTACCACCTTTTTTGGGAATCATATTAATAAAATCATTTATATTATCAATTTGAATACCTGCTTTATCACTCATATATATTAATTATGGACATAATTAATTATTCATAATTAATATTAATATTTATAAAAATGGACTTCTAATTTTCTTTTTCCTTTTAACCTTTTTCTTAGCTTTACCCTTTTTCTTACCCTTAGTTTTTTTACCCTTTTTCTTTGTACGTGCTTTACTTTTCTTTTTCTTTGGTGCTTTTTTTACAGTTTTTTTCTTTTTACGAACAGGCGTTTCTTTCCCCGGTAAATATCTTAAGAAATACCATTCATACTCTTCAGTATCTCTTTTATCTTTTAATTCATTAAATTTTCTTGATTTCTCTGCTAATAATTCTTCTTTAGCGTGAGCTGTTCCATAACAATCCATACTAAATCGTCTTAAAATCCCATGACTCTGATTAATGCGATTTTTCTCTAAAACTCTATATAAAAATTCACACATACATAAAATACGCTGTTCATCATAATAACTTCTATTGCTGTATAAAAATGCTAAATAGAAACTCAACATAGTATCTAAAGTAGCAATTTTGATGAATTGTCCATCTATTCGTATTTCATTATAACTATGACAAGAAAGAGGTTTATAAATGAAAACGACCGTTTCACCACCAACAACAATTTCGTAATGAGGTGCTACGATTTCGCCAATTCCTTCATGTTCTACGATTTCAACATCAGTAATACCGATATCTTTTAATCTTTCTTTGATTATTCTGGAACACGCGATTGGGTCTTCAGATAAAACATCAAAATCGGGAATTCGCGGAACATTTTTTTTTCTTAATTTTGGGATTTCTTTCAAATATAATCTATTGGCGAATGCTCCAAAAAAAACGCACCCTTGATTAATCAATGTATCTTTAACAACAAAGAAAATCTTATCTTCTATTTTATTTAAAAATACATCTTCTTGAAGTTTTGTTTTACTCCCACCTTTTTTACTTCGTTTTACGATAGTTGGTTTCATACCATATTCAAATAATCGTTGAACGGAATCAATATCGCAACTTCTCCCCCTTAGAGGGTAATGTTTGTTTAATAATCCCAACCGTTTTAAAACCTTTTCCCAGCGACTCACATCTCCTTGCGGACGCGATAATTCAAGATACATAGACATTCTCAAATAGTTAATAGAACAATACATAATACCATTCACACTAAGAGAATCATCCATTAAAGTTTTATAAAGTTGTGGAGGTAAATAGGTAATATCCGCAACAGGTATGTAATTAACAAACACTTTGAATGTACCAGGATGCATACCTGATTTTGCTTCAACTTCGGTATAACCTTTTTTATGATAAATATCTGCTAAATTTTTCGCATCATTTAATGGGTCAGGAGAGTAAAAATCATAATCTGGTAATTCAATTTCCTTATTATAAAATTGTTCATATATAGGTAATAAGTTATTAATGGCCGTTCCACCATAACAAATTCTTTTTGTTTCTTGTAAAAATTCTTCAACTATACGAATAATATCTTTTATTTCAGGAGTATCTATTTTTTTTTTACCAGCCTTATCTTCTATCATTTGAACAGCCTGTCTAACAATAGCTAATTCACATTCTTCAAACGTCATATTTTTTGTACATAAATTTGGTAGTTTCTTAGGCATATATTAATTAATGAGATAATTAATATATTTAAATTTTAGTACATTCACCGGTGATGTCATTACATCTTTTTTGCGGAACACTTGGGTCTTCTTCAGGTTTGTTCATTGGTTTAGGTATTGGTATTTCTCTTGGTCCCCACATCAATTCTTTTGGTTTCAATATAATTTGTTTTCCTCTGCCTCTAAATTTTTGATTATATGTTTTCATACGTTGTCCCGCCTGTGATTTTTCAGACAATTTACTATAATTCATAAATACAAATTGACATCCATATGCGTGATGAGATTGCCAGTTTGAATTATCAACCATATTATTTTCAGGGTTATTTAAAGGATACGTCATACATAAGGACATTTGATTATCCTTTTTAAATTCGGATAATGATACGGTATTGGCTACAGAGAATCCAGTTTCTACGCGAATTTTACCTTTAGGACTTACAGATGAAGTAGGCGATAAATTCACAAATGCGTAAAACCTTTTATTTTGTTTATAATCGTCACAAAAATCTTCGACCATAATAATTATTTTTCTTTTTAATGATTTTAATGGTGTATGTGCTAAATTTTTACCAATAAGTTTATCCTTTCCTTCACTTGCGTATGATGGTCCCAATAAATGACCTTTAAAATGTCTTTCAATTAAATCGGCTAATGATGAGTATAAACCATCTTTGTTACCTGAGGCTTTAATTCTTAAATTAATAAATAAAGGGTCGTTGTTATTGGGTGGTCCGGAAAATCCTAAGTTCTTAATAAGTGCAAAAGCTTCATTTACAGTAACGTGATTATATGTTCCTTTTGAATCATATTTATGTTTTTGACAAGCTATTTTAGAATTAATTTGAGGATGTACTCCTGCACCTATTATTGGTTGATTTTTAAGAGACATATATATTTCTAAATCAATTCCTCTAACACCGTGATTTAGAATGGCCTCTAATGCTTTTAAATCAACATAACCGTTTTGAAATTCTCCAGTACAACAAGAATTATAACAACTGGCTACATAAAAATTTACAAGAGGCTGGTTATTTATTTCTTGATATGATGTAGCAGATGAGAACCCTTCGATAATTCTTTTTCCAGCGAATCCTTCATCCTTTAACATATTTGCGTATTTATTTGCTAATTGTGGTCCTTTTGCCATTTCTCTCTGAATATAAAAAGTACCCATAAATGCGACAAAACAAGTAAATAATATCCAGGCCAACATTATAGCTATTTTCTCAAAGTTCATATATTAATTATATACATAATTAATTTAATATAATTAATTATATCACGATTTAAAATTTTAATATATAAATATTTTATTACAATGACAGGCGGATTAATGAATCTCACGGCAGCAGGAAATGAAAATATCGTTATTCACGGTAATCCTAAAAAAACCTTTTTTAAAGCAGTATTTAAAAAGCATACCAATTTCGGGTTACAAAGATTTAGAATAGATTTTGAAGGTAACCGCGTATTAAATTTTACAACACCAACTATTTTAGATTTTAAAATACCAAGATATGCGGAACTATTATACGACACTTACGTATGTCTAACATTACCCCATATATACAGTCCATTATTATATAAAGGGGAGAATCAATTGGGTAGAAATTTAATACCTTACGAATTTAGATGGATAGATGAAATAGGAAGTAATATGATTCAAGAAGTTGAAATATATACAGGAGGGACAACTTTAGCCAAATATTCAGGCGAATATTTGAGTTGTGTAAAAGAACGAGATTTTACTAATGCTAAAAAGGATTTATGGAATAGAATGACTGGTAATGTCCCTGATATAAATGACCCCGCAAGTGCTAATGGTAACATTAATGTATATCCAAACGCCATGTATATAGATGAATCGGGAGTTGAACCAAGTATTCGGTCCAGAAAAATTTATATACCACTTGATGCGTTCTTTTGTGAATCCAGTAAAATGGCTTTACCTTTAGTAGCTTTACAATATCAAGAAGTTAGTATACGAATAACTATTAGACCAACATACCAATTATATACATTAAACAATATCGCAGATATTCAAAACGATACATGTATTAGTTATCGCATAGCACCAAATCCTAATGATCTGGATAATCAATTATGGAGATTTTTACAAGCACCACAAGATGTAGCCGCAAGTCAAGAATTATATAATCAAAGTCGTAATGATTGGAATAGTGATGTTCATTTAGTAGGAACGTATGTCTTCCTTGGACAGGAAGAAAGAAGAACAATGGCTCAAAATACACATACAATATTATTGAAACAAGTAAAAGAATATGATTTTTTAGGACAAGCCGGTTCCAAAATTATAGAAATGGAAAGTCGCGATTTATTATCAGGATATATGTTTCGTTTTAGACGTAGTGATGCTCATACACGAAATGAATGGTCCAATTATACGAATTGGGCGTATAAAAATGTTCAACCCCAAGCTTTATCTGAAGATTTACCACTATTAGAAGGTAATGAGATACCTAACCCAAATAGTTTTCATATAACTGGTTCGGTAGGAACTTATGCTCACAATCAAAAAGAAATTCTTTCGGAAATAGGTATCATAATGGGTGGTGTATATAGAGAAAAGGTATTGGATTCAGGCATATTTAATTATATTGAAAAATATATGCGTTCTACTGGCGGTGCTAAAGATGGATTGTATATGTATCAATTTGGTTTAAATAGTAACAAGAAAGAATACCAACCTTCAGGGGCTATGAATGTTAATAGATTTGCTGAGGTAAGTATGGAATATAATACCATTGAGCCACCTTTTAATCCTATGGGAGCTTTAGTAGAATATATTTGTGACGCCAGTTCTAATCCAATTGGTTTTCGTAAAAATACGGGTTCTTTGAATTCTTATAATTATGATATGAAGGTATTTGAGGAAAGATATAATGTGTTGGTTATTAAAAGTGGAAGAGCAGGATTAATGATGAGTGTTTAATATATTAAATCTAAACAATTAATATATTAAATGAAATTGAAAAAGTCATGTACAAAGAAAAATAAGAGAACACGTCGAAAAGGAGGAGGACTTCCTACAATAAAAGATATAAAATATAATTCTACTTGGGTTCACAACACTACACTAAAAAGATATAAAATATCAAATCCTTGGGATTCCGAGAAGGAATACAAGGATGGTGATTTTATTATATTAGTTAGAGACCCGATGGCGAAACCTAATCCTAATGAAAAAAAAATGTATAAATATACAAATTCAAAAGATTTATTTGATAATTTTTCACAGGCAAGGGAGGCAAGGGACACTTGGGGAAAATCGGAAGGCGGCCGTAAGAAAAAGACGCGTAGAAAAAGAGGTGCTGGTGGATGTTGTTCTTGTTTAAATAAAAAGAAAAAGAAATCAGCGAAATATGAAGTAGCTACGTCAGCTGAAAGAAATCCGTTACTGCCCAACGTACTATTGCGACCCGTTTCTACTATTAGGGTTCCAGTCCCACGAACAATTTCTACGAATGATTTAACAAGTCTAGGAATATCTAAGGAAAAGGAAACGCGACTTCGGAGAAGAACACCAAGCCCGTGCCTTTTTGATGATCCGCGTACATTAGCGCACGGTACATCGGATATAAATTTTGCTCTTATTGGTTTTGATGAACATTTAAAAAATTTACCAGCCCATACTGGTGGTCGCCGTAAGAAAAAGACGCGTAAATACAAAGGCAACAAATACCCATATAAAAATATCACCAAGAAAGAAGCCATCGCCGATTTTATCAAACTTAAAACCACTACAAATCCTCGCTCACTTAACGGTTTAGAAATTGTTAATTATGGAACAGAGAAATTAAGAGTAAGAACAAAATACAGAGGGAAGTCATTGATCCAACGTTGGAAAGATAAAAAAGCAAGAAAAACCTTAAAAAAGTTCGCTAATAGGCTTTATAAAGGTTCTTATACAGATGATTTATTACACGCATATCGTAGTGCTATTGCTCTATCATGGGGAACATTAAGCAGTATGAGAACATCAGCAGCTCTACAAATGTATAGAAAATACAACGCGAAAAAGGTTTTGGATTTTACAGCGGGTTGGGGTTCGAGAATGACCGCGGCATTGGCGGCGGATATAGATTATATTGGAATCGACACTAATAAATCTTTAAAGAAAGGTTATAATAAGATATTAAAAACAACAAAGAAACATACAAAAAGTAAAGTAAAACTGTTTTTCAAACCAGCAGAAACAGTAGATTATTCAAAGTTAGATTATGATTTTGTGTTTACATCTCCTCCATACGAGTATTTGGAATTGTATGAGCATATGAAAAATTATGAGGGTACAAAGAAAATTAAACAAGCTCATAGTGCGAACGATAAAAGACGAAAAAATGATGGATTTTATGATACATTTTTAATACCGACAATCAAAGAAATATACAAACATTTACCGAAAGGAAAATGGATGTGTTTGAATGTGCCGGATTTGATGTATGATAAAATTAAAAAGAAATGGAAAGCTTGTAATAAAAAAGAAGATTATATGATTAGTAAAAGAGTAGGAAGCAATATGAAAAGTGATGATAGAAGAGGACAAGAGTTTGTCTATTGTTGGAAGAAGAAATAATTACATTTCACTCAAATATTTTGTGGCTTTAATAATACCATAAAATGTTCCCCCAAACAATACAGTTTTTAATAGATAACCTCCAAATGTAGGATGTTCATCTTTCGTAAATAAAGAAGGCAATAATCTTTGCATATGTTTTTTTACAAAAGGCATTTGAAATAAGAAATACAAAACCATAACCATCAATGGGATTTGTAGCTCTTCATACAATTGGTCTAACCTATCTTGTTCATGACCAGCAGCATCACCGGCATTCATCATGCTATATAGAGTATCATCATTTTCAATATAGTCGTTCATTTCCGATTCAGGGATATAATTGGGCTGCATATAAGGGTCTTGTTGTTGTTGTGTATTCATTTGTATATCTCTGTTGGGTAAAGAAGTAGCCATTGGTTGAGCACTTAAAGCATTTGTTATTGCATGAGCGTTATCTGCTGACATTTGTTGCATAGTTGCCTGTGCCTGAGGAGGAGCTTTAGCTGTAGGCAACAAATTGTTATTTTGCTGTGCCGCCATAGGCGGTGGTCCTTGTGGAGAATGTTTCATAGGTTGTTCTTCTACATTCAATACAACTTTATTTTGCGTAGCATCATTTGGCAAAGCTGAAATACTTGTAGTTCCATTCATATATAAAACTATAAATATTGGTAAAAATTATTTATTACGCAAATTCTACAACTTTTTTAGTGTTATCGCATTTAGTTGCCTTTTTATTAAATTTATAACATTTATCATCAAATTCAAATACTTGGTTTTCTATTTTGTCTATTTTAGGAGCCTGAAATACTAAACAATTCCTCCCTTTACAGACTTTTCTAAATAATGTTGCTAACCCCAATCCTAATAATATTGAAATCAATGTTTTACCAAATGTTCCAGTAATTAATCTTCGCACATACATATATTATTTACTTACATAATATTATTGGACATTGTAAGACCTAATTTGATTTTTATCAGTAGGGCACTTAACTTCTTTAGCTGAAAATTTGTAACAAGTATCGGTATGGTCTTTATAATGTATTTTATCCAAATTATCAGGATTTGGATATACAAAAATGGTTTGAGTATCTGGACCACCTATATAAGTTACAAATAATCCAAATGATAAAGAAAATAAGAATAATGGGACATTGATATATTTCATAAAATTCAAATTCATATATTAATTATAGATATAATTAATTATTTTATAATTAATATTACTTTTCAGGTTTCAAATCGCTAAGATTGACTTCTTGGATTGTGTTGGTAAAAGGATTTGGATCATTGGGTCCAAATGTAGGTGATGGTGGTTTATTAGGGTCATATGCGGGTGATGGTGGTTTATTAGGGTCATAATCAGGCGTTGTTGGACCCTGATTTGTTATTCCTGGAATATATTCAGGGCTATCTGGATCGCCACTCGTTTGTGCCGTTTCAGTAGGAATTTTAATTTTAAGAGGTTTTGGAACTTTCATTGTACCCTCTGTAGGACTATATTCAACGTCATCATCATCATCGTCTTCTTTGGGTTTTGCGTAATCAAGGACTTTACCTTTCTCCTTAATAATTTCTTGATTTTCATAACTCACCTTTTTACTATAAACATTATATTCATACACATTTTTATCAACTTTTTTTTTCTCTTTATCCCCGCCTGTATTAAAAGCATTTAAAACGGAAACAGAATCGGTAGGCTTTTTTCTTTCAATAATTTTAAAACCATTATAATACTCTATTTGGTTTATTTTATTTTGTATTTCTAAAATTTCTGTAATATAATAATTCATTAACCCCTTAGGACCATCTTGCTTTATTTTCTCATTGAATTCTGATATATTAGCATTTAATCTTTTTTTCAAAGCATCTACTTCATCTTTAATATATATTTTTTCAACTTCGTTAGTTTCCATATTCTTTTTATCAAATTTTAACATATCGTCGAATTTATTATTAAGTTCTATTAGAATTTTTTGATATTCATTGAATTCACCTTTAACTCTTTCAAATTCTCCCAAAACAACATCTTCGTTTTCTAAATCATAGAGCAAATCTAATTTTTTCATAATAATATCTTGTTTAATTTCTTCAAGAGTAGCTTTTATCTCTCTATGATAACTATAATAATTCTTAACCTTATTAACTTTAATATTTATTAATAAGTCACAGGGACTTTCAACGTGAGGACAAGATACTTTCAGTTGTGTTTTCGAAATTTCAAAATTCATTTTACCAGATTTTCCACATTTGATACATTTCCATTTAAAATTTTGGAATTCGCGCATTTTATCATTTTTAGAAGCATTTTTTAATTTTCTAATACGAGCCTTTTCATCATTAATTTTAGATTCGTGTTTAGCTTTTAAAGTATAAAATTCATCAACCATATCATTTAATTCATTTTCACGATTCATTATATTTAAACATTATAAAATTTTTTATGCAATAATTCAAAATTACTTTCAAATTTAGGTAAATCTGTTATCATTTGATCATATTTTTTCTTTTTGTTTATATTAAGTGTTTTAATTCTATTGAGAATATAATTTTTTTTTAAATTATCTTTCCTTGTTTTTTCTTCTTCGTTTGGTTTAGATTTGTATTTATAATTTAAAACAAAAAAACCAGTAAATACAAACATCAAAAACAAAAAAACATTAAACAAATTATTATCATACTCCGTCTTTTCAACGTGAACTCTTTTCAAAGTTTCCGTTAAAAAGTATTTAGTTCCGGGTTCTATAAGCGATGGTTTATCCATTAAATATTAAATCTAAAAAAAGAAATAAATTTATGCACAATATATAAATGTCTCAAATAGCTCAAAATGTAACTGATGTCGATACTATAAAAAAAAATAATGAGAGTAAAGCGACTCCAACTGGCTCTATGATAACCACGATGATGCTAATATTGTGGTATTATATTGCAAGATTTGCTTTTTGTGATCGATATGGTGTGCGAAAATATGGTAAAAAATTATCAATGGTTTTTAGTATTCTAATAACGATAATGATATTGTGGTCTCAATTTTCTATTAATTTAGCAGCTACTGGAGATAAATGTTCAGGAGATGTTCAATTATATAATGCAATAACATATACTCTAGTTCCAAATTTGGTTTTTGGGTTTACAGTTTATGTTTTGCTAAATAGATTTCCTAGTTGGAAATCCCCATTTTCAAATACTATTGGTTATATGTTCGCCTCAATGTTTGGATTAAGAAGCACATTTAATGGTATGTTAAAAACAAGTTCTAATGAAGGAACCGATACAATAAATAAAATATATAAAGATCCATCAATGTTAATCAATGAGTTACAACCAGATTCTCCAACCGTAGTAAGATATGATAGTAACTTTGATTTAGAGTTTAAAAGATTGGCTAAGGCAAACATATTTAAACCAGGATGGGAAAAAAGTACTAAATCAATGTATAATTTAGTAGTAGTAAAAGATATGGTAGCGAGTATGACGTGGTATTTCTTAACACAGATGTTAATTATCGCGACATCATTCAATGGTATAATGAATATTAACTGTATTCGTTCAGAAAAAACTCTGGCTAAAGGTAAAGAACAGGGACAGGCTATAGGGAAACATGGAATAAAAACGGGACAGAAGGGTAAAAAAATCGGTGGTAAGGCAAGTAGCTCCATAGCAGGTGCGGCGAGTTCGTTTTCATAATATTATTAATCATAATCAATAATATTAAAATACAAAATGAGTATTACAATAATATAATACAGTTAAATATGATAAAATAGCAATAATAACAGCAAATAACCATATTGGTAAAACGGTTTTTTTCTTTGTACCTAATCCAAATTCTCTTAAGGAACCGTCTTCATTATATAAAAAGGCTGGCGAAACTAATTGAATTATAGCAAATGTTATAACAAATAATAAAATAGAAAAAGAAGTTAAATTATTTCTTATAATGGATTTGTTCATAATAAAATAAGTTTAGATTAGTTTTTATATAATAATCACTAAATATCAATCATCTAACGGTATATCAAAAAAATCAACCTTTTCCAATTTTACAGAAAAATCTATACTTAAAACGGGATATTTACATTTTATGCCTTTTGGTAAAATATTTAAGTAATTTTTATCGTATGGAACGATATACCATCTATTTCTTTCCTGACTTGATGTGATTAATATGTATTGTGCCATTGTAGAATGTTTGATAATTCTATAATTCCAAATGTTATAAAATTTTCTACATTTTTTAATAATATGGGCTTTTTTAGATAATATCATATAACGTTCATCATTAACATATATAGTTTTAATATCATTAATCAATAAATCATCTGGGTCTGCTATAAATGTATATTTATGTTTTCTTCGAAACGGA
>TARA_B110000003_G_C16654676_1_pt1 | contig 24408 bp, 26 predicted proteins | sample TARA_B110000003 | Tara Oceans TARA_B110000003 (sample SAMEA4396424) | marine metagenome | biome: Westerlies Biome; feature: [SRF] surface water layer (ENVO:00010504); material: water (ENVO:00002006), including particulate matter (ENVO:01000060) such as... | depth 5 m
AAATCTATATATCATCAATATCTAATTTATTATCGCTATCATCAATATCTAATTTATTATCGCTATCATCACTATGAATGACATCATTATCGCTTTTGCTATCATTATCTGAATTATTTTCATTATAATCAAACTCTAATCTATCATCATCATAAGTAATAGTATTTTTATCAGTTTTTTCAAATTTAGTTTTATTATTATAAAAATTAATAATACTTTGTGCTAAAATTTTTTCTTTAATCAATGACTGAATTTGTTCTCTATTAAATTTATGTACAATATCTACTTTACAATTTTGATAATCTCGAAGAGATACAACTACAATGTCTCCTTTTTCAATTAAAATTCTTTTTGAAAATTGTCTTAATGAACCTCTAATAATACCCATACATTCATTACCTGAATTAGTAAATAATGAAACCCTACAATTGCCTAGTAATTTAGTAACAATTGCATATTCTTCATTAGTTTTATCTAAATTATAGTCATTATTATGGGAATTATTTAAATATTTTTTTTGTTTTTTATTTCTAATAGATGTTTGATACATAATTCATTATACTATAATATGTATATATCTTTAAATAATATAAAAATAAAATTAATTTTATTATTAGATGAAGTAATGAATTACATAAAAAAATTTATATCAGATATCAAATTAAATAATGAAAATATAACAGATAATATCAATAAATCATATTATGATAATACTATTAATAATTATGAATTAAATAATACTTTTTTTTTACATACTGATAAAAATACACCATTAACAAATATTATTTCAGATAATGTCTACAAAGTCAAGGTAGTAAATGTGTTAACAGATAATAAAATAAAAGGAATTATAAATATAAATTCAAATTTTTTAAAATTTAATTTTATAATTTTAAATAAAAATTTTTCAACCAAAGAAGAATTATATTATTTTATATCAAATAATAAGGACATTGAAACAATGTTATATGAGTTTAATAATCATAATTATTTCATAAGGGTAATGATAACTGAAATAAACAAAAAAAATTATGTATTATGTAATATTATTTAAATTATATAAATATAATATCTTTATTTTATATACAATGTACTTAAATGACATATGGTCATTTTATTTTCATGATCCATATGATACAGATTGGTCAATAGAAAGTTTTAGTTTTATATCAAATATTAGTAATGTAGATGATTTTATTTCAATTTTTGAATGTTTTAAAGATATATTATCAAAGGGTATGTTTTTTATGATGAGAGAACATATTTCACCAATATGGGAGGATGAATCAAATAAAGAAGGGGGGTGTTTTTCGTATAAATTATATAGTGATAACTTTCTAGAAAAATTTTTTGAAATATTAGCATTAATGATAGGAGAGAATTTAGGAATAACAAATAATATTTCAACTAATATTAATGGTATATCAATATGTCCAAAAAAAAATTATTATATTGTTAGAATATGGATAAAAAATTCAGAATATGCAATAAAAGAGAATTATAATATTAATATACCAAAATATACTACTATTTTATATAAGAAACATAATCAAATATAAAATATATGTAATATAGATATATAAAATATTATGCAAAGTATTAAAACATTAAAAAGTACAATAAAAAGTCCTATTATAAAAGATAAAAAATATTATTTATATAATTTTTTTAAAAAAGAAGATTTAAATTATGGATCAAAAGAGGGTTACCATTGTTTCATAATACCAACACAATATTATATATGGAAAGGAATAAATCTAAATGATGAAAAAAATAAAAATGTTAATATTGAAGATAAAGATAGTAAAAAAATATTAGATAATATATCTTCATATTTTTTTGCAGATAAAGAAACAGCATCTTTATATGGTTCAAAGAAAGGTTGTGATAATTGTGTTGATTTACAATTTAAAATAGTAAAAGATTTAGTTTTAATGGATATAAGTGATATAAATACGATAATAACATTATTTAAATATTTACGGAATTTAAAATACGAAGAATTAAAAGAAAATGAATTATTATTTAATGATTATAATAATGAATTATTAGATTGGAATAAATCGATGAATTTAAAAAAAAAATATCCTACTGAAGAATTATTTTTTGAAAAAAAATGGAAAGTATGGTGGGCTGAACAAATTACAAATACTTTAGGAAACTATGAACCAAAATATGTTAATGGTAAAGTAAGTTCTCCAAAAACACCAAAAAAAGTTGAAAGGAAATCAGATGATTTTTTTGACAAAATTTTAGTAGATTTAATATGTACTATTTGTAAAAAAAAGGGTATTAATGGATGGATATATTTTAAACAAGACGACAATGAATTTCATGATGAAATTATGATATGTGATGCACACGAATATATAGAATATATAGATTATCATAAAATATAAAAAATATATAACACATAAAAACTCATTTCTATTTATTCGCAAATGCATCGAGGTTCGTGAATAAAGCAATTCTTACAAAAGTTTCTAAATTCCATATTATAGTGATCATCAATACAATAATCATCCATATTTTTTTTCATTTTGATATAATCATAATCTTCGTCAAGAATATTTGAAATATTTGGAAGAACAATTTTTTGAAGTGTATCATACATATCATCCATAGTTTCCGCAGTTTCGCACCAGTTGTTGTAGAACATAGTTGTATTTATATTATTGTATATAAATAATCATTTTTTTTGATATATTAGTTATTTTTGTACATTTTATATATTTTGTATATCTTTATTTTTATAAATGTTGGTAATATCAATATCTTTTATATCATCAAATAATAATTCAATAGTTTCTGTAGTAACTTTTCCGTAAACAAAGACAGAATCTTTCATTTAATATGTTAAAAAATAATAGATAACAAATTATTCATTTTTTACTATTTATTATTAATTTATAAACAAATTATATATAAAATTTTACAGTATTATTTAGATAAATGAATAAAATAATAACATATAAAAATAGTTTTATAGTTCAAAAAGAATTAAGAAAATTGATAAATATTATAAAAGAAAATATATTTGAAAATAATGGAGTATTATTTGGTGATATTGTTGCAAATTTATTAATAGTAAAATATTATAAAAGTATATTTGAGAACAATAATATTAATTTTGATTATTTTTGGAATAATGATATTGATAAAGAAACTATATTAAGAACAGAAGTATGTAATAAAATAGATGTATATTTTAATAATTTAGAAGAATATACAAAATTTGTAGATTTTTTAAAAAATAGTAAAATATTTGAAATAACAGTAATAAAAAATATAAAAAATATAAGTGATTCTCCTTATATAAATAATTTATATGAAATATCAACTAAATTAGGAAAAACATTAACTTATATAGGTTATCAAATAAATGTTAATATAAATATAATAGTAAGAATACCTGGAAGTAATAGTTATTTAGAACCTCCATTTAATGATACAAATTTTTTAACAGATATATTGATAATGAAAAAAAATAGAGAATATAAAATATCAAAAAATACAGGTATAGTTGAGATAGATAAAATGAATATAATAGAAAAAAGTATATTTTATACTAAAGTTTTGAAAGAAATATGTTATAAAAATAATTATATTTTATGTAAAAAAATAGAATTAAATAATATAATAGCAAAAAGAGTATTAGAATATAACAAAAATGAATATTCTATAGTTAATTCTCCTTTAATAATAACAAAATGTAATAATTATTTTAAAAATAAATGTTATATATGTCAATATGAAATAAATTATAATGATGATATAATGTTAATAGATAATATATCAAAGTGTATGTTACATAAAGAATGTGGTTATAAATATATGGAAAATTTATTAGAAACGAATGAAAATATAAATTGTCCATTAAGACAATCTATCAATTTTATTAAGGACAATAATAATTTAATATTTTAATATATCTTTAATATTTCGAAGAATAATATTAGAATTAGAATTATATAATATTACAATATTATCATTGTTATCATTATTATCATTATTATAAAGCAAGTCATTTTCTATATTATTTGTATTGTTAATATTAATATTATTTAAATCAATATATTTTATTTTTTTTTTAGGATTTAAAAATTTAGAATAATCATCATATAATTTTTTATTGTTTGAAGATTTATTATTATTATCAAATGAAGATTTTAATGTTAAAATATTTTTATTATTTTTATTATAAAAATTATTTGTATAATAAAAATTATTTAGATAACAATCATATAGAGGTAAAAAATATAATATAAACAATAAAAATTTTTTTTGCATTGTTTATTAATAATGTATATATTTATTTATATCATTTTTTAATATTATTACTGTATGCAATTAAAATACCAAATATAAAACCTAAAATAAATATAAAAGAAAATATTAATTTAATAAAATACCATATATATAAGAAATCTTTTTTAACAGATTGTGCACAAACACAGTCTGTTTTTTTATTAAGTTGGTTGATATAAAAAACTATTATTCCATAACTAATTACATTATATATAAATAATAATAATGATATATAATGTAATTTGATAGTGTCTCTAAATATTACTAAATATAAAAGAGATATAGAGGCATAACATAATATAAATACAAAATAAAAAACAATATAGTCAACATACCATTTGATATTCGAACAATTACATTTCGTTTTTTTCATATTATTAAACCATAATAATCCAACAATAGGTGGTACAATAGTTAATATTAAATTAAATGTTAATAGTAATATAAATGATACATTACTTAAATTTGACAATTTAGGTTGTATTTTTTTTGTTTTAGAATTCATTTATTTTCTAATATAATAAAATATTATATTATTTATAGATAATGAATTCTAAAAAATTTGTTAATAATTTTAATGATTATTTAAGAGAAGATACGAATGTGTCTTATAATATTAAGCATTTAAAAAATAAAGATTCTGAAATAAATTTTGATAAAATTAATTATTCAATACATTATAATGATTTATTAGAAAAAAAATATGGTAATAATTTATTAATAGAAAAAACTAAAACAGAATGTTTATCAAATAATAATAATATTTTAGATAAAAATAATTATATAAAACAAAGTTGTCATAAAAGCGATATTTATTATAATAAATATTCAAATAGTCCATTTGAATTCGATAATTTTCATTATTTAAATTAATTTGTACTACCAAAACCGCCGATATTTCTATTTGAATTTTCTAATTGTTCATTAGTTTCATAAAATTTAGAATAAATTTGTTTTTTTATTAATAATTGACAACATTTAAAAGGCAATGTTAAATCTGGCATTTCATCATCTATTTTAGTTAAAGCAACATATAAATTACCTTTATAACCTTGGTCAATTATCCCAATACTATTACTTAACATATAACCAGACTTACTAATTGAACTTCTTGGTACAATTTCAACATAATAACCATTTGGAATATCAATTTTAATACCTGTATCATATAATTTAGTTTTATTACTAAATGTTTTATATAGACTAATAATAGTAAGATCATAACCAGCATCTGACAATCTTGTTTTAGATGGAATAATTGCATTATCACATGTTTTAAGAACTTTAATTACAGGAATTGATGAAATACAATTTAATATATTTGTAAAATTATTATAAAAATGTTCGTCATAATAATTATTATCAATATTAATATATAATTTTCCTAAAAAGTCAATATTATTAACATCAATATATTTTAATGTATATAAATTTTCTCCTTTTTCAATAACAGCAGGAATATCAATAAATTTTTTAATATTTTCTAGTAAATCTCTATCTTCATGTGAAATAAATGAATATATATTATTAAAACATGATATTAATCCATAATGTTCAAACAAAGCTCTAATAAAACCGATTGAGTTATAAATATTATTTTTAATAATATTTGAATAATCTTCTGAAATAATATTTGATATATTATTTTTTATTATATTATTTATATTATTAATGATATATTTATTATTAATATAAAGATTTATATTTGTATCATATGTAATATGACCAATTTCTTCAAATAATTTAATAATATCTAAATTTAATAATTTATTTTTAAATACGAAATGATATGTATCATTTTCTAGAAGTTTATTATAATTAATTAATAATAATCCTAAAATATAACTATTATTATTTGTTATATAACTAAAATCATATTCACTCATTTTAAATATTAAATTTAATATATATTTATATCATTTTTTTATGAAAAATATATATAGTTTTTATCATTCAGTATTATTTTATTAGTTGGATACATTTGTTTAAAAAATAATCCTAAATTTTCATGAATAGTTAAAGTATCATTATATTGAAAATTATATATAATATTTTTTGCTTCAAAATTTGAATGTATCCAATAATGAACCATATAAGTAATATTATCATAATGTCCTGTTTTAATTTTATTAAAATCATCAATTGATGATTTTAATTCTAATTTTATATCTAATATAGGATAAATTTTATGTGTTTCAATTATATTATATAATGATATATCAGTTAAATCTAGAATTTTCATATATAAATTAGAACCGAAAATATTAAATTGATTAAATATTTTATCACCATGTATATTATGAATATTAATGATACTATTAATAATATTTTCAATTATTATATTATTTTTATTACAAGCAAAAAAAGCATTGCATATATAATTTTCATTATTCCATACATATTTTGTTTGTTCTTTTGGTTCATATGATATATAAAATAAATCTTTGTCAAAATCAAATAAATCAGCTAAGTTTTTTACTAATAATATATCTAAATCAATATAAATACCTCCATAATAATGTAATATAGCAAGTCTCGCTAAATCACTTTTTTGAACTCCTAAAATATTTTTAGAATATATTTCATATAATTTTTTATAATTTTTATTTAAAAAGTCTTCAATATTTGAGTCAGTCCATAGTTTAAATTCAAAATCTAAATTTTTTTTTTTACTTTCTTGAATCATTTTATCAAAAATTAGAGGTAATTGTTTATTATTATCAAACCAAGTTTGATGAATTATTTTAGATATCATTATTATATAAATATAATACTGTTATATTTTAAATATATTTAATATATTAAATGAATGAAATAGAATGTTGTGTATGTTTAGAAAATATAAATGATAATTCTAAAATTATAAATTGTGATAGATGTATTAATATAATTTGTATAAATTGTTTCGAAAGAATTGAAAAAAAAATAGATGGTAATTTTTTATTATGTTATACTTGTCCAAGTTGTAATTTAGAAGTAAAATTAAATATAGAAGATTATGATATTATAAAAAAATACAACTTAATAAATTATTTTAAAAAATTAATAATATTTCAAAATAATACTCTCAATACTTTACAAATAACAAATAATGTTTTACAAAGTAAGATAGAATATTTATTATTTTGTGGACATAATTCTTATAAAATACTAAAAACATTCTATATATTTGATAAAATCTTTGTAATTAGTTTAATAGGCATATTATATTTAATTTTCTAAATAGTTCTTATCTAATTTAAAACCTTCAAATAATTTACCATCATATTTTGGTATATAATCTATAGGACTTGATGTAATTGACATTCCACAATATTCAACAGGTTTTTTATTAAATTCTTGATGTTGATAAACACCTATATTTATTGATTCTTCTAAAATCCATCTAAAATTTGTCCAAAATTCATCAGTATGTCCTATACTTTCTGATGCTAAATGAGATAATTCGTGTAACACAACAAACATCATTGTATTTAAATCCATTAATTTGTCTTTATTTCGTATACATAATACGATTTCTTCACCTTTATTAACAGAGTAACTTGTATATCTTGGATCATCAACTCCTTCTTTTAAACTATTTTCTCTATAATTATTACTTAATCTTTCGGTTCTTTCATCATTTGGATAAGATTTTTTCAAATGTTCGATTAATGTTACTACTTTTTCTCTAATTTGACCAATTAAATTAGCAGCTTCTAATGCGTCATCTTTATCTTGTACATAATATTCTCGTGAATCAAATGTACTCTTTATTTTTGTTAATTTACTATAATAATTATATAAATAAGCTAAATAAAATATTGTTCCAAATAATATTAATAATATTAATGTTTCTAAAGTAATATCCATATTTATCTACTATATAAATTAAAATAAAAAATGATTTAATAAATAATACTTATTAATTAACTAGAATGGAATTTCCTAGAAAAGATATTGATGAGTTAGAAAATAATGAAAAAACTATAAAATTACAAATAACTGATTGGTATATACCTGAAAGTGATAAATCTAGACCAAGAAAAAATTATGATGAGGAACAAGACTTGTATACGATGTTAATTTATGGTACTGATGAAAACAATATCACATATTCTGTTAATGTTATTGAATATGAACCATATTTTTTCGTAAAAGCACCAGAACATTGGGATGATTATAGTGATAAAAAATATCAAGATAAAGTTAATGAACTAAATTTTACTTTATTGAATGAAAAATATGAAAGTCAGTGGAATGGTAAAAAATATAAAAAAAATATTATATCTAATCATTTTAAACAACATTTCAATAATTTATCTGTAGTTAAAAAAAAAGAATTTTGGGGTTTTACAAATGAACGAATATTTAATTATATAAAAGTATCAGTCAAATCACTTGCATTATTCAATCAACTTAAATATTATTTTTCTTCAAAAAAGAAAGATGGATTTATATTATATGAAAGTAATATAGATCCGTTTATTCGTTACATTCATGAACAAGATATCAAACCTTGTGGATGGATTTCAATTGAAGATTATGAAGTAAGTGATAATGAAACTAGATGTAATCACAATATTACAACAAATTATAAAAATGTAAAATCTTTAAATATAAATAGGATTGCGCCATTATTAATAGCTAGTTTTGATATAGAATGTACAAGTAGTCATGGTGATTTTCCATTAGCAAAAAAGGATTATAAAAAAGTAGCACAAGATTTAACTAATGTTGCAAGAAATGGATATGAAATAGATAAATCATATTTAGTTTATTGGTTACAATGTATTATTACAAAAGATGTTAATATCGATGATAATTTAATAATTAATAGAATTTATCCTAAAAAAAATATTAAATTTGAAGATATACCTAAAATGATTGAAAAAGAAGCAGAAAATATTATTAAATTATTAAATAAAGTTTCTGAAATTGATATATTAGATGAACATGACGATGATGATGATAATACAGACAAAAATAAACTAACAGTTGGTGAAATTAATAAACTAGAAGATGATATCAATAAATTGTTAACTCGTTCATTACCTCCATTATTTGGCGATGAGATAATACAAATAGGAACAACAGTTCATAAGTATGGTAGTGCAGATATCATTTATAAAAATATTATTAGTTTAAATACTTGCGATAAAATTGAAGATTGTGATGTAATTGAATGTAAAACAGAGAAAGAAGTAATTATGGAATGGAAAAAAATGTTAGCTGAACTAAATCCAGATGTATTAATTGGTTATAATATATTTGGTTTTGATATGAGTTATTTATGGGATAGAACAATTGAATTAGGAATAAATGATACATTTGCAATGGGTTTAGGTAGACAAATTACAAAAAAATGTATTTTAAAAGAACAAACATTATCTTCATCTGCACTTGGTGATAATACATTAAAATATTTTGATATGGATGGGATTGTTATAATTGATTTATTAAAAGTAATGCAAAAAGATTTTAAATTAGACAGTTATAAACTAGATAATGTAGCATCAATTTATATTGGTGATAAAAAAGATGATTTAAAACCAAGAGAATTATTTGAAAAATATAGAGGAAATTCTGCAGATAGATGTATTATTGCTAAATACTGTGTACAAGATTGTGCATTAGTTAATAGATTGTTACATAAATTAAAAATACTTGAAAATAATATTGGTATGGGAAATGTGTGTTTAGTCCCTTTAAATTTCTTATTTAGAAGAGGTCAAGGTATTAAAGTATTTTCATTAATTACAAAACAATGTATGGATAAAGGTCTTGTTATTCCCGTAATTAATAGTTATGATAATGCTAATTTAGATACAGATGGATATGAAGGTGCAGTTGTATTAGATCCAAAGGAAGGGATGTATCTAAATGATCCAATTGTTGTATTTGATTATGGTTCTCTTTATCCATCTTCGATGATTTCAAAAGATTTATCACATGATAGATATGTTTTAAATGATAAATATATAATTGATGATCCAAATATAGAATATATTGATGTATCATATGATTTATATGAAGGAAAAGGAGATAAAAAGAAAAAATGTGGAGTAAAAACATGCAAATTTGCAAAAATAAAAGATAAAGACGGTAAACAAAAAAGAGGAATAATTGCAGAAATTTTAATTATGTTACTAAATGAAAGAAAAAATACAAGAAAAAAGATAGAATATAAAACTATCACTACTAAAAACAATAGTTATTATGGTTATATAACTGAAAAAGAAAATTACTATAATATTTTAAACATTGATACTGAAGAAACTACAAAAGTTAATAAAGATGATGTTCTTGATATTAAAGACACATATTCAAATTTTGAAAAAGATGTATTTGATTCTTTACAATCTGCATATAAAATCACTGCAAACTCATTATATGGTCAAATTGGTGCTAGAACATCTCCTATTTATTTAAAAGAGATTGCAGCATGTACAACAGCAACTGGTAGGGAAATGATTATGACTGCAAAGAAATTTGTTGAAAAAAATTATAATGCAGAAGTAATTTATGGTGATACAGATTCAATATTTTGTAAATTTCCTTTAAAAGATACAAATGGTAATCAAATATATGGAAAACAAGCATTACAAAGTGCAATTGAAATCGGACAAATTGTAGAAAAAGATATTGCAAAAATAATGCCTTATCCACAAAAACTTAATTATGAAAAAACATTATACCCCTTTATTATTTTAAGTAAAAAGAGATATGTTGGAAATTTATACGAATTTGATGTAAATAAATTTAAACAAAAATCAATGGGTATTGTTCTTAAGAGAAGAGATAATGCAAATATTGTTAAAAAAATATATGGTGGAATAATAGATATTTTGCTAAATAAACAAGATTTACACGAATCTATTAAATTCTTAAATGATGAATTATCTGATTTAGTAAATGGAATTACATCAATTAATGATTTGATTATCACTAAATCATTAAGAGGTTCTTATAAAGATCCAACAAAAATAGCACATAAAGTATTGGCAGATAGAATTGGTTCTAGAGATCCAGGTAATAAACCAATGGCAAATGATAGAGTTCCTTATGTTTATATTAAAATAGATAATATAACTAAAGATACTTTACAAGGTGATAGAATTGAAAATCCCGAATATATTTTACAAAATAAATTAATACCGGATTATTTGCATTATATTACAAATCAAATTATGAAACCAGTTATTCAATTATATGCTTTATGTCTTGATGAATTGCCCAACTATGATAAAGAAAATGATTATTGGGATTTATTAGATGCTGAACTTAAAAATAATAAAACTATTTATCAAGATGATGATAAAAGATTTAATAGAATTGAAAATCTAAGATTACGCATGGTAAAAGAATTATTATTTGATAAATTTATTAATATGTTGAGTGAAGTAAAACCAAAAAAAGAAAAAAAAATTAAAGAAAAAATTTCAATATCAAATGAAATCAATATTATAAATCCAAGTGTTAATTTAAATGTTACAAAGAAAAAAGATAGTAATATTATCAATAGTATTATTAAAATTATCTCTGATAAAAAAACTATATGGAAATCAGAAATTAATCAAGGTACTGATAAAAAACAAGAAACTATAAATTGTATTATTAAAATAATTGAATATTATCATGAAAATAATATTAAAGATGAAATTAAAATTAAATTAAATAATAAAAAATTTGTAAATGATTTCAATATAGCAACTATAAATTTAAATGATTTTAAGAAATACGATCAAATAGATGAAAATCTAGTAGAAAAAGCATTAAATACTTGTGATATAGGTATCATGTCAAATTCAATATCAATCTTAGATTTTAAAAATATATTCTTATCAAATAAAAAAATTACATTTATATAATAGATTAAATGAATAAAATATTATTAATCACAATATCTATAATATTAATATTAACTTTTTTTATTATATCTAAATATTTTAGTAATTATGAAAAATACACTAATTTCATGGAACATACACATGATATTAAACATAAACATATGGATTATGGTGATGGTTTATATGGTAAAATTATAGGTGATTTAAGTCATTATCATGGTCATAATGATAATATTCAAAAAGCAAAATCTAAAGAATATTGTACAACAAATATAATTGATTCTTATTGTTATCCATTTAAAGAAATAGTTTTAAAAAAAAATCAAAATTGCGAAGATAAATGCACTGAAGTAAATGGATGTAATGGTTATTTTACACATAATAATAAATGTTTTATATGTAATGGTAAGTTTAGAAAAAACGATGGTAACTATATTAGTAATATGAATATTAAACCAGATAAAAAATCAAGAATAAATAAAGTATCCGATTTACATATATGTAATTGGAATAATGCACACAAAAGTACATGTAGATTATCAGAAAATGAATCATCCATTTGTAATAATTGTTATAATTTTCATAATTCATTAAATGTTGGTGTTGATGAATGCAATACTATATGTGAAAATAAAAGTGATTGTAAGGCATTTTTCATTAAAAAGGACAGTAATAATATGGATAAATGTTTTTTATGTGATAGTTTTAGCGATTCCTGTCAAACTTTAAATTTAACACAAGATGATAAAACTAAATTAACACATGAATGTTATTATGACGAGAATAAAACATTTGATGAATATACTGAAGAACCCCGTGATGATATAATAATAGATGAAGATGTAGAAATTGAAAATGTTATTGAATCTTCTGTATATGAATATGAGGATAATGATGAGGATAATGATGAATATACTGAAGAACCCAGTCATGATATAATAATAGATGAAGATGATGCAGAAGAAAGTGAATGTGGTTATAATAAATTTATAAATTCATCTGGTCAATGCGAAATTTGTAAATCATGTAGTATTGGTAAATATAATTCCAATAATTGTAATAATGAAACAAATACAATATGTGAATTTTGTGAAACAGGAACATATAAAAATTATACAGGAAATAAATCATGTAATGAATGTTCAAGTGGTCCTTGTCCTTCTGGCGAAATAGAAACAAAAAAATGTAATAGGGTAAGCGATAGAAAATGTACATTATGTAAAGCTAATACTTATAAAATAACAATAAGTACAGGAGAAGAACTATGTGCTAGTTGTGATGTATTAAAAACATCATGTAAAGAAATTGCTAGACCAGATGAATTACAGCATATAGAGTGGTTAGAAGAGGGAAAACATTCTAATTGCAGTGCTTATTCAAAAGGTTATTGTGAAAGAAGTTATAATGAATGTTATAAAGATGGTAATTGTGAACAAAAAACAGCTAAATATTATTATGATACAGATACATGGGGGGATATATAATATATATATATTATAGATAAAATGGAAGAATGGTTTAAATTAGGATTAATTAAAACTATTTTAGTTCTTACGATAATTTTAATTAAAAAATATGAAAATAAAAACATTAATTATGCATTTCCAGTTGCAGTAAATATAATTTCTAGTATTATTTTGATAATATATTCAATTAAATATTTGAATTTAAAAGATTTTAAAAACTTAAATCCTTATTTCATTATTATAATTGGTATATGTATTGCAATAACTTCTTGTATAACTTATAAAATAATAAAAATAACACCTAATCCAGCATATATTAGAATATTTAGTGCAATTGACATGATAGTTATTTTATTAATTAGTTATTTATTCTTTAAAGAAAAAATTACATGTATGATGTTAATAGGATTTGTTTTAATATCACTTGGAGTTATGATATTAACATATTATTAATTATTTAAATTTAAAAAATTTAATATTTTTATTGCTTTTTCCTTCCCTATTTTTTGAATTGTACACAGTTCTTTTATTCTATTATTATAATCTTGAATTTTTTGTAATTCATTAATTAAAATAGGCATTGAATTATATTTTTCAGAAATATGTTTAGAAATAACAAAGGAAATTGTAGGTATTTGTGATAATTGTAATAAATAACAATTATCAGGTGTTATATTTTCAATTTTTTTAGATTTTATTTTTACATTTGATAAATAATTATCTATATTATTATCTGTATTATTGATATACTTGTCTGGACATTTAATTATATTACATACAAATGATAATATAAAAGTAACAGTTTCTTGTATATTATTTGTAAATATTATTTTAATATTATCTCTATATAATGTTCTAAAATATACACTTGGAATACTTGTATTATTTCTTAATAAACTTTTATTAATTGTATCGCCTTCAATAATATAAGTAATATTATTAGGATCTATATTAGATAATAATCTTTTTTTTTGTTCTTTATATCTACCATCTGTAATCGACGATGTTAAATCAGAAAGTGTTTTTCTTTCAAAATAAAAAGTTTTATTAATAGATTCAATAATAATAATCATGTCAGCAAGTTCTAAATTTTTTGAAATAATTTCGATTTTATCTTTATAAATATCTAAATCTCTTGATAAAAAATCTTTTAATATATATTTCTCTCTACAATCAATTTCAATTTTAATCATTAAATTTATTTTATATATATAATTTATAGAATGCGATATATATTTATATATTATAACATATTATATATAATACTTTTAATTTTAATTTTTATTTATATAAAAAAAATATTAAATACTTGTTATAATATAGAAGAATTCGAAGGAACACACGAACCCGATGATACAAAAGAACCTGTTGATGCTACAAATAAACCAGTTGATGCTACAAATAAACCAGTTGATGAAGTAGATGAAATTTTTGAACCTATTATAAAAGAAAGAGGAAGAAGAAGAAGAGAAATATTAAGTAAACTAGAAGATAATGAAAGAGAAAAATACATTATAGATCCAAAAAATAAAACAAATATAGATGATATTAAACTTTATCCAAGTAAATATGCTGATACAGAAAAAATAATTGATGAAATAAAAACAGACTTTGACTAATTTTTAAAAACTACTAAAAATCATTGCATTTAAATTCTTATTTTCTTTATATTTATTTATAATTTTAACATTTTTAGAATTATTAATTAAAAAATCTATAAATTCTTTTGAATTATATGGTAATTTAACTTTTAAAAATTTTTTATAATTTTTTAATAAAATAAATTTTAAAATAAAATAACAAAAAACATTAGTTGTTTCATACCATTCATCATTTTTGTTATGATTTAATATTTTTAAAAATTGATTATACGAAAATTCTAATTCTTTTTTATATAATAACTCAAAGTTGATATTATATTCACAAGAAATAAAAATTAAATTATAAATAGTTGCCCAAAATTCTATAATTGATTCATTTGGTAATAAAACAGTATCTTCAGATATATTAAAAAATTTTTTTATTTTATTTATATCATCATTATATATATTCATTATTGAATCGTTAATAATATTTACATGATGAAATAATTCGTGTAAAATAACTTTACTATATTCGCAATTTCTATGAATATATATATCATTACTTTTTACATTTGTAAATCCACCATTAAAATTAATACAATCAAATATACAATGTTTATTAGGCATATATCTTTTAAATGAACATAATGCTAAATGAAATGTAATTTTTTTATCAATATTATATATTTGAGATAATATAAGAATTCTTTTATAGATTTTTATTAATTTAAATATAGAATTATTATTTTTTTTGTAATATAAATTAATAGATATATTTGATATATTACTATATATTTTGATACATTTATTACAATTATTAATATATTTTATGACTTTATTAATATTGCCAAATTTTGTATCACTACATTCTTGATAAAAATTAGATATTAATATTCTAGAATTATCATTATTCAATTCTTCTATTATAATGCTATCGAATATATTATAATCACATTTTTTTTTGACATCTGATATTAAGTTTTTAATTAATGTCATTATTCAAAAAAGATTTAGTTTCCTTAATAATAGAATTTAAATATTTTTTATTATGTAATTTATTAATAATTAATAGTAATTTATTATTAATTATTTCATAATTATTATATTTATCAATATCATGAATAAGATTCTTTAATTCATTATAATATTTTATTCTATTTAATATTAAATTAGTTATATCTATATTAATATCATTTATAAGTTTTTTATTTTTACTATCATTTTGCCATTTTTGTTCATTATTATTATAATATATCCATTTATTATTTCCAACATATTTATATTTATTTTTAAATATTGTGGAAATCAATATTGCTATATTATAATCCGATATATCACTTGTAATATTATCAATTAACTTATTTATTTCATTACTTTGCATTTATAATAAATATTAATTATATTTTATATAGATATAAAAATATAAAATAATTATAGATTAATAAAATGAATGAATGGAATATACTAGATTTATATTTCAAAAATCATAAATATCCATTTACTAGTCATCACTTAGATAGTTATAGAGATTTTATTAAAAATAATATTCCTAATATTATTAAATCATATAACCCTATTACAATGATAAAATACAACGATTCAGGTGAAATTATTATAAAAATTGAAATATATGTTGGTAATAAAAACTCGGATGAAATATTTATAGATAGACCTATCACATTTGATGGTCCTTCACCTAAAATAATAACACCAAATGATGCGAGATTAAGAAATTTAACATATGAAACTCATATATATGCAAATGTACTTGTAAAAATAACAGATAATGATAAATATAATTTTGAAAATACATTCAAAAACATTGCTATAGGTTCTATACCTATCATGTTACATAGTGACGCCTGTATATTAAACGGACAAGGAACAGAAATATTAAAAACATTAGATGAATGTGTATATGATATGGGTGGATATTTCATAATTGATGGTAAAGAAAAAGTTATAATTGCACAAGAAAGAATAACAAGTAATAGATTGTTTATATCAAAATTAAATGATGATGATAATTTTTCATATAAAGCAAGTATAAAATGTACAAGTGATGTTGGAGAGAGCGCATTAGCGCCAAAAACAGTTGAATTTTATTTAGTTAAAAATACAATTAATATTGAAGAGAGAGAGGTAAATGAAAATTATATAGAAAAAAAGGGAGCAATATTATGTTCTTTTAAAGCAATTAATGGAAATAAAATACCTGTATTCATATTATTTAGAGCATTAGGAATTGAATCAGATAAAGATATATGTGAATTAATTTTTGGCAATGATTTAAATGATAATGAAATGAAGCATTTTTATAATTTTATAAGACCCACTATAACAACAGCGCATAAATATACACAAGAAGAAGCATTCGAATATATGAGACCAATTTCAATGTATAAAACTACAGAACATATTAAGAGTGCATTAGTAACAGACTTATTTCCAAATATTCCATTATTTGAAAATAAAGGTAAGTATTTAGGATATTTATTAAAACAATTTATAAATAGTTGTTTGAATATTTCTGTTGTAAGTGATAGAGATAGTTATACTTATAAAAGAGTTGATATTAGTGGTTATTTATTATCACAATTATTTTATGAATCTTATACTAAATTAAGTAAATTTATTAGAGATAATTTAGATAAAACATATAATTATGGTGCATGGAAAAGTTATAATAATTATGATTATTTTATAAATGAAAATAATATTTATAAAATAATTCCATCTCTAATTATTACAAAAAGTTTTTCAAGATCACTAAAAGGTATGTGGGGACTTGAAGATAACGATGATCCTGAATTAGGTATGGTACAAGATTTATCTAGAATATCTTATATAGGATTTTTATCTCATTTGAGAAATATAAATATTCCTCTTGATAGAGACATTAAATTAACTAGTCCGCACAGACTACATTCGCAACAATATGGTATAATGTGTCCTTTTGCAACACCTGATGGTGGTTCTGTAGGATATTTAAAAAATATGGCACTTCTTGCAAAAGTAACTCCATATAGCGATATTAATTATATAAAAGATTGTTTTAAAGATTTGAAATTTGTAATTTTGATTGAACATTTTAATAAAGTATTAAATAGAAATATTACAAAAATATTCTTAAATGGTTCTTATTATGCACTAACATATGAACCTAATTTGCTTATTAGAACATTAAAAGCATATAGACGAAATAATTTAATAAATATTTTAATATCAATTTCATGGGATATCAAAAATAATATTATAAATATTTTAAGTGATTCCGGAAGATGTTGTAGACCTCTAATAATTGCTTCAAATATCTCTAAAATTAATAAATTTAATAATTGGTTTGATATGTTAACTGGATCTGTTAATACATTAGTTGAAATTGATAAAAATGACAATTTTTATTATAAAAGTTTTTATACATCACCTAAAACATTATCTCAATGTGCTAATAAAAGTGATAATGAAATATTAGATTTATTAGAAAATAATGGAGCAGTTATAGAATATGTTGATATTGATGAACAAGATACTGTATATATTGCTATGAATTATACCGATATTACCGATTTTCATACACATATTGAAATACATCCATCTACAATGTTAAGTGCAATTAGTTCAAATATTCCATTGTCAAATCATAATCAATCTGCAAGAAATGTTTTTCATGCTGCACAAAGTAAACAAGCAATTGGTGTATATGCAACCAGTTTTAATAAAAGATTCGATACAATGTCTTATGTTTTACATTATTCACAGAAACCTATTATTACTACAAGAATATCAGATTATACATTAAATAATAATTTACCAAATGGATTTAATGTCATTGTTGCAATTATGAGTTATACTGGTTTTAATCAAGAAGATAGTATAATGATTAATAAACATTCTTTAGATAGAGGATTATTTTCATTATCTTACTATAAATCAATAACTGCTACATCAAAAATAGAATCGCAATATGAAAAAATAATATTTGCAAATCCAATTATATATCAACAAAAAGGTTACAAAATTAATAATATGAAATCTGCAAATTATAATTATATAAATGAAGATGGTTTTATATCTGAAGGGGTTTATATACCAAAAGGACAAAAAGTAGTTGTTGTTGGAATGTTAAGCGAAAAATATGTTTATAAACAAATTAAAAAAGGGGTTTTTACAGAATTAGTTAAAGAAATAATATATACTGATTGTTCTGTTACAACTGATAATTCATTATTTGGTAAAGTAGATAAAGTATTTATTGGTAATAAAATAAATGATGAAGATACTAAAATTTGTAAAGTTAGATTTTTAAAAATTAAAAGACCTGAATTTGGTGACAAACATGCTTCTAGACATGGACAAAAAGGAGTTATTGGAATGATATTACCAGAAGAAAATATGCCATTCACTAAACATGGTATTAGACCAGATATTATAATTAATCCACATGCTATTCCATCTCGTATGACAATTGGGCATTTAGTTGAATGTGCTTTTGCTAAATTATCATGTATTAATGGTAATTTAGGAGATGGTACAGTATTTTTACCATTTGAAGAAAAATTGATATATAATAATTTAGAAGATTTGGGTTTTGATAAACATGGTGATGAAATATTATATAACGGTTTTACTGGAAAACAACTTGATACACAGATATTTATAGGACCCACTTTTTATTTTAGATTAAAACATATGGTTGCTGAAAAAATGCATGCTAGAGATATTGGTCCTAAAGTTTCATTAACTAGACAACCTACCGCGGGAAGACGCAAGGGTGGTGGATTGCGTATAGGAGAAATGGAAAGAGATAGTGTTTTAAGTCATGGTATTAGTAAATTTATGAGAGAAAGTATGACTATTAGATCTGATAATTATAAATGGCCGATATGTCAAAATTGTGGTACTTTAGCAATATATAATCCAAATAAAAATAATTATATATTAGAATGTAAAAATTGTAATAATAATAAAAACATTGTTGAAGTTAATACACCATATTGTTTTAAATTACTTGTACAAGAACTTGAAACAATGGGATTACAAATGAGATTAAATACAGATGGGTTAAATTATATTGATAATGAAACAAATATAGATATTGATATGATTACATTTGAAAATAATATAAATAATGATGAAATGACAGGTGGAGCGGATATTCTATCTAATATATCTAATATATTTGAACGCATTAAAAATTTTTATGTAAAATCACAAGAAGAACCAGTGGGAGAAGAACCAGAAGAAGCACTAGAGGGATCACTAGAGGAAGAACCAGTATCAGTGCCAAACTCAGAAGAAGAGGAGGAAGAAGAGGAAGAAGAGGACGAAGAGGAAGAAGAGGATGAAGAGGAAGAAGAGGATGAGGAAGGAGATGAGGAAGAAGAGGATGAGGAAGGAGATGAGGAAGAGGAAGAGGAAGAGGAGGAGGAAGAGGAAGAGGAAGATGAAGAGGATGAGGAAGAGGAAGAGGAAGATGATGACGAAGATAAAGATAATGAAATAAGAGATGATGCAGAACAAGGTAATCAGTTTGAAGGTAGTAAAGGTGGTAATAATATAAAGAGAGCAGATTTAAAAATTATTGAAATTCAGTAAAGAAAATAATATTATTTATTAGTAAAGAATAATTATATGTATTATTTAGAAAATATACTAATAATATCATCAATATTAATTATATCATTTATAATTATATATAAATATAAATGTACAAATGAAACTTTCCAAAATTATAATGATGTAACAAAAGACATATCAAGTATAAAAACAAATATTGAACAATTACAAAATGATGTTTATGATATGATTAAATATAAAGAAGAAACATATAATCGTTTTTCGAATTTACTAAAAGATATAGATAAAAATAAAGATAATATAGATAATACAACTAAAAAATTTACAGATTATGAATCAATATTTGGTAAATTTGTTGAAGAAAGTAAGAATCCAGTAGATACATTAGTATTATGTAATAAAGAGAAACACTGTGTTGAAATGAAATATGACAATGATAATGAATATAATATTAAAACAAATAATATGAAAATTAAAAATGATAAAAATCAAATAATGACAAAATTTAAAAACAATGAAATATATTTAGGCGGTGATGAGAATTATAATTCTCCATTATATATTAAAAATGATAATGTATATAGTAATAAATTAAATGTCACAGATTTATATATAAAAGATTATAATGATAATTCAAAATTATTATATTTAAATGATTATATTAAATGGATAGATACAAGTTTTAAATATAGTAATAATATGGATAAAATGTCTCAAGATAATAATAACAAAAGAATTGAAGATATAAATAAAGTCAATTTTGAATTAGAAAAAATTAAAACAGATAGAAATAATATGGATACAAAAATAAATGATAATAGTAAAATAATTAGTGAATTAAAAATGGATTATCAGAATTATAAAGATTTAAATACAAAATTTTCAGATAAATATACAGAATTATCAAAAGAATTAACAGATAATATAGGAATTATGACAAATAATAATAAAAATTTACAAATATATGAACAAAATACAGAAAAAAAAATAGAAGATCTTAATATTAAAATTGATACAATTACAAGAAAAACACAAGAATTATTAGAAAGAGCTTCATTACAAAGAGAAGTATATAATAGATTAAATAATACAGATAAGGGTGCTAATAATCAATTATTTGATAAAGAAAATAAAACATTGGAAAATTATAAATATCAATTTGATAAATTGTTATTAGCAGCAGTAAATTTAGGGATACCCGAAGAAGATCTTGTATCTTCGAGTACAAATAATTAAAATATAATATTTTATTAAAGTATATAAAATGGGAAAAATTAATATGTTATTGATATTAATTATGATTATATTATTATTATATTATTTAAATTTATGTAAGTATAAAAAAGATATAGAGCATTTTAAAGGGAATAACAATTTTATGAATCTGCGATAAATTTTATTTTTTTTTTAGTTTCTTTATATTCAATAGGTAAATCTTTAAATTTTTCTACTTTTTCCCAAAATTCATTAATTTTAGAAGGTATTGTTTCCCATAACTCTTTATTAAATTCTACTTTTTGTATATATATATTATTTAATACCCATCTACTTAATTTAATAAATTGTAAGTTAGAATTACTTGTATTTTTAATTTGGTTTTCAATATCTATAATACAATCTTCTTTATTTAAATATTCATTACTATATAAATAAAAGTATTTTTGTATAGAATTATCATAATATTCAGCAATTATACCAAAATTTTTGTTATCATATTTTTTTTCTTTAATAAAATCATAATATTGATTATCATCATCAAATATTTTAAATTCACATTCAACATAATCACATTCAGTCAAATTACAAACTGCTAATTGTCCTTGCATTTGATAATAATATTTTTCAGGAATAACATCTTTTTTAATTTGTCTTGAAAATGGACATTTTATTTCAACCATTATTCCTAAATCTGTAATACCATCTGGAGAAGCTCCAAAGTGTTCAATATTTTTATTTTGAATAATACCAAATATATGTACTGGAATATTATTATTAATCTGTTTATAACATCTAATTGCCATATCTTCAAACATATTTCCCCATTTTAAAGGTGCAATACTCTGAAAATTTGTATTATCAATATAAACACCTGCTTTTTTTTTCGCCAATAAATTATTATTTTTTGATAATGCTTCACCTAAATCACTAGCAGTAAGACATGTTTTTCTAATTTCATACCATTTATCTGTACATTGTTCAATATATGGAAATTTTATTAATTTTTCTAATAAAATTTTGTTATGTTTCAATAATTTAACTCTATTTGTAATAAATTCATTATTTATATGTTCTTTATTTAAAAAATTATAATCATTTATATCTAAGGTGATATCATAATTAATATATTTATATAATAAATTGTCTAAATTTCTTGTATTATCATTATAATAATCATCATTATTTTTAAAAATAATTTTAGTATTTAAATTTTTCATTTTTTTAGTTAAACTGTCAGTCTTACAATTAATTAACATTTTTTTACTATATAAATGTTTTTTAAAGAGATAATTACATATTATATAGTTTAACATTTTAAATGATTTTAAAAAATCAAATATCATTTTTTAAAATCATAATTTATCAGTATTTGCTAAAATATCATTTAATTCCATATCTAATTTATTTTGATGTGCTTTTGATTTTAATAATCTTTTATTTTCATGTGTTTTTTGTTTACCAATAATTTTTTTGACATCATAAGATAAAACTTCTTTTTTTTCATCATCATTTTCTAAAATTTTTTTTTCGAATTTCCTATTATAAATTGTATCAATCTCTTTTTTTTTATTTTCTAATATTTCATCTAATTTTTCTGAATAACACTCTGACATATATTTGATATAATTATTAAATAATAATATTCATTTTTTTATATATAAAAAATATTTATAATGTTAGGATGTATAAAGATAATGTGATAAATACATTACCTAAACCAATTTTAAATAATTATGTGTAAAAAAGTACATGTTTATATTTTTAAAATTTTTTTAAATTTAATTTTAAATTTTATTTTATTTTATAAATATGTACTTTTTATAAAGATCTAATATTTATATTATGGTCACAATCAATTACTATATATTGATAATTTTCTTTACCATATGATCTAGAAATACCATTATCAGTATACCATACATTATTATTTAATGTAATATTTTCAACAGTATTATGTCCAACAAACATATAATTACAATTTAATTTATTTAATATAGAATTTAGATCTTCTTTACATTGTGTTTCTCTAGTCCATAATATACCATCACTATCAAGTATTAATTTATTTATAATTTCTATATCTTGTTTATCAGTATTATTAGTTAATAAGTTATACCATATTTTATTGAGATAAAAGATATCCTTATTATATTTATCACAGATATCTAAATGATTTTTAGTAATTCCAGCATGACAAAAAATAAGATCATTTATTTTAACAACAATAGGTCTATCTGCTAACATATTATTATAAATGCCTTTCTTTTGAAAATTATTTTGTCTTTCTGAATATGAACTATTATTAGAAACATAAGAAAAATCTCCTAAAAAGTTCATTAATTCATGATTACCAATCATTGAAATAAATAAACTATTTTTTGTTTTTGCCAATTTATTTAATAAATTTGTAAAATTTAAAACTTC
>TARA_B110000003_G_scaffold114196_1_pt1 | contig 24377 bp, 18 predicted proteins | sample TARA_B110000003 | Tara Oceans TARA_B110000003 (sample SAMEA4396424) | marine metagenome | biome: Westerlies Biome; feature: [SRF] surface water layer (ENVO:00010504); material: water (ENVO:00002006), including particulate matter (ENVO:01000060) such as... | depth 5 m
AAAGAGCACGGCAACCACCGGCATAGCAATCGATGAAGAAACGGCCCCGTTAGTGCCAGCATCAATGAGTGCTCCTGCGCCTTTAAGCATGAGGCCGATTTTTACTGCCAGTCCGATAATTCCAACGATGGCAAACAAGACCGATACGCTGAAGCCAAAGCGCAAACGATAAACATCAGCCGTGGTGTTCGCTCGCAGACGTCTAAAGATGGGCGCGATAAGCCAATAAAATGGGGTATTGAACATCCAGAGCCATTGAAACCAGATGCCTGAGAGGCCGTTTTTAAAGGTGCCTGCGGATACAACGACTGCTTGATCGGAAGCGGTGCCGGTTCCGAAAGCGTGCATCATCATCATGCTTTTTCCAAACTTGCGTGGCATGAAAAAATCCTTCGTGCCCCGCACGCGACGTCCGGCCCAAATGCCTAAGGACGTAATGCCCAATAGGTAACCGGCGATGACGACAACATCTAAGAGTGCTAGTCCAAACATGGCTTATCTTCGCGGTAGGCTTCAATGATGGCGGCATTGTCGGCATTGCCAAAGCCACGTAATTCTGCCAGTGACAGTAGCTCTCTGTGTAATTGAGTGAGCGGCACTTTGGTCGAGGTTTCTTCTGCCGCAGCTAGAATGAGGCGCACATCTTTTAGGTGTTGTGCGAGTCTGGCCTGCGGTGGTTGGTATTCGGCTTCGATCATTCTCTGACCCTTTGCTGCCATGGCGGTCGATGACGCGGGAGATTGCAGCAAGATGTCTAGGGATTGATTGAGGTCGAACCCTAGGGCTTCTGCAAAACATAGAGTCTCCGCCGCGACAGCGCGATTCAAGCCAATGGCCATGTTATGTATCAATTTAAATTTCGCCCCGGCTCCGAAATCACCAAGGTGAAAGGAACGTGAACTCAAGATGTCGAGGATAGGTTGGGCACACGAAATCTGTGCTTTATAACCACCAAGAAAGAGCGGGGCAACCCCATCTCGAAGCAAGGCGCTTGAGCCGCCGATGGTAGCTTCGATCATTTGAGCGTGTGGTCTATTTGCATCGCCCGTAGTGGTGTTGATGATCAAATGGCGTTCGTGAATGATCGACTGCACCTCATCAATTACTGCTTGAACGTAATTGCCATCTGGCAAGCAAAGTATGACAAATTCACTTCTAGAAAAGACCTCATTCGGACTACAAACGGAAGTAACACCTTGCATTTTTGGCACCGCAGGATCAAAGCCAACAATTTTGTAGTCAGCCGCATTTAGCCGTGCCGCTACTGCAGAGCCGATCAAGCCAAGGCCGAGGATGCCAATGGTGTCGCTCATGGTTTTGTTATATATCGCTCGTAGCTGGCTTTGGGATCATAGCTGGAACGGTCGGCCGTGTCATGCACTTGGATGCCAAAGCGGAGTCGGTAGGGTTCGCCTGCTTCTATCACTGTAGTCTTGTTACGGTTCTCTTTCACATCGACTGGGAAAGGGTTTGCAACTAACAAACCATAATCCCGGCTGTGCGCCCACATAGGTGGATTTCCCTTACCAGACATGATTTGCAGGCCGACATTGCGTTCCTTGAGCGGACCGTAATAGTCCCACCATTTATCGATCTTGCCCCAGGTCCCTTTCTCATTCACACCACCACTGGCACTTGCAATGCTACCGTCACCTTTCTTGACGCGAATCGGCGAGGCTATGCGTAAGGCCATGCCCATCTCCTCTTTGACCCCAAAGACAAGCTCCTTGTCGGAGGTGAGACTAGTCTCCATGCAAATCAGGTAGCCATCAGAGTTCTGGGTGAGTTCGTAACTGGCGATTTCCAGACAGACCATCTTACCATCTTTCCCTAAATAGCGATTCTTCACGCTAAAACTGGCAGAGATATCCGTTACGAGAGGCTCGCTTTCAAAGCCTTCGCTGACTACCAAGCCTCCACGATTATTGTGCCAGAAATTCTCGCCGTTGATATTAGAGAAACCTAACGAAAGACCAGGATGCATGTAGCCATGGTCCACAGGATCCGTTCCCTTGATCGGCGGAAAATTCCGCGTTACTTGTATGCCTGTGGGTGTCTTCACGTGGGCAAAGAATGGACGTTTCGTTTCCTTATGCTTAAAGAAGTAGCTTAACACTTCCAGACCATCGAGACGAATTGCTATGCGGTCCTCATGGGCTTCGAGATGCCAGCCAGTTTTGGGATTACCCCAAGATTCACTCGGCGATTTGGTGGAAATGAGATATGTAGTGATATCGGCAATCTGTTGTGGAGCCAGCAGCGCGCCTAGGGGAGGCATAGCAGAAATCTCCGCAGTTTCACGGCTTGACATATTTGATTTTAAAACAGTCTCTTGACTGCCGCCGATCTGTCCGAAGGTCAAAGCACGGCCGCTTTCTTCCAGCACGATACCACCGATCGACCTATCATCTTTGGTCTTCACAATCTGCATAGCGAAGCCCTCGGTAATCTCGGCGCTTGGTTCTAAGATAGAACGAATGATGAAGTTGGCATCTGCACGTGTGCCAATATCGGACAGGTCAGGAGCAAAGGCATTGCCTATGCCTTCCATCTGATGACAGGTGGCGCAGGTTGCTCCCTGTGCGCTGAGGAAGAGCTCCCGGCCACGTTCGATCTTGGCCGTTGAGAGTAAGGGGATTACTTCTTCCACGGTTGGTATTTTGCCGCTTGGAGAAAGAAGTGAAGATGCGGTTGTCGCTCGATCATTCTTAAGTGGTGCCCCCTTGATACGTGGCCTTGCCTTACCGCCTAGCCATTGAGAAGCGAGGGAGGCAGTGATGGTATCTGTATCATTACTCACGACTTGGACCTCTGTATCGTCCAAAGCATCTTCTTCTAAAAGGCTTAGTAAGGCAGCGCGACGTACTCCAACGCGCGCATCTTTTAATAAGCTTTTACGTGCCTCTCTGGTCATCAAGTCGCCCAAAGCTCCCCATGTCGCATAATAAGTGATGCGATCATTCTCTTTGGCGGCCAATCCTAATAATGCGGCATTCTGGCTGCGGTCCCTTGCTTGACGAAAGGCTAACACTGCTTCTAGTCGAACGCGAGGTTCAGCATCATTCAGCAAATTTACGATCTCGTCTGGTAACTTGTGTTCGCCACGCAATCGAGCGCGATGTGCTAGGATCCTGATTGATTGTAAACGTAAATTCAGAACTTCTTGGCCCAGGGCAGAAGTAAACCAGTCATCGATCGTAGACTCATCTGGGGCAATGCGACCCAGCGTCCATGCTGCCCACGTTTGCAAGGCTTTGCTCGAAGCGGGATCAGTCGCAAGTTCCTTTAGCCGCTCTGCGGCAGGTAGACCTTTTTTGATTAAAACTTCCTGCGCGTTGCTTCGCCACGCCGGAAGATGGCTACCCAGATCCTTCCAGGGATCCCGTTTGATGTTCAGTGATTGCGGTGGCGCAGCTTTGGGCCAGAGCTTGTAAATGCGGCCTTCATTCTGCTGCTTACCATCCGTGACCACAGCGCCATATTCACGGCCCCAACTTGAGATGTAGATTGCCCCATCTGGTCCGACTTCGATATCTACAGGGTCGAAGCTACGTCCTTTGCTGGCACCCATAGAACGTCCTCGCTCAGCATGGGCAAAAAGTTTAAATTTCTCGGAAGCCGGCTTCATCCAAGCGCCATCCCAAGTGGGTCGGTAGATATAAACCTGACGCTTCAACCAATCGTTGACCAAGAACATGCCACGATACTTGTCAGGATATTGTGAGAGCCCCAAGTAGACCACGCCAGTTCCAGAACCCTCAAACAATGGGCCAGCGGCAGGCGCAGATGGCCAATGCTGCTTGCCTTCCCAGGCGTAGCTCCATGGATGACCCCAACCAAAGTGGGCTCCATAGAATGGTGAAAAGAACTTGTCACCATGGTTCTGGTCGTTGTCCGTGCCTAACCAGTCGAAGCCATCGTCGTAGGCGATATCAAACGGGTTACGGGAGCCTCGTGAGACGATCTCCAAATTACTGCCATCCGGATCGCAACGCAGCACACCTCCACAAAGCCCCCAGTCATCGGAAGGTTTATGATAGTTCTTCTGATAGTCGTCCTTCTTAAAAGTAATTGGTTTTGGGAACTCTGGCGAACCAGTCGGTGCTTCCATGCCCCACAACTCCAAAAAGGGTTTTGGAGCCAAGCGATCCGGTGCATTGTTAAGTCCCTTGGAGTTCCCTTTCGACATATAAAGCTTGCCATCAGGCCCCCAGTTGAGGCCGTGCAGACCATGCTCAAGGTTTCCTAAGTCAGTGTAGAGTCTGACATATTCGTCCGCTTCATCGTCGCCATTCAAATCACGCACCACTGTGAGGTCTGGTGCGTTGGCAACCCACAAAGAATCACCCCGCCATGCCAAACTCTGAATGGCATTGAAGCCAGAAGCAAATTCCTTGCGTCCGTCGGCCACACCATCGCCGTCTTGATCCAGTAGTATCCAAACCGAATCGCCCGGCGTATCAGGCTTCGGCTTGCGATACTGTGGACCCATACCTACGCAAAGACGCCCTTTTTTATCAAAGGCTATACCGCAAGGATTCCTGACGAGAGGCTCTTTTGCGAATAGCATCACCTCAACATCGTTAGGCACCAAGGGGAAATCATCGGCTTTGGTGGCATAACTTAGCACGAAGGTTAAAAAGTAGAAAAAGGGTCTCATTGTAAGGTAAATTATCGTTGGCTGTGAGGCCATTGCCTTTGAAGGTAAAGAATTGAAGTCGCGTTCCACCACGGGGGACTTTAACATAAGCACCTACCTCCTAAAGTCGAAAAAAACAAACGCCCCAGTGGAGTGTTTCAGATGCTGGAAATGGATCTTGTAAGATACCAATAAGACACTGCACCTTAACCTGTAATGGGTGCCAGAGGTCGTTTTATTGTGACTGGAAGGGTTTTGGTCGTTCAAATGCTTCGAGTGACCCTTTCTTCAGCGGTTTGTGAGCTATGATTATCGTAATGATAAGGGGAACGTTTGTTTTTGCTTGAGTCGCTTTAATTAATGAGCCGCCGGATGATAGCTGTTATAGAAAAAAGCTGTTTTAGAACATTTTGAATTAGTCAAAAAATCAGACGCAGTTGTCTCTCTCGCTCATAGCTTTGGCTGGTCCCATAACCGGTAGGGATCGTCGTGCCGCTTCATTTCCTGAAGTAGCAAGGCCTCCATTTCCTTGCGTTTAGCGGCGAATTTCGGGTTGTTCGCTAGATTAAAGGCCGCCGGATTTTCCTTAGCGAAAGGGCGTAAGGCATGGTGTTCCTGAATAAGCTCATGCGGATTTTTCTTGAGATTAAACAGCTGCGTCTCTCGCACCGTGCCTTCCATTACGTCGTACTTAATCAGCTTCCAGTCGCCGCGCCGCACGCTGCGCATACCCGGCTTGGTGCCGCCGCTGTATACGCCGAAGAGTGTCTCGCGAATCGTCTGCGCGCGCCCCATCAGCACTGGCTCAAGGCTGATACCTTCGTTGGTAACGGGTGGCTTGATTCCTGCGAGGCTGCAAAGCGTGGCCAAGGTATCGAGCAGGTATATATTCCCCCCCGCGCGGCTACCTGGCTTAATACCCGGACCTTTCACGACCAACGGCACGCGCCACGTATGCTCGTATAAATTCTGTTTCCCCTGCAATCCATGCCGGCCGATGGCCATGCCATGATCGGCAGTATAAACGATATATGTGTTGTCCAGTTCGCCCATTGCCTTGAGCTTGGCGAGCACACGTCCGATTTGTCGGTCGATGTATTCGCTACAGGCAAATTGCCGGCCGATCTCGTTACGAATTGTTTGTTCATCGCGCCGCTCCCAAACGCCCGATACTTTCACCTCATCGCGCAGATCAGGATGGCCGTCATGAAATGGATGTTTAGGTAGATAGTTAATGGGCAAGTTGGGTTGTTTCGGGTTAGCTGGCGGAGGGGTATTCCTGTCGCGGTGATTCACTGCACCGTATTTTTTTAAAAGGTCAGGCGTGCCATCACGCACATCATGCGGGTGGGAAAATCCGAAGTAGATGAGAAAAGGATCCTGGACCTTATCCATTTCCCGTTCTGAGAGATATTCCAATACCCGGTCACCGTGCCAGCTACTCCCTGTCTCGGCCGTCCCGCCGCGCTTTGTGGCATCATGTACGACCGTGAATTTTTTGTTCGCGGCGTCGTAACTGTTGCCTCGCTTGCACGTGCGCATAGTTTTGTAACCGGCCCGGTTAAAAACAGCTGCCAGGGTGTTCTCGGCCAAATCTGGTGGCACCAGTTTCGGGTTCAGCGCATTCGGATTAGCCGGTGGCTTACGAAACTTTCGATCCGGAATATGCCATACCGTGCGTCCGCTCATGATCATGTGCCGCGACGCTGTGCACACGCCACCAACCCACGCTCCCATTTGATATGCGCCATCAATTATCATGCCCTCAGCAGCCAGGTTTTCGATGACTGGTGCATCTAGCTGGCTTTTTTGGTTGTAGAACTTGAAATCGAAAGGCGACTGGTCGTCAACAATGATGAAGAGGATATTTGGCCGCTTCTGTTTTTGATCGGCTTCGGCCGCGACCGTCAGGCCCAATGCGGCAATGAGGAGGAATGTGAGTTTTTCCATGGGTAATGAATTTGCCTTGAGGTAGCAGTTGGAGTGGAGAGAAGGGGGTAAAAAGATCAGTTTTCAACTATTCAGTCGAGAGGCACGAGACAGTCAAAATCAAAAAAGGCCTTTCGCCATTTTGTGATTAACAATTCTCCAAATAAACCTTCACGTTGAAAGGGATCGTTGGCGACAAATTCTTCTACTTGTTCCCGGGAGTTCGCCTCGACAAGTAAGACTCCTCCGTGTGCTCCGGTTTCATTGTCGTTGAGCATCGCGCCAGCGGCGAGAAGGATGTCTTTGTGTTTGGCCAAATAACGTCGGTGTTCGTTTTGAAAGGCTTCGCGAACTGCGGTATGGTCATTCTTGTCGCGAGTGATGATGGCAAAAGTCATTTGTGGGAAAGGGGTTCTTTAGAGCGGAGGTAATTCCACTCCAATTTGTTCAAAGATGCCTCGTGGTGCCCCGCCGGGAATGGGATCGGGGTTGATCTCGCACAGGCCTTGTTTATCAAGTCGATAGAAAAAGTAATGCTCAGGAATGGTGACGGAGCGGCCGGTTGCTGGGTAGGCCTCAAATCCGGGGAACTCCAGAGTCGCGGTATGGGTGCCGCCTTGTCTCCATTTAACGCCAAAGCGACCGTCTTCGCAGAGTAAGGGAGAGTCATTGTCGTAACTCCAATCTGGAAAGCCACGATAGAGCGCAGTTAGAAATTCCAGGATCTCAGTCCGCGTCATCGTTTTGGTTGGTGTGACAAATTTAATGTCATCGGAAAAAGTGTTGCCGATCTTTCCGAGATCGTGTGTTCGTAAGCCATTCATGTAGAGCTGTAATTGCGGTGGAAGATTGTTTTCATCTTCGATTATTTGGCCTCTTACTTTAGTCATTTTAAGTCTCTCTCTTTCCAGGGGTTTTTTCGATCGGCTACTTCGGCACGGGTTTTCCGGACCATGTCGACGGAGATATCCTTGGCTTTATTTCCCCAAGCTGAGCGAGTATAGCTCAAGACGTCGGCGATCTGCTGATCATTGAGGATGGTCTCATGTCCAGGCATGATTCCGTTATATTGTCTTTCGCCAGCCGAAAGTGGACCCGCAATACCTTTTAATACAATTTTGATTGCGGTTTTGGGATTAGCGGTCAATCGCTTCGATCCCGCCAAAGGAGGGAAGCTGGGATCGAGTCCCTGACCATTCGGTTGATGACACGCAACGCAAGAGATGTATTCGAGCTGCCCCCGCTTGGCACTTTGTGATAAGGCCAAGTTGGGTTGGGTCGGAGTCTTTTTTGCCATCAGTTTTTGAAGGCGTTTTGCAAGCCTTTTTTCTGATTGACGAATTACGACTTTCAGCCCCTCCGAGAAGATGTCTCTCTCCGTATCGAAACGCGTCATTACATCGTTGATGATTCGTTTTAGGGACTTGTTTTCCGCGGTTGCTTCGTCACCCAGTAGCGATCTTAGAAATCCTTCCGGGTGCCGGATGATCGCGAGGCGAATAGCATCGGCCAGGTGAGGGTTCTTTTGTAAGCCCGGTTCGGAAAGAAAAAGTCGTCCAAGCTCTGCTCCTAGATCAGGGTCAGCTTTTGCAGTCACCAATAGAAGAGCAGCTGCTTTCCGGTCCAAGGGATGTCTAGTTTTGTCTGCGAGCCGTTCAAAATGAACTTGTGTGGCCTCGGCCCATGGTTGGCTGACTTGCTTCTCATGTTGCAGGCGTCGAGCAAGTCCGGCGATTTGAACCCCGTCAAGTTCTCCGTCGCTGGCTGCAGCGAGCAAGTGTAATCGGGTTTTCCAATTCGAAGCATCTTTCGCGAGTTGCATAAGTTCGTCTTTCTTCGCTAGTCTGTTCAATTGCCATTGCGCTTGCAGACGCCAGAAGAGATTGGGATTTGCGAGAGCCTTCACACACTCTGAAGTGTTCCTCAACGGGGGATATTCTTCGTCCTTTGATCCCGTTGGGAAAATCCGATAGATCCTTCCGTGCTCCCGGTCACGATCATCAGAGAGGAAGGCGTTTCCTGCTCCCAGTTCAAGATGCTTCCGATACGGATTGTGATTGCAAATGGGGTTGTACCAATCCGCGATCCATACCGCTCCATCCGGGCCGACTTCGGCGACCACCGGAGCGGACCAGGCATCTGATGAGGCGTAGAGATTATGCTCAAAGTTGGTAGTCTTGAATCGATCTGCTTCGTTTCGAAACCTGGGTGCCGAGACTAGGTGTAAAGGTGGCTCGCAGACAAGAGCACGTTGATTCCACCATTCCTTTGGAAATCGCTCTGCCGTGTAAATGGCGTGACCTGCACCCGAGGAATGAACTCCCTTGGGGTTGTTCTGAAAGTAGTCGTTTGTGATCGGTGCGAGGAGTTCTCCCAAATCAGCTTTGGCAACTTGCTGTGGCTTTCGTCCGAGCATTTCAAAATTATGGTTTGGGATGGAAAGATACCAACTCGGATTTCCATTGGCGGTTGATCCTACGACATCTCCTTGCTCGGTGAATGCCACACCCCAGGTGTTGTTTGAGGTGTTTTGTAGGATTTCAAAACCTTCGCCATCTGGCTGGAATCTAAAGACCCCTTGCGTGGATTTAATAATTTCATTTCCTCGTGAGACCTTGAGTCCGCTGTAGCCGACCGTGGCATAAATCCAACCGTCGAACCCGAGTCTAAGATTGGAAACACAGGCGTGTGTGTCACGAAGTCCGATACCCGACCAGATGATTTGTTTTTCATCGGCCTTATCGTCGCCATTAAGATCACGCAGGTAAACGAGATTGGCTCCGTCCGTTGCAAGGGCCCCGTCGCCAAGCGGTAAAACGGACGTGCAAATGTTCAGCCCGGTCGCAAAGGTAATGACCTGATCGGCTTTACCATCTCCATCTTTGTCTTCAAGAATTTTGATCCGGTCGTGCGGGCTTTCTGTTCCCGATTTGTGAGGGTAGTCAAAAGCCTCTACAACCCAAAGACGTCCATGCTTGTCCCAATTCATTGAGATGGGATTTACGATCTCCGGTTCGGAAGCGAAGAGCTTAATCTCAAACTCCGGAGGTACTTGCGCGAGTTTCAGAGATTCTTCTGGGCTGAGTGAATTTTGGATTTCGTTGAGAGGTCCCACCGGGTTTTCGGGATCTTTGGGTGCTTTGGCTGCACGGTATTCCAGAATGGGTAGATCGGAAGTATCGAGGTATCTGTCGGGGTCTTCTTTGGCCGTCCACCGTATAGCACGGTGGACAAGGTCGTGGAATTCCGGCAAGTCCCAGCAACGGTGATCGTGGCCGCTCGCGGTGTAGAAAACTTTTCCTTTGCCGTAGGTCTTGACCCACGTCCAAGGTTCCTCGTTTCGCGTCTGAAGAATGATGCGATCCTTTCCGTGCCGTTTATGCTCATAAGTCTCGTCCCAGCATTCGAAACCATCCCATGCCTTCATGATGGGGTGCTCGGTATTAACGATTTTAGCACGAAAAACTCCCTTACCATGAGATTTGAATTGTGCACCTAACAGTTCGACGTATTCGTCAAAGTTTGAATCACGAAAGCAACCTGCTGCGCAATGAAGGAGAACACAGCCTCCACCGTCTCGCGCAAAATCTAGCAGCGCTTTACCTTGGGTTTTCTTGTCGATGGTATATTGGTTAGCGAAGATCAGCAGAACATCATACTTTGCGAGATTTTCCTCCGTTAGCGCATCAAGCGTGTGTGCGTAGGTAATATTCACGGCTTTGGGTCCAAGTGCCTCCCTAAGGACGCGAAACCGGGTAGGAGGGTCGTGATTGGAACGATTCTCGCTGCCGAGAAAAAGAACTTCAATCCTGCGACCGGATTCTTCTTGGCTAGTCTTTTGCTCTGTACGAGACGCCCAGGAAAAGAGAACTAGAAATAGAATAAGCGTCAGAGGGTAGATAATCAGATTCGAAAATCTCACCGTTCTATTCTAAAAATTCTTTGGAATATGAAAAGCGAAAAGGGTAGGGGTAACTATCGTTTGAAATAAGCGCTCTGAATGGTCACGTGTTTCTAAAGTTGAGCTTGATGGCAGTCCGTATTTCCGCTTTTTGAAACCTTTATCTTTTTAAGAGGTAAAAGGGAATCTCCCGAAGATTAGTTATGGATGGATAGGGTGGGTGCCCTTGCTGCTAAAAAATCATGAACTTCTAGGAGATTTCTTTAGGCGGGGACGGGTTGAGCCGTCTTTGGAGCGGAATTGGTGGGGAGGAAGTGGGTTGAGCTAGGGCTTTTGACCCTTCGACTCTAACTTAAAGAATTACGACGACTTCCTCGCTTACCTTACGAGCTGTGGCCCTAGCAAATTCCACATCTGTTCCACGAGCGAGAGCCACAGCCATACGACGTTTTCCTGCAACCTTTGGTTTGCCAAAGAGGCGGAGTTGAGTGTCAGGCTGAGCGAGTGCAGTGGAGATGTTATCAAAGCGAACATTTTCTGAATGGCCCTCTACAACAAGGGCGCAAGAGGCGCTTGGGCCATGCTGCTGGATGTTAGGGATAGGCAGACCGAGAATCGCACGGGCATGCAATGCAAACTGGCTCAAATCCTGAGAGATCATTGTCACCATGCCTGTGTCGTGAGGGCGCGGCGATACTTCCGAGAAAATAACTTCGTCATTTTTGACAAACATTTCGACACCAAAGAGACCATAGCCTCCAAGGTTTTTAGTAACCGCTGCTGCCATTTCTTGGGCGCTTTCGAGCGCAGAAGCGGACATCGGAGCGGGTTGCCAAGATTCACGATAGTCACCATCAACTTGGATATGTCCAATAGGAGCGCAAAAAGAGGTGCCTCCCACGTGACGAATCGTAAGGAGAGTGATCTCGTAATCAAAATCAACAAAGCCCTCGATAATAACTTTTCCGGCGCCCGCCCGTCCTCCTTCTTGAGCGTATTTCCACGCCGCCATCACGTCATCTTGAGCTTTCACGGTGCTTTGACCTTTCCCTGATGAAGACATAATCGGTTTCACAACACAAGGGAGGCCGATTTTCTCGATAGCTGCCAGGTAGCCTTCTTCTGTGGATGCGAAGGCATAGGGAGATGTTTTACACCCGAGTTCCTCCACCGCCATGCGACGAATACCTTCACGATTCATGGTGAGTTGAGTTGCTCGTGCCGTTGGGATTATCGTTGCTTTTCCTTCGGCCTCGATTGCAGCTAGCGTATCGGTCGCGATAGCTTCGACTTCCGGAACAACAAGATCTGGTTTTTCCAGCTCAATGACACGACGAAGCTCATTACTATCCAGCATCGAAAAGACGTATGAGCGGTCAGCAACCTGCATGGCGGGAGCATTTTCGTAAGCATCACAGGCGATGACTTCGATGCCATATCGCTGAAGCTCAATGACAACTTCTTTGCCAAGTTCTCCGCTGCCGCAAAGCATAATCTTTTTTGCTGAAGGGGTAAAAGGAGTGCCAATCATAGCTGGGAGGTTGACCGATAAATGAGATGTTTCAATCGTGAAGACTCATTAGTTATCATTCTTGATTTTCATGATGCTTCAAAAAATATTTTAGGTTACAGAATGGAATGTCTGCTGGGAGCCGGATTAGTGTCACTAGAAGTGTTACGACAACGAAGTTTTTTTTGGTGAGGAGCTAAAGAGAAAAATCCCGACCTACTGAGTGATGAGCAGTAACAGGGGTAGGCCTATGAATAATCCAAGCATAAAAACAAATGGGAGTGAGCAACCAGAATTCATCACCCTGAGAAATACTAAAGGCTTTTTACTGTGGCAAAGAAAATTAACCGCCGAATTAAAAATGAGCTACTCATCCACTCTTACCTTTGTCCAGGACAGCTTTAAGCCCCTCATCGCTAAGAAGCTCATTGGTATTCCATTGTTTAGTTCAGTCGATTTTCCTTGTGCCGATCTTTGCGCTCTCCTTCTGATTTAGGGTAAACAGCCTTATCTCAAGGTTGTAGAGAGTGTTATCTAGATCGGGGCAAACAGAGTGTGGAATTACATAGTTACCACATACGATCTTACCGGAGTATGGCCCCTTGTTATAGTGGGCGCGTTGCCTTTTCTGAGTTAAATCATGCTAACTTTAGCCATACATTCAAGGTGCTCTAGGATCACTGTATTACGAATAAGGAACTCAGGCTCCAATTTGGCCCTGTTAGGTTCATGTTGGACTGTCATTGGTTGCGCTTGGTGTATGGTCTCGCCGTTGTCATAACCGCTAATATAGGCCACTGGGTAGGGATGAGCCAAGGGGCGACTTGTATACGATTCGGCAGGTTGCAATTGGTGTTGGGAGTAATCTAGCTCGGCCTAAAATCCCTTCTCTCGATATATATTTTTCTTTTTTTGCCTCCTGATTGAATATCTAAGAACCTGTTTATGAGTTCCTTAGATCTCCATGAATTTAAGTCATGGAGAGGACGGTCTTAGAAGGCTTGTCTTTTATTCTCGGACCTTTTATTTCCCGCGTCGCCCCCCCATGAAAAGTCCTAAACTGGCTCGCAAATTCTTCGTCATTTTTCACCCGAACTCCCTAACTTCTTGTCGTCGATTGAGAAAAAATTTTCACACGATAGTGATTCAGGTCTTCGCAGCACTAATCTTTTCCTCGTTGCTTTCATGTGGCGATGAGCAACAACCTGAGACCACGCCAAATCCTTCCTCACCCTCGGGAAAATCGCTGGCTGTCATAAAAGAAAATCCAAAAGAAGAAACATTAAAAAGTCTATTTGAGGAAAAGCTGAAAGCAGCTTACGAACGTTACCCTCAAGAAGTTTATAGTCATAGTAATTCGGCTCGGGCCGATTTCTTAGAGAGAAAATTAGAAGCTTCGAATAATTCAGCCACCGTAAAACAACTTCTTATCTACGGTGATGAGTTGCTATCCGCAGGAAGGACTAAAGAAGCAATCCAAATCTTGGAGCAAACAGGAAAAGCGCTAAGAGAAAGGGGAATTGGGGTTGGTCGTGACACAAAACGTTTTTTTGATTCCTTAGCAATGGCCTACTTAAGACTGGGTGAGGATGAGAATTGTTGTGCGCATTTTAACGAGGAGTCTTGTCTTTTTCCAATTAAAGGAAAAGCAGTACATACTAACCGTCGAGGATCAGAATCTGCGATCGCTATTCTCAAGGAAATCCTAGATTCGTTCCCCCAAGACTATCAGTCACGCTATCTTCTAAATTTAGCTTATATGACACTCGGGGACTACCCTGATAAGGTGCCCGTGAAATTATTGATTCCTAAGATGGGCGAACCTTTGGGATTTGATTTCCCAAAGTTTCCGAACATAGCGACTTCCGTCGGGGCTGATACTTCTGGAATGTCAGGGGGCTTGTGTCTGGAGGATTTCAATAATGATGGTTTACTTGACGTCTTTAGCTCATCGTGGGGACTTAAAGATAATGTTACCCTTCTCACAAATACGGGTAAGAGATTCAAAGATGAAACCAAGTTAGCTGGGCTTGATGGAGTTGTTTCCGGCTTAAATATGATTCATGCCGATTATGATAACGATGGTGATAATGACGTGTTTTTACTCAGAGGTGCTTGGTTTGAGGAGAAAGGCCGCCATCCCAATTCTTTACTTAGAAATTGTGGAGACGGGAGCTTTGAAGATGTCACGATACAAGCAGGGGTATATTCCGAATACCCAACTCAAACTGCTTGTTGGGCAGATTTCAACAATGATGGCTACCTAGATTTGTTCATTGGTAATGAGAATAAGCGGGACTCAAAGTATGAATATCCTTGTGAGTTGTACCTTAACCAAAAAGATGGAACATTTAAAAATATAGCTAAGATTGCAGGCGTTTCGGTTGAGGTTTTTGCAAAGGGTTGCGCAGCAGCCGATTTTAATAACGATGGATGGCAAGATCTTTATGTTTCGTGTCTTGGCGAAGTCAATTTGTTGTTCGAAAATCAGGGTGTTACTAACGAGGGTATACCGCGTTTCCGAAATGTAGCGCAAAGCGCGGGAGTTGAAGAGCCCCTTTCGAGCTTCCCTTGTTGGTTTTTCGACTATAATAATGACGGCCATCAGGATATTTTTGTTGCTGATTTTGATTCGTTAGGATTTTCGAATATGGGTGGTCTTGTAGCTCTTGAGATGATGGGTAAAGAGACCGAAGCCGAAAAACCCCGACTCTATCGAAATCGGGGAAATGGGACATTTGATGATGTTACCCGGGAAAAGGGGTTGTGGCGTTCAATGTTTGCGATGGGTGTCAACTTTGGAGATCTTAATAACGACGGATATCTTGATTTTTATATAGGAACAGGGGCTCCAGATTTGCGAATGATTGTTCCAAATTTAATGTTTCTCAATGATAAGGGTGAGAAGTTTTTGGATGTTACCGTCGAAGGGAGGTTTGGCAGTATTCAAAAAGGCCACGCGATAGGATTTGGTGATATCGATAATGATGGTGATCAAGATGTTTATGCTGTGATGGGTGGAGCGATTGAAGGGGATACTTTTCACAATTTACTTTTTAAAAATCCAGGATGGGAAAACCATTGGGTTACACTAGAGCTTGAAGGGAAGGTAAGTAATCGGAGCGCGGTGGGAGCTATTGTTCGAGTCGGGGTGATTGATAACGCGGGTAACAAAAGGTATTTTCATCGTCGAGTTGGAACTGGTGGAAGCTTTGGATCGTCAAGTCTTCGACAGGAAATCGGTTTGGGTGCTTGTCGAGATATCACAGGTGTTGAGATCAATTGGCCAAATGGGACTGACGTTTGGGAGAGGATTAGAGGCGTGAAGTTAGATAGTGCGTATAGGATCTTGGAAGGTGAGGGGGCTGCAAAGGAATGGGCCCTGGCTAAAAGTTCATTTTAATTTTGGCCACTCAGATCGTTCTGCTGGAAGGATGGTGACTACTGCCTTTGATCGTAGCGATTTCTCCCGGGAGAATCTCAAAGCTTTCGTGATGACATCTAAAGTGTCGGAAGGATGTGTCTGCCGATTGTGGATTTTTTGAAAATCAACCGCTTCGATTACGAGCTTACGGACCAGGGCTGGTAGAAGATTCCTTGCTGCGATGTGTAAATTTCGCTTTTCGGTAAAAAGTAAAATTAGTTATAAAAATAAAGTAGTAAGAGTATTCAATAATAGAGAAATATCCTCTGGATATATTTATCTTCTCATTGAAATGATTGAGGAGAAAGATTAGACAATAAAGAATAGAGGTGAGGATCCAAAAGCGGGCCAAAGTTTTCAGTCCAAGGCGTAGAGTTGAAAAACCAGCCGTTGCCATGATTACTCCTGATGCCGCATAATGTAGGTATTTAAGGCGTTTTTGTAATACTTGATCGAATGGTACTTCGAAGACAGCTGGCTGGATTCCAGAGATGACCGTAATCCACCAGGCTACTAGAGAAAAGGTTGCGTAACCGACACCCACTCGACATCGGATCGATTGAAATAATACAATGGGAACGCTGAGCCAGAGTGCCCATCGAATACTGAATTTTAGAATGGTGTCTTCGCCGCAGTTAAAAATATCGGAAATCAAAAAGAGTTCGAAGCCATTAGCGCCTCGCATCAAATATGTTGCGGAAAATACAAAATTGGCCCAAACGAATGCGTAAAGATCTCGTTTGGGATAAGGATGGTTCATTAATTATGCTTTTTTGAAAAGTTAATTACAATCATTAGGAACGAGATCAAATCTCAAAACTTGTCTATATACGCTATTCGAGACCAGGTAGTTTTTTGTTCTATAGCTTGTAGACAAGCGTTTGAAATACGGTTGGACGAGTAGTATTACTATCATCCATAAGTTTTAAATTGAGTGGTATCTTGCGGGCTGAGCGCAATGAATCACTAGGGCGGGATGGGCTATCTCGGCAAGAGTCACACATATCTGAGATGATTCTTCGCTCCTGTCGGGCCAGTTAGCAGCCATGAGCCAAAGGATGGCTCGTATTCAACTTGGTAGTTTGAAGCGGGTAGTTGGGGCATTGTAGCTGGCCTTACTCTCCGTTCTCCTTGGTGTTTATCCCAAGCCACGTCTTTGCGTCTTCGTCTCCTTGTTCAGCGGCCTTGCGAATCCATTTTATAGCTTCAGCTTTATCTTCCGGGACTCCTTGTCCAGTCTCATACATGACACCCAAGTTGAATTGCGCAGAAACGTGTCCTTGTTCAGCGGACTTACGAAACAACTTCGCTGCTTTGGTTTTATTCTTTTCCTCCACCTCACTTTCCTCTTTGTGCTGTTTGAATATTACTACTATCCCAGTAACCATGATTGCGAGGGCTGACAATCCAGCTATGGCAGCGGCAATTGGACCACCCATTTTCAAACCCATTGCTCCACAAAAAACTACAAACAATGACACACAAAAAATAATAGAAATTACCTTTATTATTAATTCAACACGTTCCCATATAATCCTCCTTTTATTCATGAGACCTTTATTGCGACCTGAACTTCCTCGCGAGTTGCCTTGGCAAGGGTAAGTTATGAGCCCCACAATCAAAATCATTGGAAACATTCCGATAACCCAAACTACAGTAATCCAATATCCTTGAGATCCTGTCCTTATAATACCTCCCTCCGAAAAATGAAAAACCAAACATCCCATGAATAACCAAATGACAGTAAAGCTGCGGCTAACCCACTTAAACCATTTCTTCTCCAAAAGCTTCTTTACATCTTTTTTTATTTCTTGCTTGCGCCTCTCCTCTTCTTCGATGGCATCTTCACAAAAAAGTTCATCTACGGTCTTGAGGTTGATCGCATAGATGTAAAAGCGCAAAAAGAGCCCAAGCCCGGTTAACAAAACAAAGGGTAATACTGAATCATGAACTAGTTTGCCATGCCCCATCTTGGTGGCTACCGCACCTGCCACAAGACCCGCGGGAATTGCAATGTAGACAAGTTTGTAGAGTAGCCAACATGGGATCCAGAGCACCCCAAAAGAAATCATAAAGCCCCAACCTATGATTGTGGCGAGAAGGGTTTGGTTTATGTCACTGTTTTCATGAGGATCCTTTCGGGGCGTAATGTCTTCTGTAATCATTTCTTAGATTGTGGGTGGTCGCGTTCCTGCTTTTAGATGGTTTAATCCGCGCTGATTATGAGAAATTTACTTTCGGCGGGAGCGCTTTAAAGCCGCCTTTTGGCAGGAGTGGACGGGGGAAGGAGGGTAACCAATTTTTCGCTCACGAATCGCTTTTTATTTTTTGAACGACTCGGGTAAAAGTGGGATCAGAGCTTAAGGGTATAGCGTGGCCAGCCTTTGAGCTTCGCAACACGGTAGGCTTAATAAATGGTGAGGCTAGATTTTTATTGGCAATCCAGTCTTGTCCGCCCATCCAGACTAATGCGGGAATATTTTTAAAAGGGGATTTGGTTTTAATTCTACTAATTAGCCCTTGATGTGTGTTTGGCAGATATCCGCCAAACATTACCGCTATTTGAAATGTGCCTTCTGGAATTTGGGCGAGGTAGACGGGTATAAATGCAGCACCCTGTGAGTAACCCAAGATGCCGTAAAATGGTCCCTGTTCGGCTACAATTTTATTTAAAATACCGACAGATTTTGATGCCCATTCAGGATCGGTGGTTGGGTTACTTTTTCCTCTTGGAGGGTCACGCATCCACAAGCCGTTATTTTGAGCTTGAGCGAAGACAAATTCATAGTCATCCCCGAGGGCATTTCTGAGATCTGTGATTCCTGGATCTGCCTGAAAGGTTTTCGCATCTCCGCCTCCACCATGAAGACATAGTATTTTACGAATCATCGCCTCAGAGTCTTTTATGATTGGAGATTCTGCGTCTCCTGCTTCAGCGCGCCCTTTTCTTGTTTTTTCTTCTCCACAAGAGGACAACAAAAAGCAGAGCAATAAAACCGGGAACGAATTTTTCATAACCCGACAGCTACCAGACTTCTCATTAGCGGCCAAAAGAAAACTCTTGGGCAGTCACCTTGAGGTATTTTGGATTTCTCGTGGTGTTGCCTTTGAACCGAAATTGACGAGGACTGAGGAGTCGATAACTGCTGGCGTTTTTCACGGTTTGGTAAGCCAGCGGTCAGCGAAGTCGAGGTAGTGTTTCCAATCCTCGGGGGTGATGTTGTGTTTTCCCTCGCGAATGTGGTAGCGCATGAGGTTACCAATACTTTTTCCTGATTTGGGCTGTGATGTAGTATCTCCGAAGGGGGTTTCTTGGTAGAGCTCGTAGACAGGAACGGCGTGCTTGAGGGCGAGGAATTCTCCTGTAGGGTCAGCCCATTGATCTTGGGTGGCGCTTGCCACATAGATGGGACGAGGGGCAACCAGAGCGATGAGCTGATGCTGGTCGATGGGCAGTGCAGCTTCATTTTTGTTGTATTTTTTAAAGGTGTTGTTGAACCAGTGCGGGAAGTTGCCGTTGATGCGCTGAACCGTTTCGCCATAGGCACGCATACTGAGAGCTGCTCCTCCACAGCCTGAATTGTTAGATATGGCCATGGCGAAGCGTGGGTCGGTGGCGGCGGCCCAGAGGGCGGTTTTCCCGAGTCGGGAGTGACCTATCGTCGAAATACGCGAGCCGTCGATTTCCTTAATCTCCGTGAGCAGATCAAGCATCCGGCTCATACCGTAGGACCAGGCGGTAATGGTGCCCCAGCTTTTTTCATTCCTAGGATTTTGGTCGAGCGAATGCAGTCCATTTTTAAAGCCGTCGTGGAAGTCGGGATCGAAGTTTGAGCAGCAGGCAGTGGCGAGTGCGTATCCACGGCTAACGATAAGCTTGGCTGGCCAACGTTCGGCACCGGTGCCCCTTGACGACTCAAGCGAGCGGTTATTTTTTACGTAGTTTTTTCCTCCAATCACATAACCCTTTTCCATGATGATTGCCGGATCGGTCTCGACAAGTTGATTCCCCCGGAAATTGAGACCGAGAAAACCCGGAACAGGTCCTTTGGCGTTTCGCGGAATATAAACAAGCAAACGGGCTTGAATCCTGTTTTCAAAAGTCACGAGATACTGCCGGCGGATCGCAATGCCTCCCAGGGCCGTCAGGTCTTCGTGTTCTATTTTCCAGGTCATCTTCGGCTGAAAACCTTTTGGGGTTTTTCCGTAAACGTGATCGTAGAAAAATCCGAGGGTCGTTGCTCGACCAAGCGACTCCCAATCGGCTCGAGATGTTACATTTATCCCTCCGGGGGAGAGTGGATCAGGTAGAGTGTGAACAGGCACTTTTTCCTCATCGTAATTGGCAACGAATTTTTGGGCCGAAAGCATGCTCAGATTAATTGTGAAAATAAGGCAGAGGTAAATGGTGTATCGGGAGCACACATGCATATTAGTTGTTTAGGTAAGGGCACGAACGTTGACAAGAACCAGATTCTGGGAGGTTGGGCTGACTTTTGAGGTGCAGCCGGACGAGGTGTTTTTCAGGGCTGTTGTTCTGATTTCTAAAATAAGTGGCTGCTAGGAGATTGGTTTTGTCGGGAAAAGGGTAACAGTTAGCTCGGGATAGCAAGAAAAGTGGAAGAAGGGGGGTCTCAAACATCGATTTGCAATTTCTTCGTGCTCTCGAAGCAGGCCTTAGGGGCTCGTATTATCCAGTAAAGCCTCGGTGTCCTTGCCGGGGAACTTAACCTGGGGCTAGGCATCGAGTTTTGCCCCACAGCGTCTTACTTCTCAGTTCCCGATTTATCGGGGCTGGTGGCCGATGCTACAAACTGGACCGCCACGCACGATAGGCTCAAGTAAACAGGGATTACCGCGATTATCACGCTAGGTGAGCGCATCCATTCGCTGCCACTCGTCCATGCCTTCCAGAACTCCCATGTTGCGGCCAGCATAGCTGTCGGAATCATTAGAAGCAGGAAAGCGGGAACCATGAAAGAGGCCACGATCGTAAAATATGTGAATAATCTCCATTGCAGGGGCTCGTCCTCGCGGAGGGCTGAACTCAAATCTTTTAACTGGCTGGTGAACGCTGAGCACCGCCTACGCCATTTCCATCCTGCGGCCTCGATCGAGCTGATGGGCCTACTGAGTGAGAGACGCGCCCGGCTGTTATCATCCAGAAGTTTCCGCGCGTTGTCCTGAGTCGACCTCCTGCGATGAACCGAAACGCAAAAGCAGATAAAAACACCGCTGGCTGCTATGTCCACGATCGCTACCTCCCACATCGGCCTTCCTAGCAGGCAGTAAATCAGGAGGATCCCGGCAAACCAGGCAACGCATACCAATCCGCCCAAGATCATCACAAGATTAATAATGAAACCAAAAATATTGCTGAGAAGATTCATGTCTACAGACTCTTGTGCCAGTTAATCCAGCCAACAATCTATGCGACCCCATGCTCAGCGGCAAGAAGACTCTACTGTTAGGAATTTACTTTTGGAAGGAGGGCTTTTAGGCCTCTTTTCAGTTGGGAGTGGATTGGTGGGGAAGGGATGCTCAATGGCCCGTGTCATACCGAGCTATGACTCAGGAAGGTCTTACTTGGTGAGATATTCTTCGCGCAGAGTGGACGCTCTGACCAAACTAAAGTTAAACCTACGCCCCGAATTACCGCTAAGACTTATCTAATTAGCGAGGAGTTTAGGATGACACCATTGAAGCGAAGAGTGGTAAAACGGGTGGAAATGCCTTACTGCTTAAGCATATGGTCCGTGTATCCAAGCCCTACTAATTTTTCGTAGGCATTGGAAACCTGAAGAGGGATCTCCTGGGGGGTCTGAAAATTACACTTTGGATATTCTATAATCCGCTGCAGGTCTCCAACGATTTCGTTGATGATATCTTCAGGTGTGTGCCCATCAGCAGGATTATGGAGGAAATGCGTCTTTGGGTGGCTACAGACGACGCGTGCTTTTGGCCACAATTTTTGCATCGTTGCCCATCCACGACGGTTCATATTCGGCTTGGAGACAAGAATGACGGATGAAACTTTTATCCCCTTAGCATCAAGTAATTTGCGCGCAAAGCGGACATTTTCACCGGTGTTAGTCGCTTTCGGCTCAATGAGAATGCAACCCGGTGAAACTCCTGCGTCGAGCGCTCGATCTGCAAACATTTCGGCTTCAGATTTTGGCCACTTACCGCGGGTGAAATTCCCTTGAGAGCCGCTGAAAAGAATCCGGGGCGCAAATCCTTCAAGAGCAAGTTTTGCGCAGTGATCCGCGACACGTAGGTCATAACTTCCCAAACCAAAAATTAAGTCTACTTTTTCTAGAGGTTGATCAATCTTATGAAAATCCCACAGAATTTGGGCGAAACTAATTTCTTCTTTGGAGGGCATTGGTTCCTAGTAATCTTGTTGTGACCGTAGCGGGTGATCAATTATGACGAGGCCGATCGGAAATCTGGATAAATCTCCTTACTCAGAATCTTGCCCCTGCAAGATCACCCTCAGGGCTCAGTCGCCGACTCTGCAATCCAAGTTTGAATGTAGTTCTGATCGGCCTCGCTGAGCGAACTCAAAGCAATGGTGAAGAGCTTCCCGTCTTTGCGCGCAATAGTTACCTTTGTGCTCTCGCTACTGACGATCCTAGCTTCTATCTTTCTGCCAGACTTATTGGTAAAGGTCCTCAGTGGCTCTTGAGGTAATTCATCACCTTCTTCAACCTGCAGGCTGCAACCATCCAGGAAATCGAAAATTTCGGCCATCAATTCGGGGTTCCGGTAAAATGTCGTTCCATGGTTTCCTCCGGCGATCTCCTTGTAAACGTGCTTTGTGTTCGTCTCTTTCATCCTCTTGGCGAAAGGACGGACCATCTGAACAGGAACGGTGGTGTCCTTATCACCGGTGACGACCATCATCGGCGCTATAATCTTTTCAAGGATGTCGCTACTACCCATATAAGCTGGTGACATTGGGACAAGTGCTGCCCAGATATCAGAATAGGCTGCCCCAAGATGAATCGTTCCTCCTCCGCCCATTGAGTGCCCTGCGAGGTAAATACGCGCCGAATTGACATTAAACTCCTTACGCACGATCCCCAGAACGTTGAGGACGTCTTTTTCACTCAACTCACCGAGGTTCTCTGGATCGCCGGCACGCCCCCCGAGAAGACCTCCGCTTCCCTTACCCTGGCTACCATACCACCCCCTCTCATTGTAACCGTAGGGCGCAACAACAATATAGCCCCTTTTCTCGGCCTCCGCGGTGATGCCCTGATAGCGTATCACTTGTTGGGGATTACTTCCAAGTCCGTGTAGTAGAACCAAGAGGGGCGCCGGCTTAGCCTTCTTGTAGCCGGAAGGAACATAGAGCGCGTATTCTATATCTTTATCAGCCTCCTTGAATGAGTAGCTTCTTTTCTGGATTTTACCCAAATCCTCCTGACCGGGGAGTATCCCTGTGAAACTGGAAAATATTAGCCCGCAGAAAAACAAAGTAAGAGTCCTATTCATTCTGAATGCTAAAAAATTGCTTTTGGCGGGAAGGGGTTGAACTCGCATCTGGGTAAGCCCAATAACATAAGCATCCAGATTATTGAAACCGAATAATAAACCAATCGAAGTGGGACTAATCGTCTCTTTGGTTATGACATAGTAGAGCTGATCGGTATCGTCTACTTAAGTAGGAAAAAACTATCTTCATTAAAATATCTCGCGGCCGGATGTTAGTTTTAGAAGAAGGTATTTAGAGCTATCCAAATGCTTGTGGTCGAGAACGTTTTGGAGTTGTGCCATCAGAAGAGTTGATGTGAAACTTCGGCCCCATGTTCAATAGCTAACGAAGGCTTCGGGATTGAAATAATTTACTTTGGAGTCGCTTCGCCATGGGGGTAACGGTAGTCGGCTTGATTGTCAGTGGAAACCTGTTTGGTTGAGCCTCCATCAGGAGTATAGAGAAAGAGTTTTCGACCCGCATGGTAGATGATTTCTGATTGGTCGCGTGTCCAGCGCGGGTAGGCAAACCAGATCTTTTTCCCTTCCTCGTTTGCGAAAGGTTTGAAGTTTGTCATCGAAGGTTTGCTTACATTGAAGTCAGCAAAATAAAGAGTACGACCATGAACGGATTTTTTAAATCCCTTCTGATATTCGAAACAGACTCGCTTTTCATCTACGGAAAGGCTGATACGGGCGAGGATTCCTCCGTTGTCGAGTTCGCACTGTATACGTTCATAACTCGGTATGCCGTCAAGGTTCGGAGACATCAGGTAATATCCCGGTCCCTGCTTCGGTGGGTTTGCGCGGACGAGGATTCGACCATCTTTGAGACAGCTGAAAGCCCAAGTATTGAACTCCTTCGGAGTGAGGGCTGTTTCTTGGCCAGGCTTAGCTCCGATTTTGCTGGCAAAAACGCGATATCGTTGACTACCCGGAGTGCGACGATTCCAGATTGGGGTATTACTGCCATCGCGGGTCCATGTCTGATTGAAATCGGTATGCGTTCCGTCGGTGAGCTGACGAAACTCAGTGCCATTCGCATTGATTATACAGATTGCCGTTTTCCAATTACTGACCTCTTTTGTATTCACGAGGCGCCGGAAAAAGACGAGCTTGTCTCCGGTCTTTGACCAAGAGGGTTTAAAATCCCAGTGACCCTTAGTGATTGGTTTGACTTCGGGAGTGCCAAGGATGTTTACGTGGATCTCGCCGTTTTTATAATAGGCGGCGCGATGTCTCTTCTCGGCACCCTGAGTATTATTGACTAATAAACTCGTGATTAGGAGCGGTGAAATGGCTGTGAGGATTTGAAAGGCAAAACGGTGAGTCATTTGTCGAGATGATAGGGGGGTTAAGAAGGGGAGTAAATATTACTCCTGAGACGTCGTTCAGAATATTGAAGAGTGCTCCTCTTAGGAGCCAAAAAAATCTCTTACCGCATTAATTAGGACGTGGGTCGAGATTTTCCCTGGTGTGGTGGCCTCTAACCTCT
>TARA_B110000003_G_scaffold132601_1_pt1 | contig 24215 bp, 17 predicted proteins | sample TARA_B110000003 | Tara Oceans TARA_B110000003 (sample SAMEA4396424) | marine metagenome | biome: Westerlies Biome; feature: [SRF] surface water layer (ENVO:00010504); material: water (ENVO:00002006), including particulate matter (ENVO:01000060) such as... | depth 5 m
GTTTTCGCTCGGCGCCGCACAACGCCGCTCTCGACGATGGCGTCTCTCGCGCGCGTAACCCCTCTCCTCCCATCGCTCTCGCGAGCGCACGCCCGTCGACGCGCGTCGACGATTAGAGCATCCTCGAGCGGCCCGAACGAAGGGCAGAGTGGGTACCTTCCCGGAACGATGGCGTCGGCGGAAGAGATTCTCATGCAAGTCATCGACCGAAGAGAGTTCAAGCCCACGAGCGAAGAGTGCCCGTTCTGTCGCGAAGCGCGCGTGAAAGAGAACGGTTCGAAGTGCTTGGGGATCTGTCGAAACCCGCAAAACGTGCCGGGGCCTCTGGTGTACCCGCACGCGATGCAAACGTGGGAAGACGCGGTTGATTGTATATTGTGGGCGATGAGAGACATATCGACGCCGCGAACCGACCACGGCGTTCAAGTGATGTGGGAGTACGCCGTGGAGCACGGAAATATGGAACGCTCGCGATTCTTTGGGTTTTCGAGTGATATGTATCACTTTGACCATTTCATCGGCAAGGCTTTGAACACTTACGACGCCTTCGTGAGGAACACTGGGCACGAAATCACGCAAGTGTCGACTATGGAAGACGGCCGAACAAGAGTTGATGTTCGAGTGAAGGATAGGGTAGGAGAGGAGACCGAATGGATTTTCATCATGGTGCGTAGGACGTTTGGGAAATACGAGGGCTGCATCCAGGCTCATCGGATCGTGCGCGCGGATTTTCCGCACCTCGGCGATATTTAAGCCTTGTCATATCATAATCCTCTAGACATTCTCTACTTCGCGCGGCATCTCGCTCATTTCCTCGCTTCTATCTAAATCTACTTCCCTAAAGGCTCCTGGATCGCGATGCGTCGGCTGGAACGATTTGCTTATCGCGGTGAGAAGAGGCGTGCCTTTCGGCGCGTACGTCCAACCGCTCTTCCACGCCAACAAGCACAAAATCCCAAGCGAAAACACCTGCACGAACTGATAAAACGTCGGCACGCCGCTCGCGACGCCGACGATGTTACACGCCGATCCTGCGCTCGATGCGCACGACGGATCGTCCTCAAATGAGCTTAAAATCACCGCCAACGAGATGGCGGTGTTCTGATAGCACACCTCGATGGCCACCGCCAGGGCTTGAGGCATATCCAACCGAGTCAATTTGGCGAATCCCAAACTAACCACTAATCCAGCGACGCAGGGCACGATGAGGGCGACGTAGAACTTCCATTCGCGATCCCAAATCGGCGCCGAAGAATTTGACGAAAAGAAGAACCCCAAGAGCACAAGCAAGACGCCGCACACGTTGCCCACAAAGTTGAGAGGCGCGCGCGCTTTCGGCGCTCGCCGACCGAGAAACAACCCCAACACGATCCCGCTAATCACCATCGAGATCGACAGAAACAGTCCCCCCCATTTCATCCGCACATTCGTTCCGTTAGGATACGCTCCCTCGGTGTACATGTACAGATTCAGCGGTAAAAATCCCACCGATAAAATCGAACTCACCGTCGTCATCGCCACGCTCAGCGACAGGTCCGCGTTGAACAGTGACGTCCACCAATTACTGTACGAACCCCCAGGCGAGCTCGTGGTGATAATGAGCGGTATTCCCAGCGCCGGTTGATCCCACAGCAGCGTCCGCGCCATCGTAAACCCAAACAGCGGTAAGAAGACGAACTGCGAAAACACGCCTATGACCAAACCTCGGCTCCTCAACGACTTTTTAAACGCCTCGAATTCCACCGTCACCGCTAATCCGAGCACCAGCGCGAATAACAGCACGTTACCCACGATCGCGGCCCACGACCCGAGCCCACCGCTCACCGCCATGACGTCTCGAACGTTCGATCAAACGCGCAGTCAATCGGCCGGAGACGACGCTCGCATCTCCGCTCGAGGTCTTCGCCCGCGTCGCGTCGACGCGCGCGCGTTTTCGTCGATCGATCCGCCGTCCGACGAAAGATACAGCGCGCGCGCGTCGCTCGCGTCGCTCGCGTCGCTCGCGTCGCTCGCGCGCGCGACTGTGACCGGATAAACAGCGCGCGGCGACCGGACGCTTTTGCGGTCGGTCGCCGCGCGCGGACGTTGGCGCCACGCGAATGTTGATTTTGCGACACCGCGAGGCGGCGACGACGCGGCGTCAGATCGCGCGCGCGACCGACGCCGACGATGGCGCGCGATCCGCGCGGGTTAGATCTGTTACTGCGCGCCGCGCGCACGGCGACGGAGGCGCGAGCGAGGGATAGGGATGAGACGGTGAAGAAGAGCACGACGGTTCGATTTCAAACCGCCGACGCGACGGGACGAGTCGAGGCGAAGACGAGACGACAGGGCAAAGCGCGAGCCGATGGGGCGATGCGGGACAGGACGAACGATTTTGAACGAGGCGGGACGGCGGGTAAAGGGAAGAGAGGACGCGGGCGAGCGACGATGACGATGAAGGCGAAGGCGAACGCGCCGCCGCCAGACGTCGACGACTCGGCCGAGGCGACGACGGTGCGCGAGGAAACGTTAGCGATCGGGGCGGAGACGTTGGCGAGGGAACACGCCGATGTGGTGATTGAACGTGTGCGGCAGTGGTTAGATGTGATGATGAGCGATGCGCGCGGGCGGTTAACGGCGCTCGAACGGAGCCAAACGAGGACGCATCGCGCGCTGGAAAAATACGACTCAGAGGAAGTACAGGACGACGTCGGGATCGAGATGCTGGTCGAGTTCGATAAGACATTGGAAATCGAGCGCAGCATCCTGGAGGAGACGATGAAGAATTTGGAGGCGATGCGCACGAAGGTTGAGTTTGAGAGCGCGAATTTGGCACTTCGGTGGTTACGCCGCTCAAATTGTGGAGGCGATGACGACGGCCAGGCGAGCGAGGAAGATCAAGCGACGGATGGACGCAAGTATTTTTATTCCTCGAGTGCGTACGCATTTCTTCAAACCGCCATCGGTGCGTTCATGAACGACACCACGCCCGCAAAGTCGGCAAAGAGCGCCGATGCGCACTCGCCGAGCGGCGTTCTAGACGCCGCGCGACTCTTTACGTGATCCCACTCGCACTAGGCCGCACTAGGCGCTGAAAAACGTAGTACGAATTGAATGCCGATCTTAGCCGCGCGCGTAGCATTTTTAATCGGTAACCACGCCGTCGACAGATTGACGCCAAACCCTGGCGCGCGTACGAGTGCGCGCGCGCCTGCGTTCGTCCCCAGAAGCCGCCCGTCATGCCCGTCGGCGTGTGCGTCATCACCGGTTTTCTCGGCAGTGGCAAGACGACGCTGGTGAATTACATCTTAAAAGCTGATCATGGGTACAGGATAGCCGTCATTCTCAACGATTTCGGCGCCGAACTCGGCGTGGAGAAGATGCTCGTCCAACAGGATGGCGTCGATGGGGACAACGCCTCGCGCACGCTCGTCGAGGATTGGGTCGAACTTAACAACGGATGCGTGTGTTGCACGGTTAAGGGGAGTTTGGTGCAAACCATCGAGGGTTTGCTGGAGAAGCGGAAGGAGATGGGGGAAAAGTTTGACTTCATCCTCCTCGAAACCACCGGACTCGCTGACCCGGGGCCAGTGGCGCGCGAGCTGTGGGTAGACGACGAACTCGTGGAGGAAGACGGGGCAGTTTTAGACTCCATCGTGACTTTAGTCGACGCATCGAACATCGAGAAGCAGATCGAGGAGAACAAAGAGGCGACGCTGCAGGTGGCGTACGCGGATACGATTTTGTTAAATAAAGCCGACTTGGTGAAGGCGGAAGACTTAGAGCGCGTGAAAGCGCGAATAGCAGCGATTAACGCCGAAGCCGAGATAGTGGTGACGACGAGATCGAGCGTGGATTTAGGCATCGTGCTCAATCAAGGCACGGTCGCCGGTGGAGGTCGCGGTAGGAAGCCGGTTTTAGGCGAATTCGCGTCGGCGCCTCCGAGCGCGGTGGTCGCCTCGGGGGGCGGTTTCTGGGCCAAGGGTGTCGAAAAGTACGCACCTGCGTCGAGCGTGCACAATTCAGACATCAGAACCGTGTGCATCGCCACGAGTGGGTTCTTGGATGGCGAATCCTTTCAAAACTGGCTCGAAGACTTGCTGTGGGAACGACGAAACGACGAGGGCGGCGCGGACATTTTACGCGCCAAAGGTCTCATTTACACCGCAGGATCGGACAAGCGCCGAGTGTTACAAGCGGTTCGCGAAGTGTACGAAATCACGGACGGGCCCGTCGAAGAGAACTCGGACGAAGTGATGAACAAGCTGGTGTTCATCGGACGTAACTTGGACGAAGACGCCTTGGCAGTCGGCCTGAAATCGTGCGTCGCGCGCGACTGACTGTGTTTCATAGAATTCTTTCCATGTATGTAATGTACAAATTGTGTCGCTATCGCGCTAACGTTCGGCCTCGATCTGCGCCAGCGCGCTCACGAGCTTGGGCGCGAGCTCCTCGACGCCGCGTTTCTCGCCATCCTTGGCGCCGACGTTTGCGCCGTGCTTCGCCAGTCGAATCGCCGCTTCGTCTTGCCCCGCTTCGCACGCCACTAAAAGCGGCGTCTGTCCGCGCTTATCTCTCGCCTCGAGCGCCATTTTCGGCACCTCCGTCGTCCCGTTCGCGAGCGCGTCCACCAAGAAATCGATCGCCCGCAGCTCCCCTCGCGCCGCCGCCCGATGCAACGGCGTCGCCCCGACGTCGTCCTCCATCGTCAACCACCCCCTCCCTCCGCTCACCAGCGTCTCCAGCGTCCCCACGCGTCCCTTGCTCGCCGCGTAGTGCCCCGGCGTCTGCCCCCCCGGCGTCCGCGCCTCGCAATCCGCCCCTCGCGCGAGCAGCGTCCCGCACGTCTCCCGCTCCCCCAGCGCCGCGCTCGTGTGCAGCGGCGTCCACCCACCGTCGTCCGCCGTCGTCACCACCCTCGCCATCGCCTCGCCCTTCATCCTTTCGCGCGCCAGTCGCGTCACGTCGCGTCCGCGCGCGCCCGCGGCGCACGCGCGATGAAAGCTCGTGCGTCCGTCGTCGTCGCGACGCGTCATCGCGCGCTCGAGCGCGTCGTCGTCGAGCGCGGAGAACCACGCGGCGTCGCCCGCGTCCGCGCGCTCGAGCGCGTCCATCGGCGCCGCCGTGTGCCGGTCGCGGGCCGGGGTGATTGCCGGGATGACTTCCCGGACTGTTTGCCCATACGGAAAGCGCCGCCGACGATTTCGAGCCGTTCGTTCGCCCGTCGCCGCACCGCGCGACGCGCGACGACGGCGACGCGGGCGCCGACGCGCGGCGCGGCGACGACGGCGACGATGACGCCGCGCGTCGCGACGACGGCGACGACGCGCCCGACGCCGCGCGCGACGCGAGACGAGAGACGCGCGCGCGGAGGACGACGCGCGGCGGCTGCGGCGCACGATGGACGACGAAGCGACGCGATGGGACGCGCGATGACGACGCGGGGAGGCGAACGAACGACGCGAGGACGATCGACGTCGTACGATGAAGCGATGACGACGCGGGAGTCGGGAGAGACGCGACCGAGACGCGCGGAGACGACGATGGAGGGCGAGGGCGGGTGCGCGGCGACGGCGACGCGGACGACGAACGCGCAGGGCGTGCACACGGTGTCGATCGCGCTGAAGACGCTGCCGAAGGGAGTGGCGAACGCGAGGGAGGTGACGTTTCATTGGGGGGTGATGCGGGAAAAGACGGGGAAGACGTGGCAGGTGTTGCCGAGCGAGTTGCACCCGCCGAACACCGAATATTACAAGGGCGACAAGGCGATGCGGAGCGCGTTTCCGGTGTGGGGACCGGTGAACTTAGTGCTCGATCCGCAGGCGAAGAGCGTCGCGTTCGCGCTGTACGTCGAAAAGACTGGAGAGTGGATCAACGCGGTCGGGGGTGGGAATTTCGAGATCGACTTCGCGGCGGAGACGCCGTCGACGGCGGTCGAGGCGGCGGCGAGCGCCGTCGAAGCGCCCGCGCCGACGCCGAAGGAGGAAATCCTGAAGACGGCGCCGAAGGTGACTGTGAAGGCGACGGCGACAGAGATGACGAGTGCACTCACCGATCCCATCGAGCTTCTCATCGCGGACATGGCTCGTGTGGAATGGGAAGCCGTCGGACGTCCGGGCCTCGACGCCCAGACTCGGGACGACATGCTCAGGCGCGCGGCGGATCAAATCAAAAGTAAGCTCGCCGAGGGTATGAGTTTTGAGCAAATCGCGGCCGGTGAAGCTAGCGTGAAGAGTGTTCCCAAGGTTGTCGCGACTGAAGCGCCCAAGGTGGTTGCGAAGACGATTGAGACGCCAATCGCGACGAAGAAGTTTTCCCTCGAGGATTTCCAGGCTGTCGCGCAGGACAGAGCGACCGACGACACGAACGTCAAGTGGAATAAACTGTACGAAGAAGGTGGTACGACGATATTCGTGGAGGCGCGAGAAGTGAATGGTAGTGGGATCCAATTACACGTCTTGACGGACTCCAAAGACGATCTTATCATTCATTGGGGCGCGACGACGACGACGGATGGCTCATGGAAACCGCCGCCGCACGGTTTCAGCACTCAACCCTCTCGTTCATGGGCTTCCTCGGGCAGCAGTTGGGAGACTGAGCTCGAACGCATCAGTCCCAATCTTCGAGCGGTGACTTTGGATGTGCCGTTGGATGTAAAAGCGCGCGAGGGCATCATCTTTGTGCTACGAACAACGTCAAACAAATGGATCAAGAATGGTCGAGACGACTTTTTTGCCTCCCTCGAGGGTTCGGTTCTCGAGCGTCCGGCTAAGACGGAGAAAAAGTCGGAGCGTCGCAAAGATTCCCAACAAGATCGATCGCGTAAAGAGAGCCGTAGCGAACCAGTCGTCGTCAAAGTCGCGAAGAAGGAGAAGCCTGCGCCAATCAAGCGAGACCGCTGGGACGTCGACGACATCGCGCTCGATCAGGGCGTATTCCAAAACTTGGGCGGTTTTGTCGCGCAGGATATGGTTGACAGGATTTGTGGCGAAGAATCGGGTGCAACACGATCTTTGATGCATCGATACAACGCTGGCGCAGACATGTTGGGCGCAATGCACGGCGCGGGCGAACCCGGACTCACCGCCCTCTTCTGTTGGTTCCGCTTCATGGCGTTGAGACAGTTGGTCTGGAATAACGATTACAACATCAAGCCACGAGAAATTAGTGCAGCGCAGGCGAGAATGACAGAGGGTCTGAGTGCGATTTACAGACAAGATCCTGAGTACAGAGACATCGTGCGTCTCATCATGGCTACGATTGGCAGAGGTGGCGACGGAGACGTCGGTCAGCGCATTCGAGACGAGATTCTTGCCGTTCAGCAAAAGAACAACTGCAAGGGTGGAATGATGGAAGAGTGGCATCAAAAGTTGCACAACAACACGTCGCCGGACGATGTTCCTATTTGTGAGGCGTTGCTCAAATTTATTGCGGCAGATTGCGACATCAGCGTTTATTGGGCGCACCTTCACGCCAACGGCATTGACGCCGCGCGGATGAAAGCTTACGACCGCCAAATTTGTAGCGAACCCAGCTTCTCTCGAGATCAATACGAAGGTTTGACGGCTGATTTGACCGAGTATCTTCGCACGCTGAAGGCGGTGCACTCTGGTGCTGATCTTGATTCAGCCGCAGAGGCGTGCCTCGGTTACCACCAAGATGCGTGCAAAGGTAAGGAGATCAATATTCCTCCGATTCGTGAAGTTGCGAGCGAACGTCTGGAAGAGCTCTTATGCGCAGCGCGAGAGTTACGTTCTGAAGATCCTTTGCTCGCGCTCGAAGCGATGATTGAGGCGAGAAGATACCTTTGGACGTGGACTCGTCCCGGCGGAAAATCAAACGATCGCATCAAGGATGTCATTTATCTCGATCTTGCGTTAGAAGGTGCGGCGCGTTCGGTCATCGAAGGATCTCTTGAATCTTTGCCTACTCGAGCTCCTTACGAAGTTTTGAGAATCATGAGCCTCGTCCTCGAGAATCTTTGCATGTCTGCAAGCGGCAACCACGAGTTGCGCATTTGCCTGAAAGAGTGGCAAAACGTGCTTGAAGCAGCGAGACGCCAAGGAGATTGGGCTTTGCAGGCAAAAGCGGTGTGCGATCGACTGCAAAACTCGCTTGGCGAAATTTCTCAGCGCTATATTGACGCACTTCAGCCGACGGCACAGAGCATGGGAAACAAGCTCGGTGTGGATGGACACGTGCTCGACCTGTTCTCGGAAGAAATCATCCGTGGAACTGCAGCGGCGCCACTTTCTCAAATGCTCAGAGTTCTCGACCCAGTTATTCGTAATGTTGCGAACATGGGCAGCTGGCAAATCGTCAGTAACGCCGAGTGTAGTGGCGTGATTGTTTCGGTCGCATCCCTCGCCGATGTGCAAAATGTCAAGTATTCTCAACCGACTGTCATTATTGCCGACCGCGTTGGTGGCGAAGAGGACATTCCGGTTGGCGTGGTCGCGATCGTTACTCCTGATATGCCAGATGTGCTGTCTCACTGCGCCGTTCGCGCCCGTAACGAAAAGGTTCTTTTCGCTACTTTGTTTGACGTGAATGTTCTAGAACAGATGAAAGCCATGACCGGGAAATCCGTGCAACTCAAGCCGTCTGCGCAGGGCGACGATTTGCAATTCGATGTTGTCGACGGCATCATCGGTACCGACGCGGAGGTCATAGCAACATCGTCGAGCGATTCCGTTTCGAGTGACATATCGATCATCAAACGTCCGTTTCAAGGAAAATTTGTCGCCACGTCATCAGAGTTTACCCCAGAGCTTGTCGGCGGCAAATCTCGAAACTTGCAACTCCTTCGCGGTCGAGTCTCAAACCTCATAAAGTTACCGCCGTCCGTTGCGATGCCTTTTGGTACGTTCGATGCAGTTCTTGATGTCCCTGAGAATGCAGGCGCAAAGAGACAAATTGCAGAGTTAGTCAAACAACTTGAAGCGTACGACTCCACAGACGGCGTTGGCTTCAAAGCACTCATTGCGGAAGTCAAGGCATGTATCGCCACTTTAAAACCGACGGCCGACCTGTCGAAAAGTTTGAAAGTCGCCTTCGAAGCCGAATCACTCGGTTGGCCGGGAGATCTCGTGACGAGCGCTCAAGGTCAAAAGGCATGGAAGACGATTCTTGGCGTATGGGCAAGCAAGTACAACGAGCGAGCCGTTTTGAGTTGCAAAAAGGCAGGGCTGAATCACGCCGATTTGTCCATGGCTGTGCTTTGTCAGCCCGTCGTTCGTGCGCGATACGCATTCGTACTGCACACAGTGAATCCACAAAACAACGACAAGAGCGAAATTTACGGTGAGCTTGTGTGTGGTCTGGGCGAAGCGCTCGTCGGTAACTTTTCTGGTCGAGCATTGTCATTCAAGACATCCAAGAGCAATTTGGATAATCCGACCGTCGTCGGGTTCCCTTCGAAGTCAAAAGGACTTTTCATGGAGCAAGATTCACTTATTTTCCGATCCGATAGTAACGGCGAAGACCTGGAAGGGTTCGCCGGTGCGGGCTTGTACGATAGCATCACCATGGAGGAGGCAACGTTGAAAAACGTCGACTACTCCACCGACAGCCTCATTACGGACGAAACCAAGCGACAAAAGCTTTTAGCGACCATCTCCAAGGTTGCACTAGAGATTGAGACACTTTGTGGGTCTCCTCAAGACATTGAGGGCGCGATATCTGAAGATGGGCAGCTCTACATCGTTCAAACGCGACCTCAAGTGTAGATGCCCGCGCGCGCGGGCACCCATCAAGTATACATCTGCAACGCGCTTCAATTAGTAGTTATTGTAAACTTAACGCACGCTAATGATAACGTGAAAGTGAGTCCGAATTTTATTTGACAAAACCGCTATCGAACCGTGATGTACGTACAGTAAATGGAGTGTTGTTATAAGCGCAAGATGCGAGTTTTAAGGCGACCGAGTTACGTGTCAAATCACGCGACGGTTCCAATCTTCGCGTCTGGAGAGAGATATTTCTTCAAGACGTTCGGAGGGTGGAGCATGTTGAACTCTTCAGTGGCATCCTTTCCGGCGAAGAGCATGATCGCTTTCTTTCCACCTGGATGATCGGGCAAGAAAGTCGTGAGATCGTAAACGGCGCCCTCGATGATGACCCAGAGGTCGCCCTCGGAGTTGTGCTTCGCGATTTCATCCATGGTGATAGCGCGAGCACCGCCACCGCTAGACACTGGCGCGGCGGACGCCGTGCTCATGGATGGGTTGATCTTGTCGTTCAAGTTAGCGACGCGATTAAGAGCGACGGATTGACCAGATCTAAGCGCCTTGATAGCCGTCGCCATGAGGTGTCGAGAAACTGAGGCACCCGCGACGCGACCAAAGACGACGCAATCCAACAGAGAGTTACCACCGAGTCGGTTACGGCCGTGAATACCCCCAACGACCTCGCCCGCACCGTATAAACCAGGAATCGGTCCTGACGACCCGACGATTTGCGAATCAGTGTTGATGGCGAGTCCACCCATGGTGTAGTGCACGACGGTGCACACGATGGCGGAGTGAAAGAAATCATTCATTTCGAACGGAGCGTTGGTGAAAAACTTTTTACCGAACGGACACTTCTTCGTTCGAGCGGCTTCGTTGTACTTGGCAAAGGTGTCGGCGAGCTTTTGTGGACTGATGCCCATTTCTTTTGCAACTTCGGCACCCGTATCGTGACGCTTCATGATGCCTCGCCCGACGTAATGCTTGCAGTGCCATTCGATCTCCTTTGAAGCCTTGCCGTTCAGAATCAAACGGAAAGGCCCTTTGTTTCTGTTCATTTCACCACTGACGTAGTCTCGTCGACCGAGCTCATCGGCGAATCTGTTCCCGTCTGCGTCCAGGAGGATGCCTCCGACGCCTCGAAGCGCCTCGGCGGCTAAGAACTTCACCTTGGAATCTGGCTCTGAAGGGTTGACTAATCCGGTAGGATGCACTTGCACAGACTCCATATCGATCGTATCCGCTCCGACGGCCAAGGCCATCTTGATTCCATCCCCCGTGCAGTGGTCACCGTTCGTCGTCGGCAGCGCCTGCAAGTCGGGTCGGTACTTTTTCAACAACGAGTCTGACTGGTAATCCGCACCGAAACCACCGGTAGCGATGACGACTGGACCGTACTCTTGATGTAAAGCGCCACCCTTCTCGTATTCCACCCCGATCACGGTACCACTTCCGTCCTTTAGCAACCGCTTTGCCTCGGCTTTGGTCACGATTCGCGCAATTTCCCCGTTCGTCTCCTCCATAATCTTCTCCAACCCCTCCATCAGGGCGTACGTGATCGTGAACCCTGGGAACCGCTCTTTGCCTCGATGCGTTCGCGGGAACGAGTGCCCACCGAGCTGCGCGACGAGGGACAAGTCAAGGTTAAACTTTTCCATCAACCAATCCACGCTCGAACCGCTTCCTTGCGCCAGCACCTTTGCGAGCGGCACCGTGTGTGCCGGCGCTTCGGTGTGCCCGACGCCCGCCGCGCCCTTGATGATATCATCTTCAAACTTATCAGCGCTGTCGGGAATGTTCAACCGCGCCTGCGTCTTCGTCAACGCTCCGTTAATCCCACTCGTCGCCTTCGTGCTGTTCCCGCCCAGGAAGGAACATTTGTCGAGCAACACGACGCGCGCGCCGTGTTCGATGACGGTGTGCGCCGCGGACAGGCCCGCGAGACCACCGCCGATGACGATGACTTGATCAGCCATGTCGACGGCGAGTTTGACGACGCACGACGACGCGTTATGACGACGAACACGCGCCGCAATCCGATCGCGATTATTTTTAACGACCTCGCGATGGGACGTCGGTCGAGGTTCGCGAACCGCGCTCGGCACCGGGACGAGATTTTAGAGACTGTGCTCGACAAACGACGCGATGAAGTCGTCGAGGGGGGAGAGAGTGGAGCGAAAACGACGCGATGACAACACAAAAATAGTATAATGTTACATCACGCCGCGAGCTCTGTCGCGAGCGCGCTCAAGAGGACGTCGCACGCGTCTTTGGACGTCGTCGGCGCGCACATGAGGTAGACGACGTTACCCAGAGGACGCGCTTGGATGGAGTGGGGACGAAGACGCATGACGACGTCTCGAGCGGCGTTGGAGCTATAACCACCTTCACCTTCGACCTCGAGCTCGACGGCGAGGACACAACCCTGACCGATGACTCGGCGAACGTTGCTCAAAGTGGAAATTTTCTTCAACGCGTCCTCGTCCCAGAGCTCGCGAAGCACCGACGTAGGCTCGCCCGTACTCGAAGACTTTGAGACGATCACGTTGCGATTTTTCGCGGGGTCTTTGTACATAGAAAGCGCTTTCGCCGCCACGGCGCATCCCATGGGGTATGCCGTGTACGAGTGCCCGTGTAACAAGCCCTGGGCTTTTCCAGGGCCGTAAAAAGCGTCGAAGACATCCGCCGTCGCGAGCGTGGCTGACATGGGAATGAGCCCACCAGTGAGAAGTTTTGCGTAGCACGAAATATCGGGTTTTTCGCCTATGATTTCCCACGCACCTTCCGTGCCTAATCGCCAAATGCCAGCAAATACCTCGTCCAAGACGACTGGAATCTTTCGCTCGCGGCACGACTTCATGAGAATGTTTTGAAACAACGGATCAATCAAAACCATCCCACCTGCACCGTGAAGCACGGGTTCCATGATTAAAGCCCCGACGTGACCCATGTTATTATCCTTGGCGTCTTTCGCGGCGCGTTCTAAGACTTTGTCGATCGCAATTTTGTATTCTTTTGCGAGCGGGCTGTCGAGACGCGCAGCGATGTTGAAAGCCGCCTCCTTGCTAGTCCAACTGGTGTTCTCATCCACATCTTTGCCTTCGCGGAAGAGTCGATCGCCGTCGTTCAATAATCCATCACGCGGCAACGCCACGTTCCAACGTCCTTCTCTGATCGCTAAACTCGGAGGCTGAAGGAACAGTCCGCGAGGTTGGTACCAGGGCGTTTGCATTGGACCCGTAAAAACGCTCGGTGATTGCATATCCATCGCACCGAGAGTATCACCGTGATACGAACCATCCAATGCTATTATTCGCAGCGGAGGTAAGTCATCGGCTCCTTTGTTGACGAGATCTTTCGCTCTCTGATTGCCGTCTTTAGACACAAAGCCTGCGTCGACGTAAAACTTGCGAAAAGCCATTTTCAACCCAACCTCTGTCGCAGTCGATCCGTTGTCGGAATAAAATGCTCTAGCTGCCCAACCTTTCCCAGGTCCTTCTAATAATGCCGTCGTCGCGTCCACGGCGGGCTGGTGCACGTTTTCTGGAAACATCGCGTGCCCGAATCGTCCCGCCGCATGCGTCGCGGTGCGAACCAACTCTTGCTGCAATTCTGGACTCAAACCTTGCGTCCACCAACTCGCTGAACCATCAAAGCGAAGTACTATGGAGCCATCTTTCGATGAGTGCGTGTTTTGGGCGTAGATTGCGAAATCTTCACCATATCTCCCATCGATCACCGTGACGGCGTCGCGCTCCACCATCGCGTGCTGCGTAAACGGCCACCAAATCTTCGTCAGAGCCTCGTCTGGAAGACTTTGCAGAGTTTTGATGCGATCGTCGTGCCATTTTGTGATGTATTTCAGTAAATCGTCGAACGTGTGCTTTGAGTCTTCGAGCCAAGCGTCCGCTTGTCCTTCTGGGGGCAGAGGCGGAAGCGCCCAGACGCGGGTTTCGCTCGGCAAAATCTTTGCCATGGCTTTGTGATTGGCCAAACCATCATCGTCCGCCATGACGATGGCGACGATGTCGTACCCTCTCGCGTGCAGTGATTCGTACGCGGCCGTGGTGGCAGATATCCCGCCCAAACGCCCGTCACCCACGAGTATGGCTGGCAATCGTAGCCCGCGCAAAAGCTCGCATTGCAGCGTTCCCGACGGCCCCGGACTCGCCACCCCTCCCGCGGTTTCGACGAGCGCCAACGCTCGCTGCTTCCCCGATTCGTTCGCTCGCATTTTTTCCGCGAATTCTCTCAAATATCTCGACGTCGCTCGCACGATGTCATCGTCTAAAACGCCTCTCCCCTCCTCCGCCGCGCTCACGTGCGGCCCCGCGGCGCGTCGCCACGCAAACTCGGTGTGCGCCCACGCCCCTCGATCGCCCTCTAATCCTTTCCTCGCCGTTTCTCCCGCCGCCACCGCCGCGTGTTCGCCCATGCTCTCCACGCCACCGCTCACGCGCGCCACGAACGCGGCGTCTGAATCTTCTGGGAATCCCGTCTGCACGGGTTTCACGAAGAGCGTCCCCGCCTCCGCGCTCCGCGCCGCGCGCGCCAGTCCTCCCGACACCAGCGTCTTCCCGACCGCGGTGTTCGCCCCCCACACCGCGAACGCGGCGCACGTCAGTTCGACGTCCCGCGCCGCCCGCGTCGCCAGCGCGCGGCGTCCCGCGTCCCGCTCGACCCGTCGCTCGCGCGCGCGCGGTAACCGCCGCGCCGTCGTCGTCGTCGTCGTCGTCGTCGTCGCGCCCGTCGTCGCGCCCGTCGTCGCGCCCGTCGTCGCGCCCGCGCATCGTCGCGCGAGCGCGCGCATCGCGTCGCGTCGTCCGCCTCGCATCGCCCTCGACCGCGCCGACGTCGCGATGTGACCGCGGAGAGACGAATGGATGCGTGGATGGATGGATGAACCGATGGCGCGATTGGGATTCGGGGCCGATCGATCGACACTCGCGCGCGTCGTTCGCTCGCGATGCGCGCCGACGACGAGGACGATGCGATGGCGTCGATGACGCCCGACGACGGCGCGGTGACGCGGTGCGCGACGTCGATCGCGACGACGAAGACGCTCGATCGCGACGCGCTCGGCGAGGCGCTCGAGGCGCGCGACGCGATGCGCGTGACGAAGATACTGCACGCCATGGAGCGCACGGAGGGGTTCGAGTGCGCGGCGGAGGTGCGCGCGATGGTGGAAATATTCGCGCACGGCACGCTGCGCGAATATCGCGCGCGAGCGGCAAACGAAAAGTTGCCGACGCTGACGACGCGCGAGGAGGCGAAACTGAAGCGACTGTCGACGTGCGCGCTGTGCGCGGAGGGAGGGACGATCGCGTACGAACGATTGATGCGAGAGCTGGAGTTCACGAGCGAACGCGCGATGGAAAAGTTCATCGTCGACGAGTGCCTGGGAGAAATCGTGTGGGGAAGGCTCGATCCGAAAAATAAAGTTTTACGGGTTCGACGCGCGAAGGCGAGAGACGCGCGAGCGAGCGCGCTCGACGGCGTCATCGCGGACGTCTCGCGGTGGCACGCGATAACGGAAACGATGTTGGCGAGTTTGAATGAACAAATTGCGTACGTGTCGAGTGAAAAAGCGGAATCACTGGCGCGCGAGGACGAGCTCAACGCCGCGATAGAGGAGACGAAGAAACAACTCAAAGCCGCCGAGCCGGACGTCGCCGAGCGCGTCGACGAGGACGAGGACATGGACGAGGACGGTCCGAGCACGGGCGTGAAACGAAGACGATAGCTACGTCACGATTAGATGCGGCGCGATGATGTGTAATTTTAGTTGAATGCGCGTTTAGGAATTTGGTTTGAGCAGGCGTTGCTTCGTTCAATTACACAGTCTCGCTATTTGCTAAGAACGTGAACGAAAGCCAGTAAGCGTGAGCCGCTTACATCATGCCGGTGCCCACGGAACCGACCGACCAAACGCGAATGACGTTATCGGTGTAGCCCGTGTAGAGGGTGGAACCGTCCGCCGACCATTGGAGGGAGGTGCAGTACGGTTGTTGGGACTTCTTGCCAACCGGCGGGAACTCCGGGCGGAGCTCGTCGACGATGGACTTGGATTCGAGGTCCCAAATCTTGACGCAGGACTCGGTCGCCGCGCACAACCAGTAGCGGTTGGGGGAGAAGCACAAGCCGTAAATGATGTCACCCGCATCGAGGGAGTACAATCGCTTGCCCTCGCCGAGATCCCAAAGCATGGCGACGCCATCCTTGCCGCCGGAGGCGCACAAGGAACCGTCCGGAGAGACGGTGACGGCGTTGATGTAGCCGGTGTGACCAACAAGGTTGGTGCGAATCTTGCAGTTGGTGAGGTTCCAGACCTTCACGAGCTTATCCCAGCCCCCAGACACGATGATCGGGTTGGAGGTGACCGGGGAGAAGCGCACGCACGACACCCACTCGGAGTGCGCGTCGGCGTCTTGAATCGTGTACTTGCACTCGCCGAGCGTGTTCCACAACTTGATCGTCTTATCCCGGGAGCCGGAGACGATTTGGCGGTTGTCCACGGAGAAAGCCACCGAAAGGACATCCTTGGTGTGTCCGACAAAGCGTCGGGTGGTGGTACCGGTGTTAAGGTCCCACAATCGAAGGGTGCCGTCCCAAGACCCCGAGAGCGCGAATTGCCCGTCCGAGGAGATGACGACGTCTTGCACGAAGTGCGAGTGTCCGTGAAGCGATCGGCGCGGGTAACCGTAGTTCTCTTCCTCGCGCGTCAGGTTCCAAAGGATCACCGTCTTGTCTCGCGAGGACGACAAGAGAATGTCAGAGTTATCCAACGGAGTCGCGATGGACGTGACCCAGTTTTCGTGCCTGCGCGGAAATGAAAAAAACGTGTGGGTTAGTGTCGTCGTTCGACGTCGTGATCGAGCTCGTCGAGCTCGAGTCCGTTTCGCGTGAACGGTCACGCGCTCGAGACGACGCGCGTTCGACGCGTGAAATAATCATCGCACGAACGCGTCGCCGTCGTCGCGCGTCCCATCGCCGCGCGCCGCCGCCGCGAGCGTCAACGTCCGCCTCGTTCGATGGCGCAGACCCTATTCCACGAACGATCGGTTCGCCGCGCGTTCGCCGTCGACGCGACGCGACGCGCGCTCGGATCATCGATTCGCGCGACGCACCCCTTGAGCACGCCTCTGAGCTGCATTTGAGTCGCCATGTCGCGCGTCGAACGCGTCGCGTAGAGGCGGACGTCGTCGCGCGCGCCATCCACCCGGTCGCGCGCGCGGGTGATTGTGATGGTCCGTGTGTTTGACACCGCGGGCGGTCTCACGACGTCCCGACGCGCGCGGTCGTTTCAAACCGCGACGACGACGACGACGACGACGACGACGACGACGACGGGCGCGGGTCGCGCGTGAACGCACGCGAGTGAGCGCGCGCACGACCGTCGAGGACGCGCGCGACGGGAACGCGGACGCGGAGGTAACGCGACGCATCGGCATCGGCGTTCGGCATCGCATTCGGCGCCATGGCGAGCGCGCTCGTGCCGAAACGGCGACGGGTGGCGACGGAAAACGCGATGACGAAGCTGAGTGGGAACGGGGAGTCGTGCGCACTGTTTAACTGTAACTATTGCCAAAAGGACATCTCGAACGTGGTGCGCATACGGTGCGCGGAGTGCGCAAACGTGGATCTGTGCACGGAGTGCTTCGCGGTCGGCGTGGAGCCGCACCCGCACAAGGCGTATCATCAGTATCACGTCATCGACAACATGTCGTTTCCGCTGTTCACGCGAGATTGGGGGGCTGACGAAGAGTTGTTATTGCTGGAGGCAGTGGAGATGTTCGGGTTGGGGAACTGGACCGAGGTGAGCGAACACGTCGGGACGAAGACGCGCGCGCAGTGTCACGCGCACTATTTTGAAGTCTACGTCAAGTCTCCTTGCGCGCCGTTACCGGATATGTCGAAGATTTTAGGAAAAGGCGTCGCGCGTATGACATCAGACGAGCTCAAAGCGGAGGCGGAGCAAAAGGCGAACGAAAATAAGGATGTGGAGGAGGAGGAGAAGCTTCTCGAATCGCTTGCTAACCCGAACGCAGTGAAGACGGAGGGCAACGTGCAGGAACTCACAGGTTACAACATCAAGCGCAATGAGTTCGATCCCGAATACGACATGGATGCCGAACTTCCCCTGGCGGAGATGGAATTTCGCGAAAACGACACCGAAGAAGACGTCCAGATGAAGCTGCGAATGATTGAAATCTACAACAGCCGGCTTCAAGAACGAGCGAGAAGAAAACAATTCATTCTCGAACGCAATCTGCTGAACGTGAAAAAGCAACAAAACGTGGAAAAGAAGCGTTCACAATACGAGCGCGACTTACACGGCACCATGCGTATATTTGCACGCTTTCTCACGAGTACCGAGTACGACGTCTTGCTCGAGGGTCTCGCCGCGGAGCACCGAATCCGAACCCGCATCACCGAACTGAAAGAGTACAGACGCAATGGTATTCATACCATCGCAGAGGGCGAGGATTACGATTTGGAGAAGCGTCGTCGTGAGACGGAGTTCGCTCGTCTACACGCGATCGAGCATCCAACTAGCAAGAACATAGCCAGAGCGAACAAGTTCATCGTGCGAGATGCCACACAAATCAATGAGCAGTTGACTCGCATGAACGACGAAGACAAGACGGTATCCGTGATCCCGACGCCTCGTACGTCGAGCTTAGGTCCTCGCCGTCGAATGTACTTGTCACTTGATCTCGCCGATCTTCCAGGCGTAGACCTTTTGAACGACGACGAAAAGGAGTTGTGCAGGAGCTGTCGCTTATTGCCTGTGCAGTATCTCTCGATGAAGGTGGAGTTGATGCGAGAGGGTCTCAAGTCCGAAAAGCCGCTCAACAGAAATCACGTTCGGAATATGTTCAAAGTAGACCCACTCAAGGCTATTCGTGTGTATGAGTTACTCCTACAGCACGGCTGGGTGTTGGAAGACGGCTTCGTGAACCCAGGTGAGGATGAAGACTCCGAACCTGCGCCGAAAAAGTCAGCCAGCGCAGACGAGGAGGAAGACGAGGAGGACGATGAAGTAGATTACGAAACCGACGATAACGACGAAGACGAGGACGAGGAAGACGACGAGGAAGAGGATAGCGAGGAAGACGATTAGCATGAGACGTTTTCTCCTCATTAGATTTTACAGTGCTGTAGTGACATATGACGGGAGTCATTTATTATTAATTTTTTCCCCAGCGTAGAAGCGATCGCCCCGTGCTGCCTGTCGTCTACTACGTGAATTTCACTCTGTTTTGAGGGTCCATGCTTTCTTTGATTCCACGATACACCAATCCAAGCGAACGGCCTGCGTTAGAGAGAGTAAGTCGATGCACAAAATAATTAATTTCAAACGCACCAATTAATGTCACCAGTAACCAAGAAGCCACCCGGCTGCAGTTGTTCAGTGCGCTTCTGAACAAGGGAAGGCTCACATCAGCGAGTTCTATTATCATAGAAACAGCTAAACGAAATCCCTTCACCTTTGCGAGCTCTGGCTGGCGACAAACGTGAATTTTCCTCGTCACGAGCTGTGTGAAAAATAATTAATTTCAGCGACAAATTAAAAAATTAATTCAAACGCGCCGTCGCGCGGAGATACGTACCTCGCCGTTTGCATTCATGCCCCACAATTTATGCCAATCTTCGTACATCGCGACCACGTCGTAATAATTGCGTGCAAGCCACGTGCGCAATGATGTTTCATTTCGAAATTTTTCCAACGAACGTGTGCTCTTCAAGCGAACGCTCAACGCGTCTCTGAACGGTGGAATGCGCACGACCGCTCCTGTGTCCTCCGTACGTGCGACTCCACCATTTACAGGCGCTTGTAGCCCGCTTTCACGCGCACACGTCACGTAAGCACACGCCACGGAGTCGGCAATATTTAATACCACGTCCTGCAAAACCGAAACGCACACCGAAGCCATAGGAGAATTGAAGAATTCCAGCACCGGTTCGACGTCTTGAGTGTTAATTTTCGTCGATTTCTCAACGACTTGAACGCTTTCGGAAATATTGTCCGTTCGATTGGAGTTCTGCGATGATTGAAATAATTCAGAATAATTAAATAAATATTTGTGAAGCTCAGCGAAAGTTAGACGTACCTTGGCCAAATACATCATCACTCCGGCATACAAAGCCATCTTACTTCCTTCAAGTATTTCTCCTGTGAAAAACGCGATCAGCTCGGTCGAAGACGAAAGCGAGATCATACGTACCGTTCTGCCAAATTTTTTCATCGGCCACGTCTCCGGCCACGCGAACCACCCGAGCGCACCGCTCCTTGGCGCCGATGTCAAGCGCCATCGAATTCATCCAATCATTCGCGGAGACCCTAGCCACTGTTTGAATGAGTTCACGCAAGCTTCCGTTGCTCTCTTCTATGTTCTCGAGCCCTTCTTTAAGCGCCAAGAGCACCACCCCTATGAGTTGTGCCCTGGCGCCGTCGTTGAGCGCCTGCAATTCAAGTTGCGGGGACGTGCCTTCTACCCCGCGTGAGTCCCACCAACCAATCGCTACGACGTCGCCTCCGACACCAGCTAACCCTTGACCCGCGGCGTGGAATATATCATCTCTTCCCGCGTCGGGCTTAAGCAAACTCTCCACGCGCGCCTGGGTGAGCTCTGCGGCTCGCGTTCTCGAGTTTGTCTTCGCGGCGTCTAACGACTCGTTTTCCCGCTCGATTTCGACAGTATCGTCGTGTCCAAGCAGTATTGGTAACGCCTTCGATGCCTACGAATGAAAATAAATCGGTCAGCCTCAATCTTCGTCGCGTTTGCGCTCGTTTGCTTCACCGAGAGCGTGCGGCGAGAGGCAACAAAACCACTCTTGACATCGCTCTGTCGGCGCGCACCGATCGATTTTAGGTCCGAATCTCGCGCTTGTCGATAACGTACCCTTTGAACGAACGTCTCCAACCCGTTTCTCGCCGCGTCGACGAGATCGACGCCGATTTGCGCCCGTCGAACCGTTTCTAACCTGCTCCCGCCGCGACGCCCACGCCATCCTCGGCGCGCCGTCGGTGCGCTCGCGAGCGATCGCGACGACGTCGAAACCGAGAGCATGTTCGTGTGGACGCTTTCGCAAATTTCGCCGCGCGCTGTGACGCGCGCGCGGTCTCGCGCTCTGGTTCGGCGCTTCAACGGTCGCCACGAACGTCGCTTCGTTCGCGCGCGCGGCGCGCGGGGGCCGACGCGGCGTTTATCGCGCGCGTACCGTGTTTGCAGATACTTCTAAATTGTCTTTGAGTGCGTGATTTTTCGACGACGATTTCGTAGGGTTGCGCGCCCTCGAGACGCCCACGAAATCGCTCGACGCGCGTTCGTTTTGGCGTTCGTTCGTTCGAAATCGACTCGACGCGCGTCCACGTCGACCGCGCGCGTGATCGGCGGTGCGCCCGCAGACGGACGCGCGCGGCGCGCGTGCGGACGAATATCATGCACGTCACCAACGTCGGCGGTTCGTTAACCACCGCCGTGTGTCTGTCTCTCATCGCCTGGTCCGTGCGCGTCTTGCGAAGCGCCAAGCACAGAGATCGAGCGAGACAGCGAACGACGTCGAGCTCGCAACCGACGGTGAAATTGAACAAACAGACGTACGGGGTGCTGAGTGCGAAAGCGTTTTGGATGTTGGTTCAAACGAAACCGGTGAAATACTTGCTATTAGACGTCAGACCGAAGAGCGAGGACGGGGGGGCGACGGCGGTGACGAAGCTGAGCGACAGACTCGCCGTGACGCACATCTTACCGGAAGAGTTGGCGAACTTGTTGCGCAATCGTAACACACTGTGGAAGAAGAGATTTCCAAACATTCCCGTGCCGAGTTTAAGGACGACGATGATTTTTGTGAGCACGCACGGGCATAGCTCGTCGCACGCCGCGGCGCTCGCGACGAGCCTGGGATTCACGCGGTGCTCCATCGTGGACGGCGGACTCGCCGCGGCGGTACCTCTAGCACACTTCGACGAACCAGCTGTGTTTTCATCAGGGAAAGATCGAGCTCTGAGCTTCGACGCGGTGTTACTTCTCCTGGAAACGGTGAGAGACGACGGCAATGCGCTGGGACTAGTGATTTTGGACATTCGAAGGTTTGACGAGCGCGCGCTTTACGGAACACTCGAGGGGTCAACGCACGTCCCGGTGGATCATCTGCCCAAAGCAGTGCATATGAACGATGAAGAGTGGGTGCGGATGTTCCGATTTCACAAGCCGACGTCGGATAATCTCATCTTGTTGCATAGCCGAAGCAGTAGTTCCGCGGCGTGGGCGAAGCAGCTGCTTTCAGACGCCGGTTTGCACAACTGCCATTCTTACGTCGACGGCGCGTATGCCGGTCCTGATGGGACTTTAAGAAGTTACGAGGCATACGAAGAGGGTGGTGCACCCCCGGAGCCGGTGAGTATCGGACAAAGTGTGACGTTTAATCGAACGAGCGCCGAGCGAGAGTTGCTCAACTTGAGAATTCGTGTGTAGTTTGTAAGTTAGAATTAGATCAAAACAATGATGAGGCGGAGGTGTAAGTATATCACAATAATCGTATTTCTGTCGTTTGCTCGTTTGAAGTCAACAAGCGCGTAAGGTAAGTTATAATTCTAATTGATGGCTGGCGAAAGTTGCGGGTTCGCGAACTTCGGAAGTAAAACGTCGTCGATTTGCTCCGCCGTGCCCATGTCTCTGACGAATTTCCAGAACGCGACGAAAATGCCGGGAAGTGTTCTGTATGACGAGTAAGGAATGCCCATCTTCGCCGCTTCTTCCGCGACAATTTTCGCGATCGCGGGGTAGTGCACAAAGCAAATCGCCGGGAACAGGTGATGCTCGACTTGCAAGTTCAGACCGCCGGTGAAAAAGTTTCCAATCTTTCCACCCCAGTCAGCGCTAGTCACCAACTGCTGCACGCCCCAATCTCTTTCCCACGCCTCTCCACCGGTATCTTCAGGGAGTTTGGCTTCGGGCACGTTGTGACTCACCGCGAACGTACACGCGAGGACGACTCCTTGGCACGCCATGAAACCGACGATGCCGGCGACGACGGCGGAAGCCGCGTGGCTCATCAAAGGTGCAGCCAACAAACCGAAGTGCACAAACTTGCCGATAACTACGGTGGCAAGTTCCCAAGTGGTCGCCCCGTGGAGCTTTGCGCCTTCGGTATCGCGAGTGAACAAACCGACGATGTCGCCGACTTGGAACGCCACCTGCAACAACGGAAAGGCCAAGAACATGTACCAGTGCTGGAAGCGGTGGTACCACGCCTTGGGACGACGAGCGTCGAAACGCAAGAGAGGCATGGCGGTGTACACGTCTTGATCCATAGCATTGTCGTTGCAGTGAATGTGGTGGCTCACCTGGTGGTGGTATCGCCACATCAAAGACGAGCCGCCGATGAGATCGTTCGTCAAACCGAGGACGCCGTTGACGGCGGGCGACGGTGACATCGCCCCGTGATTGGCGCAATGCTGAATCGTGAGCCCGATCCACGCACCAGCTAAGCCAAGGAGGCAACCCGAGAGAAAGCCCGGGATGGTGGCGTACACACCGTACGCAAACGCGGCGAAAGACAAAATCGTTATCGTCGCGTGGTCGCCACCCATTCTGTGTTTGTTCTTCCCTTCTTCCGGGAAAAGTTCCTCGCGAACGCGATTGCGGATGTTGTTGTACAGCGGCGAATCGTTCGGTCTCGGTGACTTCGCCACGGCGTCGACCGGGAACCCCTCGAGCTTGGGTAACATCCTGAAGCGCGCCGTCGCCACCTCTGGTCGCAAGTGATAGGATTCCATGAGCGCCGTGCAGTCGCGACCGATGGCGAGGTTCAACAACCAGTTCCCGCCCGGATGCTTCTCAAAGAACGGCCCGAGGTCGTACGCCACGTCTCGAAACACCGTCCACTTCACCTTTTGCCACTTCTCATCGTTCCACGGATCCTCCATCCCCGGCGCCGCGACGTCCGGGCGCGGCAACCTCAGCGCCTCGCGTCTCGCCTCCAGGGAAATCTTCTCCCCCTCCTCGCCCTCGACGCTTCTTTCGACGACCGCGGCGTTCCCTTCGCCCTCGATCGATCGCGGAACGATCGCATACCTCCCCGATCGCGCGCGCCGCGCGTCCGCGCGCACCGCGCTCGTCGTCGCGCGCGTCGTCGTCGCTCGACGGCGATAATCACACCTCGCGCTCGACGTCGTCGTCGTCGCGAACGCGCGCGCGACGGTGCGCATGGCGGGCTCGATCGCTCGGCGCGGATTGGTGCGTTCGGATCCGTCTCGGGCGCTTCGCGCGTTCGGGCGTTCGAGCGCTCGCTGTCCCGGACGCGCGCTGTGACGAGCCGACGCGACGACGCCGACGCGACGACGCCGCGCGCGGATCGGATCGCGTGACGTCGGTCGGGGCGCGGCGGGCGTCGAGGGACTCGTTCTCGAGTCGAGACTCGTCGATGGGATCGGTGTGGTCCGTGTGTATCCATTCAATCCCACCATCGGTCGCCTCGTCCGATCGCGACCGCTCG
>TARA_B110000003_G_scaffold86751_1_pt1 | contig 24200 bp, 10 predicted proteins | sample TARA_B110000003 | Tara Oceans TARA_B110000003 (sample SAMEA4396424) | marine metagenome | biome: Westerlies Biome; feature: [SRF] surface water layer (ENVO:00010504); material: water (ENVO:00002006), including particulate matter (ENVO:01000060) such as... | depth 5 m
GGTATGGGTCTGTCGTAGGGGCCTCGGAGAATCGAACTCCGGACCTGTTGATCACCAACTTTTTTCATACTTTACGACTTCAAATCACTATGAGAAGACGCAACTATACGAGGGAACATAAGTCGTGGTCGCCCCGGGTCGCGACATGTACTCGCGATGTTTGTTACGGTTCTTTAACGTCGTGTCGTCGTTTGGTTATATCACAATCTAATCACTTCTTCTTCGCGCGAGCGCCTCCGGCTGCGGATGGTTTCCCTCGCTTACCGGACGCCCGCTCCTTACTCTCGCCGTCAGCCTTCTTGCGCTTGCTCACGCGGTTCGCCTTTTCCTTCTCTTGCTGAATCTTCCGCGCCGCCGCGTTGACGTCGACGACGCCGCCGCGCTTCTCCTTCGCGAGCAACTTATCGATGATTTCCGAGCTCTTCTTACGCTCAGAATCCATATCCGTCACGCTCGCAAACTGACGTCGCTTGCCGCGAACCTTGACCTTATCGTCTCCCGGCACTGGGGCGTTGAATTTGCCGACCGACGCCGTGGAGTGCGAGACGCGCGCCGCCACGTCCTTCATCTCCCGTTTCCCTAGCTTCCCGCTCCCCACGGAGTCCTTCTTACCAGTCACCGCCAATCGCAGCGTCGGCGGTAACGCCTTCGCACCCTTCTCCGCCACCGCGTTCATCAAATTCTTATCTTGTTTCTCTCGATTCTTCAACGTCCGTTCCCGTTTCTCTCGCTCCTCGCGCGTAAACGGGTCCTCCGTCTTCCCCGGCACGTCCGTCATCTTCCCCGGCGCGATGATGACATCGTTCCCGTCCCTCGCGCGTTGATACCCATACCGCCGTTTCCATTCATCCGTCTTCTCATCGAACACCTCCTTGCTTCGCTTCCGTTTCTTGATCCCCTTCTCCTTCGCGAACTTTTCCCACTTCGTCAGCGGCGCCTCGCTCGGGGGCAACGCGCGCAGCCTCGGGAACGTCGTCGTCGGTTCGGGCAACTGCGCGAACCGTCCGTGCGCGTCCGTTTCGCTCGGCAGCGCGAACAACTCCGCGACCAGGCGCTGGAGGACGTCTCGCGCGCGCTCGCGCGCGTGCGCCTCCGCCTCGCCCGAGTCGGCGGCGGTGACATCGAGCGGCGCGGCGTCGACGACGCGCAGCGTCCCGAGATCGATCTCGAGCGGGCCGTCGTGCGCGCGCACGGCCTCGAGCGCGGGTTTCACGCGCACCCGTCCGGTGTCGGCGTCCGTCTCCATGCGCGTCGTCGCGGCGCGTCGACGCGGCGTCGCGGTGTGCGGCGGCGGCGGCGAATCGGACCCGACCGCACCGCGCGACGCGAGCGCGCGCGAACGCGAGACGCGCGCGCGAGAGACGCGCGACGAGGTGCGCGACGACGCGACGCGACGCGACGAGGACGACGACGACGACGACGACGACGCGACGCGCGAGAACGCGAGAGGCCGATCCACTCTAGAGTCACTGCCGCGTCCCGCTCATGACGCGCGCAGCGCTCGGTCGCGCCGAGATAAACCACCGTCGAGCGATGACGCACGCGATCGAGCGCGCGTCTCTCGGGACGGGCGCGAGAGCGCGAGCGACGCGCGAGACGCGGCGAACCGTGAGCGAGGCGCGCGGGCCGGTCCCGCGACGCCGGAACGCTAGCCGGATAAACGAAAACGCGCGACCGCCCGTCGCGCGCGCGAAGCCGATGATGAGACACACTTGTCCGTACCATCTGATTTCGGTGACGATCAAACTTGTGAATCTCGTTAAGCTGAGGCTTGGAAACGCGCGCGAGCGGCGGGTGGATTTTTCTCTCGTCGAGCGACGACGAAGACGACGAAGACGACGGACGACGACGCGGGTGATGCTCGAATCAAGGCATAGTTCAATTGAGGACTCCGTGTTCAGTGGCTTCCTTTGAAACGAAATCATTTTTGATTCCTGACGCGATCGTTGGTTTGTTTGTTTGGTTTTTCTCGCCGTTTCGGCGGTGTGGGTGATGACTTCGTCAATATATCTTAGGACACCTTTAGAGCGTTTCGGCGCGGTGAAAAGATTCACGAAACACTGACACGCCGCTGAATGGATTCATTTTACTTTTCGATCGATGTTGGGTGCGAGATTTATCTCGAACGTGCGCGCCGCGATTCAAAGATTCGCGGACGCGTCAGAAGACGCCCGTAGAGTGACGCTTGGGTAAAGCGGGCTTCGTGTCTGTCCATGACTAACGGCCTCTAGAACCCCTGCTACATCCGTCGTCGTCGTCGTCGTCGTTCTCGACGTTCGTTTTTCTTCGACTTCAATCGCGCCGTCGTCAAGGAAGATGAAAACCTTAACCCAAAAACTTTACCGAATACCCAATGTGGATATTTTGTGACCATACTCTCTGAGACGATGAACGAGCGAGCGGACGAAGACTGACATTTTCACTTTTTCGCTTCTTATTTTCGAACGCAGATGACAACGAGTGCTGCCATTCGTTGCGCCGTCGCGACGCCGCGCGCGGGACCGTCTCGGCGTCGGCTCACCCGCCGCCGCGCGGCGGCGGCGGACGACGAACCGGTTCCCCCGGGATGCGCGAGATACGCGGTGGAACTGAAGAAACCGCTCGGCATGTTTCTGGCGAACGATAAAAATGGAAATATTTTTGTCGAAGAACTCGTGCCCGGCGGTGCGGCCGAGCAGAGCGGCCTGATTAGCGTGGGTGATAGATTAATCGCTACGTCGGCGATCGTGTTCAACAGCGAAATGGACTACGGCGGAGTGAGCGTTAAAAAAGGCGAAGAGCAAATCAGATTTTCCACTCGTGGAGAGTCGTTCGACGTCGTTATGGCGGCTATCTCTACGTGGCCCGCGCCTCGAAAGATGAAGCTCGAGTTCCAGCGTTGCGACGACGAAGAATCGTCTTGAGATTATTTGTAGATTATTTTGCGCTCGCGTTTGCTAGATTTGTCAATGTGACAATTACAACGAACAAATAACGAGTTACCAGATCGATGATCCTCCCGAAAAGCTTGGCGGCGGTGGCGCGTACGTCGTCTGTTGCATCATCTGCTGTGCGGCGAGTTGCGCTTGCAACGCCGCGACTTGCGCCTCGAGCTCGCGTTGCCTCGCCTCGACAGCAGGATCGACAACCGGCACGTGCACGACTCGAAACGCAGGTTTTTCGAACCCGGGCGGCGGCGCTCTACGCGTCGCGCCGAAATCAGGCGGTGCCGCGGACAGCGTCTCCGCCACCGGCGCGGGCGATGTCTCGACCGCCGGCGCCTCGGCCGGCGCCTCGGCCGGCGCCTCGGCCGCCTCCGCGGCCGCCTTGGCCGCCGCCTTGGCCGCCTTCAATTTCGCCTTCGCGCGCCTCGCTCGATCGATGCGCGTGCGATCGTCCCACTCAGCGAGTAATAGTCGAATCTCGCCGCTCACCAACACCGGTCGTTCGCCCCCATCGCTCGGAATTTTTCTCGCGCGAGGCACGGATTTCGTAATCGACATCGTCGTCGACTCGCCGTCCTCGTCCTCCACTCGCACGCACCAACACGACGCCCCCGTGTCCTCGAACGTGTGCCAGAACACCTCACTCACCTTCGCCATCGCATCACTCGTCGTCGTCGTCGTCTCCGTCGTCTCCGTCGTCTCCGTCGTCGTCGTCGTCTCTCCAGTCGCGTCGTCGTCGTCCCTCGCCGCCGTCGTCGTCATCGTCTTCGCCATCTCCTTCGCCGCCTTCCTCGCGATTCCCGATCCCTTCGCCACCTTCCCCCAACGATCGTCCTCTCGTTTTTCCATCGCCATCGCCGCGTGCGCGCGCGCGCGCATCGCCTCCGCCTCGGCTCGCCGCGCCGCCGTCTCGCGCTTCTTCGCCGCCCTCGTCGTCGTCGTCGTCGTCCGTCTCGCGCGCGTCGCCGCCGTCGCCGCGCGCGCGCCGCGCGCCGCGTCGCCACTCTCGCCGTCGTCTCGCCCGTCGTCGCCGCGCGCGTCGCCGTCGAGCGTCGCGAACGGGTTCGCCATCGCGTCGCGGTGTCCCGCGCGCGCCGCACTCCATGCCGCCGCGGTGCGTCGATCTCGCCTGGCGCCTCGCCGTGACCGCGAGCACGAGCGAGACGAACGCCAGCGGCGTCTCGCGCGTCGTCGTCAGGCTGACGCTCGAGGACGACGACGCGCGAAGCGACGACGACGCGCGAGACGGGCGTTGGTTCGAGCAGATGGAGATGAGCGTCGCGCAGTTCTACGCCTTCGCGGGCGCCGTGCGCGAGGCGCGCGCGGCGACGCTCGAGGGCGCGTGATCGCGCGCGCGTCGTCGCGCGCATCGGCGATAGCCAGCGCCGGCGCGCGCGTTAGCGGTAGCCAGCGAACCGTGAATGAATGCACGAATGAATGAATCGTCGCGCGTGGACGCGACGCGAGTCATCGCGCGTCGTCGCGCGGACGGACTCGCCGATAAAAACGCTCGCGCGCGCCCCTCCGCGCGCGCCGCGCGAACGGCGTCGGATCGAGCGCGCGACGTCGATCGCCGCCATCCGCCGCCACGCGCGCGCGACGCCATTCGCGCGCGCGCCGACGCTCGACGCGCTCGACGCGCTCGACGCGATGGCGTCGAGCGATGACGACGACGCGCGCCCGACCGCGGACGCGCGCGACGCGCGCGCGACGCCCGAGGGCGCGCTCGAGCGGTTGCGGCGCGCGCACGGACGAAGCGCGAGCGCGAGCTCGGCGCGCGTCGTGCGCGCGTGCGACGCGGTCGAGCGCGCGATCGCGGAGGGAGACATGCGAGTGAACGCGACGTCGGTGTTCGCGGCGGCGTTCGGGGCGCTGGAGCGGGCGAGCGCGCGGGCGGGGACGGACGGGAGCGAGGACGCGCTGGAGGCGCTCGAGGCGGTGTGCGCGTGCGCGGCCGAGGCGGCGGCGGACGTCGATGGACGCGTGATACGGGCGAAGATGGAGCGGACGATCGAGGTGGTGATGGGATGCGGACGAGTGGTGAGCGAGAGGTCGCCGAAGAGCATGCGACACGTGGCGAGATTGTTGGCGTCGTGCGCGGCGGCGGCGGCGACGACGAAGGGCGAGTCGGGAGGAGAGACGAGCGAGAAACACGGGAAGCGCGCGTTTCAGGCGACGTTGAATCTGTCGATCGATGGAAGGCCAAAGGTGCGGAAGGCGGCGGTGCACGCGCTGGGAGACGTCGTGCGAAGGGTGCGTGGGGACGCGGCGCGCGCGGCGGCGTACGGGGAGATGACGGCGGCGTTCGCGAGAAAGATTGGCGAGGCGCCCGAACGCGCGGCGGCGGAGATGCAAAAGGCGCGAGGTGCGGCGGGTGCGAAAGATGCTCGCGCGCGCGCGACGGCGGCGGCGACGGAGGCGCTGTACATGCTCGGCGCGATGAAGGTTTTGTTGCCCGAACTCGCCGAACCCGCGTGCGGGGCGTGCGCGGATGCGTGCGCGGGATTATTGGATTTGGATGAGCCTTTGCTCACGCAACACGCCACGGAAGCGCTTCTGGCGCTCGCAAATTCGCCCACGATGGATGCCGATGACGGCAGCGAAGGCGTGAGCGCGGACACGATCGTAGGGCTGATGGCGCCCATCGCCGCCGTGGCGAATGCGAACTTGAACACGGCGCCGACGATGGTGATTTCTTTGGCGCGCTTGCTCTCTCGCGCGCAGTGTAAGCTCCACGCCATCGACGCGCAAGCCTCTGCAAAAGCGTTGCCGACGACGTTTCATTCCCTCGTGAAGCTCTTCGCGTCGCCTCATGAGGGCGTTGCGACCGAGGTCGCCGAAGCGTTGATTTCGCTCGTGCGCTCATGCATCGATTCCGGTATGGTGCAAGAAGGGATCAAGGCTATTGCATCTGCGCGAGCGGCGGGGAAGTCCGCGCCGTCCAAACCGACGACGTTGATGTCCGTGGCGTCGAGCATTGAGTCCGCGATCGGGTTCCGCTATCGCGGCGCGTGGGCTGTTTCCATTCCCGTCGCCACATGCGCGTTCATGCGCCTTGGTCCCGCGTCCGGGCCAATCTTGGCTGGTACTTTGAACGCGCTCGGCGAGATGGGCGAGCACGCGAGCGAGTTGATGTGCAAACAACAGCTGCAAGACTGCATCACGGCGGCGATTCAAGCCATAGGTCCTGAGCAGGTGCTCGCGTCGCTTCCGTTAAAGCTCGAAGAAGCCATCGACGCCGAGCTCGCTAACCGTCAAGGCGACGGAGACGGCATGGAAGTGGACGAGCAAGACGTCATGAATGCAGCGAGTCAAGAGACTGGACGACTTTGGCTCGTGCCGTTGTTGCGCTCTGGTTTGGTTGGAGCGAATATGGGATTTTTTGCTGACGCCATTTTGCCGCAAGCGCGCGCGTTGGGCGCTCGCGCCGAGCACGCGCGAAACTCTCAAAGTTCGTACGAAGCGCAGCGCTGCGGTGCCGCCGAGCACGCACTTTGGAGCCTGTTTCCAGCGTTTGCTAATTGGCCGAGCGACGCCTCGGACGCGTTTCCGTTGATTGCCAAGGATTTAGGCAATGCGTTGAGTTCGAGAATCGATTTGCAAGGGCCCATTTGCGAAGGCTTGAAGCGCTTGATTCGTCAAGGAAGAATCGGCGCTGGTGTGTACGAAGTCGACGATGACGACGAAGCCGGTGACGGTGCGTCCACAATCGCCGCGGGTGAGCCCAACGATGATCAAATGCCCGCGACTTTCACGGTTGATATCGCCGAAGCGCAGCTCGCGGCGGTGAGCAAGTACGCTCGGAACTTTTTGCCCATTCTTTTTAATCTCTTCGTTTCGTCACCGACGTCACGACGTGGTGAGCTGTCGCATACAATCGGTGCATTTGCAAAAGTGACCGATCAAGCGCAGTTGGGCGGCTTCTTCAGGACTGTACTGCGCAAACTCGTCAAAGTGACCGCGGACGATCCGGGCGCGCCGGACGCTTTGGTGGAGGGCGGAGACGACAAGACCGCACGAAGGTGCACCTTCATGGATCTCGTCTTCGCGCTCGTTTCCGGCTTGGACGATCAGGGCTTGGAAATGGTTTACAAAATTGCCAAACCCGCGTGTCTGGAGAAGGAAAGTGTGATTCAAAAGCGCGCATACAAGTTGCTCAACGAGCTGTGCGAGGCACAAGACGGGAAGTGGCTTGAACCGCGCGCGGCGGAAATCGAAGAGCTCCTCGTTTCTGGCGTTGATTGTTGCTTACCATCGGCGCGACGGTATCGATTGAAAGTTATCGGTAAGATTTTACCAGCGCTTCAAGAACGCGACGCTGCGGCGGACGCTGAGGAAGGCGGCGACGGTGCCGGGAGCATCGCCGAAACTGGATCGCTCACTGTGCTTCTCTCCGAACTCATTCTCGCCACAAAAGAAACCAACGCGCGCACGCGCACGCTGGCGTATCAGCTCTTGATAAGCATTCCACGATCAATCGAGCGCAAGAATGCAGAAGCGGCACGCGGAGTTGCGCGCTCTGGTAACGCAGGCGTCGCCGCCTGGCTCGGCGCGGCTACAGAGGAGGAGGACGACGAGGCGATGGAGACTGAGCAAATGGGTGTGGGCGTTCGACGATTTTTCCTCACCGTGCTCGCTGGCATCGTCGGCTCGTCACCTCAGATGCAATCGGCCACCATCATGGCTCTCGCTCGTTTGCTCTACGAATTTTCCTCTGCGCTCGTGTCCACCGTTCCTGAACTCTTACCGGCAGTGTGCGCGTTGCTCGAAGGAAAATCTCGCGAAGTGGTCAAGTCGTGCCTCGGCTTCGTGAAGGTTGTCGTCGTGCGTCTACCTCAACAAGATCTCGCCGCCGAACTTCCGCGACTTGTCCCAGCGCTGTTGCATTGGTCGGAAGATTCGAAGAATCGCTTCAAGCTCAAGGTGCGTGTCGTGTTGGAACGCATGTGCAAACGTTGTGGTTACGAAGTCGTCGAAGCGAGCATGCCAAAAGAACACATGGCACTTATCGCGCACATCAAGCGCGAGGAGACACGATTAGAAAAGAAGAAGAAATCGTCCGTTGCAGGTAGTGAACACGGCGCCAAGTCCACGCGAACGGCGAGACGTTCAGAATGGCGCGACGGCGACATTTTCAGCGACGACGAGGGCGACGACAGCGACGACGGCCGATCGCGCAGAAGTGGACGCGGAGGTCGTGATGGAGGATCTTTTGCCCCAGCCTCTAGACGAGGTGGTGGCGAGGGTCCTCGTTCCGCCGCAGCCGCGGCTGCGAAGCGCGCGACGGGCGGTGCACGACTTCCTGCTTCCGGCGACGCCCCGCTTGATTTGTTGGACGATAGCGCCATGCGCCGATCGATGCTACCGCAAGGAGAACGTCGTCGTGTGAAGTTCGAAGACGATGACGATGACAGTGGCTACCGTACGGGCGCTGATGGCAAGCTCATGATTGTTGAAGAGAGCGAAGGCGCGAAGCGTCGACGCGAAGAAGAGGAAGACAACGCGTCTGAAGGCGGTCGCTCACGTTACACGTCCAAAACTGGTAAATCGCGAGGCGCCGCCACCGCGCGGACGAACGCTACCGGCAAGTCTTCGCGTACGGTTGGTACGCACAATTCCAACGGTGTCAAACGGCAGCGCACGACGCACGAGCGCCACAGCGCTGATTTGTACAAGGCGAAGGGTAAGACGACTGGTGACGTCTACTCGAAGCAAACCAAGCTCGAGCCGTACGCGTATTGGCCGCTTGATCCAAAACTTTTGAATCGACGCAATAGCAAAAAAGTTGCCGCTCGCGCGCAGCTTGGTGGCGTCGTGAAATCAGCAAAGGCGGCGGGAATCTTACGCGGCAAGAAGTCGAAGCGCGAAGTTTAGAAATGTGACAACAACTTTTATTCAATTATTTTACAAACTACGTTACCTTGCGTCGCTATGGAGAGAACGCCGGCTTTAAAGCGTGCACAACATCCAATTGTACGGCTGAGACTTATCCCGCACGGACTCCAAAGCCTCTTCAAACGTTGGTTCTTGCTCGTCTTCCTCGCCGTCGCCTTCACGTATCGCGTCGGGAAATTCACGCTTCATCGCCTCGGCGTCGTCTTCGCACGAAACCATGTACGATTCCAAACTGAACAGATCTTCCACATCGTCGATTGCCTCGCCGTCCAGCACCACCTTAGTTTTCACCTTGTCGAGTAAATCGTTTAGATTCATCTCATCCATCTCAGTCGCGAAGTGGCTCAGATTCACCGGTCCGACGAGTTTGCGAATCGCCTCCTCATTCGCGTTGTGTTGGCCGCGTTTCAAAGGATTGACGTCGGCGCCGGACCAGTGAATGAATATGTGCTTCACGCGCCGAAACGCGCCGCGCCCGAAACCCATGCGCAGAAGCCCGAAAAACACCTCGTCGGACGCCAACGATTTCTTCATCTCGTCCAAGCTCCCGCCGCCGGCGTTAAACACCTCCGAAGCGCCGTTCGCGTCTCCGCGAACCAGGTACCAATTGAACGCTCCCGCGTCCGCGCGTACCGCGTTCGCGACGTCCCTGAAGCTCATCTTCCTATCCATCTCTCGCAGCGTCAATCGTCGCGGCGCGCCTCCCGTCCTCGCCCTCTCTTCGTACATTTTCTTCGCCTCGTCCAGTTGCGCCGCCACGTCCGCCTTCATCGTCGTCACGCGCGCCTCAAAATCGCTCGGCGTCTCCCCCTCGGCGCCCAGCGCGCCGTCGTCCACCACCACGCGCGCCAGCGCCTCGACGATTCGATCCGCATCGCACGCCTCTCGCGTCTCAAACGTCATCGACATCGAAAACGGCGATAACCGTTCCTGCGAATGAAGTGCATCGGTTTAAAGTTTTCGCCCGCATCGTCAGCGCGCCGTCGCGCGTTCGCTCGTCGCGTCGCGCGTTCGTTCGTCGCGCGTCGCGCGCTCGCTCGTCGCACCTCGACCGCGCGCTTCTGCGCGTTCGCGCGTCCGCGCGCGACGACGCTCGCGGATTCCGGATTAAAGTGCAAGAGCACGCTCTTCCACCGCGCGAACGTCCCTCGACCGACGCACAGCCGCAAAACGCCGAAGGAGACGCGATCGTCGCTCGCGCGCTCGCGCGCGTCGTCCGCGCCGCCGACGCCGCGGCCGGCGAAGCGGAGTCGAAGCGACATGGCGCGAAGTGACGCGACGCGCGCCACTCGACGTCGCGCCGAATCGAAGAAAACATGCGCGCGCGCGTCGAGCGACGCGAGCGCGACGCGCGGGCGCCGACGAGACACGCGCAGGTGACGCCGCAACACGCGCGGGCGACGCACGAGCGCGGGACGCGACGGGCGAGGGCGTGCATCGCGTGGATGACGCTCGGGTTGATGACGCTGTGCGCGGCGCCGCGGGCGTGGTACGCGTCGTACATCGACGTGTTCGGCGAGCGGGGGGGGCAGTCGATCGGGGATCGGATCGAGGCGAGGATACGGGCGCGGGAGGCGGCGCGGGAGGCGGCGCGGGCGGCGGCGATGGAGGCGAGGGGGAGACGCGGATTCGGATGGTTCGGCGGCGCGCGAGGCGCGGCGGCGCGCGCGGACGACGGAGGGAGCGCGAGGCGCGGAGGCGCGAACGATGCGATGGAGATGGTGGCGACGCGCGAGACGAAGGCGCGGGATGAGCGGGGAGATGGGTCGAGGGAGGCGCGAGCGCCGACGGACGAACGGGAGACGCAACTGTTGGAAAGTCTTCAAGAGCGACTGCGTAAGGCGAACGACGAGCGGGATTCCATCATTTATCTCGTGCGTAAGATACAAGGGAAATCGCCGGACGGCGATCAGGTGAAGACGGAGCTCACGGAGGAGGAGATTGACGAGCTCACGGAGAGGTTGGCGCTCGCGAGCGAATCAAAATCGCTGTTGAAAAAGATTGGGTTAGGGCGTTGACGCGGCGCGCGCACTGCGAATTACTGCTAGTACTATCATTAATTGTGATTCTATTCTTCTTCTGTTGTATCCAGGTAGGCGTTCCAGCTTTGACGCATCGCGGCTTCGATGTTCGCCGCCTCGTCTTGGGCTCTAGCGCGAATCGAAAAACAAGATTCGGTTTCACGCTTCTGCGCACCCAGGTTGGAAGTGTCGCCCTCACTCGTGACGTTCATCTGCAACTTTATGATCACAGAGTTTTCGATCCATATCGAGCTCACATCACTCCAAGAGATGTACCACGCGCAAGTCGGCGCGCGCGCCGGCATGGCCCCGTCCATCTCCGGCGTCCGAACGCACAACGCGCGCTTGTCGGTGACAAGCAACAAATATTCACCGAAAATGTCATGCATCGAGGAGAATGAGTCTTTCACGCCCGGACAGTAAGAAATGCCCAGTGTTCGACTGGACACGACGCATGTGCGCATGCAATAAACACCCAACGCGTCGTGCGCATCCCATCTTCGAATGATGCCATCCGATCGCACGGCGATGGGGAGGCGTTTAATGCACGCTTTTGAGACATTATTCGTGGTGATGATGTCCCACGCGGCAGTCTGTACGCCTTTAGCGGCATTGGCTACGCCTTCGACCGTCTTTGAGGCGAGAGCTAACGCGCCAGCGGTCGGTTTAGCTACCAAGTCGGCGACGCCTCGAGCGCATCCTTTACACCCGCCCACGACGCCGCCTTCCATGCAACCTTTTACAGGGCTGACGAAAAGGCCGATAATTCCCTTAGAAATACCACCCCCCAGTCGTTTCAGACCAACGAATACACTTTTCGCAAAGTTGCCCTGACCGTCGCTTCTGCTTCCTCGGCCGACGACAGAAGATGGCAAACGAGCCAAAGGCGCCGTACGAGAAGGCGCGAGTACGCCGAAGCCGGTTTCGACCGCCTTGCTCACTGCATCTAGACCCGTGGAAACGTTTGTCAGCGTGTGCATCGATGTCATGACACTGAGCGTTTGCGCTATCATTTGTGACTTGAAATAGTTTCGGAATTCGCGAATCAAATTCGAACGAAGTATGCTCTCATCGAATTTATCAAATTTGTTGAGCACCAAATGCAGGCGCTGTAAACTTGCAAACGTCAACGCGGCGATCATCCGAGCGTCGGCGTCTGCAGGTCGGATATCGGAATTTGGAGCAAACGTGACAACAAAAGATGTCGGTTCCACGTATAAAGTGGCGATATTCAGCAAACTATCTTGTGAGGTTTGCTTTCCAACAAACGTTTCGCGTGGCGCGATGGCGGAACCTGCTGAAGCGTTGCGTTGTGGAAGTTGCGTTTGGAGGAGTCTGCAAAAGTTCAAGATTGTCCAGACGAGATCTTCACCGGCGCGAATCACGAGGCCTTTCTTCGTTGTCGTTAGTTGGACGTGATAAACATCGATCGAGTCACCACCGATATGAGAATTCATACTCAAAGTAGCGTACGCTTCAAGCAAGTGCCCGTCCGCCGGGTCGTGCCAAACGAAGACTGGATAGCTTGCGTCATGCGTGCTAAAATCTATCTGCAGTGCACCAATTCTGAGATAACTATAGACAGAACTGCTGTTGATTAAGTTGATTCCGTGCCTGATCATCACGTCGTCGATCGTGAGATGGAATAACTCGACGAATGAGTCGCGGAGGCGATCGATGATTGTTACGGAGAAGCCAGCCAAATTGACAGAGATGTGCGTTTCTTGCTGCCGCGCGTACAACGTCAATGCTTTCGCTTGATTCGTCATTTCAGTCGTGAAAGACAAGTTGTCAAACGTTATCGTTTTATCAACCACGAAGATCACGAACGATGCGTCACGCCATTCACCAATAATCGTTGCCTGTAACGTGCGCTTGCCTAGTTCTCCAAATTGCATGTCGCCGAGGTGCATGAAACCCTTGAATCGCGAGCTGAACGCGTTTATCTCTATGATGACGTGATCCCCTGTATTGTTCGATATCTCCAAAAATTTCCGCTTTCGAAATGCGAGCTCCGCGGCGTTTGCCTCGAGCTCCTGTTTTTTCAAGTTGTCCAATCTCATAGGAATACCTGGGACGCTCCACGCCCAAGATATCGCTGAGAACGGGCGAATTGCAAAAGACTGTCCTACGCCGTGTGAGGCTTTCTTAATACCTTGCAGTAGTCGCACGGTGGACTTTTGCACCGACTTCTTTTCTACGTCCTCAAAGTCGTTCGCTTTCACTTGTCGAATGAGTAAAGGTTCGTGCAAATGGTTTTTGATCATGATTGGCGCCTTCTGCAGAGATGCTCCGTCGCCCCCCCTAAAAAAGACCCTGAAGCAACCGTGCTCACCGCGCTCGACAAGAAACTGAACGATGATAGGTGCCTTGAAATTTACGTTTTCGCCAGACTCGTCGATACCTCCAAGTCTTCTAAATGCATTAATTTCATCCGCCAAGGGGGAGGCACCTTGTGGGATGCTCCACATCGCTCCAGAATAGCGCACCAAATTCTGCAGCGGCGAACTCCAAAGTATATCTTTTCCTTCCGAATGACACGACATATCCGCTATTTGAATCGCGGCTTGATTAAGCACGGCTTCAACTTCGTCTACGCTTTTCGAAGACTTAATATCCAAAGAAAACGGCGTGGGATATGAACCTGGCTCGAGTATCTTGTGTTCCATAGTGTTTGAGCGAATCGCGAGAGGAATTCGAGTCAAGTTGATCGCCACGAGCACGGGTTGTAAAACAACTTCAAGCGTTGGCCATGTCGCGGCGTTGGTGTTTTGACCCTCCCATAATACTACGGAACATTGAAAGGCAAGTTCGTCCCCACTTGCTGTCATAAGCGTAAACATCACGGGCTCAGAACTTGGTGAAATTTTCACTAGTACTGGAGACGAATCGATACAAAAACCGAGCACAAATTCTTTGCTCGAAACTTTGGCGAGGGTTTTCGCACTCGATTTCAGAAACATGGCAGGTTGCGACTCGCCTTTGGGTACCCCAACGTATGCATCTATGTGCACGTTTGTCGTACTTGTGCCAGCGACCCACGCCAAACACTTAATGTCGATCGGTGATGCATTTGTAACCATCAGCACATTGCGATACGTCAGACTCAAGAGATGCTGCGAAGGATCATCGTTGAATTTATCACCCGCCATTCTAGTTCTACACGTCTCCATCAACAGCATAGAAACCACATGCGGATAGCCTTTGATGTTCAACCAGTTTACCTGTGGCGCCGGTGGACTTCCAGCCGGGGTGACATCTAGACGCAGCGGCCTGTCGTTACTAAGGCTGAGATAATCTTCGAACAAAGACACGAGCACCTCTATTGTATCACAGTTTGCATCGATCGCCGTGATACGTTTCGTTTCGTTCGCGGCAAGATGCATGGCAATTCTTTCTTCGCCATTGGCGTACAAAACAACTTGCGACGGACAATCCATCAATGAGACAACGTGAACAGGGGCAACGACACGAATCTTGACGCCTGGAATAGCACCTATCGCGCTACTTTGCACATCATTCGACAATTCTTCTTTGACCAAAAGAAAGTGATCGTGCAGGTTGTTGTAAGCAAGCGCACAGTTGCCTTGCTCTGATAACACGTCACGAATATCCAGCGCGTCATCTCTCTCGGTAAACGACGGAGCGGTAATTGATGCGACGTCAGCCCCCGTGCGTAACGCCAGCATGTAGGACTCGGTTCGTGAACAAGAAGGTAGCGTAAGACGTCCGTGTACCGCCAACGTGCCGTGCCAATCTTCGATGAAATCTCGCTTCATGTTATGAAGGGAAACGCGCGAATCAATTTCTTCAGCTGATTTCAATCGAACGACACGACGAAACCATCGTCGGCGACGGGTTGCACGACCTTTACTTTTGTCTGATCCACGAGGCGGTGGCCACTTCCTTAGCCAAATAGCACCGTACGCCCAACCGTCGTCATTCACCAGATTTGGTGGTTTGTCGAGCTCCCACGGTCCTTCAAATCTGAAACCTTTTGGAGCTTTGACGTCTGGAAACCGTTTTTGCGAACCTCGTCCACTTTTATGCCTGCTATAACGAGCTTTTACGATAGCGTCTTTTGGAGCACGCCATCCTCTCAACGGGTAATATCGTTCCGATTCAAATACTTCTATATCCGCGACATCGCTCGGCGACTCATACTTCTCACTCAGAGATATGTCCAAATTAGAAGTCGTGAGTTCTCTCTTCATAGCTGGATGAACATCAACGAATATATCAGAATCTGTTTCGTTTTCGCACGAAACATAGCTCAAAAGATGCCCCTTTTGACTGTCAAAGACTAAATCGTGAGTCTTGTGACGAACAACGTGTGAAGCGCCTAGATTAAGACGCACTTGCTCAAACGGCCCGGAAGGAGAAAACGAAATGGCGAGAATTGACTCTCCAGCTTGTAATTCTTGCTTTATATGATCTGTATGAGTGCGGTTATCGATCCAAAACTCGCGAATACCTTCGTCATCCAAAGAATGAATGCACATCCTGTCATTAAGTCTATGCATAGATGGAATGACGTTCGAAATCACGCCTGGACTCGTGCGCTTGATTTTCTCCTTCAAGAACGACCATCCACCAGTACTCAGTTGGCCGTTTTGAATAAGCGCCAATTCTCTTTCATCATTATTGCGAAATCGTCTGTTCGATTTCCATGCAACATCCGGAGGCACTTCTGCAAGTTTTGTCAAATCCTCGCGAACACAAACGACGCAATCGGTGGAAGGCATTTCGGCGCTCGCCGCAACCACGTTACCAACTGCAACGTAACCGTCTGGTGCAATGGGCTTCCAAAATGAGACATCATTTTTATCGCTCGTCCAAATATTTTCGAACCCCGAGGGAAAAGCAGTCGGTGCCCGCTGATCTGAATTATGTTCTAAGACAACTGCCATGAGCGCACTGCGAGGCGCGATGAGGCCGGGCAAGAGGATGGTCCCAAAAGGTACGAGTTTATACTCGTTTTCAGCTCTACTCGAACAAAACTTATATCTCGTCTCGAGTTCATACGTCGATGGGACGTGCGGCTTCCAAGCACTTAGGGCACTTTTACTTTGCTGATGATCTCTTGTCCACCATTGCTTCACCATGTCATTCGTACGACACACGATGAGAGGTGGTGATTCAACTTGTAATTTACTCTTGATAATCGTTTTCTGCGGACTCTTTAAGAGTTGATACAACTCTACCGTTTCTGTGACTGGCGTCGCATTCAAACCTTCCACCACTCGAGCGCGCAGCTTAATTCTCACGGAGTCACCATTGCCTGCAGCACAGTCTATCCAGCTTCCAGTTTTACCGCCAATCCATCCACCGCGTTGTTGTTCGATTGGAGCTTCAAAGTCACCACTGAAGCTCAATGTTTCGCCATTTGGCCCAATATGAGAAATTTCGACGATAATGGTGATATCGTCATTGTTGATGAACTCGCTATCACTATCGCGATGGAAAAAAGGATGAGGGATCGGTAACTTTGCTGAGCCGCGCGTAACGCCGATGGGTAATGGATCGGTACGATGACCCTGCAAAGCCTCATCCCAAATCTTGAAAGTTATGCGGGGGTAAAGCCAGTCATCCAACGAGTCAATTGCCACGATATCCATCATCAGGTGTGCGATAATGAGCTGTTCGTCACCGTGATGATTCATGTCATCAACGACGTCAGTCATACCGCGCATCGTCTGCTCATTTGATGCACTCTCGAATCCAGAATTTGCTTCGGTTTCAGCGGCATGTACCAAATGCGAAATGCTATTTCCAGGCGGTACTTCTTGTATATTGCCATTCAGTTCGCGAACCCATAAGTCGCGTCCCGTGGAATTCACAATGACGTTGTTTTGCACGGCTTCGTAAGCCAACAAATGTGCAATTTTTGAGTTTTTGTCGCGTGGTTTCTTAAACTGCATCACGGCATCCACTGCGTCAACTATGGAGGCTTGATTGACGATTATCTCAATCTTCTTTTTACTTTCAATGAACATGTCCAACCCCGCGGGATTCACGCCCGAAACATCATTTTTTGAGTCATCCAACAGAACCGAAAACTTCCACGGCGCCACAATGGGTTCTAGACTGTATCCCAGTCGCGTATTTCTATGCAGGAGAGACAGCGAAGAATCTAACGACAGATTCAATTTCGACGTTTTCGTACAACTCAACTTCGTTTTTTCCAATCGAAGCAAGAAGAGCATCTGGTTGCGAAACAATCTTTCAAATGAGAGTCCGACGCTCACAAGAGGCACGTCGAATTTCATAATGAAATTTGGCATTTGTACTTGCCCCCTTAACGAAGAGCTTTCTAGGAAGCCGATATCAAAGCCGAAATCGGGCGTCATGCCAGTCGTCAAAACACTCATAACGAAATTTTTCGTGTGATCATTTGTGATCCAGAAGTGCGTGGTGTCTGCAGCATTTTCGTCAACTGTCCAAACAGAGTTGTCTGTAGTCCAGTTCCTTTGATGCATGTAAGATACCAATTCTGCTCGGACGCAGACGATCGAGTCATTCACAGAAGGCTCGTTATCTTCAGTGGTGACAACAAACCCGACGCTCACAAACCCGGCGCATGGCACTGGTTTCCAAATTGTCAAACGCTGTGTGGTGCCGTACGTACGCGCTGAAGCAACTTTTTCATATGACTCTGGTTGTCGAAAAGTACGTTTATCGTCCGCGAACACTCTACTGCTTAAAGGCGGAAGTTTGCCCACACTCATGCAGTGTCCGGTGGATACATAACCCGTAGGCGGAATGACTTCCCAAAACCCAACAGTTGACTTCGCGTTTTGTGCCATGCCAATCTTTTTGAAATTCACCGCGGTGGCACACTCGCACTCCTTTTCCTGCAGCTTTATCTTCTCCTTGGTTCCCGTCGAAACTTTGCGTTGAAATCCAGGAGGGGAGCGAATGTCGTACGCGTAAGGCCGAATATTCGACTTCGAGACCGCCACGAATCCGCGGACTCTGTTATTCATTTGCCACAACGTTGTATTCGATTGACTGAAATCTCCGTACAAGCGAAAGTTTGCGAGTGTAGACGCTTGACCGATGTTCGTCACGAGCTCTTCTCGAATACACCGGACGACGTCCAGCGACGGTTCATCCGCATCCGATACTGACGCAATATCGCCTAAGCTCACGAAACCCGTCGGTGCGATCGGGCGCCACAGGCAAGGATTTGCGGTGCCTTTGACTTTCTCAAATCTCTCTGGCAACGTGCACAGAGCGGGCGCATCCCGAACGATCAAAACTTGCGTTTCAGGAGCTCCTCCTTCAGACTTCACGACATCAGCTAGTATGGCGTAACCAGGTGGAGCAACGGGTCTCCAGATAGAGTAGGAAGTATTGCTACCGGCTTGATTTTGTCGGAGCACACCCGCCTCAGTTACTTTTTTTGTTAAAGTGGTTGCATGTCCTGCCCAGACACACGAATACACGCCGGTTTGCAAGATGGGCGCAATTGCAAATGATCGCTCAATACGTTCCGTGAAATTCTTCAAGATACAAATCCTGTTGGGACTCAACTGCATCTTGATAGGTGTCACACACCCCGTGCAAGTTGTGGTGCCGCCATCACGCGATACAACGTGCATTGTCACGCTTGCTGGTTCCAGAAGCGGTGGTTTCATAGTGTCCTTCGTACGAAGACGAAGTAGCTGATAAGTTCCCGTCGTGTTCAATTCTTCGTCCCGAATTATTGCCACATCGACTCCAAACATCAAGTTGATCTGATCAGCTCTCAATTCTTCACCGATGACTATATGTACGCATGACACATCCACCTCGACCAACAGCGGTTTCTTTTTAATTTCCTTCATTCTTCGCCCTGGTCCTTCTTCTGCACGCTTTGTCGCGGCATCAATAACTGGTGTGCTTTCAACAAGACCATCGTGAACCGGTATCAACTCTTCTTCGGTCTCGTCAAAGGAAACACTCTTACCGAGGGAGTAACTACCGCCGGGCATCATTTTGATAAACCTTGACAATGTTGAGCGTGTACAATTGAAGGTGACGTTTTCAATCTTCAGCGTTGCGCCATGACCGATAATAATGCGTGGCATCGTCTTGCGTCGAGAGCCATGGGAATGATGACGAATGATCGCTCCTTTGCCATCGGCGAATTTTATGGTATGTCCACCTCCGCGCAGCACATATTTGCCAGCAACAATTTTGGGATCGTCGGCCAGCAGTCTCGTACTTTTCGTCAGAGTGACATCCTTATCGAGATGGAAGTCACTGCCGTGCACGCACTTAATGTCTTGAGGAAGAATCGTACTGGCTAAAAAGACCCCTCCAAATTTTCGAGGTGCGAAAGTCCGTATGGTATCCAAAATGATTCCCACACGCAGCAATACTTCTACATGCTGTAGCGAAACTCGCAGGCGCGTGCTGTCATCATTCACACCGAGCGTCAAATGAAGCAATGGTAATTTCGGAGAACCCGCATAGAGAACGTGCTTGACTTTAAGGTTCTGGGATTGTCGAGAATTATCGTCGACGCCAATCATATCCACGGTAGCGTCGAGATTGATTCCAGACTTGCGATTCAAGTTTTTTACGACAAACACGTCGACGCCAACTACCTTTATCGTCGAGAGGGGACGACTTTGCATCGGTAGCCGGAAGACGCGGAGTTTTGCGCTGCTCAGAATAACGCTCAATTCCATCGACTTCAACGATGCCGGCGCGAGCACGTCTGAAACAGGGAGCGGTCCGACGCTACCCCATCTGATAGGATTTTCCACTTTGACGTTCGGCCGAACTTTACTCAACTGAATGTTCTTGATGGAATCGTGGATACATCGAAATTCGCTACCGGATAAGTCGAGGAAAATAGGCTGCACTCTGATTTTGTTCTTATCATCGAGTTCATTCACGATTGCGGGGCCACTGTCAATTCTCTTCCGCAAAGACAATTTCACACCAAACGGCTTCTGCGTAATTTTAGAAACGCTTTCTCTCCGCTTCTCCGCAAATGAGATGACACTTACTTCAAACTCTGACACGCTCAATGCCGTTGTTTGCCAAAATATTGAATGCGCTTCATTGATTGCTTTCGAAGAAAATGATCTGGTGATTTCTACACATCCTGAGTTGATGACGACGTCGTGATTTGACTCGCCCTCGCTGAGGGCGACGGGCAAGGTGATCCTTTGATCGTCCATCTTGATCAAGAGACGGGATTTGAGCACTTGAAATCCAGCTCGAGGTCGTGCACATGGGTGGACGTACTTTTCAATATGATCAGGTCTTATTTGACGAAAGAATGCGAACCACGATCCAATTTCCTTCATCTCAGGAGTCATAACTATGTCCAAATTTCCGAGCTCGATCTCCCACGACACATCGGCCCCGTCTAATTCTTCTCCTCTGTCGTACACGTTATTACGTAAAAGTATGATGTTTGAGCTCGACTCGGGTGAAGGTTGTAGATTCCAAGCGCCCCGAGCTTGCATCTGTCCCGTCGCAAGTTTTATGGTGCCAACGCTTACGCTTGTTTCACGTGTTGGAGGACTGATAATGGTGCTCCAATACGAATCTTCGGCACGCAACACTAGCACAGGAACATCCATCTCTTTGTCGTGATCATAAAAGCCATTCGCAGTCACTGCCGCAACGTTCACGCGTATCTCGCGTTTGATCCGTTTTACGAGCTTGCCAGAAATCATGATGCGCGACGATACATCAGGCATGATCTTAATAATCTTGAAACCGGGTGGACGCAGTCTGAATCTCAACGAGATCAATGCAAGGAGCGTGGGCCGACGAATATTCATCACTAACTCTTTGTGAATGTCGACTTCGATCAGCTTGTCCAATCCGCAATATTGGGGATCGCTCTGATGGCGAACGGCGACCGTGACTGTAAGTAGGGGTTGACCGGAGCCCTGTCCTCCAATTCCGGCGATGCACTCGCGTCCAAGACCTTCACTTGCATATCTGTCGTACAAAACGAGTGAGTTTGCTTTTATATGATGGACTTTCACGGTACGAGCCAACGACGAGTCGTAGTTGAGCTCGTCGAAACAAAGGCTTGCGAGCGCTCGTTCAGAATCTGATTCGTCATTTATCACAGCGGAATCATCTTCGGATGGATGTGCTTTGAGAGGTGCAAAAACATGAACAGACAGCTTTTCGGCGCCGACACTTAAAATCACTTGAGTCTTCGACAGCTTGCCGTTCTTTGCAGCATTTGTCAGCCTAGTGATATTTTCGCGAGCGACGCCGTTAATCCGTGCGTACCATGCATCGAACAGGACCGTGTCGTCGCGAGATCTCGCATCATCATCGTCAATATCAAACATCACGCTGAGACTATCATCCGACATAGCTGAAATCATTAACTCGTCCAAAGAATGCACAGTTTCACCGATAGTGAGTACGTCCTTGTGCAAGGAGAGTTTCGCGCAAATGTCACTTCGCAATTTGCTCGCCCCGTTGCTTTCCATGAGGTTGATGTGAATTGTTCGACTTTTGAGCCCATTAATCGTTCTAATATCCATAGAACTATTGTTTTGCAACGACATCGTCGCCGGTATCCAACACACTTCGCCGCTTTCATCCAATTGCAGCAGCAGCACTCGGACCTCGTTTTCGGTGACAACCGCGGCGACGTGTTCCTCACTTATGGACGTTGTTGGCTTCAATGCCTTGACCAAAGAACGGATCTTAAACACTCGCACAGGAGAAACCGAAATATCAATGGCGCTGAACTTTGAGTGCACCTTGAGATTCGGCGCATCGGATGCGGCATTCAAATTTTGAATCACGACGGTGTTTGACGACGGTGCACTCAACAGCGGAAGTATTATCTGTTCATCTTCCACAGGTCGGTTCGAATTCGTATCCCATTCATCGTCGATAAATCCGACTTGGAATCCTGTGCATTGAAATGAGAAAACATTGTGTTCTTTTGCTAGTGAGCTCTCGATGCCAGCTGAAACTGGCGTCATAGACTCAATTACCGTTGTACCAAGGTCTATGCGTAAGTTTACGCCGTCGCCATCCAAAATAATCACGGGACCGTGAACTCGCGCGTCTAATCGCACTCTTGGTCTGATTTTGAACTCATCTGCCTGCTTTTCGATGGAGTGTGTGTGATTGCGCTGTTTCGCTTCATCGTCGTAAATGAAAGATTCGAGATATGCCGTCGTCACTTTGTGTCGCACAGCCACTCGCGCCACTCTGTCTAAAGGCTCTCGCAATAAGTGCACGATCGACTGCCTCATCTGAAACTTTATGAAGATATCTTCTTCTGTCTCGACATCGCCTTTGACTATTTGCAATTGCACCGCGTTACACTCGGACGCCTTGTCCCATAACGCAACTTGTGAACAATCGAGAGAGGTCGCTCTCTCTTCATTATCAGTGGTCTTACTGGAATCGAGTAGTGTCCCTTCCGGGCTTACGATCGCCAATCGGCGGATAGAAACGCGTTGTTCTCGTCGTCCAGAACCTCGCAGCGTTCCCAAACTGACTTCATGGACACCTATTCTAAAAATCTCCTGCTCACCGATTGGATTGTCAACCTCGTCATCAACCATGCAAACTAATACTTTTTCAACATTCACCACTCCGGATAGCTCAACCGAAGAGTGCACGGCTTCTTCTTCTAGAGCCACCATTCGCTGGCTCAATTGCACCGTATTCTCTAGACTTTCTCGCCAGTTTGAATCATCATCTTCTTCCGGTTGCGACTTTCGCAAACGCTTTTGCCTCTCGACTAATAATGCTGTCGAGTCGCGTTTGTTAACTGCTCGAGCAAGACCACGAATCGGCGCCGACAGCCCTTTCAATACCTTTGCCGTGTTCTTCGCACCACCGCCCGCGAGACCGACGACTGCTCTGACGACGCGACGTTTGCCAAAGCGAGCCGCTCGTTCTCTCGCTACCGCCGCTTTCACCCCGCCAGACTCCCGGTATTCTACGTGCGCCAGCGTTCGGAAAGTAATAATACTCTGCAGGGGAATACCTTCTTCGATTTCATCAATTTCTGTCGACATCCCAATCTTCAGTTTAGGTGGCCAAAGCTTATTGCGTCGCTCGGCGCGTTCGGCGATTAGACACTCTGGAGGTGGCGGTGCAGAGCGCAAATGCTTGACGTATAAAGGAATATAACGCTGGCGAGCCTCAGTTATGCGCACCATAGCGCTAACACTAGATTTAAAGTCCAATCCACGCCGTTTACGTATTTCGTCGACGTGCATCTGAACGCCGGCGCCCGCGAAACGCCACCATAAACGCGCATTTCCTTTGACGCCGACCCTTGGGCGTATATGCGCATACGTGTACCGCACGCGACTGGTGCGTAAATTGGAGTACATGCTGTAAAACACCTTAAGCTGCGTTGACTTGATGCTGATTTGAATAGAATTTATATCCATCCGTAATTGATGCAGCGGCGTGTTGGTGTCCTCGGCGTGACCTCTTCTCGCGTACGTCGCCGTTCCTCGTAACGGTCCGAATACGTACGATTGCGGTATCACGAGATCGCCGCTGGTGCCTTCTTTCATGCGCTCGCCAACCTCGGTATTGAAGACCGCGGACATTTTCCGCACGAATTGGTCTTCGCGGATGCCTCGCCAACCGCCCGGCGTCTCTGACGCGACTGACGGCGAATTGAAATCGGCGTACACGCCGACGCGCTCTAACGCAATCATCTTTCGTAAACTGTCGGCGAAACCGCCGACTTTGAAGGCATTTTCGAAATCTTCTCCAACGGTCGTCAGCGACACGCGTTCGAGCACGAGTCCCATTCCCCACGGAACGCCCGCTCCGTACTCGCCCTCGATTCTGACGTGCACGTTTGAAATTTCAATCAGAACGTTCGCCAGGGCGACGTCGATGAGCCCAGCGATCGCGCTCCTCTTCCTCACCCCATCCTGCGCGCTCTCCCTGCCGTCCTCCGCCTCCAAAGCCTCCGCGTTCACCGCCGGATTCCACTTCAACCACGCCCGCTCCGCCGCGTCCGCCGCCCTGCGCGCCGTCCTCAACGCCTTCACCCGCTGTCTCTCCCTCCGCTCCTCCTCGCTCTCCCGCGCCTCGTCGTCTCCGTTCACATCGATCTCCCCCACGACGTACACCCCGTGAAACGTCACTCGCACCGCCTCCTTCCCCAAGTTCCTCCACGGCACGCGCACGCGCAGCTCGTCCACGAATCCGCACCGCACCCGCGCGCTCGGCTCGTCCAATATCTTCGTCAGCGCCGACGCCCGCACCCGCACCCGCCGTATCCGCACGTCTCCGTTCAGCACGCCCACGCGCACGTCGTCGCGATCGACGCCCTCGAGCACGCGCCCGAGCCTCGCGTTCAGTTGGTCCGCCAACAACCGCTCGAACACCATCGTCG
>TARA_B110000003_G_scaffold275683_1_pt1 | contig 23989 bp, 10 predicted proteins | sample TARA_B110000003 | Tara Oceans TARA_B110000003 (sample SAMEA4396424) | marine metagenome | biome: Westerlies Biome; feature: [SRF] surface water layer (ENVO:00010504); material: water (ENVO:00002006), including particulate matter (ENVO:01000060) such as... | depth 5 m
AAAGCATTATCATTGCAAGATGATATACAAACGGCATTACTTCTTTCCTCTTTAATTTCTAAATTGGTTAATAAAGTCAATGGTTTTGCTGTATATTTATATTTCAAATCGCAAATAGAACCAGAGTTACAACAATCAAATATAGATATAACAGTAGCATCAGTAACAGAAATAATAGATTTAATAAGGTCATCAGTTATGCGGTTAGTCATATGGTCTGAAGGTAAAAAAACCTCATCATTATAATCTGCTTCGTCTAATCCCGTATCCTTCATTTGCGTTCCATGTCCTGTAAAGTAAAAAAACAAAATATCATTTTTATTTGATAAGGCAACCATCTCTTTCATCCTACGAACAATAGAGAAAAAGTTAGTATTTAAACTTTCTTTATTATCGCCAATTTTTTTATCAGTAAGAATAAGAATATGGTCATTATCAAAACCTTCTTGTTCAATAAGAAATTTTTCAACAGCTAAAACATCATTATAAGATGCATTCAATTCTAATTTTTCTTCATCGGGGTAATTAAGTCCAACTAATAAAGCATATTTTACCATATATTAATTATATACATAATATATTTATTTATCTTTCTTTAATATATATGGAAAATTACGAGGACAAGGCGGCCGAGTTTTGGGAAAGTCATGGAGTTCCTCATCAACTGCTTGAAGAAAAAACAGAACAATTAAGAACTATTCTTAATGATAGAGGCACAGATCAAAAAGAAGTACCAGAAGATGTTGGGGATGAAATAACGGCGTGGTTTAATCGTGAACTGCGTAAAAGAAGCCCAGATGTCAAAACAAACGATCATATAGATAAATTATTTCCAACAGAAGCCGAAATAATAAAAATGTTAGATGATAATAATATAGGCAAAGAACCGAAAAAAGTGGGAGTAAAGTATGTTGATATAAGTGAAATTAATCCATTCCTCGCTATTAAAGGGGGAAAAAGAAGAAAGAGAAGAAGGAAAACAAGGAAAACAAGTGTTCCGAAACGTTACGTACCAAAACAACTTTCCAAGAAAGATAAAAAAAAACAAGCCAGAGAATTAAAGAAATCAAGAAAAGCTTATAAGAAAGGAAAATATCATACCAGAAAGAAAATGAAATCTTTTAAAAGTAAAGTATCACCTCATATAATTAAAGCTCGTAAAATGTATAAAATAGATAAGATAAAGCCAACAAGAAAATTAGCAAAAGCAACAAAATGTAAATTAAAAGGATTGAAAAGGATGTTTAAGAAAGGTCAGGGTGCGTATTTTTCAAGTGGGAGTAGGCCAAACCAGACCGGTCATTCTTGGGGTTATGCTAGAATGGCGAGTGCGATTACAGGAGGAAAAGCGTCAGCTGTAGATTTTAAAATAATTCAAGAAAATTGTAGTAAAAAAAGTAGAGCATATAAGTTGGCTAAGAAAGCATATAAGAAATATAAAAAGGGAAGAAGAAGAGTGAAGCAAGTTACAATAGGTGGTAGAAAAAAGAATAAAAAAAGACGACGTACAAAGAAAAAACGTAAAAATTAATATATTATTTATATCTCAATAATTAATATATGAGTAAAAGAAGAAAAAGATATAGTAAAAAGAAGAGAAGAAATAAAAATAACAAGACAAAAAAAAATAAAAGTACAAAGAAAATGGATAAAGATTTCAAACCGAATTTAACACCACGTCAAATGTTTAAAATGGGTAGTTTTGGAGGAACCTATTGGAGACCTATAAAATCAAAATTTAATAACACAACATTAAAAAACAAACACAAAAAGTATAGTTTTTTGAAAGATATACCTGATAAATTAATGACGAAACCCTTTGATGAATACGATAAAAAGTTAAATAAATATAAAAAGAAGGTTGGAACGACATTAAAGTTTTGGGAAAGTAAAGGTTGGATGAAAGAGAGTCATCCATATGGATGGGTTCAATGGTATTGTGATTATTATTCAGGTAAGAGAAGTGCTGATGATGAAAGGCAAATAAAAAGATGGAAACAATTGGCTGGACCGAATGGTAGATTTAGAAAGTGGTTAATAACAATGATAATGAAAAAAGGCGGAAAGAAAGATTGGGATAATGATGAGATTAGTCCAGCAATCAGACAGACGCTACAACATTGGGGTTATAAGCTAACAAAAAAAGATTTTGATAAAGAATTGGCGGATAGAAAGAATAAATCAAGATGATTCTTCATCGCTATCAAAATCACTATTGTTACCAACATCAGTTAAAGTATATTTTTTATTACCAGATACATAAGAAATTTTGTTACATAAATAACCTAAGGGATTCTTAACGGTATCATAAACGGTTTCAATGAAATCGATATGTTCGCCCATTTTATCACAATTTTTCTTTACATCTTTTTCAAAAAATTCGATTATATGCTCTAATTTTTTTTCAATATCATCTAATTTTGTATCTAAAGCATTGATTTTGGTATTTATGTCTTCAAGAGTTTTATGATTAATAAAGTTTGTAGTATGTAATAATGAAGCAGTTGCCATATTTATAATCTAAATAAAATTATATATGAATTTAAATTTATCTAATATATCAAATAGTCAATTGTATATATTAAGTTTTATTGTAACAGGATTATGGGATGTTGCGTTGAGACAGATGACGGAGAATTGGGAAGCATTACCCGAAACAATAAAGAAAGTATTACCATTTATAGAATATTTAAAACCGTATTTTAAAAAACACACGCTTTTAGCGGCAGCACTAATAGCGGGGTTTGTTGGAGCAACAACTCAACCAATAATTGTGAATATAATGAAATTTCCTAAAAATTTGAATGATATAAAATATGTAATGTTATTTTTACTATTATCGTTTGTGGTGAGTGCGTTATATGGGTTTATAATGAAATTTAGTAAGTTATTTCCAATATTAGAAGAAACATACTATAAAAGATTAGAGGAGGACCACGGATTATTGCGGAGTATGTATCATGATGGTATATCGGGATTGATAGTTCAGCTAACAATTTTTATGATATTATTAATGATGAAATAACTATTTTTTATCTTTAGAATTATAATACCATAGATGTGCATGGTATAGTGCTGCTAAAACACCAACAACAACAAGAATGAGACTCATGTTTTTAGATATTTTACCGGTAGTAAGACCTTCATAACCGATATATAAAAGTAAAACACCAGAGAGAATATGTTGTATCCAAACAGCCATAGAGGGTACGCCAAAGTGATAACCAGACATTTATATATATGTGTAATATATAAATGTTGGAACGACAAACGTTATTATTATTAAGTAGTATTTTGATGACTGGAATGTTTTTTATGTCTGGGATATCGAAATTGAAAGGATTTTCTGGCACGTGTAAAGGGTTGATGAGTAAGCCTATATTTAAATCTTTACCGAAGATTTTCAGTAAATTAGCAATAATAATAGTTATATTATTAGAAATAGTTGCGCCTATAATAATTGTAATGGGTGTTTATAATAATAATTTGAAAGAATTAGCGGCATATTCAAGCTTGGGATTATTTGCGTTTACATTTTTAGCAACATTATTATATCATTATCCGCCAAAAGGAATAGAATTTTACTTTTTCTTAAAAAATATTACGATAATGGGTGGATTATTGTCTTTGTATTTGAATTTTATATAATATTAATAATGTTAATAATTAATATTAATAACGAGATTTACTATAACCATTTTTAAAATCCTTAACATAAGGAAAAATTCTATGAGGATTTTCTTCATCAAAGAAAGTATATTTTTGCGGAATAGTTTCATTAAAAAGAGTGTTTTTATCATATGGCCATTCTTTACCTTCTAATTTTGGGATATCGAGAGATGGGACACTAAAATAATCAATTTTACTAACGAACCAATCTTCCATGGATTGTTGTTTTAATTCTTGAGCTTCATTATTTAACCATGTATGGAAACACCCACTATTATCTATATTGGCTTTATTTTCTATTTTACATTGTTTAAAGCCTTCATATAAATTATAAAATTGTTCAAAAGACGTGGCTCTTTGTAAATTATTTGAATCATAAAAAAGAGTTCCTGATTCGGTGAGAGTGCCTCTATTGCGAAAAATATGTTTAGTTTTTAATTTTTTAGTTCTTTCACTTGATGATGAGGATTCTGTATTTCTCCCAAACATTGAATTCCAACCAGATCTTTGCATAATATATATTACAATTTTATTTTTATTTTCCAAACGTGAGCGTCGAACACATTAGGACTCTTATCATTGGTTGTTTCAAGGGTTAGGGAATCGGCATTGGAAGAACCCATCCAACAGAATTTTTCACTTTCAGTTTTATTGCCCGCATTTACTTTACCTGGTATAGATGCACCAATATTTGCGCCGATAACAGCACTACTAACCGTTAAACCACTAATATCATGAACGATACCGGAAGGGTCACCGGTGGCGAGGAATCCTTGAATACTCTCGGCAGTGGCATCAACAGCTTCGTAACTCAAATGTAATTTTGGCCTTAAAAAAAAGATAATGAAATCACCAGCTACGAAAGGCATTTCACAACAAGTAGTTTTTAAAATATCAGCACCAGATAAATCCTTAGCGCCTATAGTTAATAAAGCCCTGTTAGGAATTTGAACAAGTTGTTCATAAATAGATTGCAATGCGTTGTTAGAGCGACCTTCGCTTTTAAGAATCCCTAAATTTTGACCTTCAGTTCTGCTATGGGAAAATGTATATGTAAAATCATCATTGTTAGCCACTGCTTCTATTTCATAATAATCACTTGCTACGGACCAATTGGTAGTGAAATGTGCGGTGCTTGCTGGAAATTCAGATGCTATTTGAACATCTGTTTTATTTTCAGTTATAGTAATTGTATGGGTTATTTTATTATTTGGGTCAATTGCGCTGGTTATTGTTTGTGTGATTGTATCGCCAGCTAACCAAGTTCCACTAAAAGTAACTTTAATTTTTTTCTTAGTATTGGTGTTAGCTATAACTAATGTTGTGGTAGTAGTATTTCCCCCACCTTGAATAACACGATCAACAAGACCAGGATTTAATTGTTGGCTTGCGGTAGTAAGTCCGCCACCAAAGACCTTAGATAATTGTTCGGCAATAGAATTATAATAAAAATTAGTACCGAATTGATTTGCTGTATTTGTTTCAAGTTGAACTTGAATATTATCTTCATTCACAAAAAGTCCTTGAGCAAGAGGATGCCCAACTAAATGTGTGGCACAAGTTCTTAATATACAAGGACCCAATGGTTGAGGACCATCGACAGGTGAAACAGTTCCTTGATATTTTAATGAATAAATATTATTTGCGGAATTATCTTCCAATCCAGTAACGATGGTTGGTAAAGGATCAGCATCAACTTTGACGGTTCCGTCTTTAGCTACTAATGGTCTTCCTCCCATAGGAATACCAGCCGTTGAATGGTCTCCAGCTGCTGGATAATGAAGTAGATTGCCCTTGGTAATAGCTAAAGCTATTTTGTTGCATAAAAAATCAATAGCGTGTGTTCCAGCAGCTTCATTAGCAAAGAAAATATTATTCGACGAATCCGCATCACCTATAAGAATAGCATTGGCAAAATCTTGATAACTTAAAGGATAATTAGGGTCAGTGGTCATATCTAAAGTAAATTGGAGATGCGATTCTATAAAATCTTGACCTTGTGTATCTTCCCCATATATTTGCATGGTTCCGGATACATCGAATAAAACAGGTATTTGTATGATAGGCATATATGAAATAAACGCATAAATTAAATTTATAATAATTATTAATTTAATTTACAATGTAATTGTGATTTTCCAAATGTGTAAATCCATTGTTCTTGTATCTGTTTCATCAGTAGTTTCTAATGATAAAGAATCAGCATTAGCGGAACCAACCCACCCAAACTTTAGTGCTTCAGCTTCAATACCACCCGTAGTGTTACCAGGGAACAAAACAGGGAAAGTAGTTGATTGATTTGTAACATTAGTCTCTAAACCCGGTATAGAAAGTGCCGCTGCTTGGTCTCCGCCTCCAGTAAGTTCTGAAGTTAATCCACCCATAAGTTCCATTTTTGCGAGTTGAACTTTATTACCAGTTGAAATTTTATTGATAACCAATCTCCAGTATTTACCTTGTGCCGTTGATAGTGGAACTAACCATTCGTGTGTAGCCCAATCATTTCCATTTTTATTCCAATTGGGTTGTATTTGACTTTCCGTAACTTTTAAAACACTTGTCCACGTTGGGTCGTTATCGTCCTCTAAAACTAAAAGTCTGAAATCTACAGGTTCTCCGGCTCCTCCTCCTCCTCCATTTCTTGGTGTAAGTTTAAGGGTTTCAGCAGCCATACTCGCTGTAAATTCTATTTGTACATAGTGTCCAACATAATTAATCATATTGCGTCCTATGTTTCCACTTCCACCAGAACTAAGATTTGTTATTTCAGCATCATTTAGTGCGCCAGCGAACCAGCGAACATCATCTAAATAACCTGGAGTAACTTGACCACTTGTATAACGAGACAACCAAGTAACATCATTAATAGTTGTTACATTTGGAGTAAAATTTACAAAAATATGTGTCCAAACACCTGATAATGATGCCTTAGTAGTATTATCACCACCAATTTTACTTCCATAATTAGCACTGTACCCAGCAACATCAATAGTTTGTAAAGAACCATTTATATAAATACCTTCTATTCCCGTATAACCACCACCAGTCCACATATGTAAATTATCAACACCATCGGGATAATTCAATGCAAAATTAGGACCACTATTTGTTCTTGTATCAAACATAATTGTGCTATTCATGTTAGCTGCTGTTGGGTCTCCATAAAACCAGAATGAAACGGCTTTTGAACCATTGATACCACTTTGAATAAAAGGCGAACCATCTGATACCCCGATCGTTGATAAAGCTTTACCTGTTCCACCATATCCTGTAACATAGGTTACACCAGCTCCAACAGTTCCACTACTGGTTTGACTTGTAACACCAATAGAATTACCCATACCAGCGCCGTGTGCATTACAATTATAATATAAAGTTGTTGGAGCGTTAGAAGGAACAACTACAGTTGTTTTGGCTCCTGCTGTTCCTGGAGTTCCAACGGTAGTGACGTAACTAGTATTTGCGCCACCAGCAGTTTCACTAATTTGTATTTGATGTCCAGAATTTGTGCCGTCTGATTGGTCAAAAATATATGTATTGCCTTTTACAAAAGCTAAAATTGGATTGAAAGCGCCATCAATTTTAAATTTATTACCACCATTATCTCCAACCGTTACGGTATGTGTTGTGGTAGAATTATCATTACCAAAATCTTCATGTAAAGTTTCTAATGAATTATTTAAACTAAGAGATCTTGAACCACCATCATCAAATAAATGTCCACCAGAGTAGTATTCTTCAGCAACTTGTGTACTCGAATTAAAAGTATCGCTGGCTGTAATCCAAATACTGCCTGTATTACCATCAAATAATTTACTTCCAGCATATGTATTGCTATATTTTGATGATTCGGTATATGTTTGACCACTAACACCACCTCCACTACCACTTGCTAAAGCAATATCAACTGCTGGAGAACCAAGTGATTTGTCACCAAAACCAATGAGACTTGTAAATTGTTCTGGGAATGTTGCTTGAGCAAATTGGATTTTTGGTCGTATATACATAACTAACTTATCACCAGCAATAAAAGGAAATCCACCAGTAATAGTTTCAACGGAAGGCATCGGACTCGTTGAAAAATCTTGCGATTCCATAATTTGAGATCTTCCTGGAATATTCATCAACTGTTCATAAATAGATTTTAAAGCCGGACATGCTACACCAGATGCATCAAACATTTTATTGGGGTTAAAAGCACTGCTCGAACCAGTTGATACGGCGAAGGCTTGAATAATTTTTGTAATAACAGTATTGTAATTTGTACCTGTATTTGTATTTGCCGATATATCTATTGTTTTTGTTACCAAAGTTCTGGTTGTTGTATCATTATTAGCATATGTTGTGCTGGTTACAGTATTATCACTATGAGTTGTTACAGTATTACTTGGCGTTGAGGTTAATCCAAAATGAGGAGTAGCAGTTGTTACAATACCTACATTTGTTTTCTGTGTAGTAGTAGTTTCTGTATCAGCAGCAATAACAATTCTTGTTTCGGTAGTAGTGGTAGTAGTTGTATCATTAGTTAAATGTGTAGTGCTCGTAACCGTAGAATCTGTTACAGTTGTTGTATTATCACTTGGAGTTGCCGTAGCAGCAACAGGTATCGGGTTATTATCTGATGCGGTTTCCATTGTATGCATAACACCTTGTATTTGAAGCTCGCCTATTTTTACATGATTAGATGAACCTGTAATTTTATTAACTACTAACCTAAAATATCTTCCTACAAATTGATGTATTGCTGAACTTCCTTCAAATTGTTTTCCAGAACCGTAAGAAGAAGTTGAAATATATGAACTGTTTTCCCACGATGAATTATTTGAAATATCGTGTACTTCTGTCCAATCAGTTCCGTTACTACTACATAATAATTTCCAATTTTTTGGATTAGAAAAACCCCCAGCCGTCGGAACGTGTAAATAATATTTTGTCATTAAAATATTTTGTCCCATATCAACTTGAACGTATTCGCCGGTATAAGTTTTATCAGTATTGTATGTAGTGCTTGTGGTTCCCGTATATTCACCTTTACCAGTATCGCCTCTATGTGTTAGAGTTCCATTCATAAGTGTGAAACTATTAACGTCAACACTTGTATGTGTCGCATTAACAAGATTGCCATCATTACTTTTTGTATATTGAATATTATAATCAGTTAAAGAACCTGAAAAAGTTCCTCCTAAGTTGTTTGTAGCTAATGTTGTTATTTGCGATTCAGTAAGCGCTTGACCATAAAATCTTATATCATCTATTCTACCTTCTCTGGCGTAACCGCCACCAGAATGACTCATCCAGAATATATTGGAAACGAAAGAGTTGGTGACGTTTGGGTCGTTTATTGGTAGTTGCCATTCCAAATAAATATGTCTCCATGTTCCTTTAAAACTATCTTCTGTTACTGGATTACCACCTTCGGTTATATCTGAATCATAAGAAGTAGAAAGCGTAGCACCACCACACAAAACACCATCTATATAATATTTCTCAACCATATGTTTTTGTTCTGACGTTCCTTGTCCCAAAGCATTATCTTTAAATCTCAAAATATATGTATCCCAATTACCACCAGCGCTTCCTTTAATCCATAAAAGATTATGCCATGAAGTTGAGGTATCTGTTTCATCTACTATAGCCCAAAAACTCATGGATTTAATATTTTCAGGAATAGTTGTTTGTTCAAACACAACTCCACCTGCAGCTGTCTGTGTTGTTGTTCTTTTCAACGCATAACCTAAATCATCTTTTCCTCCAGCCACAATAGAACCCACAGCTCCAAGAGGGTCAGTTGTAGTTTGATCATCAAAACTTTCAAAGAAAATAGTATCTAAAGTTGGTAATTGTTCAGCATTATAAGTCAATAACAATTTTCCCGAATCTATACTTGCGTTATATGCTTGTGTCGCAAAAGAACTGTTTGTAATATGAAGATTTGATTTATTAAATGTTCCTGAAATAGCAATGTCGGTATCAAAGGTGAGTTCTATTTGTGAATTACCATTAATGGTTCCACTTGAAAAAGTTGGTTCGTTAGTAGCTGCTGCTTCTATAAGACTATATGTTGCCGATGAAGATGTATCCCATGAATTGGTTATTGTTTTATCAAAAGCGTTTGATGCTGTTCCAAGTGAAGCGGTTTTTGTAATAGTAATTCCTGTTGTTTCAGATGTATGTTTAACACCATTAATTAATAATTCGGCTGCTGTAGCATAACCATTTTTACTGTGTGTTTTATTGATTATTAAACGATAATGTTGTGCTACCATTTGTATGATAGAAGATGAATAGTATGTTACTTGGAATCCACCAGTATAATCTGATGCTGTTGACCATGTATAATCTGTTACTAGATGTATTTTTGTCCAATCCCCACCATCGGTCTTACCCAATAAGGTCCACGATTTTGGATTAGGATTATCATCCGGATTAGAGGTAAAAGGGGTTTTAACATGTAATGTATAACTGTTAATTAATGTGGCTTCTCCAATATTAACTTCGACGTATTCTCCTGTAGAGGTTTGATTTGTATTGTGTGTGGTTGAAGTTGAAGCACTATATTCACCATAGCCTGTTCCTCTACTAATTAATGTTCCGTCGTGTATGATAAAATTATTGATCGGCACGCCTTCGGGACCTGTGATTAATCTGGTCGATGATACGTCTTTAATATAATTAACACGGTAATTGGTATTCAGGAAAGTAGCACCCGGATAAGTTCCATTCCATCCATTAGCCATTTCAATTATTTGTGACTCTGGTATTCCTTGACTGAAAAATCTAACTTCGTCAATTTTATCGGCACTTCCATATCTACCAGCATTACTACCAGATCCAGCCAAGAAAGTTGCTTGTGGTACATCTACATTAAATTCCAGATATAGATGGTGCCATCCATTCGTAATGCCGGTGTTGTGTGCATATGGTGTTCTTTCAACACCATCAATATAGAATTTTGACCATTTACCTCCGCCAGCTTGACTCCCTCCTGCATATCTATAATGGGTGTGATAATGGTGTAAATTCAAAGCAGAATTGGCTGTATCATTATCATCAAAATGAGCTGACCAAATCCGCCCATTGTAATTGGTATTAGTGAAATGATGCCAAAAACTAATAGCTCTATATGTAATTATTTTTTTCCAATATTTAGTTGATGGGTCAACATCATGTCCTTGAATACAATATCCTGTTCCATCGCGACCACCAGCAACAATATCGGCTGTAGTTACTTCACCTAAAAAGTTTTGATCGTCAAAATCTTCGTAAAATATGGAACCTGTTATTTCAGCAAGCTTTTCAAGCATTATTTTACCATCAGATATATCGGCTACCACGATTTCACTTTTAGATAAATCCAAAGAAGTTACACTAAAATTACTGCTATTAATATTGGTAGATGATACATTAGCATTAAAAGTTAATTGTAACTGACCGTTACCACTTGCATCTGTATGAATACCTACACTTGAAAATTCTGGTTCATTGGTGGCCAGTGCTGTTTTGGTATTATAATCAAAACCGGTAACCCAATTCGATGACATATTATTATTAAAAACGGTTGGAACATCATATCCATTAACCGAAGCAGAATATGTTTGTCCATTAATATTTGTTGATAGAGTTGCACCATTAATATTTAAACTGGCTATTTTGAAACTACCATAAGGACCACTTGTTTTATTGATGATTAATCTAATATATCTTACTTCTAATCCGGTTTGAATAACACCAGTAGTTGTGGATGTGAATGTATAATCAGTAGCTTCATCAAGTTTTGTCCAATCTGAATTATTAGTGCTTCCTAATAATATCCAATTTTTTGGATTATCCCATGTATTGGCGTTTGGAACAACAATTTCATAATTATGGATAAAATGAGAACTACCAATATCAACTTGGACGTATTCGCCTGTATAAGTTTTATTAGTATTGTATGTTGTGCTTGTAGCGCCATTATAAATTGAAAAATTATCACCACCACGACTTAGAACAGCCCCGTTGCCGACAACGAAACTATTTAGAGCAACGGAATTTGTTACACCAACAAGATTAACGGCGGCGGTATTACTTTTATTGTATTGTAATACGAAATTTGAGGCAGATGCTACGGGTGCTGGACTTGATTGTGCTTCGGTTTGACCCAATAATGTCATTTCGCGGGAATTCCAGGCATATCCCCCACCATGATTTTTCTCACATAACCATCTAAATTGACTATAAACATCAGTTGCATCAACAGCGTAAGTTTCTTTCGCTCCACTAGCAACTGAAGCTCTACCTGTTGCTCGCCATAAAAGATCCCATGTTGTTCCATCCTTACTACCAGCAAGAAGAAGAGTATCCCATTCATATGTAGGATGAGCGCCCCGATCGGTATATTCAAATGTTTTTACTAATACATTTTGACCAACATCTAACTGAACCCAATGTCCATTATATGTTACACCACTTATAACAACATCAGGAGCATTTACGGGATTTCCTCCAGAATATGCACCACTAGCCGTAATAGCTGGTCCATTTAAGGTATTATCAAACGCGCGATACCAATGGTGACCACCGTTATTGTATTGACTTGAATAAGTAATATCGCCTCTTGTTCCAAATAAAGTTGATGCTGTACTGGTTAAATCATATTCCGCGACGTTGGTATTATATTGTATATTTAAAAAGGGTTGTAACCGAAGTTTGCCTGCTGTTATAGAAAGAGCTTGGAAAGGAACGTTAGCGCCGGTCAGGGTTGTTAATATAATATCAGTTGCAGATGGGTCGCTGGTTGAAGTAAGATCTTCTGTGAAAGTGTAATCTAAAAATGTTTCAGCACCGACAGTAGCTAGAGCTACGCTATCAAAGTTAGGTTCATTTGTAGCGAGTACATCAATTTGATTATATTTTGGATTACCAGAAGTATCAAAAATGGTAACATTTGAATTATCAAATACTTTTGAAGCATTCGCATTCAAAATAGAAGCGGAATATGTTTGTCCGTTAATAGTGGATGACGTGCTAACTATATCGATAGATGTTGTATTTGTATTTTTACTCGATATGATATATGGAGGTACAGTATGTCCTAAAGACGAACCATAAATATCATAAGGTACAACGTTATTTTGAACGCTAAAAGTATTATATCTATCTGCTGTACTAAATGATGACCCGTTTGTTGTAACATTTGGTAGAGTTCCGTTAATTTCTAATTCGGAAAGCATTGGATAGTTATTGCCGTGAGTTTCTTCAATAACAAATCTAAAATATCTTCCAGTTGTATAAGATGCCGTTAAATCGTGTGAAATAGGCGATGTTAATGAAGGGAATCCATAAGGACTTGCTGTGGCGGTATCGTTATGCGTATGAACAAGATTCCATTTTAATCCATCTAAACTACTTAATAAATGCGTTTTTCTAACATTTCTGGTATGATAAGCGGTATGTGAAAAGGGATGAATTTTATAATTGGTAATATTTACATTTTGACCAATATCAACTTGAATCCATTCGCCAGGATAAATTCCCGTTTTTGAATGTCCATAATACGTGCCATCTGAATTATATTGTCCATTTCTTGGAACCCATCCCACACTTGTGGAGGATAATGTTCCATTGAAAGCTTGCGCTACCTCATAACTTGCGTTACCCGGATAGTGGTGGCTACTGGTCGTATAAGTTTGTCCGTTTAATGTAGAATTAGAACTGGCTACATCAAAAGAAGCACTTTGGTCCGTACTCCAAAAAATTGTTTTTTCTAATGCTGGTTCTAATAATATATTTTGTGTAGTAACTTGACTTGGATATTTTACACCATTAATAGTTAAATTTGTTATATTAAGGTACGAACTAAAACTTTTATTAATAACAAATCTAAAATATCTACCAATGCAATTTTCACTTTGTGTTATATTAAAATGTTGCGCACTCCACATATTATTATTATAGTATGTTTCTGTACCAGTTCCACTAATATCAAATGTATGAACTTCTTTCCATAAAGTTCCATTTAAACTACTGAATAATGTCCCTGCCGCTACACTATAATTAACATAAGCATTGTGAAGTCTTCCAATAAAAGAATAATTATCAACAAAAACATTTTCACTAAGATCAACTTGAATCCATTCGCCTGATGAATCTTCGGTAGTGCGACCATGTTGATAACCTCCAGTTGAACCATATGTGGCTGTCTGTGGAATCCAATAGTATCCGGTGTTGGCATTTGATAACCAATCGAACGCGCGATTAGCGCTGTAACTGGCGTTACCCGGGTGGGCGTAACTACTGGCTGTATATCTTGTATTTGCGGCATCTGTTAGAATTGAATCAGGACTTGTTAAATCAAAAGGAGTGGCTGTTAATATATAACCTGGTTTATTATTGCTGATATCCACTACGATATTACCTTGACTTGTTTCGGAAGGATATCTGGTTCCAAAAATTCTTATTTGGCCTATTCGCGGCGATGAATAGGTATAACCTTCTTGAACAACAAATCTAAAGTATCTACCAATAGTATTTTTACCAGAAACCTTCCTATCTTTATAATGCCAAGAAGAATTGTTATAATAAAAAGAACCGTCTGTATCTGTATTTTGAAAGGTATCTACAAGTTCCCATTTTAATCCATCCAAACTACTTAATAATGAACCCTTCTTTACTTGCCAAGTTAGATAAGCAGTGTGTCTGTATGGATGATATTGATATCTATCTACAAGTATATTTTCACTTAAATCAATTTGAACCCATTCCCCCGAAACATCATTTGTAAATGTTGCACCCTGATATTTGCCTGTGGTGGCGCTATATCTATTATTTGCCCTTGGCGTCCAATTGTTACCGTCTGGCGTATCATCAAAAACTACTTGTACGCCGTGAGTACTGTGTCCAGGATGTGCATTTTCACTTTCTGAAAGACGATGATTAGCGGCGTCAGGTAAATAATGAACTTCATAAGGTGTTACGGTTGGTGTGTATGTGATTAAAGTAGTAGTATTTATAGCACCATCTCCTTCAGTTACTTGACTTGGGTAACGAACACCATATAGTCTAAATTTAGCGACGTATGCAGTTGTTGTGGCACCAAAAGTTTTATTAACAATAAACCTAAAATATCTACCAATACAATTTTTACTACTTGTTATATTCATTACATATGGGTGCCACGTTCCATTAGAATATATGCTTGTTGCATCATCAGTTGGTTCGTCATATGTATGTATTAAATTCCATTTTAATCCATCTAAACTGCTTAACAAATAACCTTTTCTAAAGCCATACGTGAAGTAAGCGGTATGCATATAAGGCAATGCGACAGCTTTAGTAACATAAACATTTTCACTTAAATCAATTTGGAACCAATCGCCAGATAAATCACCTGTATAATGAGTTCCTTTATACGTTCCATCAAAACCATTAGTTCCAGAATTATTATAATTTTCTTGGGATACCCAGTAATGACTGGCTGGACTGGTTGCATTGTTAAACATTACAGACACGTCGTAATTGGCGTGACCCGGATAGTACATACTACTGGCTGTATATCTATGGTTTGCGGCATCTGTTAAAATAGAATCGTTTCCAGCAAGTTCATAAGGAGTAACTGTAGGAACATATGATGGAACATTTGAAGTGGTAATTGTATCTTCGCCTTGTGTGACTTCTTCAGGATGTTTAACACCTAAAATTTTAAAATCACATAAGTAAATACCTGTATGATCAGAACTTTTAGTAAATACCATTCTAAAATATCTCGCGGTTGAGTAAGTTCCTGATAATGGAACATTTACTACATGCCAAGCGGAATTATTATACCAAGTTTCACCCTTGGTTGCTTCTACACCATTGGTCCATTCGGTAACAAGATTCCATTTTAATCCATCCAAACTGCTTAATAAGACGCCAGAATGTGGGGCATAATATGTATAAGCTGTATGTTGTCTTGGTGACATTATACAATTCCTTGCTGTAATAACGCGCCCGACATCAACTTGAACCCATTCGCCAGCATATCCTTCAGTTACGTGAGGTCCATAATATGAACCAGATATATCGCCAGCGTTATTATATCGCGTTCCTGAATTATGCCAAGTCAAATCACCAACTACGTTATCGAATAATCTAAGATGATGGTCAGCAGTAGCTTCCGATGATACAGAATAAGATTGTCCTGATAAAGATGATGTCACTGATGTACAATCATAAGGTGTGGCGTTTAATGTATAATTTAGTACAGAATTAGTTGTTAAAGCGCCATTCCCTTCAGTAACTTGAGTTGGATATTTTACTCCATATATCATAAGTTCACCAGCAACACCATTTGTTGTCCTACCGAAATTAGTATTAAATACAAATCTCCAATATTTTCCTTTTCTAGCATCGCTGTTAGGTATAACGTGTCTTTGAACAGAATAACCACCATCACCAGCTTCATACCAGTCTGTCTCGTTCTGTACATTTAACGTGTGTGCTAAATTCCATTTTTTTCCATCTAAACTACTAAGTAAATAACCTTTTTTTACGTTATAGTGATAGTAACTTGTATTATAGTATCCAGCTAAAGTATAATATGTACCTAATACATTTTCACTTAAATCAACTTGAACCCAATCACCAGATAAATCACCTGTATAATGGTATCCTTGATATGACCCATCTTGATTAGTAGTATTATAAGCATTTGTGTTTGACAACCAGTATTTAGCTGCTTCGGTTCCTCCACCATCAAACACTACTGATACATCGTGAGTGGCGTGACCTGGATGTTGCATACTACTGGCTGTATATCTATGATTTGCCGCATCTGTTAAAGCTGAATTACTACTTACGACATCATATGGGGTAACTGTTGGTTCGTATATAGTGGTGGTAACCGCTGCTGCTGTACCGAAATCGGTTGGATATTTCATACCAAATATTGTGAATTGTTTTACGAGTGGTTGTGTGCCGCCCATTACTGATTTAATGAGCAATTTAAAATATCTTGCGATTCTATTATCTTCTTCGTCCGTAGGAGGATTTGCTGAATCAATATCAATGAACAGTGGTTTATAACCAGTTGTCGTTGTATAATATTCAGAACCGTCGCTTGGAGATGAATATGATTTTATAGGATAATAAGTAACATCATCTTTACTCGCATAAAGAGTAACTTCGCGTGGATTATGATATCTGTATCCTGCGTGCGTGTGATGTCTTCCATCAATAAGAAATTTGGTTACATAAACATTTTGACCAACATCAACTCCTAACCATTCGCCCTTTACACCAGAGGCAAAGACATGATGGTCGTGATTTGCGGCCCATTCGCCGGTTGCTGTTGTTAAGGAACTTGACGCCCACATGAATGAACTTGATCCTCCTGCTACAAATGCATTTGATGCGGGAAAAGATGCATCGTATCGTGATGAAGAAGACATAACGCGATTATCGGTGGTACTGTGTAAAGTAGAAGAAACAGTAGCTACATCATAAGCGGTTGGCGGACTACCCCCATCTTGTTCAGCCTTGGTTACTCCCAACAATTCAAGTTGGCCTATATTGGCGTGTGCATAGCAATTAGTAAAAGCTTTTACCATCACGAAAGCGAAATATCTTCCTTCCCTATTACTGGCGCCAGTAATATCAGAATCAGCAGAACCATAAGTTCCTGCGTTATAGTATAATAGACGACCAGTAGTATCGTCAAGGGTTAAATGGTGAACTTCAAACCAATTTATTCCATCTATACTACTAAGTAAATAACCTTCTCTAGGCGCGGCGTGGTAAGTAGCCGCATGTCTTCTGGACCATATTTTATATGTAGACAATACAACAGTTTGTCCAAGGTCTATTTGTAACCATTGTCCAGACCAAGAATTACTGTTCACTCCAAAAACACCATTTAATATGGTACCGCCAGCATATGTCCCATCCCCAGTATTATAGGTGCTTGTTGCTCCAAGCCAATATTTACTGTCGCCACTACTTATTCCTGAAAAAGCGATATCATCCCGATAACTTGCATGGTCCACGTATTGTTCGGAACTTGAAGAGTAAGTTTGACCTGTGATACTTGAAATTTGACTTGTCAAGTCATAAGGGGTGGCCACAGGATCACTACCTATTTGAATGCCGGGATTCATAGGTGCGGAGGATTTACTGCCTCCTAATACCTTAGAAAGTTGAACAGCTAATGCGTTATAAAAAGCAGTCATACCTTGATTAAACGTTTGAGATGATGCTGTTTCTAAAGAGGTTTGAATGCTTGCGGCATCTTCAAATGCCTGAGAACCCAATGGGTCTCCTATCAAATGAATTGATGCTACTCTGGCCATTGCTTGTCCAAGCATTTGTTCATCTCCAATAGGAGCCATTGATGTTGTATATTTTTTTGAATATCCACCAGCGGGCATTTTACCGCCGTGAAGACCATATAAATGACCTTCGCCACCAATTGGAATACCCGAATTAGAAAAATTACCAATTGATGGAATATGCACCAATTTTCCACGGGTAATGGCTTTTGCTATACGATTACATAAATTATCAATACCAATTCCATTAGCATCGCCATCCCAAAATAAATTATCGCCACTGTCTTGGTCTCCCACAAGGATGGATGATGAAATATCAGATGCGTTTAATGAAATACCATTTGCTTCTGTAGTCATATCCAGAAGGAATTGTAAATGAGAATCGACGAAATCCCCAGTAGCTTCTTCTCCAAACACGAGACTGCTACCAGACATGTCGAAAAGTACCGGAATTTGTATAATTCTCGAGGTGTTGCTCATTATAATAAATATAGCTATAATTAATTATTAAGTTAATAAATGACTAAATAATTAAGTTACAAAGTTATAGTAATTTTCCAAATATGCAAATCAATTGTTCTAATATCAGTTACATCCGTGCTCTCAAGTGTTAAACTATCTGAATTTGGCGATCCCATCCATCCCCATTTATTCATTTCCGGTTCTGGTCCTGTTGTTGCGTTTCCTGGAAAAGCATCTTCAATATTTTCTGCTGTAGCTACAATATTGGTTTGTAAACCACTTAGGTCTACGCCACCACTATCTCCTGAACCTGAATAATCATCACTACCATTTATTTCTAATTCTTGAACAGCGAGAGCGCCACCATTACTTAAACTATTACCATAAACAGAAGTTATTATTAATCTCCAATATTGTCCTATTTTTGTAGTTGTTAAAGTGAATGTTTTCGGTATATAAGTAGCATTACCATCATTGGTAGTGGCCCATTCGCTTGTATCTGTATTGCTTGTACCTACAGTTTGAGAGTCAGCGGTAAGAAAATTAGTTCCGTCATCACTATATACAAGTTTAAATATATGAGGCGATCTCCCACCAATTGAAGGTTTTTCCCAATCTTGGGGATAAATTTTATAACTTGTTACAGCTGCTTTTTTACCAATATTAACTTGGATCCATGAACCGGCCAAATTTACTCCATCAACTGATGTATTGCTTGGCGGATTTGTGTTGTAAGCGCCTGTAGTATTATCAAATGGATCATTGGCTAACCACCCATACCCCCCTGTTATGGTTCCTTCAAAGGCTTTTGCGCCTATATAATCATTATTACCAGATGGATATACATCACTGTGGTCATATGTTTGACCATTTATACCTTGTCCGATACGACCTACATTAAAAGCAGGTGTATTAAGTGTAACACCGTCTGAAAATCCAACCAATGATGTAGCTTGTTCCGCTTTGGTTTGGGCGGCAAAAACAATTTTTGGTCGTAAATACATAACTAATTTGTCGCCAGTAATAAAAGGAAAGCCTCCTGCTAATGTAGTATTTGAGTTATCTACTACACCACTTATATCTCTGGTTTGCATAATTTGAGAACGACCTGGAACACTCATCAATTGTTCATAAATGGATTTTAAAGCAGGAACACTTGTTCCAGATGCGTCTAATGGATAACCACCGCCACCGCCACCGGAAGATGGTGGTTCGATAATCAAAAATTTAAAATATCTCAGGGTAAAATGTTTGTGAGTGGTAGCGGCACTCCATCTAACTACCAAATGGTCATTAGATTGTATTGTATAATCATTAAAATTAACTTGACTATTTTGGTCTACTGGATAAGTTTCTATATGCCAGTTGGTGTCGTTGTTCCAAGTAACTGTTCCAGTTGTTAGCGATGAACCTGTGCCTAAATTTGTACCACTTGTTACATTTAATGATGTATATGTCGTTCCATTTAATATGCCGAACTTTAAGCCTGCCATTGTATGGTTGTCGGTAGTCGAAGTTTTAAACAAAACACCGTTTAGTCTTTTTCCAACTTGTTGTGTTGGGAAACTAAACTTTGTAATAAAGGGTGCGTGGCTGTCTGCAGAGAAGGCTATGGTCGTGTAACTCCATGTTGTATCATCGTTATCAATGATATTTGCTATATCGCCTCTCTCCCTCGAATGCGTTGTCCCATCCATATTAATTAAAGCAACATCAGATGGCAAAATTATATTACCACCACCACCTCCATTATTTCCAGCAGCGAGGTCTGTTATTTGAGGTGTGGAAAGGGCTGTATTGAAAAGCCTAACTTCATCAAATTTACCACCGCCACCCCATTGAATGTATTGAGATTGAGCGGAATAGAGAGATGTTCCATTATCTGGCTGTGCCACACAAAAGGGCATATTTGTTGCTGAAGAAAATTCAAAATAAAAATGATGCCATGTTAAATCAGCATAAGTTATAGGAGTATAGCCACTGTATCCAGTCGTTACTGCCGAAGATTGATCTACACCATTAATATATAATTTAGTTACAGCACTAGTACTAGACCAGAAACCAATCTTGCCTTGATTTGCGCCTCCAGATTGATTATTAATATACAACACATTAGTTCCATTTGTGTTCCTACCATTATCAAATACAGTAATTACATTGTTACCACTATTAGCACTATCTCTATAATACCAAAAACTAACGGATTGATAAGTTATAGCATTTATTCTCCATCTATTATAATTATTTTTACCACCACCTTGTAAAGCATAATCACTTGAATTATATCCACCAGAAACAATAGTTGCTGTAGTTACATCACCTGTATATGCGTTGTCTTCAAAATCTTCATATAAAACTTGGGAAGCCAAATCAGGATTGCTTCCACCTCCACCTCCACCACTACTACCAGAACCATTATTCATAGGTGCAGAGGACTTACTACCACCCAAAACTTTGGAAAGTTGAACGGCTAAAGCGTTATAAAATGCTGTATTGCCGGAATTGAAAGTTTGACCGGATGCGACTTCTAAAGACGTTTGAATACTGGCGGCATCTTCAAATGCAGCAGCCGCTAACGGTGTCCCAACCAAATGAATAGAAGCTACACGAGCCATAGCTTCACCAAGCATTTGTTCGTCACCAATTGGGGCAACCGTAGTAAAATATTTGGGTGTATATACATTTTGTATATGATATATAGTATGTGTGCCTGTTGCATCAACCAATTCGGTTCTACCACCTAAAGGAATTCCTGAATTTGAATGATTTCCTGCCTTTGGAATATGTACCAATTTGCCTCGCGTAATTGCTTTTGAAATCCGATTACATAAATTATCAATAGCTGTGCCGTCAGATCCGCCGGAATAAAACAAATTATCAGTATTGTCTTGGTCTCCTACGAGAATAGCGGCTGAAATATCAGCAGCGTTCAATGAAATATCATTGGCTTCAGTTGTCATGTCTAAAATAAAGTCTAAATGTGAAGTAACAAAATCACCAGTAACATCTTCACCATAAACTATGGTATCACCAGACATATCGAAAAGAACCGGAATTTTAATAATACCTGTGTAGCTCATTATATTTATTATTTATATTAAAAAGACTAAATAATAAATTTATAGGGTGATTGTAATTTTCCAAACATGTAAATCAATGGTATTGGTATCTGTAATATCTGTTGTATCTTGAGTTAAAATATTATTAGTAGTTGAGCCCATCCATCCCCATTTTAGGTCTTCTGAATAGGGACCGCCTATATTTTTACCTGGAAAAGCGCTTGTAATATTTTCTGGTGTTGCGGTAAAATTTGTAATTAAACCACTTATATCCAGTGGTAATGCGTGTCTATAAAATTCTGTTGGATGTTTTCCACCCCATATTACCATTTGTGAAAGAGAGAAATTATTATTACTTGTGTTATTAACTAAAAGTTGAACACTAATTCTGTAGTATCTATACGGACCGGCGGGGGTTAATTTATATTCTTTTATACCACCAGCATTTGCTAGACCCCAATCTTCATTTACAACTTTTTTAAGTATATCCCAATTAGTTCCATCGGCACTTCCTAATAAATGGAAATTTTTTGGTATGTCTGATGCTTGGGCTGGAGGATATGGCCACAAATCAATCTGTTTAACAGCGGTATTTTGTCCTATATCAACTTGACCCCATTCACCCATGAGATTCTCCTTCTTAGTGAATGTTAGCGAAACATTATTTGCTGTTGCGTCGTGTGCGTCGGTCAATGTTATTTTGTGTGCTGCTGGTTTTGATGCTACGGTAGTGGTAGTGGTTCCATTAACCGGATGTTCGTATGTTATTGTATCGCCAACTTGGATGTCGTTATAATAGATAAATCCTCCTACTGAATGTGGATCTGAAAGATCTACAACTTCATTAGTATTTTGAAGTTTTGCGGTTGTAATCGTTATATCTTTTGGTTCACCAACGAATCTTGTAAATGATTCACCAATATAGGCGCCACCATTTGAACCATATCTATGGTCTGTTGCTGGATTGGCACCACCTGTTCCAGCAGTCAACCAGTAACTTGTAGTATCTGGTTCTGTTCCTTCAAAGCATTTATTAAAACCTACATCAGTATTGCTATTAAACATAGACGATTGTGTATATGTTTGTCCAGTCAAAGCACCACCATCACTATTTTTTCTTCCAATATCATAAACAGGGACAGAAAACCCTACTTCTTCGGGCATTCCAACTATATTACCAGTATGTTGTTCTGGTAACGTTTGTCCCGCAAAATTAATTTTTGGTCGCAAATACATAACTAATTTATCACCAGCGATAAAAGGAAAGCCTCCTGCTAAAGTAGTTCCTGAAGGCATAGGAACATTTGTTATATCTCTTGTTTGCATAATTTGCGAACGACCTGGAACATTCATCAATTGTTCATAAATAGACTTTAAAGCAGGAACAGAAACTCCAGATGCATCTAATGCGTATGAAGTGGTAGTATTAGTCGCGTATGTAAATATGTAAGCACTACCATTAGCATCATAGGGTTTTCCGAAAACCAAATAATTATCGGTAATTGCGACACGATGTCCAAATCTTTCGTTCGCCGCTTGGTCACCAGCTGTAAGTTTTTGGAGTTGGTTTCCGGTTGTAACATCAAAAATGTAAACACTACCACTATCACTTGCACCGTCATCGTCCATAGCTGCTCCTACTACGGCATAATTACCATAAATGGCGACGCTTGCTCCAAAATAATCACCCGCCGCTCCGTCATCAGCTGTAAGTTTATGGAGTTGGTTTCCGGTTGTAACATCAAAAATGTAAGCAGCACCACCCGTTGTTCCTTCTCCATCCGCTCCCACTATAGCATAATTACCATAAATAGATGAATCGCGTCCAAAATAATCATTACTCTGTCCGTCACTAGCTGTAAGTTTATGTACTTGGTTTCCAGTAGTTACATTGAAAATGTAAGCGGCACCTTGGTAACTATTACTTATTATTGAACTCGCAATAGCATAATTACCATCGATACTAACACTGTTTCCAAATTCATCACCCGCCGCTCCGTCATCAGCTGTAAGTTTATGGACTTGGTTTCCATTTGTTACATTATATATAAAAGCACTACCATTAGTATCTCCAGTAGCTGAAATTATAGCATAATTACCAGAAATAGCTACGTTTTGTCCAAAATTACCAGTACCAGTAAGTTTGCGAAGTTGGTTTCCAGTAGTTACATCAAAAACGTAAGCACTATTAGATGAATTACCATATGATCCCACTATAGCATAATTGCCGTCAATAGCTGCCCCACTTTGTCCAAATGTATCACCCGCCGCTCCGTCATCAGCAGTAAGTTTTTGAAGTTGGTTTCCAGTAGTTACATTAAAAATGTAAGCAGCCCCTGTGTTGCCGTTACCACCATTGTCCCAATTCGGCGCACCTATAATAGCATAATTACCTGAAACATCGACGGCAGAACCAAATTGGTCCATGTTTCCCCCATCATTGGCGGTGATTTTTGTTCCAGCATTAAATGTAGTAGTAGTAGTAGTGTTTGTTAAACCATTATTCATAGGAGC
>TARA_B110000003_G_scaffold8654_1_pt1 | contig 23946 bp, 16 predicted proteins | sample TARA_B110000003 | Tara Oceans TARA_B110000003 (sample SAMEA4396424) | marine metagenome | biome: Westerlies Biome; feature: [SRF] surface water layer (ENVO:00010504); material: water (ENVO:00002006), including particulate matter (ENVO:01000060) such as... | depth 5 m
TACAGCACCCTGTTCATGGCTGTGGTGGCCGTGGTCTTGTATGCAGTGTCTTGGGCACTTGGCAAAGCGTCCCTTTCAGACCCCATGCGGGCGGGGGTGGTGGTCGCCTTGACGGCCCTCGTTCCTCTTCTGATGGCTTCGGAAGGATGGGACGACCACAGTCGGGCGAGGCGCAGGACTGGTGTGGACATGGCGAAGAATTATTTGAACTCATTGGCGCCCAACGCCATCATTTTCACCAATGGGGACAACGACACCTTCCCACTTTGGTACGCCCAGGAAGTGGAAGGGGTGCGCACGGACGTTCGGGTCTGCAACCTCAGCCTCTTGAACACCGATTGGTACATCGACCAAATGCGCCGCCGTGCCTATGACAGTGCTCCCTTGCCCATCATGATGGACGAGGAGAAGTACCGCCAAGGCACCCGGGACGTGGTGCTCATCGACAAAAGCGGGGAGGCCGCGGACCTTATGGCTGCCATGGAATACAGCCTGAACGACGAGAACATCCGAAAGTATCCCGGTCAAAAAGGGTACTACAACCTGCCCTCAAGCACCTTCCGCGTGCCTGTGGACTCTGCTGCGGCTTTGGCTTCTGGCCTGGTGACCGAGGAGGAACTGCCTTTCCTGGTTGAGGCTTTGGAGTGGGAGCTGTCCAGTGGAGATGGCTCCACCCCGAGCTACATCACCAAGAACCACTACGCCGCACTCAACATGATCGCGAACAACCAATGGGAGCGCCCCATTTACTTCGCCGTCACCACAGGTCCTGAAAGCTACCTCGGCTTGCAGGATCACTTTAGGTTGGAGGGTTTGGCCTACCGCCTCGTGCCCCTGAAGTTCCCCAAGAATGAAAACCCCAACATCCTGGGATCTATTGGAACGGACATCATGTTTGACAACGTGATGGAAAAGTGGGTTTGGGGCAACATGGACGATGTGGAGCACGGCATTTACATGGATGAAAACAACCGCCGCATGGTCACCAACATCCGCCTTCAAATGGCCAACCTGGCCGAGACCTTGTTGAAACAAGGGGAGGCTGAACGCTCCATCGTCGTGTTGGACGAGATGATGCGGGCGATGCCCCGCCAAAATGTGCCTTACAGCCGGGTCATCATGCCCGTGGCGGAAGCTTACATGCAATTGGCCTCGGACACGACCTTGGCTCCCAATACGCGAGACCTTTCTGAGGCATCCAGAACCAGTGCTTGGGCATCTGCTCAGAAAATCACGGACGAATTCATGGCCATGCAAGAGGACAACATCAAGTACTTCACGTCCCTCGATGCCAACTTGTTCATGGCTTCAGAACGGGAGATCCAGTTTTCCCTTCAGGTGGCGGATCGCCTGGTGCGCGTCATGAAGTATTTCCATCCCGATGCGGAAGAGGCCCGGGCGCTTGAAGGGCGGTTGACAGAGATGGAATCCGATTTGGACGCCTATGAGCAATCGCAGATGAACATGGCCGGTGGGCCCATTTGAGCATGACAGGAGGATCGACACCCAAGGTGCGTATCGCGATTTTGGCCTCTGGTGGCGGCTCCAACGCGGAATGCTTGATGGCCCATTTTGCAGAAGGCTCGGGGTCCGAGGTGGGCGAGGTGGTTTGGGTTGGCACCAACCGCATGGACGCAGGTGTCAGGGCCCACGCCAGACGGCATGGCATTCCTGAAAGCCATGTGTCCAAGCAAGCCATGAATTCTGGGGAGTTGCTCACGGAGCTTCGGGAGCGCGGTGTCGAATGGATTGCACTTGCGGGGTTTTTGCTTCGCTTGCCTGCTGAAATATGCGAGGCCTACCACCAAAAGTTGGTGAACATCCACCCTGCACTTTTGCCTAAGCATGGAGGCAAGGGCATGTTTGGCATGCATGTACATCGGGCGGTGCACGCTTCAGGAGACCTGCGTTCAGGCATGACCATTCATTGGGTCCGTCCGGAGTACGACGAAGGGGACATCTTGTTCCAAGGGGAGGTGGCTTTGGTGGAGAGCGACTCCCCTGAGGACATTGCCGGCAAGGTGTTGGCTTTGGAGCACCGTCATTACCCGCCCATCCTCGAAGGCCTCATCCGTCTGTCCCAAGGGACCGATGTGCGCGATGCCACCCATTTGCAATCCCACAAACGATAACATGGCCAAGGTGACCATGTACACGGACGGAGGGGCGAGCGGCAACCCAGGCCCAGGGGGGTACGGCACCCTCTTGATGTATGGTGAACACGTCAAGGAAATCAGCGAAGGTTTCCGCTTGACCACCAACAACAGGATGGAATTGCTGGCCGTCATCAAGGGTCTGGAGGCCCTCACCCGGGAAGGGGTGGAGGTGGATGTGTACTCCGATTCCAAGTACGTGGTCGATGCCGTCGAGAAGCGGTGGGTGATGGGCTGGGAAAAGAAGGGATACAAAGGCAAGAAGAATCAGGACTTGTGGCAGCGTTTCTTGGTGGTGTACCGAAAGCACGCGGTGAAGTTCCATTGGGTCAAGGGCCACGCAGGCGACCCCTTGAATGAACGCGTGGACGCCATGGCGGTCGCTGCGTACCAAACTGGGGACTTGCTGACCGATGCATGGTATGAAGCGAACCAGTCATAGGGCAGGGGCAACCCGGAGGCGTTATCTTTGCTTCGCAATTCAATGACCATGCGCACAGACCTCTACCAAGGCCACGACTACCTTTTGATGGATGAGCTTCTCACAGAAGAGCATCGGCTGATCCGCGACACCGCTCGCGCATGGGTCAAGCAGGAGGTGAGCCCCATCATCGAAGATGCAGCGGAGCGCTGCGAATTTCCCAAGCATTTGTTGCCAGGATTGGGAGAGATTGGCGCCTTTGGCCCCTACATCCCTGAGGAGTACGGCGGGGCCGGCTTGGACCAGATTGCCTACGGTTTGATCATGCAAGAACTGGAACGCTGCGACAGCGGATTGCGCTCCACGGCGTCGGTCCAGAGTTCTTTGGTGATGTACCCCATTTGGAAGTATGGATCGGAAGAACAAAAGCAGAAGTTCCTGCCCAAGTTGGCCACAGGCGAGTGGATGGGATGTTTTGGCTTGACGGAACCTGACCATGGGTCGAACCCAGGTGGCATGACCACCCATTACAAAGAAGATGGGGACGACATCATCCTCAATGGGGCGAAGATGTGGATTTCCAACGCGCCCTTCGCTCAAATGGCCGTAGTGTGGGCCAAAAATGAAGAGGGACGCATCCACGGTGTTCTCGTGGAGCGTGGCATGGAAGGGTTCAGCACCCCCACAATGAAAGGTAAATGGAGCCTTCGTGCGTCCGACACAGGAGAGCTTATCTTCGACAACGTACGTGTGCCCAAAACGAACATTTTGCCAGGTCGATCTGGATTGGGCGCTCCATTGAGCTGCCTCGACAGCGCACGTTATGGCATTGCTTGGGGTGCCATCGGTGCAGCCCTTGATTGTTACGATGTAGGCTTGCGTTACGCCAAGGAGCGCAAGCAGTTTGGCCGGCCCATCGCCGGCTTCCAGTTGCAACAGAAGAAACTTGCCGAGGCGATCACTGAGATCTCCAAGGCCCAATTGATGACCTTGCGCATTGGCCAACTTCGCAACGAAGGGCGTGCCACCTCGGCTCAGATTTCAATGGCCAAGCGGAACAATGTGGACATGGCCATTCACATTGCGCGGGAGATGAGGCAAGTGCTGGGCGGCATGGGCATCATGAACGAGTACCCCATCATGCGCCACATGGCCAACCTCGAGTCGGTCATCACCTACGAAGGCACCCACGACATCCACCTGCTCATCACAGGGTTTGACATCACAGGCGAAAACGCCTTCAAGTAAAGATTCCAAAGCGGTCGGCGTCCTCCAAGAAGGGGAGGGCCTTGCGAAAGGCCCGCAACTTTTCGCGTCCCAACGTCGCCTCAATTCTCTTGGATTGCCCATCCCCATCGGCATCGGCCAAACAGGCTCCAGCCATGTCGACGACCATGCTGTCGCCAGCATAGCAGTGGCCTGATCCATCCGCGCCGACTCGGTTCACCCCCACCACGAAGCATTGGTTTTCAATGGCTCTGGCTTGCAGAAGGGTCCGCCACGCTTCACGCCTTTTCTCTGGCCAATTGGCCACATAGATGGCGACATCGTAAGGTGGGTGCTGGTGGTTTCTGGCAAAGCCAGGAAACCTCAGGTCGTAACACGTCTGCAAGAGGAAGGTCCACCCTCGCCATTCTACTTCGATGCGCGCGTCGCCGGCCTCGTAATGCGTGGCTTCCTGTGCCAAGGTGAACAAGTGCCGCTTGTCGTAGCTCACCAGAGTTCCCTCAGGAGTGGCCCACCAAAAACGGTTCCATGCCCGCCCTTCATGGTCCCTGACGGCGACACTGCCGGCAAGGGCCACATCATGGTGCTTGGCTTGGGCCAGCATCCACTCTGACGTGGCGCCTCTTCCCTCTAGGTCCAAAGCCTCTGGCATGCTTGGGTCCATGGTGAAGCCGGTGGTGAACATTTCTGGCAACACCACCACATCCGCGGTGCCTGCAACATCCAGTCGTGTCAACTCGTTGGCAATGGAGGCAAGGTTGGCAGAGGGGTCGTGCCAGTGCAAATCCAGCTGCAGGGCCATCACCCGAAGGCGATTTGTTACGTGGCCTTGACCCTTCTCGATCATCTCAGGTCCTGTGGAGAAGGAAGGGTTCTGGGTGGCTAGAATGGGGATGCTTTGCAGGAGCGACAGTGCTTTGTCAATGGTGGCGTCTTCCTTGGCAAAGCAGATGCGCACCGAAGGCTTGCACCGTTTGCTGAAGGCGCTCATCGGAATGGTCGCCAAGCCGTGGTCTCGGGTCCATCTTCTTGCCAAATCGTGGTCGTTCTCTCCTTCAAGCAAGTATTCGGAAACGTCCACGACTTGGAAGTAGCCCCCTTCTGCAGGGGTCCACGTCAAAGCGGTGTCCTTCAAACCTGCCAACAGGCGATCGCGCTTCACCTCATAAATGGGTCCAACCGTGTCCAAGTGCGCCCGAGCCTCATCTGTTTCGAGATACGTGACCAAGGCTTGTTGGAAGGGTGCCCCGGTGGAGAACACGTCGTATTGATGCACCTTTCTCAATTCTGATGTGATGGCCTTTGGAGCCGCCATCCAACCGATTTTCCAACCCGTGGCATGGAAGAGCTTGCCAAAGCTCCCGGCCACCAATGTGCGGCCACGCAGCTGGGGGTGATTGGACGGCCTTGGGTCAGGGCGTCCGTCATGCACCAGGGGTCCGTACACTTCATCGCTTATCAGCCAAGCCGAGGTCCCTTCCATGGCGATGGCCAAGGCGTCGAGCACGGCTTCAGTGGTGACCATCCCTGTGGGGTTGTGCGGGCTGTTCAAAATGACAAGTCGTGTCCTGTGGTTGATGGCAGAGGCGAGGCCATCCGCATTCATCTCTCCGCGGTCATTCACGAGGGGCACCTTGACCACACGGGCATGCTGCAGTTTGGCCACAGGCGCATAGAGGTCGTAACAGGGGTCTTGGACAACCACCTCATCACCAGCACGAAGCAGTGCTGTCATGGCGGCAAACAAAACACTTGATGCCCCAGCGCCTATGGTAATTTCGTGTTCCGGACAATAGCCCATCCCTTTGTAATAGGAATGTGCGATCCACTTTCGAAGCACCGCGTTCCCGGCCATCGGCGCATATTGGTTGTGGCCGGCATCCATCGCCTCTTGGGCCGCTTTTACGAGGCCCTTTGGCGTTGCCAAATCTGGAAATCCCTGCGCCATATTCAGGGCACCACAGGTTTGGGCCAAGGCACTCATTTCCGTAAATATGGTGGTCCCCACATTGGGTATTTTGGACGGAGGGAGGCCAGGGAATTCGCTTCGCTTCATCGGAGGATGGCGAATTTGATCACAGCCCCTTTTTTGCCTTCGCTGTCCGTTGCAAAGGCCAAATGCACGCCGTAAGGCGCAGGCTGTCCGTTTTCCATGACGCCATCCCATGTGGCCCGTCCGCCATTGCTTTCCAGCACTGCGATGCGCTGGCCTGTGGCGTCAGTGATGTGGACCGTGCTGTTGAATGCCAGTCCATCAAACACAATCGGGCCGTTGTGGTCGGCTCGGATGGGGTTGGGCATGACCCGGACGTTCTCCATTTCCCTGTCCCAGTTGGTGGCTTCGCCGCGGTAAGACATAAGTCCAGTGGACGTGGCGATGTACACCTCTCCTGAACCATAGTCCATGGCGATGTCTTGGATGTCATTGGAGGGAAGAGGGCTGTTTTCACGCGTGAAGTGGTGGTCGGTGGTCAAGCCATCCGCGGAAAGCACGAAGACCCCAGAGGATTGGGTGCCCAACCATTTGCGGTTCCCTGCATCAATAATAATGCTTTGGATGACTTCTGTTTCCAAGAGGTACTGCAGGTTGCCATCTTGGGAAATCAAGATTTGGCTGGCATTGATGTCGTCGTCAAATACAGAGGCGCTTTGGTAAAATACAGCCGGCCCCTTGGCCGTGCCCACCCAAATCTCATTGTCTAGGTCCTCCTCCAAGCAGAAGACGTCGTTGGAGGGCAACCCTCCATTGCCAGTCTGAGAGGTCAGAATGGTCCATCTGTCATCGGACGGTTCGCCTGGAGTGCCTGAGGGGTCATACACGAGGACGCCATCTCCTCTCGGAAGGACGGCCCAAACGTAACCGTCGCGGGTGACCTCTACATCACTGAACAGGAGGCTTTGGCCTTCGTCCCCCAAGTCCATGGCCACGGTGGAGCCGTCTGGCAACATGACGTGAAGGGCACCGCTGACCCATGGATTTGTGAACCACAGGTTGCCATCACCGTCAAAGTCAATGCCTCCAACAGCCGATCTGGGAGAGCCGCCCACAAGGGAGGTTTGCAGGCTTGAATTCTCGGCATTCAGCACGCGCACCACTTCACCGTTACGCAGTTCCACAAGACCCTCTTCATAAGATGAGAAAACCACATGACTGGGGTCTGTGGGGTCAATGCTGACATCTAGAATGTCCTTGACTCCTTGGATGTCATTGGCGCTTTCAGGTAGGTCGGGCACCGCCCATTGTTCATTGCTGAATTGGAAGCAACCATCTGACCGGTACTGAGGGGTCCATGAAGCACTCACGGCCCCTGTGGCCACCCACAAGTTGTCGTTCCAACAATCCAAACGGCGTACCCTAGAGGTGGGCGGTCCATCTGGCCGGTTGGTCCTGGTGGAAACACTCGCATCAGAGGGATGTGGGACCCATGTGATCACTCCGCCCGCACCACTGGCAAGCCATATTCTTCCCGCGGTGTCCCCCGGGAAGCACACCAGGTCCCTCACGATGGCAAAGCCTGGAAGGGGGTTGTCGATGGCAATGGCCTCGCCTTGGCCATCGAATCCCCATGCTTGGCAGCACGACGCCAGCAACATGCCCTCTGTCCGTGATTCCTCCCCATTCAAGATCCACCGTCCCACGGCCATCCCGCCAAAGGGCAGGCCCTCGGGATCCCAGCCTTCAAACAACTCCCAAGGCCCTTCCCCTTGCCTCCTCCAAACCAAATCGTCCGCCTCAAAGGCATCTTGGCCCGCGGAGGTGACCATCCACCATGACCCCCCGTAGTTGCGCAAGTCGATCACCCTCCCCAGATCTGGCGCGCCCGACCAGGGGGACCAATTGCTGGGGTTGGCGAGGAACAAGTTGTCGCGCGGCGCGGCCAGAACCCCCGACTCTGTGCCTACCAGCCAAAGGTCCTCGTGGGCGACGATGCAGTAGGCCTCAACGGGAACAGAGGGTGGGGTCAGTGACCACGAATCCGCAATCTCTTGTTGGTCCAGGTCCAAGACCACGATTCCCACTGCCGTGGCGAGATAGGCCATGTTGTCGAAGACTTCGATGCTGTGGATTCTTTTGCTTCCGACAATTTGCGCAATCCGAAGGTCTGGGATGTTCAAGGTGCCAAAGGCGCTTTTCAAATCGATGCCACCATCTCCATACCCCACGACCCATTGATCGCGGTCTTGGTCGTAGCCGATGGCCGAGGGGTTGCCCTGGTTCAAGGCGGTTCCTTTCACCTGCCTCTGCACCTCATAGGTGGAGGAGTCCACAGAAAAGAGGGCATAATCCGTGCGTGCCACGACTTCGTCTTGGGTCACCATCAACCCCTTGGCCTGTCCGTAGGGGAAGTGGTCTCGCCAACTGGACACCTCGTATTGGGCCCACACATCGGCCGCCACGAGGTGGGCCAGCAGGCACATGCACAAAGGCATGGTCTTGACGAGATAGCGCAAAAGGGATGGGGTCATGGCATGAAATATCACGCAGTAAAGTTCGGGATATTGTGTCGGGATTTGTGGTGCGGTTGACCTCATCCTGCATGCTTCCAACGAAAGGCATCTGCGCCTTCCGATTCCAAACGGCTTAAGGCTTCTTCAGAGGCAAGGCCATACCGATGCCCCTTTTTGCCATAGCGGGCTTCCACAATTCCCCACACGGTCAACAAAGCGAGTAGATCTTCGGTCTCCTCGAACGATAGCCTTGTGGTCCTAGCTACTTGGGCAAACCGGAGATCTTTTCCCTCCCGCCACTTCGTGAAGAGCCGCCCGACATGTTCGTCGTAACGGAACTCGGAGCGCTCCATCCTCATCTCGTACTGCCAAACCTTGACCATCACTGGAGAGGCCTTGTGGATGCGGTCTTGCTTCCGCAAGAAGGCATCCCACTTGCCGACAATGGGCTCTCCATTGGGGCTTCGTTGTTCTACAAAATGTGGACGCTGCGGGCTTTTCGCAATGCGAACCTCCAAAACGCTGAAGTACTGATGCTTCCAAATCTGGGTTTCAAAATGAACCGATGGAGTGCAATGCATTTCAGCTGCACACTGCATCATGTGAAACTCCTCTTCGACATTGCAGCCGGCAACCTCCCCGCTGTCGCGCACGCCAATCAAGAGGCGGCCTCCTTCTGAGTTGGCAAAAGCCGCGATGGTTTTGGCAATTTTGTGTGGGTCGTCCACCCGCAACTTGAAATCCTGCTGCAGGTGCTCCCCCTCCTCAATCATGCGCAGGATGTACGACATGAAGTGAAGGTAGTTCGGAAGGGACAAATTGCTTACTTTTGTACCGGAAAGACAAGATGAAGAACACGATGGAGGCCACGAGGCCTCTTTTTTGTCCCCGGAAAATGGGGTCGTCGATGTCGGACCACCAAGCACAGCCGTGATTCAGACAGAAGACATTCAAACCCTCGCAGAGGAGTACCTCCTGGGAACACCGGGATTCCTCGTGGACATCATTGTCAACGATGGGAGCCAGATCCGTGTGATCGTCGACCACGACGAGAACACGTCGATTGAATTCTGTATGGGCCTCAGCCGACACATCGAAGGGGCCTTGGACCGAGAAGTTCATGACTTCTCCTTGGATGTAACCTCTCCTGGATTGGACCAGCCCCTCAAGCTCCACAGGCAGTATGCCAAAAACGTGGGTCGGGAAGTGTCGGTTTTGCCTCTGGAGGGGGCCAAAATTGAAGGACTGCTCACTCTGGTGGAAGAAACCCACTTTGTGATTCAGACCCGAGAAAAGCGGCGCATCGAAGGGCGAAAAGCCAAGGCGTGGTTCGAAGAGGACCACACCTTTGCCTACACCGATGTGCATTGGACCAAAGTGAGCATCTCGTTTAACAAACCACGGGCCTAAGCCCTATAATCTGTGTCAACATGCAGTTGAACTTGCTGGAATCGTTTGCAGAATTCAAGGAATTCAAGAACGTCGACAAAGAAACATTGATGGCGATTTTGGAAGAAGTCTTCCGAAACATGATCATCAAGAAGTATGGGTCAGATGAAAACTTTGACATCATCATCAACCCTGAAAAGGGGGACTTGGAAATTTGGCGCAACCGAGAAATTGTCAAGGACGGCGAAGTTGAGGATGAGAACATTGAAGTCGCATTGAGCGAGGCACTCAAGGTGGAAGACGATTTTGAAGTGGGCGAAGAATTGTCCGAAGAAATCAAGCTTGAGAGCTTCGGGCGACGAAACGTCTTGTCCCTTCGTCAGAACCTCGCAGGTCGCATCTTGGACATGGAGAAAGACGCGTTGTACACCAAGTACAAGGAGCGCGTCGGTGAGGTGGTGACTGCCGAGGTATACCAAATTTGGAAGCGTGAAATGCTGCTTGTGGACGATGAGGACAACGAGGTGGTCATGCCAAGAGAGCACCAGATCCCAGGTGACTTCTTCAAGAAGGGAGACATGGTCAAGGCCGTTGTGGCGGCAGTGGAGTTGCGGAACAATACGCCGCGCATCATCCTGAGCAGAACGGCTCCTGAATTCTTGGAGCGCTTGTTCGAAATGGAAGTTCCAGAAATTTACGATGGACTGATCACGATCAAAAAGATTGTCCGTTCTCCCGGTGAGAGAGCCAAGGTGGCGGTGGAGTCCTACGATGACCGCGTCGATCCAGTTGGCGCTTGCGTGGGGATGAAAGGATCCCGAATCCACAGCATTGTGCGGGAGCTGCGCAACGAGAACATTGATGTCATCAACTTCACGGAGAACGAAGAGCTGTTGGTGCAACGTGCATTGAGCCCTGCAAAGATCACGTCCATGGCCCTTCACGGGGACACGGGCAAGGCAGAGGTTTACCTGAAGCCCGACCAAGTGAGTTTGGCCATTGGAAAGGGTGGGAACAACATCAAGCTCGCCGGACTGCTCACAGGATACGATATCGACGTGTACCGAGAGGACGACGAAGTTTCCGAAGATGTTGAATTGAAAGAGTTTTCAGACGAAATCGACGAGTGGATTCTCGACGAGTTTGTCAAGATCGGTTGCGACACGGCCCGCTCCGTCCTCAAGTTGGAGGAGGAAGATTTGGTCACGCGCACCGATTTGGAGGCCGAGACCATCCGCGAGGTGATGTCCATTCTTAAAAAAGAACTGGACGCGTAAGAGTTTTCCACCTCTGCCCTTCAAAACCTCATGTGAGGCATGGAGGATGGCGCTCCCCAATCCTTAATTTCACACCGAATTACCCCAAATGGCCGAATCAACCAAACCTGTACGCCTGAGCAAGGTCGCCCGTGAGTTCAACCTTGGCATGACCACCGTGGTTGACTTCTTGGCGTCCAAAGGCATCGAGGTCGAGGCCAAGCCCAACACCAAGCTTGACCCCGCCACGTATGCGTTGGTGCGGACGAACTTCCAAGGGGACAAAGAAACCAAGCAAAAAGCACAGCGGAGCGCCACAGGCATCCAGGAGCGCGAAAGCATCACCTTGGCAAGTGCGAAGAAGCGCACGGTTGTCAAGCAAGAAGAAGAGGAGCCAGAGATTGACCTGAGCCAATTCCGAAAGAGCGAAGCTGCCCCTGTGGTGAAGCGCACGAAACCTGCGGAAGCAGCTCCAGTGACACCCCCTGCGCCCAGGAAGGCGGAAGTTGCCACCAAGACCGAGGCCCCGGCCGCCCCAAAAACACCTGCGCCGCCTGCAGAACCAGCGAAGCCTGCTGCAACGGCTACGGACAAGCCCGCTGAGAAAGGGGTGAAGGTGGTCGGCAAAGTGGACCTTGAAGCGCTGAAGCCCAAGAAAAAGGCGCCCGTCAAAGCAGAGGAAAAGAAGGTGGAAACAGTGGCCAAGGCTGCCGCCCCTGAGCCTTCGACTGCCGAAGCATCGCAACCCGTTGCGCCGGAAACGCCTCGCAAACCAGCCGAGGCGGAAGTGGTTCGTGCAAAGGCAGAGAAGTTGACCGGCCCCAAAGTGGTGGGCAAAATTGAATTGCCTGTTGAACGCAAGAAGACCGCCAAAACAGGAGACGACGGCAAGCGCAAACGTGTACGTGTCAAAAAGGTCGATGTGTCCAAGGCAGGAGGGCCTGCTGGCCGCGCCGACACCCGAGGTCGAGGCCGCAGAAACGAACCCAAGAAGGAAGTTTCACAAGAGGACATTCAAAAGGAAATTCGGGCCACGCTCGCAAGGTTGAGTGGGGGTAAAAAGTCCAAGTCGTCCAAGTTGAGAAGGCAAAAGCGGGACGCCATTCAGCAGCGACACGAGGAGAGCAATCTACAGTCGCAGCTGGAAGAAAGCATCTTGAAGCTTACCGAGTTTGTGACCGTTGCCGAATTGGCAACCATGATGAACCGAAGCGTCAACGACATCATTTCCGCCTGCATGACGCTGGGCATCATGGTGTCCATCAACCAACGTTTGGACTCGGAGACCATCACCATCATTGCGGAAGAGTTTGGCTACGAGGTTGAGTTTGTGAGCGCAGAGGTAGAAGAAGCCATTGCCATCGAGGAGGACGAAGACGCCGATTTGGAGGAACGCCCTCCCATTGTCACGGTGATGGGGCACGTCGACCACGGGAAGACTTCGCTGCTGGATTTTGTTCGGAAAGCCAACGTCATTGCTGGCGAGGCTGGAGGCATCACGCAGCACATTGGAGCCTACGCTGTTGAATTGGACAGCGGAAAGAAAATCACATTTTTGGACACCCCTGGTCACGAGGCTTTCACGGCCATGCGTGCGCGTGGCGCCCAGGTCACAGACTTGGCGATCATTGTGGTCGCAGCAGACGACCGTGTGATGCCCCAGACCAAAGAGGCAATCAACCACGCCCAGGCGGCAGAAATCCCCATGATTTTTGCCATCAACAAGGTGGACCGCGACACCGCCAACCCAGAGCGCATCAAACAGGAATTGGCGGAGATGAACATCCTCGTGGAGGATTGGGGAGGCAAGTTCCAATGCCAGGAGATTTCTGCCAAGTTTGGCACCAACGTGGACCAACTTTTGGAGAAGGTCCTTTTGGAGTCGGAGTTGCTCGACCTCCAAGCGAACCCCGACAAGCGTGCCTTGGGCACCGTCGTGGAGAGCAGCTTGGACAAAGGACGCGGTTACGTCACCAATGTTTTGGTGGAGGCCGGAACCCTCAAGGTGGGAGATTCCATGCTCGCAGGCCAGCACAGTGGTCGCGTCAAGGCGATGTTCAACGAACGTGGCCAGCGTGTTGAAGAAGCAGGCCCAGCCACTCCGGTGTCTGTGCTGGGATTTGATGGCGCCCCCAATGCAGGAGACAAATTCAATGTCTTCGCGGACGAGAAAGATGCCAGAGCCATCGCTACGAAGCGACAGCAACTGCAGCGCGAACAGGGGGTGAGGACGCAGAGAACAGTGACCCTGGAGGAACTCGGTCGACGCATCGAGGTGGGCGAGTTCAAGGAACTCAACCTGATCATCAAGGGCGATGTGGACGGCTCCATCGAGGCGCTGAGCGACTCCCTGCAAAAACTGTCCACAGAGAAGGTGCAGGTGAACATCATTCACAAAGCGGTGGGACAGGTGTCTGACTCGGATGTACTGCTCGCTTCAGCTTCCAATGCCATCGTGATTGGTTTCCAAGTGAGACCTTCAGCTTCTGCAAGGAGACTTGCTGAACAAGAAGAGATTCAAATCAAGCTTTATTCCATCATTTACAAAGCCATCGAGGAGATGCGTGATGCGATGGAGGGCTTGCTCAGTGCCAAAATCGAGGAGAACATTGTGGGATCGGCCGAGATTCGCGAGACCTTCAAGATTTCCAAAGTGGGCACCATTGCGGGTTGCTTTGTGACAGAGGGCAAGATTTTGCGCTCCAGCAAGGTCCGTGTCATCCGCGAAGGGGTGGTGGTCTACACCGGCACCTTGGGGTCATTGAAGCGCTTCAAAGACGATGCGAAGGAGGTGGCCAAAGACTTCGAATGTGGTTTGAACATCGACCGCTTCAACGACATCAAAGTTGGTGACGTGGTCGAGGCGTACGAAGAGACCGAAGTCAAGCAGACGCTCGACGACTGATCCTTTGCTTCAATCGAGTGGGGGCAAGTCTATGGGGCTTTGGATCACCAGAGGATTGTTCCAACGGCCAATTTCCCCATCTCTTAAGGCGCGCCTTGCCGACCAAGTGTCTCGGTAATTGCCCACGGTGACAGCGTAATTGGGCGCAATGGGCATGAGTTGGCATGCGACTTGGGGGTGGTCCTTGCGAAAGGCCGCGCGCACGGCACGAGCATCTTGCAAATTCCCGAAGTAAATCTGAATCCTCCAGCCTTGAAGTGGCAAGGGATCCGCCTTGTCCAATGAATCTAGCACGTGTAGGGTGTCCGGAAGGGACCATGTCCATGCAACGCCTGTGGGCCTTTCTTCTGTCCAAGGAGCATTGGGATGCAAAACAGATGCCCCCGAAGCATGCAAAGAGTCGTCCGCTCCGCCGCCAAGGACTGATGGACCGCTGGGCTTGTCTCCGTGGGACGAGTCATCACCACCTTCGGGCCGAAACAAACCTTTCCACCATTGCCCCTCCGGTGATGCAGCGAGGCTGTCGGTTTGTGAATGGCATGATGAGATGGCCAAAAGACCAACAAGAACTGCGATGAAGAGGGGGGGACGACAAACCATGTTGGGGCCAAAGATATTGGCACAATGAGTGGATTTTTCATACGACGTGCGAACAACTGTCAACGTCTTTTTCACCACCCATGAATGGCCATGTTTTCACGTTCACACCCCTGGAACGATTCTAAATGCCCATTGTTCATGACATTCCTGTGACTTGATGCGGTGCCCCCTGTGTTTGTCCTTATTTTTGCGGAGAATTTGAGAGGGTCCTTGATCGATATGCGAAACAAGAAATTTCAGCGCCGCGGGCGTCTTCTAGGCGCAGCACACACACTAACAATCGCCTTGCTGATGGTTGTGCAGAGTTGGTCTGCTCAAACCATTTGGGAAGGCGGCGACGTAGACAACGGCCAAGCGCTGTTCAACGCGAACTGCGCTTCATGCCACCTTGTCACGGCAGACGTGCTTGCAGCACCAGGTCTGGCGGGCATCGCCGACCGCTGGGGGTCCAGCGATGAATTGCTCGTGCAGTGGATTCAAAACCCGCAAGGCGCTGCCGCCACAGGGGACGGGTACATTCGGTCCTTGGTCGATCGTTACGTCGGCACCTACGGATGGATGAGTGCCCAAGCGGTGTCGGCGGACGATGTCCGCGACATCATGGCCTACGTCCAGAACCCTCCGGATGTGGACGTAGCGTCCACGTCGGACAATGGCTGCATCAACATTGACGAGCTACCCGAAGAGAAAACCGAGGACAGCTCGACGTTGTGGTTTGTCATCCTCCTGGTCATGTTCCTGTTGATTGCCATGAGTGCCTCGGGGGTCAACCGCGGGTTGACCAACGCCATCCGAGAGCGTCAAGGCGAGAGCCAACTGGAAGATGTCGGGTACCTCGAGCGACTCCGTGGTTGGGCCGGGAAAAATATGGTTTTCGTATCTGTTTTGGGCCTTTTTCTTCTGGCGTTTGGCGTGGTCAAGGGGTACCAAGGGTTGATGGGTATTGGCGTTTATGAGGGATATCTGCCGGAACAGCCGGTCAAGTTCATTCACTCGGTACACGTGTGCGAGAACGAGGTGGATTGCAAGTACTGTCACCACAGTGCATATGAATCCAAGCATGCAGGAATCCCGAGCACCAACGTGTGCATGAACTGCCACAAGGCCGTAAAAAAGGGTTCGCGTTATGGGGAAGTGGAAATCGGAAAAATCTACGCGGCGATTGGATTTGACCCTGAAACAGGCACTTATTTTGATGGCCAAGGAAACAACGGCCACTATGGTCCTCAGGACAGTTTCAATGGCGACCCCATCAAGTGGAACAAGGTGCATAACCTTCCTGACCACGTGTATTTCAGCCACCAGCAGCACGTTGTGGTGGGCGGGCTGCAATGTCAAAACTGTCACGGCGACGTGGAGACTTGGAGTGCGGGCCGGATTGCATCGGTGGACCACATCAATACACTCGTTGACAAGTACCCCGGCTTGATTGAGTTGAGCAAGCCGACATTGACCATGGGTTGGTGCATCGAGTGTCACAACAAGGCATCGATTGATCTGGCGAGCAGTGGATATTACGAAGAGATGCATGACCGCATGAAGGACGATGTCCGCGGCAACGAAGAATTGCGCCGGATTCTTGAGGATGAGAAAATCACGGTGAAAGAAATGGGGGGTTGGGAATGTTCCAAATGCCATTATTAACCTTGACGAGCAACCACGACTGATTCGATTGAATATGGCGAACAACAAACGCTACTGGACGGGACTCGATGACTTGCACCAAACGGAGGCTTTCCAAAGCCTTCAAGGGCAAGAGTTCCCCCAACACCAAGCCATAGATGAGGCCCTCGGCAACGAGGGTTTGACCTCGGCAACCACAGGCCGCAGGGACTTTCTCAAGTTCATGGGTTTCTCCTTGGCTGCGGCAACGTTGGCTGCCTGTGAGACGCCTGTGGTCAAGAGCATTCCCTACACGAACAAGCCTGAAGAGGTGACTCCGGGGGTGGCGAACTACTATGCTTCCACGTTTTACAACGGATACGATTACTGCAATGTCTTCGTCAAGACCCGAGAGGGTCGTCCAATTTTCATCAACTCCAATCGCAAGACAGGTGTTGGGCATGCCAATGCCCGAGTGAACTCGTCTGTGTTGGGTCTCTATGACAGTGCGCGTGTGAATGGACCTCGCTTGAAAGGTGAAGGGTCGACCTGGAGGGATCTTGACGATTACGTCCGTCGGGGCCTGAAAGGCACCGGCCGCAAAGTGCTTTTGTCCAATACAGTGCTGAGCCCTTCCTTGAAACGAAGCATTGAATCTTTTTGCGATGTGAATGGGGCTGAACACTTGACCGTGGATGCCATCAGCCACCGCGCTCTTCGCATTGCAGCTGAAAAGCACGCTGGAAAGGATGTGTTCCCGAGCTACAACTTCAGGGCGGCCACGATGGTGGTGAGCGTAGCGGCTGACTTTTTGGGGACTTGGGGGGATTCTTCTTTTTACGAAGACGAATGGGTACAAACCCGCCTTCCTGAACTCGAGACCATGTCTCGTTTGCGGGTGTTTGAGAGTGTGATGAGCTTGACCGGAACCAATTCGGATTACCGAACCATGGTGAAGCCTTCTGAGCAGGGCAAAGTGCTAGTGGCCATGCATGACTTGCTTACAAAAGGCACCCAAACGCAATTCCCTGAAGGCCCTGTTGCCAAGGCGATTGCAAGTGCTGTGTCGGACTTGAAGAAAGCTGGAAGCAAGTCGCTCGTGGTTTCTGGCTTGAACGATGTGGATGCTCAGCTACTCGTCGCTGACATCAATCAGATTCTTGGGGCAGAGGGCACCACCGTCGATTACGACAACAATCAAATGTTTCAGGGAGATGACGTCGCCTTCAACTCCTTGGTTCAAGACATGAACCAAGGAAAGGTTGGAGTCTTGGTCATGATGGACGTAAATCCAGCTTACAACGCGGTTGACAAAGAGTCATTCCGCGCGGGCATGACCAAGGTGAAAACGACCGTTCACATGGGCGGTTTTGCCGATGAAACAGGCGCGCGATGCGAAGCGCTTGCGCCAGCTCCGCATTGGCTCGAGAGTTGGAACGATTTGACCATCGATGGAAAGCGTGTGGATTTGGTACAACCCACCATCCAGCCTCTTTTCAACACACGCCCTGCGGGCGAAAGCTTGTTCGCATGGAGCAATGTCCCGTCAGACTGGTACACAGAAATTCGCAAAACGTACAATGCAGACTACACGTCTGACCAGATGTACTCGGATGTGATGTGGAGCGGTGTCTTGCACGATGGATTTTACATGATCGATTCGGAAAGGTCACCCATATCGTCAAGCCCATCACGTGACCTTGGAAGGTTGCAGCGCGCCAAGCGCGCACTTGGGAGTGTCAAGAGCGACGCCAAGTTTGAATTGGATTTGTATGTGAAGATGTGCATTGGGGCGGGTGAGCAAGCAGGCAACCCCATGTTGCAAGAGACACCGGATCCCGTGTCCAAAGTGACTTGGGACAACTACGTCACCATGGCCAGAGTTGACATGGAGGGTCTCGGTCTCAATACGTACATCGCCCAGCGCGATCAAGCCTCTGTTGTAAAGCTTACTGTGAACGAACAAAGCATCGAACTTCCTGCCTTTGCTCAGCCTGGCCAGGCGCCAGGAACGGTAGGTGTTGCCCTTGGCTATGGTCGAGGTGACGGAGGAGAGGCCATTGGCCGCGCGGCTTTCCAAACGCAAGAAAACGGGGAGTACATTTTGACCGACGATGATCTGCCAATGCCCATAGGCGGCAATGTCTTTGGCTTTGCTCAAATGGTGGATGATCTCCCACGTTATTCGTCCTACAGCGTGTCCATTGAAAAGACAGGCGAAGAGTATCCACTCGCTGCTACGCAAATCCACAATACGGTCATGGACCGCGACTCCGTAGTGAAGGAGACAACGATTGGTGCCTTCAAAGCCGAAGCGGGCAAAAGGAAGGGTCTTGCCTCTTGGAATCGCAATCTGACTCTTGCTGTGCACGAGGATGTGAACGGTGACGGTGTGATTGATGCCCGTGATGGCAAGAAGACAAGTGCCTTTGACTTGTGGAAAAGCCACCCCGTGGAAGGTGTGGGACACCGCTGGGGCATGACGGTGGACCTAAGCACATGCACTGGTTGCAGTGCCTGTGTCACGGCATGCCATATTGAAAACAACGTTCCTGTGGTGGGCAAGGATGAGGTCCGTCGCCACCGAGACATGCACTGGTTGCGCATTGATCGCTATTATGCATCCGACTGGTCTCAAGAGCGCGGAGAAGAGGAAGGTGTCGGCGTCATTGCTTCCTACACCAAAATGGAAGATCCCTCGGCCAACCCACAAACTGTGCACATGCCAATGATGTGCCAACACTGCAACCACGCTCCGTGTGAAACAGTGTGTCCTGTGGCTGCCACCACGCATAGCAATGAAGGGTTGAACCAGATGACTTACAACCGATGCATCGGCACGCGCTATTGTGCAAACAACTGCCCTTACAAAGTGCGTCGTTTCAACTGGTTCAATTACCAGGGCTACAGCAAATTCCAACACGCCAATCCAGCGCAAGATTCTTTGACACGGATGGTGCTCAACCCCGATGTTACAGTCCGGGCACGAGGTGTCATTGAGAAGTGCTCGATGTGCATTCAGATGATTCAGTCTTCAAAGTTGGAGGCCAAGAAGCAGGGCGTTCCCCTGACAGACGATATGGTGTCATGCGCCTGCTCAGATGCATGCCCCACCAACGCCATCTCTTTTGGGGACTTGAATGACGATCAATCGGTGGTTTCTCAGCGATCGAAGAACAACCGCTCCTATCATGCACTCGAGGAGATTGGTGTGAAGCCCAACATCTTCTACATGACGAAGGTGCGAAATGTAAACGATACGGAAGCCTGACATCCCGCACCATGCAGAGAGAATCCGCCATTCGAGAGCCCCTCATCCTGGGCCACAAGACCTACAAAGACATCACCGATGACGTTGTAGGTCCGATCATGGGTCCAGCTCCTTTGGGGTGGAAAATCATGATCACCATTAGCAGCCTTATTGCCGTTTATGGCGTAGGATGCATTTTGTACCTCCTTGGCACAGGCATCGGAGTGTGGGGATTGAACAAGACGGTAGATTGGGCTTGGGACATCACCAACTTCGTTTGGTGGGTTGGCATTGGTCATGCAGGAACATTGATTTCGGCGGTGCTGTTGCTCTTCCGTCAAAAATGGCGAATGGCCATCAACCGCTCTGCGGAGGCAATGACGATTTTTGCTGTGATCATGGCAGCCGTATTCCCAGGAATTCACATGGGGCGCATTTGGGTGAGCTATTGGGTCCTGCCATTGCCCAACCAGTTTGGCTCCCTTTGGGTCAACTTCAACAGCCCGCTGCTGTGGGACGTATTCGCGATTTCCACCTACTTCTCGGTGTCCTTGGTGTTCTGGTACATTGGTTTGATTCCCGACTTCGCCACCATTCGCGACCGTGTCACGGGGCCATGGCAAAAGCGGGTGTACAGCTTCCTCAGCTTTGGTTGGTCTGGGCGGGCGAAGCATTGGACCCGCTTTGAGGAAGTGAGCTTGGTCTTGGCTGGCATTGCGACACCTTTGGTGTTTTCGGTGCACTCCATCGTCTCAATGGACTTTGCCACTTCGGTCATCCCCGGATGGCATACGACCATTTTCCCGCCATACTTCGTCTCGGGGGCAGTGTTCTCTGGATTTGCCATGGTGCAAACGCTCTTGTTGATCATGCGCAAGGGCATGAAGCTGGAGAACTACATCCATGTCAAGCACGTGGAGTACATGAACATCGTCATCATTGTGACGGGTTCCATTGTTGGGGTGGCTTACCTCACCGAACTCTTTATTTCATGGTACAGCGGGGTGGAGTACGAGAGCTATGCCTTCATCAACCGGGCCAGTGGCCCATACAGCTGGGCCTACTGGATCATGATGTCCTGCAATGTGATCAGTCCACAACTGTATTGGTTCAAGAAAATTCGTCGCAGCCTTGTGGCAACTTTTGCCTTGAGTATTGTGGTGAACATTGGCATGTGGTTCGAGCGTTACGTCATCATTGTGACTTCGCTTCACAGGGATTACTTGCCCTCCAGCTGGGGCGAATTCCACGCCACTTCGATGGACATCGGCATTTTCATTGGCACCATTGGGATTTTCTTGACATTGTTCCTTGGCTTTGCGAGGTTCTTCCCAGTGTTGGCCCTGAACGAATTGAAGACCATCCTCAAATCCAGCGGGGAGTCGTACAAAAATGAGCAACCAAAATGAGCAAGATCTTCCACGTCATGTACGACGACGACGATGTTCTGATGGCGGCCGCCAAAGACCTTGTAGGTCAGGGGGTGCGCGTGAAGGATGTGTTTTCTCCTTTCCCCGTCCACGGCATCGATCCCGTGATTGGCATCAAGCGCACGCGTTTGGCCATTTGCTCTTTCATGTTCGCCATGACAGGCACCTCTTTGGCGCTCTTGGGCATGTGGTATTTCATGATCTCAGATTGGCCCATGAACATTGGAGGAAAGCCCAGCTTTTCGTTGATTGAGAATGTCCTGGCGTTCATTCCCGTCACCTTTGAGTTTTCCGTATTGTGCGGTGCGCATGGCATGGCCATTACTTACTTGTTGAGGAACGGGACATTGCCAGGAATGCCTGCCACCAACCCTGATCCACGCACCACGGACGACAAGTTCGTCATGGAGATCACCACCGACAACAACAACATGTCTTCCGACGAATTGGAATCGGCCATTCGCGGCACGGACATGATTGAACTCAGCATCAAAGACGCCTAAGCCATGTCAAAGCGCTGGAACCCCATCGTCCTGATTGCTGCCTTTTTGGTGGCAACCTCTGGTTGTGTCACGGACGAAAACAGTCCGGGACTCGAGTACATGCCTGACATGTATCGATCTCCTGCCATAGAAGCCTATGTCGACTATGGAATGGACCCCTACTATGTCACAGAGGAGGTTGCCGCTGGTCAGCGCAACACCCAAAGTGCGCGGAAGCCTGTGGCAGGCACCATCCCCTTTGTTGGGGCAAACAAGGCGTTTGGGCTTCCTTATGCCTACCCCAATACCCCAGAGGGATACGAAACTGCTGGAATGGAGCTTGCAAGTCCGCTAACCACCACCAAAGCTCACATCGAAGCTGGCATGGAGATCTACGTCCAGATGTGCACCCAGTGTCATGGTGAAGAAGGAAAGGGCGACGGGGCGTTGTCACGCAACGGCCACATCGCAGGCATTCCCTCCTATTCGGACAAACTCAAGGACTTGCCCATGGGAAAGATGTACCACACCTTGACTTACGGAAAGGGTTTGATGGGCTCGCATGCCTCCCAGCTTTCCCAAAAGGACAGATGGTTGGTCATCGAATACATCAAGGTCTTGCAGCAAGGCGGAGAAATGCCTGCGTTTGACGAATCAGGAAATGTGGTTGAATCGGCTACAGATGGCGCAATGGCAATGAACAACTGATCATGGAATTCAAATTTGAAGGACGACTCAAGCTCGTGACCCAGGTTTTGATGGCTGTGGGTCTCGTCGCGCTCGTGGGTGGGTTTCTCACCGACACCAGCGACCACCACAACCGGTGGTGGGCCAACTTGCTCATCAACGGATTCTTTTACTTCAGTATGGCCTTGGCAGCGCTGTTCTTTTATGCTCTGCAATACGCTACGGAAAGCGGGTGGTCTGCTGTGTTGAAGCGCTGGTTTGAAGCCTTGTGGGGTTTTTTACCATGGGGTGCGGCTGTGATTGTGGTGGTGTTGTTGGCCGGAAAATTCCATGCCCATCACCTTTACCATTGGATGGACCACACACTCTACCATGAATACATGGTGGAACACGGTGATCACGTTCATTATATGGACGAGATGGTGGAGGGTGCTGTGCTCAACCCCAATTACGATTTCATCATCGCGGGAAAAAAGGCTTATTTCTCGGATGCTTTCTTTTGGATCCGCAGTTTTGTATACATTTTCACGTTCCTGTTGTTTGCCCGAATGTTTAGGAAGTGGTCATTGCTTGAAGATGAGGCGCCAAGCCTAGACTTGCATTACAAGCAGTACAAAAGAAGTGCAGTATTTCTGGTGGTATTTGCTGTTTTCTCTTCGATGCTATCATGGGACTGGATCATGTCCATTGACACCCACTGGTTCAGCACGTTGTTTGGCTGGTATGTCTTCAGCGGCATGTGGGTGAGCTTCATGATCTTCACCAATGTGAGCATGTTGTGGTTGCGCAGCCAAGGCTACTTTAAGGAGGTCAATGAGAGCCACATGCACGACTTAGGCAAGTGGATGTTTGCGATTTCCATGCTGTGGAGCTACCTGTGGTTAAGTCAGTTCCTTCTGATTTGGTACTCCAACATCCCGGAGGAAGTCACCTATTATATGAGCCGTGTTCTTGGGGATTACAAGGTGCCATTCTTGGCCATGTTCTTCGTGAATTTCGCTGTGCCTTTCTATGTCCTGCTTGCCCGTGATGCCAAACGCAACCCGCGCTTTGTCATTCCCGTGGCCATCCTCATCTTCATTGCTCACTTCGTGGACGTGTACCTGCTGATCGTTCCCGGAACAATGTTTGACCATCATCATTTTGGTTTCTTTGAAGTCGGAATGTTTCTGGGCTTCTTGGGGCTCTTCATGAACCGGACGTTTGCCACCCTGGCAAAGGCGCCGCTCATCAGCAAGAACCACCCCATGCTGCAGGAGAGCATGGAACTCCACTACTGATTTAGACAACAGACCATCCACATGAAACTCATCACGCTTCTCGTCGTCATTGCTGGTGTCATTGCGCTGGCCCAGTTGGCCAAAGTTGGCCAGTTGACGTCTTTGATCCGGAACAAAAAAGAGGAGGACATCAGCGAGGCTGATTCCCGACTCAACGGAGGATTGTTCATTGCCTTTATGGTGGCTTTTTACGGCGGCTTCATTTGGTTGTTGATTCGCTATGGCGACTACAACCCACCTGCGGCCTCCGCGCATGGTGAGTCATACGACACGTTGATGAACTTCAACATGTACATCATCATCGCAGTGTTCTTTTTGGTGAACACGGCGCTTTTTGCCTTCGCGAACAAGTACAAATACAGCAAAGACCGCAAGGCGACATTCTTTGCCCATGACAACCGCCTCGAGTTGATTTGGACGGTGATTCCTTCCATTGTGTTGGCGGTCATCATCATTTTTGGTTTGCGCACCTGGAACGAGATGACTGGTGAGGCGTCAGAAGACTCCCTGCGAGTGGAGCTCTACTCCAAGCAATTTGATTGGACGGCGCGTTACTCCGGAGCAGACGGAGAGTTTGGTTTGGCCAATTACAACCTTATCACACCGACGAACCCACTTGGCATTGTGACCCAAGGCGGAGTGTCAGAGGCGTTGGAGGACATTGAAGGTCAAATTGCATCGTTGGAGAGTGAATTGTCCTACGAGCGAGGTCGCCTTTTGGCGGCGAAGTCTCAGCTTGAAGAAGAGCTTCAAGGCGGCCACGACGACCACGGCCACGACGACCACGGCCACGACGACCATGCCCACGACGACCA
>TARA_B110000003_G_scaffold259334_1_pt1 | contig 23879 bp, 22 predicted proteins | sample TARA_B110000003 | Tara Oceans TARA_B110000003 (sample SAMEA4396424) | marine metagenome | biome: Westerlies Biome; feature: [SRF] surface water layer (ENVO:00010504); material: water (ENVO:00002006), including particulate matter (ENVO:01000060) such as... | depth 5 m
AGAGGTTGCTGCTGAAGAAGCTGCACCAGAAGTCCCGGAAGAGAAAAAAGAAGAACCTGCTGAATAAGCAAAATTTTTACCGATATGCGTAAAGAAAATTGTTTTTACTTAGGCAATATCGTAAAAAAACACAGTTTTAAGGGGGAAGTTGTTATCAAGTTAGATACTGATGAACCTGAATTGTACAAAAATATGGAATCAGTATTTGTCGACTTAGGAGGCAATTTGGTTCCATTTTTTATTAAAAAAAGCTCTTTAAGCAGAGCTACTATGCTTCGTGTCCATTTTGAAGGTGTTAATAGTGAAGAGGAAGCAGATTTTATTATGAAATCAAGCATTTACCTTCCTTTAAATTTATTACCTAAACTAGGGGGTAACAAATTTTATTTTCATGAAATCATTGGTTTTAATGTTATCGATGAAATTCACGGAGACGTTGGTGTCATTGTATATATAAATGATAAAGTCTCTCAACCCATGTTAGAAATTGAGAATGGTGATGTAGAAATTTTTATTCCAATAGTTGATGATTTTATAATAAAGATAGACAGAAAGAACAAACAAATACATGTAGAGACTCCGGAAGGTCTAATTGATTTGTATTTGAATTAGAGAGGTGGCCGAGTGGTCGAAGGCGCACGCCTGGAAAGTGTGTATACTCCAAAAGGGTATCGAGGGTTCGAATCCCTTCCTCTCTGCTAAGTAAATTGAAAGTTGGTTTGAAAAAAAATGATGAAAACAAATCTTATCAGATAAAGTTCACAAAAACTTTAATGACAATGTGTGCTTTTTTTTTAGCATTCAATGGGGTTGTTTTTACTTTTTTCCCTAATAAAATTTCTATTTTACTTACCAACGACGATAATCATTTATTGGTTTTAATTCTACAGATTCTAGGTGCACTTTATATGGGTTTTGGATATCTAAATTGGATGTCAAAAAATAGTTTAATAGGTGGAATTTATAACAAACCTCTACTTATAGGAAATACACTTCATTTCTTAACTGCTTCAATGGCAATGATAAAATTAGTCTTCAAATTTGATAATAATCTTCAGCTAATAATACCTCACACTATAATTTACTGTCTTTTTACATTATTTTTTGGATGTATTTTTTTCACCAATCCAATCTCAAAAAAAACATCAACAGACCTTATTTAGCTCCTTAAAACAATTTATAACATCAAAAAGCAATTATTTCACTTTAAAGAGTTTACAATTTCTCAAGATAAAACAGCAATGAAAGTTGGAACGGATGGTGTTCTATTAGGAGCCTGGTGTTCTCTAAAAACAAGTCCCAATAAAATCTTGGATATTGGTTCAGGAACAGGTTTAATCGCTTTAATGATGGCCCAACGTTCCAATGCAATGACCATTGATGCAGTAGAAATTGATGGAAATGCCTACGAGCAAACGATTGAGAATTTTGAAAAATCTGATTGGAGAGATCGTTTGTTTTGTTATCATAGTTCCTTTCAAGATTTTGTTTTTGAATTGAAAGAAGACGATGAGAAGTACGATCTAATTGTCTCCAATCCTCCTTTTTACACAGATGCGTTTCAAACGAATGATTCCGCAAGGAACAAGGCTAGATTTTTATCAGCGTTACCGTTTCAAAAATTACTATCAGGAGCTGCTGATTTGTTATCTTCTTCAGGAAGATTAGCGGTAATCATTCCTTGTAAAGAAGAAATCAATTTTATATCCATTGCCTCCAAATTTCAATTATTTCTGGTTAGAATCTGTCGAGTCAAAGGATCTCATACCTCTGATGAAAAACGGAGTTTGCTGGAATTTTCTTTCAAAGAAAAGAAGATTGAAAAACAAACACTAGTGATTGAGACTTCAAGGCATCAGTACACAAAACAATACATAGATTTAGTCAAAGATTTTTATCTAAAAATGTAACTTCAATTAGCCATTAACATTTTCAGGATTGTATCCTAAGTATGGAACTTTTCTTTCAACAAATGTAATTCCATAATCTTCCAACTCTTTTAAAATTGGCCCATATACTTCTTTGGTAATTGGAATTTGAACTCCTGGGGTAGTGATTTCTTTGTTGAGTATTTTTAAAGTAGCAATTGCTACAGGAAGTCCAACGGTCTTTGCCATGGCTGTATATGTTTGGTTTTCTCCTTTAACCATCAAGCTACTTTCAATCTGATGCTTTTTGCCATTCATTTCATACCCAAATATGTGATGCATGACAATCATGTCTTTATCATCTTCTTCTAGTGTCCATGAATCTGATAATATTTTTTGTAAAATTTGTGCAGGAGTTGCATTTACCAATCCGACTTTTTTTGTGCTACTAAAAATATCCAATTCAACTAGTTTATCCCACATGATGTCATCTTGATCTATTTTTAAGTAGGATCGTAATTTTAATTCTACAGAATCATTCGGAGAGTAGGCTAAAAATAAATTCATAAAATCTCGATAACTCATTTGTTCAGATCCTTCAATGGTATAGCTGTCATCAGTCATTCCTAATTGAACAAAAATATTCCAAGCTCTTGAAAACCCTACTTTTCTGATGGTTCCTCTGTACATCGTTGAGATTTTTTCAAGTCCATAAATACTTCGGTATTTTAAAGAGTCTCGATTGGCATAGGCTTCAAATTTTTGATCACCTAAGGTCAAAAATTCTGTTCTTCTGAACAATTTGTGATAAGGAATGTATTTATAAGTACCTTCTTGAATAAACATTGCAGCTCCTCCCTGTCCGGCTAAAACAACATTTCTTGGATTCCATGTGAACTTGTAGTTCCATAAATTGTTATCACTTTCTGGAGCAACCAACCCTCCAGTGAAAGATTCAAACAATAGAATTTTTGCCCCTTGATCACTGATTCTATGAATGACATCCATGGCACTCATGTGGTCAATACCTGGGTCGAGACCAATTTCATTCATGAACACCAATCCTTTTTCTTTGGCTAGTGTATCTAGTTTCTTCATTTCATCGGAAACATAAGAAGCCGTTACCATGTGTTTTTCAAATTCAATACAATTTTTTGCCACTTCAATATGGAATCGAGCAGGCAGCATGGAAACAACGATGTCAGCCTTTTGAATCTCATTGATTCGCTGTTCTTCATTAAAAACATCAAATTGGATCGCTTTGGAATTTGAATGGTTGCCAATATTTTTTTGAGCATTCTCCAATGAAATATCTGCAACAGTGATTTGTAAATTTTCTGAAGATGCCTTTTTTTGAAGATAATCGATTAGGTATGAACAAGATTTTCCAGCTCCTATGATTAAGATGTTTCTCATCGAAGAATTATGTTTATTTTTGTTTATTAACACAACGAATTTAAAAAAAAAGAGATGGACTTTCCTTTTTTTTTCAATTAGATATGAACAAAAATTTAGCTTTTACAACCCTATTAGGTCTTACTGCTGTTATATTGGGAGCATTTGCTACACATAGTTTTCGAGAGGTATTGTCGATGCAACAGATGAACAGTTTGGAAACAGGGATACAATATCAAATGTATCATGTCATTGTATTGCTTTTTATCAATAGCTACAATGGGTTTTCTGTTCGTTTTAAAAATTATCTCAGTACGTTCTTTTTTCTAGGAATTATACTTTTTTCAGGATCTATTTACTGTATTCATCTGCTGGGAATTTCAGCAAAAAATATTTGGTTTGTCACTCCTTTTGGAGGTTTTCTTCTCATTTTAGGGTGGCTTTTAATGACCTTATTTTTTATAAAAAAAAGTCGCAATCAAAAAAATAAATAAAATTTTCAGGAGAACTTCATGGTTTAGAAAATATCCTTAATTTTGTCCAATGATACCAACAACTAATATTTTTATTCATGATTGATAAGAATACGAAATCGATTTCGTTAGCAAATTTAGGAATCAAAGAAGCAGTGGTTCATTATCAATTATCTTCTGATCAATTGCATCAAATTACCCTAGATGAAAATCAAGGAAGAGAATCTTCCTTTGGAGCTATTGCTATTAATACCGGAGAGTTTACTGGAAGATCTCCAATGGATCGCTTCATTGTAAAAGATGACGTTACCAAAGAAAAAGTTTGGTGGGGAAATATCAACATTCCTTTTGATCCCGATCGTTTTGATGCTTTGTACGATAAGGTCGTTTCTTATTTATCAGCAAAAGAAATTTTTGTGAGAGATAGTTATGCTTGTGCTGATGACAATTACAAATTGAACATCAGAGTCATCAATGAATATCCATGGAGCAATATGTTTGCTCATAATATGTTTTTGCGTCCTACCGACCAAGAATTGGTTGGTTTTACACCAGAGTGGATTGTTGTCAATGCTCCAGGTTTTATGGCTGATGCTGCTATTGATGGTACTCGCCAACATAATTTTGCCATCTTAAATTTTAGTAAAAAAATTGCTTTGATTGGAGGTACTGGATATACAGGAGAAATCAAGAAAGGAATTTTTTCTGCCTTAAACTTTATTCTTCCTGTTTACAAAAACACCTTGCCCATGCATTGTTCTGCCAATGTCGGAAAAAAAGGAGATACTGCTATTTTTTTCGGATTGTCAGGAACAGGAAAAACAACACTCTCTGCAGATCCAAACAGAAAACTTATTGGCGATGATGAACATGGCTGGACTCACGAAAATACAGTCTTTAATTTTGAAGGGGGTTGTTATGCAAAAACAATTGATTTGACAGAAGATAAAGAACCCGAAATCTATCATGCAATAAAAAAAGGAGCCATCCTAGAAAATGTGATCATGGATAAAAATGGAGTTGTAGATTTTTCTGATATTGGTATCACACAGAATACACGTGTGAGTTACCCTCTTGAACATATTGAGAATGTTCAAACCCCATCTATCGGTAAAAATCCAAAGAATATTTTCTTTTTAACAGCTGATGCTTTTGGTGTGTTGCCCCCAATTTCAAAATTAACTCCCAGCCAGGCAGCCTATCATTTTATCTCAGGTTACACCGCAAAGGTTGAAGGAACAGAAGCTGGAGTTACAGAGCCCATACCGAGTTTTTCTGCTTGTTTTGGCGCACCGTTTATGCCACTTCATCCCACGCATTATGCAGAAATGTTAAGCAATAAAATCAAAGAATCTGGAGCACATGTTTGGCTTGTGAATACAGGTTGGTCTGGAGGGAAATATGGTATAGGGAAAAGAATTGCTTTAAGACACACAAGAGCCATGATTACTGCAGCTCTAAATGGTGATTTAGGGAATTATACCTATGAAGATTATCACATACATTCTGTATTTGGTGTTGCACAACCTCGCTTTTGTCCGGGAGTTTCTGATTCAGTACTAAGTCCTAGGGCTACTTGGAATAATGATGATGCCTATTATAAAACTGCGTTCAAACTATCCAATGCTTTTAGAAAGAATTTTAAGCAATTTGAAGAATTTGCAAATGAAGAAATTAGAAGAGGAGGGCCGCAACGATATGCATTCTAATTAAAAAATAGATTCATCAAAAAAGCATCCAATAGAAGATGCTTTTTTATGGATTCTTTTGCCTACTTTTAAATTTAATTATGTACATCATGAAAAACTTTTTTTTAGCAGTTGTAATTTTATTAGTTGCAGGATGTCAGAAGGCTTACGATAAAAAATTTAAAAACGAAGTGGCTCAATCTTTACCTGTAAATTTAGATTTGGAAAAGGCAAATAGATTGGTAAGTTTGCCAATGAATTGCGTAAATGTAGAGTTTCCGAATAAACTGGGACAAACCATCGGTGGAATTCAAGATTTAAAGTCTCCAAAAGAATTGCATCCAGCATTTTACGGATGTTTTGACTGGCATTCATCAGTTCATGGGCATTGGAGCTTGGTTTCATTATTGAAGCAATTTCCAACAATAGAAAATGCCCTAGAAATTAAAAAGATATTGGCAGAAAATATTTCTAAAGAGCATATTTTAATAGAAGTTGATTATTTCAACGGAAAACACAATAATAGTTATGAGCGGACTTATGGTTGGGCTTGGTTGCTTAAACTAGCAGAAGAACTTCACACATGGGATGATGAAATCGCCAGAGAATTAGAAAAGAATTTACAGCCATTGACAGATTTAATAGTTGATAGATATCTTGATTTTCTTCCCAAACTTAACTACCCAGTTAGAGTGGGAGAACACCCGAATACGGCTTTTGGATTGACATTCGCTTGGGATTATGCCAAGACTACAGGAAATCAATCACTAATGAACATGATTGAAAGTCGAGCCAAACACTTTTATATGAATGATGTTAATTGTCCGATTTCATGGGAGCCTAGCGGTTATGATTTTTTGTCTCCATGTTTACAAGAGGCTGCCATTATGAAACGAATTTTACCCATGAACATTTTTAAAAATTGGTTAGCTAGTTTTCTACCACAATTAGAAGAACGAAGCTTTTATTTAAAAGTAGGTGAGGTATCTGATCGTATGGATGGAAAGTTGGTACATTTAGATGGAGTTAACTTTTCTAGAGCCTGGGCGTTATTTAATATTGTTAAAGACTTGCCAGAATACGAACATCTGAAAACAATCGCTTATGAGCATGTCAATTACTCTCTACCAAATTTGGTAGGAGATAGTTATGAGGGAGGTCATTGGTTGGGAAGTTTTGCGATTTATGCATTAAATGCTGCTAGAAATGAATAAAAGTTGGTTGAAAAATATGGGGCCCGGAACTTTGGTTGCTGCAGCATTTATAGGTCCTGGAACAGTTACTTTGTGCACACTAGCTGGCGTCAATTTTGGATTCAATTTATTGTGGGCAATGGTTTTATCCATTTTTGCTACGATTATTTTACAAGAGATGGCAGCAAGATTAGGAATTATTTCTCAAAAAGGACTGTCTGAAGTTATTACCTCTGAAATTCAAAACCCAATCATCAATAAACTGATGATATTGTTAATCCTATCTGCCATAGTGATCGGAAATGCTTCCTATGAAGCCGGAAATATTAGTGGTGGAATCTTAGGTTTAGAGACGATTGTTGGAGAACAAAAAATAAATGTGGCTGGATTTCCCCTTAACCTATTGAGCATCGTTGTTGGTTTGATTTCTTTTGGATTGCTTTACATCGGTAATTATAAATTCCTAGAAAAAGTTCTGGTTAGTTTGGTATTGATCATGAGTATGTCATTTTTAATCACAGCTATTTTAACGAAACCTAACGTACTGGATATCTTCAAAGGAATATTTAGACCTTCTGCACCAGAGGGGAGTTTATTAACCATCATCGGACTGATTGGAACCACCGTGGTTCCATACAATTTATTTTTACATGCTTCTTTAGTGAAAGAAAGATGGAATGATCAAAACGATTTAAAAATTGTTCAGAAAGACACCATCTTTTCCATTGTGTTGGGAGGGTTGGTTTCAATGTCTATTATCATTTCAGCTTCTTCAATACCAACAGGAGATATTTCCAATGCCTCAGATTTGGCAAAGAGTCTGGCTCCATTGTACGGGGAGTTTGCTACTCACTTTTTAGGAATTGGTTTGTTTGCTGCAGGAATTACATCAGCAATCACAGCTCCGCTTGCAGCAGCCTATGTTGCAAGAGGTTGTTTTGGATGGAAAAAAGGAATGAAAACAAAACAATTTAGAAGTGTTTGGATATGTATTTTACTACTGGGGGTATTTTTTTCCTCGTCAGAAATCAAGCCTATTGAGATTATCAAATTTGCACAGATATCCAACGGGATTTTGTTGCCTGTGATTGCCGGAGTTTTATTGTGGGTTGTCAATAAAAAATCAATTTTAGGGAGTTTTGTCAATTCAAAAACACAAAACATTTTAGGAATGATTATTTTATTGACTACTATTTTTCTTGGAATCAGAGGGTTAGATAAAGTATTTCAATTTAACATATTCTAATGATTGATATCAATTGTGACGTTGGTGAAGGAATCAATAATGAGTATTTAATCATGCCCTTGATCAGTTCTTGTAATATCTCTTGTGGAGCTCATGCTGGATCTCAAGATGACATCGATAAGGTCATTAGCTTAGCGATCAAAAATAAGGTTAAAATAGGGGCCCATCCCTCATTTCCAGACAAAGAAAACTTTGGAAGAAAAGAGATGAGGCTTAGCCACTCAGAACTTCAAAATAGCATAGAAAAACAACTGTTTTTTTTAAAAGAAAGAGCCGATTTACAAAACACCTTCATTCATCATGTAAAACCCCACGGAGCTTTGTACAATTTAATTGCTGTAAATTCTGAGATGGCAACTGTTGTTGTCAAAGCCATCCAATCTGTTTTTACAGATGTTAATATTTATGTACCCTACCATTCAGAAATTGAAAAAATTGCAAAAAATAATGGATTGAATGTGACCTATGAAGTCTTTGCAGACCGTAACTACAATAATGATTTGACATTGGTGCCAAGGACTTTATCTCATGCGATTATTCAAGATAAGGAACAAGTATTAGAACATGTGAAAAGGATGGCCTATCAATCCGAGGTAAAAACAACTCAAGGCTCTATAAAATTCATCAAAGCTCAAACTTTCTGTATTCATGGTGATCATAAAAATTCAGTTGAAATACTCGAGTTTTTAAATCGTCATTTAAAATAACCTATTTGAAATTTGAACTAACATACAAACCTTATGGAATTTCGGCGATCTTGATACAGTGGCCTGCTAGAATTGATGAATCAATCGTCTTTGATATGGTTGCCTTTGAACAGCAAATTCAAGAAAATAAAGCTGTTTTAGAAATCGTGATTACCTATCATTCTTTATTAGTTTGCTACCGTCAAACAATTTCAAATATCAATCTAGAGATTCAACAACTCAAAAAACTTTATCTGATAAATACCCCTTCAGAGAAGAAATCTCATGTACTTTGGCAAATTCCCGTTTGTTATGATCTATCTTTTGGTCTAGATTTACTCCACTTGGCAAAAGAAAAACAACTGTCTGTAGAGCAAGTTATTGCATTGCATTCTCAGGTAAATTATTTTGTTTATTTCATCGGTTTTCAGCCTGGATTTTTATATTTAGGAGGGTTAAATTCTGCCATTCATATGGCAAGAAAGTCAACTCCAAGGGTTAGAGTAGCTAAAGGTTCAGTGGGAATAGGGGGAGCGCAAACAGGTATTTATCCTCAGGATTGTTCTGGTGGTTGGAATTTGATAGGAAAATCTCCCATAATTTTTTTTGACATTAAAAAACAGCCTCCTGTATTTGCTAAAATAGGAGATCAAATACAATTTTTCCCCATTGACTTAGAGGAATTTTATAAGATTGAAAAAGAAGCAGCCAACGGGTCATACATGCTTAAAAATAAACCATTATGATCAAAGTATTACATCCAGGAATTTATAGCTCTGTACAAGATTTAGGAAGGTTTGGTCATGCTAATATGGGGATTCCTTCAGCAGGTGCTATGGATCAATTATCATCTCAACTAGGAAATGTTTTGTTGGCCAATCCAATCAATGATGCCGTCATCGAAATTACCTTTGGTATGGCAAGACTAGAATTTACTTCGGATGCCTTTTTTTGTCTTACGGGAGCCGATTTTTCTCAAAAACTAAATGGTGTTCCCATACAAACTCAAGTTGTTTATCAAGCATCAAAAGGATCCATTCTGTCTTTTGGTCAGAGGAAATTTGGTGCAAGAACCTATGTTGCTGTTCAGGGAGGTGTGATCTCTGAAATGGTTCTAAACAGTAGAAGTTTTATGAATGGAATTAACTCAAAAATGAGATTACAAAAAGGCGATTTATTGGCTATTGGCAACTCCAAATCTTTGGATCCTAAAGTTTCAGCTATTCTGATTGATGAACACCATTTTTTTAATTCAGAACTAGAATGTTTCCCGGGGCCTGAATATGATCAATTGCAAAAAGATCAAAAGAAGCGCTTGATGAATAGTTTTACTATTTCTGAGGATAACAATCGAGTGGGGTATCGATTGAATGAGATTGTAGAAAATAATTTAGATCCAATAATAACCTCTGCCGTCTTACCTGGAACCGTCCAATTGACTCCTTCAGGCAAACTCATCGTGTTAATGAGAGATGGTCAAGTAACAGGAGGATATCCAAGAGTTCTGCAACTTTCTGATCAATCGATTTCTATTTTGAGTCAAAAAATTATGGGTGAATCGTTGAGGTTTGAAATAAAAAAACCTTATCGTTTATAATCGATAAGGTTTTTTATTACTTGTTTGCCAAGTCTATTCTGTCTTTTTAACAGTAATTTTGATGTTTTTTTCTAAAGCCTCTATTTTCGCTTGAACTTCTTCTTCAGTTCCCTCAAAAACTTCTTCTTTAGTAATTGTAATGTCATTTTCAGTTGTCGTGTAATTTACAGTTCCTTTAAAAGTTCCATTTTCCTTTTTGGATACGGTAACGTTGAACATTTTTTCTGAATTTTGATTAAATTTTGCTTTTGCATCTACAGTGATTTCAATGACTTCAGTTGTTAATACTTCATCGGTTGAATGACCTCCAAGAATTGGAGCCACCACCAAACCAATCAAACAAGTTAATTTAATCAAAATGTTCATCGAAGGTCCTGAAGTATCTTTGAATGGATCACCTACGGTATCTCCAGTAACTGCAGCTTTGTGTGCATCAGATCCTTTGTAGGTCATTTCTCCATTGATTTCAACACCTGCCTCAAATGATTTTTTTGCATTATCCCAAGCTCCTCCAGCATTGTTTTGGAAGATTGCCCATAAAACACCACTTACAGTGACACCTGCCATATAACCACCTAACATTTCTGCAATGGCAAGATTATCCATTCCAAAAAGCATGGGTACAAAAGCAATTACTAATGGAAAGCCAATCGTTAATAAACCTGGTAACATCATTTCTTTCAAAGAAGCTTCTGTGGAAATTGCCACACATTTGTCATATTCTGGTTTTCCAGTTCCTTCCATGATTCCAGGAATATCTTTAAACTGACGCCTTACCTCTTGTACCATTTCCATAGCTGCTTTTCCAACTGCATTCATTGCCAGAGCAGAGAATACAACGGGTATCATACCACCTACAAATAGCATAGCTAATACAGGGGCTTTAAAGATATTAATCCCATCTATTCCAGTAAAAGTCACATATGCAGCAAATAATGCTAAAGATGTTAATGCAGCAGAGGCAATTGCAAAACCTTTTCCAGTTGCTGCGGTTGTATTTCCAACAGAATCTAAAATATCAGTTCTTTCTCTAACGATAGGCTCTTGTTCGCTCATTTCAGCAATACCACCTGCATTGTCTGAAATAGGTCCAAAAGCATCAATAGCCAATTGCATAGCTGTAGTTGCCATCATAGCAGATGCTGCTAAAGCAACACCATAAAATCCAGCAAAAAAGTAAGATGCCCAGATGGCACTTGCAAATAATATTACTGATGGAAAGGTTGAAATCATACCGGTAGCTAAACCAGCTATAATATTTGTACCTGCTCCAGTACTAGATTGTTGTACTATTTTTAAGATAGGGGATTTACCTAATCCTGTATAGTATTCAGTAACAGAAGAAATAACAGCACCTACAACTAATCCAACTAAAGTAGCATAGAATACACTCATTCTAGACACTTCTTTTAAACCTTCTCCAAAAAACTCCATAGTCATTGTTTCTGGCAGCATATATATACACAATGCATAACAAGAGAAAGCTACTAAAACAATTGAAGTCCAGTTCCCAATATTTAAAGCCCCCATTACTTGAGCTTCTTTTGCATCATTGCTGTTAATTTTTACTAACATCGTTCCAATGATAGAAATAATTATACCTGTACCAGCAATAGCCATTGGCAATAAGATTGGTCCTATTCCTCCAAAATCATCAGAAATACTTCCTCCCATGTCCTTTATTACATAGTTACCAAGAACCATAGCAGCTAATACTGTTGCCACATATGAACCAAATAAATCGGCTCCCATTCCCGCAACATCTCCTACATTGTCTCCTACGTTATCAGCAATTGTAGCTGGATTTCTAGGATCATCTTCTGGAATTCCAGCTTCAACTTTTCCTACTAAATCAGCACCTACATCGGCAGCTTTAGTATAAATACCTCCCCCAACGCGAGCAAATAATGCAATAGATTCAGCTCCTAAGGAGAATCCTGCTAAAGTTTCTAAAACAATGGTCATGTCCATAGTATTTGTCCATTCGCTTCCCATGAAGAACCAAAAGAAAAATATAAAGAATGATGTTAAACCTAAAACAGCTAAACCAGCAACACCTAACCCCATTACAGTTCCTCCCCCAAATGAAATTTTTAAGGCGTTTGGAAGACTTGTTCGAGCTGCTTGTGTTGTTCTTACATTTGTTTTTGTAGCTATTTTCATTCCAATATTTCCAGCAAAGGCAGAAAATATAGCTCCAAAAATAAAAGCAATCACGATCAACCAATGTGTAGTTGGGATAACGAAAGATACTATTGTCAGTAAAACACTAACAATCATTACAAAGATTGCTAAAAGTTTATATTCTGCATTTAAGAAAGCTAGGGCTCCTTCATAAATGTGATCTGAAATTTCTTTCATCTTCCCATCACCAGCATTTTGTTTCATTACCCATTTTTGCTTGACTATCATATAGATTAGTCCTAAAAGAGCCAAAGCTATTGGCATGTAAATCATCATTGATTTCATTTTTGTGTCTGTTTTATTAATTAGCTCGGCAAAAGTAATAAAATAGAGCCAAATAGAAAAACCCTATCATCTTGAATATGAAAGGGTTTTTAGGAAAGAAATGTAATCACAATTTATATTGTGAAATTACAGTTTTTTTTGTGCTCACTTTCTTCGTATCGCTTCACACATTTATCATAAATTTCAGCGGCTTCTTCAGCATCACCCCATCCACCAACATCTACCTTTTTATCCTCTAAGTCTTTGTAAACCTGAAAAAAATGTTCAATTTCCTTCAATCTATGAGGATTTAAGTCTTTCAAATCCATTCTTTTACTCCATATGGGATCAGACAAAGGAACACAAATAATTTTTTCATCTGGGCCTTTTTCATCTGTCATATGAAATACTCCAATAGGTCTTACTTCCATTACACACATTGGAAATGTAGGTTCATGACCTAGGACTAAAACATCTAAAGGGTCTCCATCAAGAGCTAATGTTTCAGGAACAAAACCGTAATCTGCTGGGTACATCATAGATGAAAATAACATTCTATCAAAACGAATTTTTTTTAATTTAAAATCGTATTCGTATTTGTTTCTACTGCCTTTGGGTATTTCTATTAAAACATCAAATGTTTTCATATTAAAAAAGTATTTTAGAGGTTAGTAATATTGATTATTAATTTTTTTGTAAAATTAAATAAACTACTCATATTAAAAACATAATATTTTAAAAATATCATCTAAGAATAGTTATGATAATGTCAAGAAAAAAAATAGAGAATCTAGTGGTAAATTAATTCAAGATATACGACCTCTTATTTTATTTGAAAAATAGAGGATTCAAATAACTGTATTAATAAAAAACTTCACTAATTTAATATTGATGAGATAAAAATGTAAAATATTATACTAATTTTTTATTTGTATAAGACTTGTTTTACTGCTTTTACAACATCGTTACTATTGGGTATCCAAGCTTTCAATAAAACTGGAGAGTAGGGTGCCGGAGTATCAGCTGTAGTGATTCTTTTTATTGGAGCATCCAGATAATCAAATGCTTCATCTTGTATTCTAAAAGTAATTTCTGAGGCAACACTTGCAAATGGCCATGCTTCTTCTAGAATAACTAAGCGATTCGTTTTTTTAACAGATTTAATGATAGCTGCATGATCCATAGGTCTAACTGTCCTTAAATCAATAATTTCTAAAGAAATACCCTCCTTATCAAGTTCATCAGCAGCTTTATAGGCTTCTTTGATAATTTTACCGAAAGAAACCAGAGTTACATCAGAGCCTTCCCTTTTGATATCTGCTATACCTATTGGAATCATATATTCACCTTCTGGAATGTCCATTTTATCTCCATACATTTGTTCGGATTCCATGAAAATTACTGGATCATCATCTCTAATTGCTGCTTTTAATAAGCCTTTAGCATCATATGGATTAGAGGGAACAATTACTTTTAAACCAGGAGTGTTAGCGAACCAGTTTTCAAAAGCTTGGGAATGTGTTGCTCCTAGCTGACCTGCAGAAGCTGTTGGGCCACGAAAAACGATTGGGCAATTAAATTGACCACCTGACATTTGTCTAATTTTTGCTGCATTATTTATAATTTGATCAATTCCTACGAGAGAAAAATTAAATGTCATGTATTCAACAATAGGTCTGTTGCCATTCATAGCAGAACCTATTGCAATTCCAGCAAATCCAAGTTCTGCAATGGGAGCGTCAATAACTCTCTTTTCACCAAATTCATCTAACATTCCTTTACTAGCTTTGTAAGCACCGTTATATTCTGCAACTTCTTCTCCGATGAGATAGACTGACTCATCTGAGCGCATTTCTTCGCTCATTGCTTCACAAATAGCTTCTCTAAACTGAACTGTTTTCATGTAATATTATATAGTTGTTTAACAAAAACAAAAATACGTAAAAATGAATAATAAAAAGGGACTTTTAATACTGAAATTTGGTATTGTTTTCTTTTTATTAAAAAAAGAATTATTCTTCAATCGATTGATAAATTGAAATATAAATTTGAAGTTTTTTAAATTGTTTAATTTCAATAAAATTATTTTGTAAAGATTTAAGTTCTTCATCAGTTAAATTGAATACATTTGAGTAAATAACATATTTGTTTTTTTTGTTAAAATGAGTAAATGTTCTAGAATCACCATTTAAATCAATCTCATCAATTGTATTGTAATTTGGGAAAAAAGTACCAACTTGTTTTAAATCAATCTTTTCAATATCTAAATAATTTATAGCATTTTTTCTTAATTCATGATAAGGAACATGAGCTAAACTTGCATCCCAACCTTGAGATATTTTCTCAGGATATACCCATAGGTTTCCGGTCATCAATCCAGTAATTAGAAGTATGTAAATCGTTTTACGATACTTCTTAAGCTTAAGGATGATTAAAAAAGCTATTAAGATGAAACATATATATGATGTTATAAAATAACGATGTCCAAATGCATTTGTAGAGAATAATACAGCTATAATAATATAAATTACCGAGGAGAACCCCAATATAACTAATTGCTGAATTGAGTTATTTAGTGTGATTTTTTTTCTTAGGCTCCATAATGATATTATTAAAAAAATAAAAATAAAAACCCTTCCAAAATCTAAATATCTCCAGATTAAGATAAATATATTATTTAAGAATTGTTTAATATCTGGAACTTTCCATAAAGATTCCCAAGGGGATGTTGAATGTGTTTGCAACCACCCTTTTGTTAATAGTCTCCATGTTACAAAAGTAATCCCTGGTAGTGCCGAAATAAAATAAAAACCTAATAGTTGAAAATTTAAAACTTGCTTAATTTTTTTCTTTTGAATAATGTAATAATTTAAGACTTCAAATATAAATAGTCCTGCGAAAAGCATCATGCTTCTAAAGGTAATAATACTTAGGAAGAAAAGCCCGATAAATTTCCATCGCTTATTATTATAAAGAATACCATTGATACCAAGAAAAAAAAAGAATAAAATAATAGTTTCGGGGTTGACTAACACAAATGAAGTCATTAACGTAGGGTCCATTAATAAGAGTAGAAGCCCAATAAAAGAAATATTATTACTATTGGTATAATAGCTTACAAATCGATATAATTGGTAAATAGTACCTATAGTGAAAGGAAGCATTGTAAGATGGCTAACCCACAAGGAATGTCCAAATAGTTTCCATACAACTGCAAGTAAAAATGCTAAAAAAGGAGGATGTCCTGGGTCAAAACTTTCAGGTATTGTCCAATTTAAAATATCATTATAGTACAAGTGATTGCCCATTTTGGAAGCAAAAAGCACATTGTCCCAAAACATGCCAAAATCATATGATATTAAAAAAAATAAAATTCCTATAATTATACTTATCTGTACTTTTTTAGACATGTATTTTTTATAGTTAAAATTCATTTTTATTCTTCAAACGAAACTACCAAAAATTGGTTAGTAATCCAAAGAATTAATTTTATTATAAGTAACAATAAAAGAGTATTTTTAAAAATCGAAATTTTAAGTCACAATGAAATTTTTCATATCCAAATTCAATAATTCAAGATTATTTTTTCTTATAGCTTGTATAGTATGTTTTTTTTCAGCTTATCATAGTATTGGGTTTTACCATGCTGATGAGCATTATCAAATTTTAGAATTTGCAAATATGAAATTAGGGAATAGTCCTCCTAACGAATTGCCCTGGGAATATAGTGCTCAAATAAGACCAGTTGCACAGGTTACTTTTGCAATGTTAACAATCACTTTTTTAAAATATTTATCAATTGTTAGCCCATACACTCAAGTATTTGTTCTTAGATGTTTGACAGCAATTTTAATGCTTTTAATTGTATTTTATTTTATTCGTAAAACAAGACACTTTTTTTCTAATTCCAATACAGAAAAATTTTATATCATATCATCTTATTTTTTATGGTTTATTCCTTTTTTAAGTGTCAGGTTTTCTTCAGAAATATGGAGTGGACTTTTTTTTCTACTATTAATTTCACTTTATCTAGAAAAAGATACTAGAATTAAAAACAGCTTTTTAATTGGTATTGTTGCAGGTTTTAGTTTTTTATTTCGATTTCAAATAGCGTTTGCTCTAGTTGGTTTTTTTAGCTGGCTTATTTTTATTAAAAAAGAGTTAGCGGGTTTTTATTTAAAATTTTTAGCTGCATTTATATTGGTACTTAGTATAGGTTTTTTTCTAGATACTTGGTTTTACGACGAACTAACTTATACACCTATAAATTACATTGCTAAATTTATATCTTCAAATCAAGTTCAAAGTTATGGTGTATCTCCGTGGTATTTTTACTTTGAAAAAATAATCACATTTCCAAGTTTAGTAATTGGAATACCTTTATTTCTTTCTTTACTTATTTTTTTTATAAAGAATCCAAAAAACATGTTTTCTTGGATATTAATTTCATTTCTTTTTTTTCATTCTATTATAGATCACAAAGAGGTAAGATTTATGTTTCCTATGATATATTTCCTGCCTTTTATCTTCTCATTGATGTACTCTAAATATATATATGATAGAAAACCAAAAACAACAATTAAAATAGGTTTAGTATTTTTTTTCTTGTTTAATTTTCTTCTTATTTTTTTAATGGGATCTAAAGGTACAGGAAGAGGGAGACTAGTTATTGCTAAATATATATATGACTATTATCATGAAAAAGAAGTTGATTTATTTTATACTAATGAAGGGTATTTATTTGAAGACCCTAAAGGCTCATTAAAGATGAATTTTTATAATCAAAAAAATTTAAATTTAACCGAAGTTAGTAGCTTTTGTAATATACCTTCCAATGAAATTAAAAGTCATAGAGAAAAGTTATTGGTAATTCAATATTCAGATTTAAAATTAAATACATGTCTGAAAATGGAAAATATAATTTTTTTAAAAGAAAGTTTGCCTATGAGAAAAGAATGGCTTTTGCGTTTAAATAGCTTAGGTATAGAAATACCTAAACTAGATAAAATGTTGTTACTCTATAAAATTAATTAGAAAAAATACTATGCACGCATAGTATTTTAAATATTTGTACTATCTTTGTATGATCACAATTAAAAGAATATTCGATGAAAGTGTTAGTATGTATAAGTCATGTACCAGATACCACCTCAAAAATTAATTTTACTAATAATAACACACAGTTTGATACAAATGGTGTACAGTTCGTTATTAACCCGTATGATGAGTTTGTGTTAACAAGAGCGATGTGGTTTAAGGAAAAACAAGGTGCTTTAGTTACAGTTATAAATGTGGGAGATTCTTCTACAGAATCTACTTTAAGAAAGGCATTAGCAATTGGAGCAGACGATGCAGTTAGAATTAATAAAACACCAATTGATGGAATGTCTGTAGCTAAAGAAATTGCTGCTGTAGCTAAGAATGGAGCATATGATTTAGTATTGGCAGGAAAAGAATCTAGTGACTATAATGGTCAGATGGTACCTGGAATGGTTGCTGCATTTTTAAACTATAATTTTATAAATGGATGTATTGAGATAGAAGTAGAAGGGGTAAATGTAAGTGCAAAAAGAGAAATAGACGGTGGAAGCGAGTCATTGCAGACAATACTCCCTTTAGTTATAGGAGGTCAAAAAGGAATTGTTGAAGAATCTGATCTACGTATTCCAAATATGAGAGGTATAATGATGGCACGTAAAAAACCATTAAAAGTTATTGAGCCTATTAGTTTAGAAAACGCAACAGCTTCCGAGTCATTCGAAAAACCAGCACCAAAAGGAGCTGTTAAATTAGTAGACGTAGATAATATTGATGAATTAATTAATTTATTACACAACGAAGCGAAAGTAATTTAGAAGACCACTAGATAACATGTTACCATATAATTAAGTTTTTGTTGGAGTTAAAAAAATAAAATAAAAATAAATTCTGAATCGAAATCAGAATGATAAAATAAAAAAATATGTCGGTTTTAGTTTACACAAGTTCATCGGATGGGAAGTTAAAAAAATCAGCATTTGAACTTGTTTCCTACGGAAAAAAAGTTGCGGATGAATTGAGTATAAGTATGTTTGCCTTAACTATTAATGTTGATGATGTTAGTGAGTTGCAAAATTATGGTGCAGAAAGAATTGTTACTGTAAATAATGAAAAATTAAAGGTATTCAATGCAAAAGGATATGCCTCACTAATTCATGAAGTTGCCATCTCAAAAGGTGCATCAGTAGTAGTCATAGACTCAAGTATTGATGGCCTTTATCTTGGCCCACTAGTTTCGGTTGCTCTGAATGCTGGATATGTATCTAATGTTGTAGATTCGCCAGCTACAACATCGCCATTTACTGTAAAAAGAAAAGCTTTCTCAAACAAAGGTTTTAATAATACGGTTATTTCAACAGACAATAAAGTAATTGGATTGGCTAAGAATTCGTTTGGTATTCATAAAAATGTGGTTTCTGCTTCAATTGAAAGTTTTGAGATTTCTTTGTCTGATTCTGATTTAGGAGTTAAATCTATTAGTATAGAAAAAGCAGTTGGAAAAGTAACGATTGCTGATGCTGATGTTGTAATTTCTGGAGGGAGGGGCTTAAAGGGCCCTGAAAATTGGGCAATGGTTGAAGAACTTGCCTCTGTTTTAGGAGCTGCGACAGCATGCTCCAAACCTGTATCAGATTTAGGTTGGAGACCTCATGCTGAACATGTTGGTCAAACAGGAAAACCTGTAGCAACAAATTTATACATAGCTATAGGAATTTCTGGGGCAATTCAGCATTTAGCAGGAATTAATGCCTCTAAAGTTAAAGTAGTAATCAATATAGATCCAGAAGCACCGTTTTTTAAAGCTGCTGATTATGGAATTGTTGGAGATGCTTTTGATGTGGTTCCGCAATTAATTAGTAAACTCAAAGATTTTAAAGCTCAAAATTCATAATTTTTAGTAAATTGTGCCCAAGTAAAGGGCTGTCTAATCTTTGGTGGTTACCACAAATTAGATAGCTTTTTTCATTTTATATAGATTCATGAGTTTAATAAAATTAACCATTAAAGGAATATCATACAGTCAGACTCAGAGTGGAGCCTATGCTTTAGTGTTAAGTGAAATGGATGGGACAAGAACATTGCCAATTATAATTGGAGCTTTTGAAGCACAATCTATAGCTATTGCATTAGAAAAAGAAATTAGACCACCAAGACCTTTAACTCATGATTTGTTTAAAACATTTTCTGAACGTTTTCACATTAAAGTAAAACAAGTGATTATTCATAAGTTAGTAGATGGAATTTTCTTCTCTAGCTTAATTTGTGAAAAAGATGGTATTGAAGAAATAATAGATGCTAGAACTTCAGATGCTATAGCCATAGCAATTCGTTTTCTTGCTCCAATTTACACTTATGAAAATATTCTAGATAAAGCTGGAATCTACTTAAAAGTAGAAGAAGAAATTGCAATTAAAGGAACTTTAGATCCTGAAAGTATTAAGGTAAATATTGACCAAAAGCAATCTTCAAATTTTTCAGATTATTCAATAGAAGAACTTCATAATCAGTTAAAAACAGCTGTGGCAAATGAAGATTACGAAACAGCTGCGAAAATTAGAGACGAAATCAGTAAAAAATCTTAAGTATAAATTATGAAAAAATATTTTGTTGTAATACTATGCTTTTTTTCAATCATTGCAAGTTCACAAACTATTGAAAAAGAATGGAAATTTGAATCAATCATAAATAATGTTGGCGACTCAGTTATAGAAATTAATTCTAATGATTCTTTTAGTCTAAAAGAAGGACTGTTCAATTATTCACTAGTAGCTAAAGATAGTTTAGTAACGAGAGGTAATTATACTATTAAGAATAATTTATTGATCCTTAATTATAATATACCCAAAGATACCGTTCGTTATTATAATATCATTCAACTTACTGATTCACTATTAACATTATCTGAAAATAATATATTGTATTCTTTTAACTCACAAAATAAATTTCAAGAAAATAAAAATTTATTACTAAGTGATAAAGAAAATAGCATTATTCCAAGCCAAGGTTTTTCTATGAATAGTCTATGGAGAGGTGTTTTAGGTATGTTTGTTTTATTGATTATATCTTTTTTATTTAGTGCTAATAGAAGAGCTGTAGATTGGAAAAAAGTAGGGATTGGTTTATCTCTTCAACTAATCATTGCAATTGGAGTTTTAAAAGTGAAATTTATTCAAATAGTCTTTGATTTTATAGGAAGTATTTTTATTGAAATTTTAGAATATACAAAGGCTGGTAGTGAATTTCTGTTTGCGGGCATGGTTGGTGATATGAATAAATTTGGATACATTTTTGCTTTTCAAGTATTGCCAACAATTATATTTTTCTCAGCCTTAACTTCTTTGTTATTTTATTTAGGGATTATTCAGAGATTAGTTAGAGCACTGGCAAAAGTTTTATCTAAATTCTTAGGAATTTCAGGAATGGAAAGTTTGTCAGTTGCAGGAAATATTTTCCTAGGTCAAACAGAAGCACCATTGCTGATAAAAGCCTATTTAGAAAAAATGAATAAGTCTGAAATGCTTTTGGTGATGATAGGAGGTATGGCAACTGTTGCTGGTGCTGTTCTTGCAGCATATATTGGTTTTTTAGGTGGGGGAGAAAAAGCTTTAGAACTAATTTTTGCTAAACATTTATTGGCAGCATCCGTGATGGCAGCACCAGGTGCTATTGTAATTTCAAAAATCTTATATCCTCAAACTGAAAAAGTAAATTCAGATGTTACTGTTTCTCAAGAAAAAATAGGATCAAATATTTTAGATGCTATTGCAAACGGTACTACAGAGGGATTAAAATTAGCAGTTAATGTTGGAGGAATGTTATTAGTATTTGTAGCAATAATTGCAATGCTCAATGGAATCCTGGGCTTTTTTGGAAGCTTTGATGGAATTGAATATTTTAGTTGGAATTTCATCTCTTTAAATGAAATAATTTTAGAGAATACATTGTATGACGGTCTCTCTTTAGAATTAATTCTTGGTTATGCATTCGCACCATTAATGTGGCTAGTAGGAGTAGCAAGTGAAGATATAACACTCATGGGTCAGCTTTTAGGAATCAAATTAGCGGCTAGTGAATTTATTGGTTACATACAATTAGCAGAACTAAAAAATGTTGCAAATGCAACACACCTTACGTTTAACAAATCCATAATCATGGCAACCTATATGTTATGTGGTTTTGCAAATTTTGCATCCATAGGAATTCAAATAGGAGGGATAGGTTCTCTAGCACCTGGGCAAAGAAAAACATTATCAGAGTTTGGGATGAAAGCACTAATTGGAGGTACCATAGCATCCTTAATGTCTGCAACTATAGCAGGAATGATTATTGGATAATCTATAAACAAATCGTTAATAACTTTATTACATAAATTAGTACTTCAATTCAAACAAATTGAAGCTTTATTTATTTTTGATACACAAGAATTAATAAATTATGAAGCAATACCATGACTTAGTAAAATACGTTTTAGAAAACGGAAACATAAAGGCTGACAGAACTGGTACAGGGACCAAAAGTGTTTTTGGCTATCAAATGAGATTCGACTTAAGCCAGGGTTTTCCTATGGTAACTACAAAGAAACTTCACCTAAAGTCTATTATCTATGAATTATTATGGTTTATTAAGGGAGATACTAATGTAAAATATCTACAAGAAAATGGTGTTAGAATTTGGAATGAATGGGCAGATGAAAATGGAGATTTAGGACCAGTTTATGGACATCAATGGCGTAATTGGAACAATGATGACATAGATCAATTAAAAGAGGTTATAAAAACACTAAAAAATAATCCAGACAGTAGAAGAATGTTAATTTCTGCCTGGAATCCTAGTGTGCTCCCCGATAATTCTGTTACTTTTTCCGAAAATGTAGCTAATGGAAAAGCCGCTTTACCTCCATGTCATGCATTTTTTCAATTCTATGTATCAGACGGGAAATTGTCTTGTCAATTATATCAAAGAAGTGCAGATGTTTTCTTAGGAGTTCCATTCAACATTGCTTCCTATGCTTTATTTACAATGATGATGGCTCAAGTATGTGGGTATCAAGTAGGAGAATTTATTCATACATTTGGAGATGCACATATCTACAGTAATCATCATGAGCAATTAGAGTTGCAACTATCAAGAGAAATTAGGCCTTTACCAACAATGAAAATAAATCCTAATATAAAAAGTATTTGTGATTTTACCTTTGAAGATTTTCAGCTTTCAAATTACGACCCGCATTCCCATATTAGAGGGACTGTAGCAATATAAAAATAGATTAATGATTACAATAATTGCTGCGATAGGAAATAGACACGAGCTCGGTAAAGACAATGATTTAATTTGGCATATCTCTGCTGATTTGAAAAGGTTTAAGGAAATTACGACCGGGCATACTATTATAATGGGCAGAAATACTTTTGAATCTATTGGTAAGCCATTACCAAATAGAAAATCTATCATTATTACAAGAAATACTCTCTATCAAAAAGAAGGTTGCAAAATAGTTCATAGTTTAGAGGAAGCAATTACATCACTTAAGAATCAAGAAGATGCTTTTATTATTGGAGGTGCTCAAATTTACAAAGAGGCATTAGAAAAGAATTTGGTTGATGCATTAGATATTACTGAAGTACATCAAGATTTTGATGCAGATGTTTTTTTTCCGTCAATAAATAAAACCGATTGGAAAGAGGTTTCTAGAGAAAAGTTTTTTTCAGAAGATAATAATCCTAATTATAGCTTCATTAGTTATCGTAGAATTAACTGATCTTTAATTTTGCCCTATGGCTCCGTCCAGTCTAATCTTATATTTTTGCTGAGCAAACTCAAAGTAATTAAACAGTTTATAATTTACTTCCATTCCATAATTTATTTGAGGTTTATAATCAATAACATTTCCATAAATTGATGCATCGTAAATAGAAGGATTTAATGCCCTAATATTCCAATTAGCTATGTAAATAGTATTCTTATTTTCTAAATAATTTTGCGAATAATAACCTATAGGTTTAGCAATGGTATTTATATAAAGACTAAATCCAATATCAAAAATAATTACCTCATACTCTAGACTATCATTAGCAATGATAACAGTTTTTTCTTTCTGTATAGTATTATTTTTTATTGGTAAGTGTTTGCAAGCATATATAATAATACTCAAAAGAAAAAGTATAAATAATCTTTTTAAAATTTTCATAATCAGCATAATATTAATGTAAAATAAAAAAAAATGGCTTATTACAGAATTTTTTTTT
>TARA_B110000003_G_scaffold54652_1_pt1 | contig 23864 bp, 15 predicted proteins | sample TARA_B110000003 | Tara Oceans TARA_B110000003 (sample SAMEA4396424) | marine metagenome | biome: Westerlies Biome; feature: [SRF] surface water layer (ENVO:00010504); material: water (ENVO:00002006), including particulate matter (ENVO:01000060) such as... | depth 5 m
AATAATCACTAAACTTGAAAACTTTTATCAACTCGCTCTCCACAATTTCCCATGAATCTAGTGCCTCCAAGCCCCGCGCCACCTCTTCAGAAGTTAGTATTTTCCCCATGAGCATAATCATACCAGAAATATCGACTATTCACTAGAAAACGTGGATTAAATTTCCCCGTCTCCTGTCTTCAATTTGTATCTTATTCTTCACGGGACCGACACGTCCGCTATGCCTCACCTTCTGATCCTCGTCCTCTTTCTCGGAACCCTCGCTAGCAAGGCTCAACACCCCAACAACGACAACCTTCACCAACGAAATCTTCGAAGTTCGCGAAATGATTCTCGATCCTTCGCATAAACAATTTTTTGGAATTAAGATTTCAAAGTGACGTTGCCTGATTGCTTTCATAACATTTCTTCTCATGAGAATCCTCCTCGTTCTTTTTGTCTTAGTGAGCAAAACCTTTGCTGAGAAAAATATCCTGCTTATTTGTATCGATGACCTCCGCCCGGAACTCAAAAGCTTCGGAGTCGACTATATTCATTCCCCAAACATTGACGCCCTGTCTAAACGCGGCCGAGCCTTCACCCGCCACTACGTGCAAGCCCCGACTTGCGGAGCCTCGCGCTACGCACTTCTAACCGGCACCTATGGCCCCGGAGGAAACGGAGCACTCTTCGCCCGCGCTAACAAAATCAAAAACCCATCTCTCCCCGCCTACCTTCGTGAAAACGGCTACACCACTGTTTCAGTCGGCAAAGTCAGCCACCACCCAGGCGGACGCGGCGGCAAAGACTGGGACGACGATTCCAAACCCGAAATGCCCCAATCTTGGGATCGACACCTTCTCCCCTCGGGTAAATGGCAACACCCGCGCGGCTGGATGCACGGCCTCGCTAACGGTGAGATCCGTAAAAACGCCAAAGATATGGACCTCTTCCAGTCCGTCGTAGGCCCTGATGAAATCTACCCCGATGGCCCTGCCATCCATGAGACCCTCAACCAACTCGACCTACTTTCAAAAGCCGATAAACCATTCTTCCTTGCCACCGGTATCCTCCGCCCCCACCTCCCCTTTGGCGCACCCGCCAAATATATGGAGCACTACAAAGATGCCAAGCTCCCTCCTATCCCCCACCCCAAGAAGCCCGAAGGCCAAACAACCTGGCACGGCTCTGGCGAATTCATGAAATACAACCGCTGGGGGAAAAATCCTAACACGGATCCCGCCTTTGCTCTCGCAGTCCGTAAACACTATGCTGCCTGTGTAAGCTACGCAGATGCCCAGGTTGGTAAAATTATTAACCGCCTCAACGAACTCGGCCTCCGCAAAAATACCCTTATTATTGTCTGGGGTGATCATGGCTGGCACCTCGGCGAGCACGCCATTTGGGGGAAGCACTCCCTCTTTGAGGAATCTCTGCGCTCACCCCTGATCATCGTAGACCCCGTCATTCAAAAACCCGGTGTAATCACAAATTCTATCGTAGAAACTATCGATCTCTTCCCGACCCTCTGCGACCTCGTCGATCTTAAAAAACCCGACTTCCTAGACGGTTCCAGTCTCCTCCCTCTCCTCAAGAATCCAAAAGCTGCCTCCGATAACACTGCCATCTCCTACAATGGCAAAGCCAATACGATCCGCACCGCAACCCACCGACTGATTAAACACAGCAAAGGACACATTGAACTCTACGACCACACGTCACCGGCCGGAGAGACTAAAAACATCGCTAAAGAGAATCCAGATCTAGCGACCGAACTTGCGGAAAGACTCCCCAAGTAGCCAAAACCAAAATCTCGCCTTCACTCAATTCACCTTACGGCGGCTCCCAAAGTCCTAAAAGTCCAGGTAGATCTCAGTTCGCCTATTTGCGCGGCGACCAGAGGGATTATCCTCACCATCGGCCGTGGAATTCGGTCGACGAGGTTTCGCCTCACCCTCCGCTAGAGCCACAATCTGCTTTCGGGGAACTCCAAGGCTAAGAAGATATTTTTCGACTGCCCCCGCACGGCGCTCGGAGAGTTTATTGTTATATTGATCTGTTCCTAATGAATCGGTGTGACCAGAGAGGGTAAGCTCTTTGTCAGGATCAGTTTTCAAAAGCCCAGCTACGATATCAAGCTGACGCTCGGTTCTTGGCGTAAGCACATCTTCATCAAACCCGAAATAGAGAATCAAAGTATCACTTCCGGTTGGATTCTTGATAAGCGGAGTGTAATGCACATCACCCCCAGCCACACGATCCGCGTAATCAGCGAGGAGTGAATCGAGATTTACCTCGGTCACCTGCCATGGTTGATCGATCGCCTTCCGCTGCACATTGAGACCAAAATCAGCGGCTTTTTCACCAGCCTCATCTTCAACATGCGCAATGAAACCAGCAGTCAGCTCGCGATTAAACATAGCCCGCAGCGGCTTCTGAGTCCGGAGTCGATATTTGGCCTCTTCAAAGATAATACAAAGCCCTGCAATCTTAGCATCTGAAACAGATTCAGGGTCTACAAGCGATTTGGCATCATCAAAATTCTGCTCTAACACCGCACGAAGAAAAGCATCTGTAATCCCGAGCGAGTCGCCAAAGATAGCTCTCCCGGGAGCTTCTTGGTCAAACAGCTTCATTTTTTCGACTCCCCAACCTCCCGTGTTTCCCCGGAGCAAGTCAAAGTAAATCCGAGCCCCTTTTTCACCCTCAAAATTTAACGCCCAGCGAGACTTCCGATTTGCTTCTAGTTCTCCAATTTCCATGACCGGATCCATCGAACTGAGACGAAAATCTCCGATTGCCGCTAATTTACGCAGTCCCTCAAGCTGGGATTCATCAAGAGCCTTGCGGCCAATGAGCATGCTAGCTTTTTCCAAATCAGATTCCTCGAGAGATTTTCCGATTTTCTCAAGAAGAACCTCGGGTTTAAGCTCGGCCGCACCCATTCCGGCATCAACCAGAATTTGCTCGGGCGTCGGTGGGGCCACCGTATCAACAGGCTCGGGCTCGGGCTCGGGTTCTGTATCGAAGGGGTCAAATGGTTTCGGCTCCACTTCCTTGACAACCGTTTTCATCTCCGGACTTTCAGGCGAAGCAGGTTTGATGGCAGCCGGCTCCTCCGGACTACTCGACTGGAAAAGATAAGATCCAATTCCTATGAGAGCGGCAGCCAAAAAAGCCAAAAAGACAAACAAACCAAAATTTGAACGAGGTTCAGAGGAGTCGTAGGTGCTCATTGCAAAATTGGGTGTTTAATCAGTCGGCTCTTTAATTCTTGGAATCCTAGGAAAGGTAACGTTACGCCATGGCTGGTTATTACGACGAATCCTTAGGGTAGTATCGGTCACAGCAGCTCCCGACACCAGATTGAAATAAAACTGCTGACTATCACTAATCCGCTGACCATTAAATTCGAGGATATAGTCATTGGCTCGAACCCCCTTTTGATCTGCAAGGCTGCCAGAAGCAACCTGTTGGACCAAAACACCCCCCTGATGTTGATAGGCCGAGGGAAGGTCCCTGACCGCAATTCCAATGGCATTTAAAATTGCCCGATCCGACGCCAGACGAGCGTTCTCGGCTATTTGTTGCCCTTGCTCGAATGGATTAGCCTCCCCGACGATTGCCTTTAAATTGATCACCTCATCCTTTCGCCAAACACTGATCTCACTGTCGGCGCCCACTTTCGACCGTCGGATTCGATTGAGTAATCCACGAGCGTTGGTCACCCCCTCTCCTTGAAAAGCTAAAATGATGTCATAAGGCTCCAAACCAGCTTTTGAAGCTGGAGAATTTGGGGTTACGCCGGACACGAAAACCCCTTGTCCAGAGTAGTTTAGATCTCTCGCAACGTGTTGTTTTAAATCGCGAGTCGCCAAACCAAGATAGCCATGAATGGGGCGACCTTTATCGAGAATATACTCCAGAGTCCGCATAACATCATTAGCAGGGATGGAAAACCCGATCCCCTGAAAACCAGGATTTTCCTGATCCTCGGTGTAAATCGAAACATTGATCGCGATAATTTCACCGAGATGATTGAGCAGCGGCCCCCCGGAATTACCAGGATTGATTGCGGCATCTGTTTGGAAAAGATCGCGCTGATTATCCGATAGGGACCGATCCCTCGCCGAGATACGCCCGACTGTTACGGATTCTCCCAACCCGAAGGGGTTTCCAACCGCAATGGCAAGCTGGCCAACGCGTACGGCATCGGAATTACCAAATTTCAAAGGATAGAATTTTTCATCAGGGTCGCCACTCTTGATTCGTAGCACCGCAATATCTAAGAGCTTGTCCGAATTGATCAAGGTGGCTGGGAGTGACCTCCCGTCGTGCAAGGTCACCCTGATTTTTCGGTGGCCCTCAATAACGTGGTGATTCGTAATCACATGCCCCTCTTCCGATACAATTACACCAGACCCGAGACCCGGCGTGACGCGGTCACGTTCGTAAATCCGCCCACGATAGCGATCAATGACACGCTCACGCTTCAGAATTTCAGTATCAATACTCACCACCGCAGGTGTCACTCGGTCGACAAGTTCAACCATCTCTTCATCGGCCGTGATTAGCCCCGGCACAAGGCTAGGATCAATGGCGGACTTAGACTGTAAGGTCGCATATTCAGGAGCAAACTGCTGGTCGGACTCCTTGCCACCAAACCCAAAAATGGGCTGCCCATCACGCCAAGCGCGGAATACGTGAACCGAAACAAACGCGGCCACAAAAACGAGGCTGAGAACAATAAGTCTTTTAATAGCGTCACTCATTAGTATCGGAATCCGTTTAATCTAACTGTTCTTGATGGATTGTCATGCTTCATCGCAAAGCAAAAAAGTTTTTTCCCAATGATAAGCGATGGTGATCGGCCGGATTTTCTTCAATTTATCTGCTGTTGAAGCTTAAAATCCGCTATTGAGGAGCTGTGAAGATTCGAACCCTCCAAACCACCGAGTGGGATCAATTGGCTCATCTCATTTTTAATTCCACAAACAACTGGTATCAAAAAAATCTTAACCGGAAGTGTTTCGGCGGCAGCGATCCCTTAATCTGCCGGATCTTCCCCGAAGTCTACGAAACTCTAGATCCTGGGTGCTGTCTAATCGCAGAAATCGATGGGGTGATTGCGGGATCTTGCTTTTACCACCCACGGAAAACTCATTTCTCGGTTGGAATCATGAATGCCGATCCGACTTTTACCGGACAAGGCGTTGCGCGGACCCTCTTGCAAGAGATCATAAAACGGGCTGGTAAAAAGCCAGTCCGCCTCGTTTCGAGCGCTTTAAATCTCGATTCTTACTCGCTCTACACACGGGCGAAATTCCGGCCTCTCGTAATCTATCAAGACATGATCATTCCGGCTGAGACCGTCCTGCCACCTGTCCCCTCAAACGTCCGGGCCGCAAAGCTTGCGGATCTTCCCGCCATCCTTGCGCTCGAGGCCCAGGTTAGCGAGATCTCCCGGGAAAAGGACTGGCGGTATTTTCTCAGTGACAATACTTCAACCTGGCGGGGATTTGTTTTTGAAACTGATGGGGAGCTCACGGGCTTCTTATTCTCGATAGATCACCCTGGCAGCCGAATGCTTGGGCCAGGCGTTATGCTAGATCAAAAAGCCGCTTTTGCGCTCATCATCGCCCAGCTTTCTACGTTTGGCCACGAAACCCCACTTTTCCTTGTTCCAGCAAGTGAAACCGAATTGATTCAAAATCTCTACAAACTTGGAGCCCGAAATTGCGAAATCCACCTCAGCCAAGTCCTCGGTGAAGCGAAAGCCCCAAGTGGAGTAACGATGCCGACGTTCATGCCCGAGACTGCCTAATCGGATGCTTCCAAGAAACCTTGATCACTTGTTCAACCCCTCTTCGCAATAAGGAGGGTAGTCGAATTGGTCGCCATTCAAACGCGGGTCATTGTGCTCTCTTAGCTCGGCCATGAGCTGAGCACGTAACTTGGCTTTCACCGCTTTGTATTTCGTATCACCTGCCAGGTTATTGACCTGATGAAGATCGCTTTTCAGCTCATAAAGCTCCTCCGCCGGGCGGGCGCCGAAGCCAAGATTCCAATGATATTTGAACTCGGGCTTATCCCGGTTCAAAATCATCCAAGCTTTAGTCGGGCCAGCATCCACGTCGGCATAAGTCAGGCGGGTTTTTCCCGCAAGCTCGCTGAAAGACATCGGGCCCTTTTCGAGCGCCAGCAAATCACCCATCGGAGCACGATCAGGAGTGAAGTTGATAATGTAGAGATGGTCGGCCGTCCGGATTGAGCGTATCGAATAAGGGAGCTGACGGTCACGCGCAGTTTCAACATGAACCTCTCGCCCAATTAAGGCCCAAGAACGGAGACCGGAATGATCTCCGGAACGCAACGCTGGGAGAAGATTTTCGCCGTGCATCGTGTCCGCCTTCTTTAGCCCAGCGGCCGCTAAGAAGGTGGGAGCGAGATCAATCAACGAAATCGGCTTCTTCAAAATCTGGGTGGATTGGATGTGCCCAGGCCAACGCGCCGCAAAAAGAACCCGTGCTCCAAAGTCATAACAATTCGTTTTGCCGCGCGGAAAACCAGGCGCGCCATGATCGCCCGAAATCACAATCAAGGTATTATCGTATTCCCCGGTCGCTTTGAGTTCCTCAAGGAGAATCCGGCAGCATTCATCAAATGCCATCGCCTCACCAAGGTAGTCAGCTAGATCCTCACGCACCACGGGAACATCAGGAAGGAATGGAGGCATTTTGCCCTTCAGTTTCTCAGGATTGAGATCCCAAAGATTCTTACCCGAGCCCCTCGTCCAAGACCGATGTGGATTTGTCGGATGAAAGTGATACATGAAAGGCTGCTTCTTATCTCGCTTCTCGAGGAAGCTCCGAAAATTAGCTCGGCACTCTTCATAAAGATCTTCCTTTCGTTTTGGAATCTCGCCGCCCTTGCTGACATATTGCGAAAATCCATTCACCTTGCGCCCCGCCTTGTTGAACTGCGGCCCAAATTTTTTCCCCCTCACATGATCCTTATGAGTTACCCCGATATGATACCCGCTCTTTTCAAGGATTTTTGCGTAACCCGAAATCTCAGCCCAGGGATCCGAAGCCTCTGGCCCGTGCCAACGATAATGGAGCTGCGAACAGGAACCATTAGTGAAAAAATGACGGCCTGAAATTAAAGACGCCCGGCACGGCGAGCAAGAAGGGGCCGAGACAAAAGCGTTAGTGGCTAGAACTCCTTCCCTAGCAATCCGGTCGAAAGTGGGCGTCGAAATGATATCGTTCGCCGAAGGCTGGTTCTTGGACGCATAAGCTGAGGCATAACGACCGAGATCATCCGCAAATAACATGAGAATGTTCGGCTTCTTATCGGCGCGGGCCAGTAAAGGGAACAACAAGAGGAGGAAGAGCGCAAAGTATTTCATAAATTCAGTCAAAAGGTTTCCTGGAGCTGGTGCAATACCTAGAAGCATGACAACGTAACGACACAAGCCCAACTATCATCCCATGTCTCTGAAATCTATAATCCCTCCTTCTCGCTCCCTGCGATTCCTCAAGCTCTTTGCTCCTCTTTTCATCCTCATCTCGTCCGCCTGGTTCGCCTTTGGTGATAAAAAGCAAAACGCTCGTCCCGAAAAAGTCGGCTGGATTGAGCCTGTGCAAAAGGAGATTGAAGGCTGGAACGTGCACGTTGATCCCGCCCTCCTTGAGAATGGAGCGCATGCTGAAAAAGGGCGTAAAGCCCTCAAGATGCTCGCCAACCACCTTCAACGCATCTGTATTCTCCTCCCCGAAGAGCAACTCGCCAAAATGCAGCAAATGGAAATCTGGCTGGAAAACAAACATCCTGAGCTCACCGCAATGCAATATCACCCCGGTGCTGGCTGGCTCAAAGATCGCGGCTATGACCCTCGTCTCGCCAAAAAAGTTCATATCACTAATGCCTCCGCACTTTTCTCCCGCGATCAAATGCTCAAACACCCCGCCGTTATCCTGCACGAGCTAGCTCATGCCTACCACGATCAAGTTCTCGGATTCGGCGAGCAAACAATCATCGCGTCATATGATGCTGCCATGAAAAAAGGCATTCTTGAGAGAGTCAAACTTTTCACCGGTCGCACCGTCAGGCACTACGGCGCAACCAACCACAAGGAATATTTCGCGGAGGCCACCGAAGCCTACCTCTACCGCAACGACTTCTACCCATTCGTTGCAGCAGAACTTAAAGAGCATGACCCAAAAGCCTTCGCCGTCATGAAAAAAATCTGGGGGCCAGCTGCGGTGCAATAAAAACCGCAATGGCACAAGACCATTGCGGAAAAGTCTAAAATTGAAATCAGTCTATTTAATTTCCTTGATCCAAATATTTCGGAAACGCACATCTTGTCCGTGCTCCTGTAACTTGAGGGATTCATCACTTGAGCCATTTTTCACGCCACCATTGGCATGTTTCACGGGCACATCATCATGAACCTTAATGCCGTTCCACCAGAGGGTGAGACGAGCGGGCTCCTTCATCTTTTCGCCTTCCCATTCGCCGGCCTTGAAAAGAAAATGGTAGGAATGCCATTCACCATTCGGACGCCAGGCATTGCCCTTGGGGACATGCTCCATGCAAACCGCGCCGATTCCGTGAGGTCCGATCTTCCAGCCATATGGATCCGCGATATTATTGCCCTTTGGTGATTCGATCTGCAGCTCGTGACGATTCTGCATGTAAACTCCGCTATTGGCATAGCCCCCGGCCTTGCCATCACCACGTGCGCCCATCATGACGAACTCCACGTGACCCTCGAAATCGTGATACTTTTTCTTGGTCACCAAGTCATGAGTTCCCCACCTCTTGCCACCATCGGTCATGAGCACCTTGCTGTCATCAGTGGGGCTCTTCACGATTTTCCAAGTAATGTCCATGTCGCTCTTAGGCCACATTTCCCAGTTCTTTTTAATCGATTCCATTGTGCCATCAAAAGGCGTGTCGGCACCTTCGGGAGCATTCACCCCAAGGTCTTTCGACTTGTCGTAACCCGCCTGTTCTTCGGGCTTCTTTGCATTGGCAACTGCTCCGATCAGAGAGAAAGTGGCACACAATGAGATCAATTGTTTTGTCGTCTTCAGTTTCATGATTAGATGTTCTACGCGTCTGTAGGGGCTCTCTTATCGAAAAGCACTTTCGATAGAGTTTAAAATTTATGAATGCTTCGGTCCTCTTGGATTCAAAATTGGCGACAACATGGTCATCGTGGCTGGAAAACAATTATCCCCCCCCATTCAAATAAGCTTAGCTTTCACTGGAACAACGATCCTAGCAATCGCAAGAAAACGAACCTATTCCAGCGTATCACCCTAGCCAAGAAAGGACTCGATCGCGCCCTTTTGATTCATGTGTGCCAAGCCGGTGTCAATCGCACCATAGTGCTCGATTGAACTTCCGTAGGCATTCAAGATGGAAGTGTACCAATTCCCCAGAGTCTTGTGACCTTTCTTACCATAGCGCGGCAAACGAATGTATTTTCCGGTGATATCAAGCTGGGAATTCTTGCCAGACATTACGATGAACGGCCACTCTGTTCCCTTACTATGGTGTGTCTCACCATTGTCAGGGAAGTAAAGAAGCATCGTATTGTCGAACATTGTGCCCCCGTCTTCGGGGACCGATTTGAGGCGACTGACTAAACGGTCAATTAAGCTCATATGGTGGCGGCGAACCTTCTCGCGCACCTCGAGCGCCTCAAATTTCCCAACCGGCTTTCCATGGCCTACGTCGTGTAGGTTCACGCTTTCTTTCTCGATGTCAGTGATCCCAGTGTAAATCGTTCCCAACTCGTCCGCGGTCAGGGTAACAACATTGGTCATACCTGAGATCAAGGTTGAAAGAGCAATTTCAGCATGGCCGATTTGGCGGTCCACCGTGTTAAGGTCGTCGGCAAAATATTTATCATCGAGGCGTGGTGCATGCTTACGAATGACATCGGACATCGCGTCCATTTTACGGTTACGCTCCCGGATGTTCTCGATCGAGTCTGAGTAGTTCTTTACTTTCGCTTTCTCAAGACCACGAAGCTCCTCGGCCATCGCCCCCTCGCCCATCGCCGCAAACTCCAAAAGGCGTCGTTCAAGCTGATACTGAATCTTTGATTCCTTATCACCCGAAACAGATTTGAAGAGCTCCTCGATGGCAACTTTAGGTGACCCGAAAGCGTAGTTGGGCTGCTGTGGCCCACGTGCCGAAAAGCCTTTCTCAATTCCATTAATATTGCCGCGTGAATTTCCGCCACCACTTGGAAAACAGGCCAACTCAATATGCTCAAGCGAAGATGGAAAAAGCTTGGCGAGTTCGAAATCAACAGTGGCCCACTTGATAGAGCTGAGTCTTTCGTTCGCCTTGTAAACTCCGAGCGAAGACTGCCAAGTGTGGTGCCCAGTGGTGCACATCTTACCCGAGAGTCCTTGGAGAATCGTCATCTCCCCCTTGTGCTCGCTCAGCGCACCCATCCACTCCGGAAGCTCGTGATCATTCAAGGAAACCTCGAAAGCTTCCTTACGTTTCTCCTTCTCAAGCTCTACCCCTTCAAGCGTTGAAGGAACGAGGGTGTTGGGCAACAACCCATTTCCTTTATGAAGGAAGATAAATCTTTTAGGCGCCTTACCTTTAGCATTGGCCGCAAATAGGCCTGGAGTCATTGCAATAGAGCCAGCACCCAAAATGGATTGTTTCAGAAACTTTCTTCGGCTTTTCATTGGGATGATTGGGTTTCTTTTCGGTAAATGAACGAATCAGAAGTCAACAGCGAGATAATAACACTCTTAAAGCTGCCACCATTGTTGGCGTAAGCGATCTCGGCATCAATCAAAGTTTGTGAGTCGGAAAGCCGTTCATTTCTGCCCATGAAGTAGCGGAAAGCATGCCGGATGATCGATTGGCGGACCCGCCGTGATTTGGCGAGACGATCGATTAAGTCATAAGCATCTTTTACTTCCCCATCGAGCTTAGAGTCCCCCGTCCCTTTGAGGACCCCGGAGATTTTCAGAGGCTTGGTCTTGTAAACGCTAGCTGAGGTTTTTCCGTTTCCCCCTTTCATCAAATTTTCAGGATGCTCCAGAGCCTCGGCAGTCCGAAAACGACCAAAATCATCAAACATTTCAAAGGTTAAGCCAAGAGGGTTCATGTGGACATGACACTTCCAACATTCCTGCGGTGAGGTGACCTCGTCAAGACGCTCGCGAAGAGTCCGGTGATGGTCTTCGGGAATTTGTGCATCCACCGTGATGGGGACTTCGGGAACGTAACCGGCAAGGAGCTTCTCACGGATCCACTTTCCTCTCCGGACTGGGTCCGTTTCAGTATTTTGTGAATGTGCCAGAAGCCAGGCTGGATGAGTGAGGATCCCCTTACGATTTTGAATTTTGAATGGTTGTTTAACCTGAAAGTCCCAACCTTTTTGGCCGGTATCTCCCCCCCTCGATCCTGGGATGGGATCAAGATTATAGATCTCGGAATACTGGTGACGAAATCCATGGGCCCAAGGTGGATTCGTGTAAGGTGTGCTACCTCGTCCGAAGGTGGACTCGAAATATCCCATAAGGCGAACGAGCGTGTTATCATGGCGTCCCTTGCCTTTTTTCTGTTGGGGAACTTTCAACCCCAGATTTTGCTTGAGGAGCAGTTCGTGTTTCAAGCTCACCTGCTCAGGTTCTTCCTGCCAAGGCTCGCTTTTAAGGACATCATAAGCTTCGCGCCATCGATCAATAATCGCCGCAGTTTGCTCGTTCGGGCGAGTGTGGTAGACAAAATACTCATCCGTGGTGAGGAGTTGCTCAAAGACGTTTTGATCCTTTCTTAAAATATGATCAACGATCTTGTCGGCCTCATCGATGACATGGCCGGAGGTTCCCGCCGTGCCACGACCGGCATTTGAATAGAAGCCGCCACTTCGCTTGGTGTCCTTGAAGACCTTAGTCATGTTCGGATAGCCAAAAAACTCGCGGAAGAAACGGTTGATCTTGGGGTGTGAAACTTTATGAGAATTGAGACCTTTCCCGCTGACTTCCGGAGCACCCGGCCCCGCAAGGGAACTTTCATCGTTGAGCATCCGACTAACCTCACGGCGATAATCTTCTTTAGTATTGAGCCGGCCCTCCTTCGCCGCTTTGAGTAAATCCGCATCAGGATTCCGGTCACTGAGGGCATAAGCAATCGCATAGCTAGCCTCACGAGGAGACAACTTCATCCGTCCTGCTTCATCCACTTCGCCCGCCCCAAACTCATAACGATACATGAATTCGGACTTTAGGAGAACACTCACTAGCATCTGGCGTAGACCTTCGGTGTTACCCGCGAGAAAAATGCTTTCTTTGAGAAGCTTAAGGTGCCTCTCCAACTCCAACTTATTTGCATCACGCTGTAAAACACACTGATATTGGGTGTGAATCGCGGCCCTCATTTCCGCTTCGGTTGGAGGAGATTTTTTGGTCACAATAAACTCAAAAGCTTCCAGAGTTTTACGAGGGCTCCACCTGTCCTTTGGGTTCGGAAACTCATTTGACTTAACCTCCCCATTCTTGACCCGCGCCTCGCGAAGCTGCTTCTCTGATATCCAATCAGCATTAGTGAGCATCATTAGAAGATGCCCACCATCAAGAGTGGTTGTGTCATAATAACGCACGCCGGAATGGTCGGGAAGAATGACCGGAATCGTGACCCCATAGAAAGAACGCTGACGGGCCCCTCCTTCGAGACCAAAAACCGCATTGATTCGCTCGATGAAGATTTGAGGACTTACCAACCATCGGCGGGCCTGAGTATACGGCTTTGCGACAATTTCTCCATTAAAGAGCTTTTCGTGACTGACATGATTCCCGTAATTGGGATAGCGCAATTTCTCCTCAAGGGTAGACGCATTATGCTTTTTGAGCTCTGCAGCAACCCACGATAACATCTTTGATCGCTCCGCTTCAGTGGGTTGCTTCTTCTTATTCTTGGGCGGCATTTGTCCAAGATAGAGTTGCTCTTGTACTCTATTGAGAACATCCAAGCGAGATTCTTGGGGCATCTGACCGAGTTCATCGAGCTGTAAGCCCCCTTTTTGTTCCCACTCGTCGTGGCAGGAGTAGCAATAATTTTCCAAGAGATCTTCGGCTCCAGATGCTTTCGCAGACAAGAAAGAGACCACAACAGCCCCGAAAACACAGTGGGATAAGGCCACCCTGTTCAAAAAGCCAACAATTTCAGAAGGAAAAATGACCATCTTTCGTGATGAACGATACGCGACTTATTCATAAAAAGAACACATAACATCTTCTCTTTTGCGCCTAGGCACCGCTGAAACAGACCAAAACCCACCTCCCCGATTTTTTTTGTCACCTTTTGAGATAAAAAAGCGTAGAAGGAGGGACAAACGCTGCTGCGCTTACAAAAGCTGCTGCAATTAACTAGCTACATCCAGAAGACCCCAGGCAGTCTTATATTCTCCCTTACCATCCCCGACTAATCGACACGAATCTTCGAAAAACCGAAGGAAAATCACGTTTTACTATTCCAATCCGCTCAACTTCATGAACGCCAGCCACTCTTTCCCGCGTCGTATTTTTAACTCATTCGTCTTCAGCATGTTAGTAGCTCCATTGCTGCTTACAGCTGTTGCTAAGGCTCAAGCGCCAAGTTTTTCGATGAGCTTATCGCCTGAAGCGGTCGGAATCGGCAGCTGTGCTGAGCTAACTTTTGAGATCCAGAACAACAGCGGAGCTACAATAAACGACTTAGGATTCAACCTAAACCTCCCAGCCGGAGTGGTCTTGAGCAATCCCGCTAATCCAATCAGCGATTGCGGGGGCACCTTTGATGCGACAGACGGCGGAAATACAATCATTTTGACCGGAGGTTCATTAGGGGCCAATACGAGCTGCTCAGCAAGCGTTGGAGTGACTCTTTTAGCTGAAGGACCATTCAACATTATCTCAGGCGATCTCACCTCGAGCGCAGGGAATAGCGGAAACGGAACTGTTACGATCGGAATTCCTTCAGAGAGTCCAGCGCTTGGCTTCACCAAGTCGTTTGCCGAAAGCCCGGTGAGACTAGGCGGCCAGACCACCTTAACTTATACCATCGAAAACCAATCTCAAACCGACGCGGTGGGAATCTCATTTAGCGATGACCTCTCGCCAGGAATTGTCGTTGCGGGCCAACCCAACATCGTCAACAACTGCCCAGGTTCGACTTTGACTGCAATCGCAGGTTCCCAAACGATCAACTTTAGCGGAGCCACTCTCGCGGCAGGCCAAACCTGCGTCATCTCATTCGATATCGTGGGACTCGTCGCAGGACGAAACATCAGCATCTCCAGCAATATTTCGTCAAGCTTTCCAGACGGAAACACAGGGCCCTCTGGCCGGGCTTGTGGAACTCTCGAGGTAATTCCATCTGAAGACCTTGCCGACATTTCATTCTCCAAGGCATTTGTGAAAGACACCATTAATCCCGGAGGGACAAGTGATCTCGTCTTCACCATCACTAACAACAGCCAAACTGAAACCTTTAATGATATCAGTTTTTCTGACGATCTTAATGCCATGCTCCCTGGTGCCGTTGCCACCAGTCTGCCCCAAGAAGGAGGATTCATAGTCAATGCCACCTTCGATGGATCAGGCTCTTCGGTCTTAGATTCTTCCTGGCAGTATCTTGACCAACTGCAAAACGAAAATGGCCGAAACGATGACTATCCTTTCGACGCATCAGGAAACGGATGGACGAATCCTGGATTTAATCCAACAACTTCCAATATTGGTCCCTGGATCTTGGGCAATGCCCCTTTCCAGGCTGGAGTGATTGATGCCTTCCCACCCGGAACCCCGGCTGTTCTCGGAGGAATCGACGCAGCAGCCAATGGCCAAAACTTGGTCACGACCTACCTTTTCCGCAAGGATTTCACTCTCGATGCCGAACAATCGAATATCAAAAATTGGTTACTAGATTATCTTTTTGATGACGGAGCTATCGTCTACATTAACGGAGCTGAGGTCTTTCGCAGCGCAGGAATACCCGATGGCCTAATCACTACGACCACCCTCTCAGGGCTCGGAGAAGAAACCAGCCGAAGCTCCAGCCAAGTCGATCTCTCAGGGTTTCTCGACGAGGGGCCAAACACGATTGCGGTGGAACTCCATCAAACCACACTCGACAGTAGCGACGCAGGATTTTCGCTCGATCTTCTGCCTGCTTCCAATTCTCCAACCGCCGGCTTTGCTTTTGTCGACGATACCTTTGAAGGAACCACCGATCCCGCATCAGCAAATGGAACACTTAATCCAAATAGTGGATTTTCGGGTGGAGGTATCGACGTTACGATTGGCGGCAAAAACTTTATCACAGGCTTTTTTAACCCAGCAAGTTCGGGTGGTTGGAAAAAGACCTTTACCGTTGCGGAAGCCAGTTCAATTGAGGTGAGTGTTCGCTACCGCATGCTTCTTGATTCTTCCTATGAAGGTGACGAATTCGGTCAGGCCTTACTTGAAATCGATGGAGTTCGCTACGGAAACGCGGCCAATAACTCTCTCAGCCAGTTGAATGGCGGAGCCGGAGTCAATCAAGATACCGGTTGGCGAGTTTACACCAGCTCCATCTTTTTAGCTGCAGGCGAGCACGATATTGTATTAGGGGCCTACAATAACCAATCCAATTCCGGGACGGAGGTTACCCAAGTCTTTTTTGATGATATCCAAATCGGAACACCGGCACGACCTGCCGAGATCTGCGGACCGAACTCACAAATCGCCGGGAGAGATGTCCTTACCCTCACCGGTGGCGAACTCGCACCCGGTCAATCATGCTCCTTCCGGGTGGGAGTGAGCATTCCGGCCACAGCGTCCTTCGGAAACTACGACAATAGGACGAGCCTCATCTCCACCGTGGTTGGCGGGAGAACCCTACTCGGATTTCCGGCAAAGGATACTCTGGGGGTAGTGGCAGTGCCTCTCGCATTCTCGAGCTCGTTTTCTCCTTCCAATATCTCTGTGAATGAGACGAGCACACTGACCTTCTCCATCGACAACCAAGGCAGCCAAGCCGAAGCAACCGACGTAACCTTCTCCGCCACCCTTCCCGATGGCATGGCTCTTGCAGCAGCCCCTAGAGCAACTTCAACTTGCGGAGGCGACATAGCCGCGCCAGCCGGCGGAAAGACTTTTACCTTCTCCAACGGAACAATTGTAGGAGGCGAGGTCTGCACAGTAACAGTGGATGTCGTTGGACAAACCACTGGGAATCTCGCCCTTACAAGCGGGAAACTTTTATCAACCCTGGGCGATAGTGGCACCACGACTTCCACCCTCTCTGTCAACCCTCCGCCAGCTTTCTCCATCTTGTTTACTCCAAATGAAATCAATGCAGGACAGACCTCAACTTTGACATTTACGATTGATAACAGCGCTTCACAGGTCCCAGCCACCAATCTCAATCTAACTAACGAGTTACCGGACGGCCTCATCCTTGCAAATCCGTCCAACGCAAGAACCACCTGCCAGGGAGGAAGCCTTCTCGCGATCTCGGGAACTGATCAAATTTCCTACTCTGGCGGCACCGTTCCTGCTGGCCAAATCTGTACTGTCAGCGTCGGGATAACGAGCAGCGAAGGAGCCAACTATTTAAATACCACGCAGAAACTCACTAGCTCGCTTGGTGACAGCGGCACCGCAAGCGATTCGCTGGAAGTTTTCCCCGCTGTCTCGCTTGCTCTCAGCGTCACCGGATCTACCCAAACCGTCCTCGCAGGTTCAGGCCGGGACAACCTCGGCTATGTTGTGATCGTAACTAATAACGGGCCTTCAACCGCCACAAATATTGTCATTGATCTTGCCGAAACCCTTCCGCCTGGAGTGATTGTTGAAAATGCTCTGGCCGGGTTGGGAACCTATGATCAGTCCAGCTGGACCATCCCTGCTCTTGGAACCGGTGGACAAGCCACTCTTGGAATTACCTACACGGTTCCGCAAAACACCCAAGCAGGCACCAACTCCATCGTAGCCACCGCGACCCTAACTTCGGTTGACCAAGTCAATCTTAATCAAGCTAACGACTCGGTAACCGAAACCACTAGTATTATTGCCGGAGTCGATTTGATCGTCACCAAAACAGGGTCAGATGGTCCAGTAATCGCCGGCTCGGGGATTGGGAATTTAAGCTATCTTATTGAAGTTACTAATCAGGGACCGCTCGCTGCCACCGGACTTGAGCTGACGGATATACTTAGTTTGGGAGATAAAATCCCTATCGAATCCGTCACCCCAAGCATCGGCGCTTTTAACAACCAAACCTGGACGGTAGGAGACCTTGCGGTGGGGGCTACGGCATCACTCGAGATCAGTTTAACCGTCGGTCCATCGACCGAAGCCGCCTCGCCCGGCTTTACCAGCACTTCCTCAGTGAGTGCCGTCGACCAAGCTCAAATCAATACTGGCGACGAATCAGTGACTTCCTCTCGCAATATCACCCGCGAGGTCGACCTTACCGTCTCGGCGGAAAGCTCACGCGATCCAGTACTCGCAGGATTTAACCTGCCGCAAAATCTCTTCCACACTTTAACCGTCACCAACCAAGGCCCCAGTGACGCCTCTGGGGTTAGGTTGCAGCTCAGTGAAGTCCTGCCCGAGGGCGTCACCGTCGATTCCATCAACCCAGCAAACGAAACCACCTTCGCTGATTCGATTTGGTCGGTGGGCAACCTCGCCGCCGGGAATTCTTCTTCTATCATTTACTACTTTCAGGTTCCCGGAACCGTAACAGGCGGGGTTGATCTCATCTCCAGTGAAGCCACGATCAATGCTAGCAACGAAGCACTCCTTAACCCGGAAGACGATGCCAACTCCATCGCGACTGATATCGTAAGCCCTTCAAATACGGAGATTGCCGGTGGAGCCATTGAGCTCGATTTCCAGACCGGCCTCTTCAAGCAAGTTATCACGATCACCAACAACAACCTAGGAGCGCTCCCTGCCTTTCGGGTGCTGGTTGGTGCCCTTCCTATCGGAGTCACCGTCGCCAATTCGCAAGGAGACGTGCTCGGTAATTCCTTCCTCCTCTTTAACCAAGCTCTTGAGAGCGGCGAAAGCATCGAGCTCACTGTTGAATACCTCCAGGCCGATGCCTCGGGAGGATTCGAGCCCACCTTTGAAATCGAGTTACTCGACCGCGTCGAAAATCAAAGCGCAGGCGAAGGAGTCGAAGTGGACCGATGTGAGGTTCTCGAGAATGGCGATGTCCTGATAGAATTCCCTTCTCAAATCGGGGCGACTTACACCGTCCAATACAGTCAGAATGGAGAAGCTTGGAACAACGTCGTTCCGGATATTACTGCTGGAGGAACACGATTACAATGGATCGACAATGGTCCACCCAAAACTATCAGCCATCCTTCAGGAGAAAAACTTCGCCTCTACCGCGTCATCAAGAGAGATGCAGATCAATAATCATAACAACTTTTTCACCATGAACCTAAAATTCAGATTCGCATCCTTTGCCTTAAGTGTTCTGCCCGTTGCGGCCGGAGATGATGTCATCTACTCAGCTAAGAGTGGCCTTGGTTCCGCCAAGAGTGGCCTCGGTTCCGCTAAGAGCGGTCTCGGGTCCGCTAAAGGGAGTATCGCCCAGATCCAGCCCTTGTCAGCCCGTAATGACAGGTGGAATTTTGGCGCAGGAATTTCATGGCGCAAGATCGGAAACATCAACTTCAACACTGGGAATACAAACCTGACTGCTCCGAGCGTTTTCGGAAGTAGTTCTTTTACCCAACCCGCCGGAATTGGAGTGGATACCGGAGCCGTCGCACGGACCTATGACAATGGCTTCGTCAACCCTGGGCCCCGTACTCCAACCACCGGCAGAACGACCGATTACTCTTACCAAACCCAAGATCAGCTTCAGGGAAACAATCTTCTCATGACAGCCACCGGAGGACGCCGGGTGATTATTGATCAGGCTGCAGCTTCCTCACCCAGTGGCTGGAGAGAAAGCGATAATTGGGAAATCTCTCCCTACCTTAGCTTGAGCCATCTCATCGATATGGGAAATGGTTGGAGCGCCGGGCCAGCCCTAACTTTCAGCTATACCAGTATTGGTGGTCGTCAAGACGGACTTAATACCCTCAATGCCAACGAGCGGCGCAATATTTTCGATGTCAGAGCAATTGACAGTTTCGACTCTACTGGCCTTATCCTTCCAAATCCACCCTACACCGGATCACCCGGAGCGATCGCGCCCCTTCTCCCCGTGGAGCCTGCAGAGCGTAACTTCATAGACGAGTTACGAACCAGCGATACTGCTCTGTTTCGGGATTCGATTAACGAATCACTCGAAGTGAACTTGTTTGGACTCTCGCTCGGAGCGAGCGCTGTTTATCAAACTGATAGTCGCTTCTTTGCCGGCATCGGGACTGGCCTTGTTTTGAATATCGCAGACTGGGACGCCAGCCGCAGTGATCAACTGATTCAAGTCACCAACGGAGGTGCTCCATTGCAAATCGGCTCCGCCGGTTTCCACGACTCTGGAGCTGATGTTCTCTTTGGATACTACCTGCAAGGATCTGTGGGTTACCAAATTAACGACTCCTGGACCATAGAAGCAAATACCCGCTATGACTGGAACGAATCCCTTCGCGAATCCGTCGGCGAGAGCGATTTTGATCTAAATCTCACCGGCCTGACTCTGGGAGTGGGAGCAAACTACTCGTTCTAGCTCCAGCCCTCCAACCAACGGCTGAGAGAACTCCGCCATTTCAATTCGTCTACAATCGAAGATCGTAGCAACTAGGCTTACTGACTTCTTTTTGATTGGGTGTAAAAAACGGGAGATCCCGCAAGCCCAAGTAGCAAGGGCCACCCCATGCAGACAGATATAAAAAACCGTAGGTAGGAGAAACTCCAAACTACGGTTGTCGGTGAAATTCTACGTCCCTATTTTGTTGCAAGACCTTTCGAAGATCTCGCGAAATATCTACGAGGAAGATACGAGCAGAATCTGCCAGCCTATGAGAGTAGGCAACCCTTTGAATCCGATTAGGAATCTTTGGCCGCACACTCTTTTACCACTTTCGCAGGATGCTTCAACTTATCTCGAATTTCTTTGGGATTCATGGACGCCACGGTTGCTTCATCCATACCTAAGGCCACAAGGCGCTTGCGGTGGTCGCCTTGACGTTTGTTTCTTGCCGAATTCGACTTCGTCGGACGATTTCTGTTTTTATTGCGCGCTTGTGTTGAGGCCATGATCTTATTGAGTTTCTAACTGAGAGAAGTTGAAAAGTTCCTTTCGATTGGCTAGGTCAATCTCAAGGACAAGTTCCGTTTAGTTTCGAAGAGGGCCTCGGTCAACTGGAATTCTCTTCCAAGCCAGCTCACATCAAGGTATTTACTTAGCGCACCTTAAAATCTCAGACGATTTGCTCGTTCTTTTATTGTCTGGCAAGATCCCCATTTTAAGTTGCTACAGTTACGATGAACCGACGTCACTTCCTGTCCACCTCTGTCGCTGCAGGTGTATCCACAAGCCACTCCGAAGCCCAAAACGGGCCCAAGGACCTCCGTCAAGCGATGTTCATGGGCATCGCGAAAGCTAAAAAAGACCTTCCCCGGAAGGCCCAACTTAAGGTTGAGGGCGACAAACTACGAATCTTGCAATTCACCGACATCCATTTTTTTTGCGACCGCGAAAAATTTGGTGAGAAGGCAGACTTGCAAACTGTCGAGGACATGAAGCGCATGATCGAAAACACCGACCCTCATCTTTTAGCAATCACTGGGGACCTCTGGAGTGACAACCCGCGCGGCCAGGGCCAAGAATTCTTCGAATACTCGCTCAAAAAAATAACCTCGTTGGGAAAACCATGGCTCTTCAATTGGGGAAATCACGATCGCCTCGACGACTACGCTGCCGCTCAGGTCACTCTGACCGAAGCTAAAAACAGCCTTTATCGCGGCGGCCAAGACGGAGGAAACTACCGAATCTCCATCACCAACTCCGACGACCGCCAACTCATGGAACTTCTCTGTCTCAATACAACCACTCAAGGCGTGCAAGCAGCCCAAGAAAAATGGCTCACGCAGCAGAAATCCTCCGACTCACCTGTGTTGTGCTTCCTCCATATTCCCCTGCTTCAATATGATACCGTCTGGCAAAAAAAAATCGCAAAGGGTATCTTTAAAGAATCTGTTTGCACCTATGGCGAAGATGGTAGCGCTATCGCAAAACTCAAAAAATTTGGCGACGTGAAAGCCTGCTTCTGTGGCCACGACCACGTCAATGACTACAGTGGGACTTGGGACGGAATCGAGATGGTTTACGGTCGCGCGACCGGTCACGCCGGATATGGTGCCCATAAGTTAAAGAAAGGTGGGAAACTCATTACCGTTGATCTCGCCAACCCAAAAAAAACACGCCACACTTGGAAGACCGTATTCGCCGACGGTAGCGACTGGGCACCAGCATGAACAAAAAGTAAGCTTAGGTCTCAATACCTAGGTTGGAGCTATAATATCCCTGAGAATAAAGCAAATTGACCGCCTAATTTTACTCTCTCATCTCAATCGCTGGCCCACTGACTATTCCCCATCGAGTCGGAATAAAATAGAATCAATCCTTTAGGGCTGACATTCGCAACTTCGGAGAAGAGAGTTTTTGCATTTTGTAATGACTTTTTGAGTCAATTTCAGGCTGAAAATCCTCTCTAAAAATAATTTAATTTTTGTAACCAAGGCTCTGGCTACTCCGTCACTCCCAGTGAAAGTCAGGTTTCTTGACTGTCCCCCCCAAAAAAATTAGCCGCTCATCAAGTAATGAAAAAAGAAAGTATTCTCTTTGCGAGTTATCTCCTTGGAAGTGTTTTCGCGCAGGATCTCAGCAAATCATTTGGAGATGGGACCCTGCCGGAGTTCCTCATGAGGTATGACGTAAACGAGGACGGGATCATCGACGAAGAGGAGCGGCAGGCCGTAAAAGAAGAGCGCAAAGCCGCTCGCAAGAAAAACCGCAGCGAATCTGGCCCTAATCGCAACAGCCAGACCTCTCTCGAAGAGCGCTTGGCTGCCCGCGACTCAATTCGAGAGAGGATTCTCTCCAAGCGCGCCGAAAAATTCGCGAAAATCGCTGGGAAGGACGGCGTACTTTCCCTTGAAGAACTCGCAAATCTTCCCCCATTTAAGAATGCTCTTAGCGAGCGTATCGATTCTATTTTTAAACGTCTCGACTCAGATGGTAACGGTGATGTGACTCTCGAAGAATTCAATAGACGCCTTCGTGACCACAGCCCATTAGATGAACCACGCCCAAGTCACGGGGACGCTAGCCCAAGCAATAAAGGCGTGGGCCCTGGCAACAACGGCAACGGCAACGAGAAATAACTCTGATCCTAAACTATCATTATCAATGATAAGGGCAGAGGCAGAATTACCACCTTCTCTTTAGCTTTAGTCCTGATCTGCGACTTTGAGTTGAATAACTTGGTGAGGAGTGATTTGCTTCGGTTACTTCTCACTTTTTAATCCCGTGATAGCCATTACACTCCCGAGCCGGCTTGTTAGAGACCGTTATAAAAGTCGAAGTGTTAAAACTTATCCCGTGAAAACGTTTTTTACGCTTCTTTTCCTCATTCACACTATTCAAGGCGAGATCCTCTACGACACCGATTTTGATACTTTTCCCGCAGGCCCCAACAATTGGTCTGGAAACGATAATTGGATTTCGAACGATACCATTTCAGGTGCTCAGACCATTGATGGGAATGGTCTCCCGAGTCTCCTAAATACAGCAACTCTTGGTTTTGCACAACCGACCTCTCAATTCACTTTTGTCGCACTCGACCTCGACTACGACCATATCGCATCTGAAAAACCTATTGTAGAAATCAATACCCTTATTGGTATTGAGGACTCGACTAACGATCAACGTTCGCCATTCCAAATCCCCGCAGAAGCATATAGTGGCGCTGAAACCAAGCAAATCAAGGGAACATAGAAAGATAACTACGCAAAGTCTATGATACTGCATTTAAGAATAGGCATGGGGCTAATCAAAATAGTTACTCTGGCCTTTTAAAGGCTTCATCAAAACGGGATGATCGTGCAGGCTATGGCCTTCCCATTGAAGCCCAAATTCAAAATCATATCCTTCTAGCCCACCTTTTACCCACTCAATCGCTTCCTAATTTATGCATCTATTTTCCCGTGCTTTCCCAACCGCCTCCAAGGCACTTCTCCTCACTTTGATCGGAATACAATCCATATCAGCCGATGTGGTCATTAACGAAATCCATTACGACGAAGATAACAAAACTGTTCGATCCGAATTCATCGAACTATTTAACCCCAGTAACGACCCTGTTGATCTCTCTGACTATTATTTTTCGAGCGGAATTGATTTCGAATTCCCAGCCGGGACCATCCTTACTGCGGGAGGCTACGTGGTCATCTCGGAAAATCCAGCCACCATGCTATCTCATTTTGGATACTCGGGAGCACTGGGACCTTTCGCGAACGAATCCTCTCTCAAGAATTCAGGGGAACGGATTACTCTTCGCAATCCCGCCGGAACCACCATTGATGAAGTTGATTATCAACTTGGCTTTCCCTGGCCTACGGTGGGGGATGGCATCGGAACTCCGCAGGTTAGCCCTTCTATCGAATTGACCAATCCTCTCCTCGATAACGATCTGGGAGGAAGCTGGCGAGCGTCCGGATTTCCTGCCTTCACCTCAAACAGCGAAGGAGGAGGCCCGGTTAACTACATCGCTAATACCGCGACTTGGAAATATCTCGACGACGGGAGCAACCAAGGAACCTCATGGCGCGCCACCGGATTTGACGACTCGGGTTGGAGCAGTGGTCCCGCTGAACTTGGCTATGGAGATTCCGACGAGG
>TARA_B110000003_G_scaffold276490_1_pt1 | contig 23757 bp, 20 predicted proteins | sample TARA_B110000003 | Tara Oceans TARA_B110000003 (sample SAMEA4396424) | marine metagenome | biome: Westerlies Biome; feature: [SRF] surface water layer (ENVO:00010504); material: water (ENVO:00002006), including particulate matter (ENVO:01000060) such as... | depth 5 m
TTTTTTTTTTTTAAATGCATTTTTATATTTATACTTTGTTTTAAGAATTCTTCTTAAAATATTTTTTCCTAAACCATTATTGATAATAAAGTTTTCAGGCAAATTTAAGGAAAATTCTACTAATTCATGATCCAAAAATGGAACTCTATTTTCTATTGAGTTATACATTGAATTCCGATCTTCATACCTAAGCGTTCTTGGTAACTTATTAGATATAATTCTATCTATCAATTTATCTTTAAATGTTTGCGTATTTTTGCAATTTGTTTTATTAAAATTTTTATTTAACAAAAAATAATCATTTGTAGCATTTGTCCCATCTGCTGAGGTAAGATTGTTTTTATCTAGGGCATGAATTTTATTTAAAATATTTTTTTTATCTAAATTATTATTTTTACAAAAGGAAGATAATTCAGAATTAAATTCTTTTTTATTTTTCCTTATGGATGCCAAGAAATATATAATCTCTCTATTTGATCCAGCTAAACAATCATCTGCTCCTGCTCCTGTTAATATTACTTTAATATTGTCTTCTTTGACTATTTTAAAAATATTTTTCATAGCCATTGTTGCAATACCCCCAAAAGGTTGCTCCTGAATAATAATATTTTTTCTTAAGTCTTTAAGAATTGATTTTTTTTGAATTATAAAATTAGAATTCAATTTATGTCTTCCTATATTTTCAAGAATACCTTTTCTCTCAGAAAATTTTTCTTCTTTAAAATAAAATGAATAAGAATTTAGCTTTTCATTATTGAATTTATTGATTACCTCATCTAGTATTATCTTTGAGTCGATTCCCCCAGATAAAGCTAATCCAACTTTTACCTCTGATCTTAAATGTAATTTAATTGTTTCCTTAAAAACTTCACAATAAGACTCTATTGGATCTTTTATTATTTTTTTTTTATCCAACTTATCTGATAAATTATACCATTTAGTTTTCTTTAATATCTTACCATTTCTGTCTATTTTTAAAAAACTTCCTGGCTCCAATTGATATATATTTTTATAAAAAGTTTCATTTGTGTGATCTATTAAAGACTCTCTTAAATAATCATGTATAATTTTTTCATTCACATTAATGCTGTTTGAAATTTTAATTAATGGCTTAATCTCACTGGCAAAATATAAATGGTTATTTTGAGTAGTATAATATAAAGGTTTAATTCCAAATCTATCTCTAACAAGATAACTTAATTGATTAGTTGTGTCATGAAGTGCAAACGCAAACATGCCTCTCAACTTATCAAGTCCTCTAAGATTATATTTATTCATAACTTCTACCAAAACTCTTGTATCTCCATTATTTTTACTTAAGTTTAATTGTTTATTAAGTTCTAGGTAATTATAGATTTCACCATTAAATGATATTATATACCTACTATTATATGATTTTAGGGGTTGATTGGCTTTACTTGATAAGTCTAAAATTGATAATCTTTGATGACCTAAAAGTAAGTTATTAGAGATATATTTTCCAGAAAAATCAGGTCCTCTATGTTTGATTTCTTTTCCCATTAATCCAAAAACAGATTTAAGTTTTTTTACATCCTTGCCTATTATTCCATAAATTCCACACATTTTTTATAAATTCTTTATAATTGCTTCATACAAGTTTTTTTTTAACAAAGACTTATCATTTGAACTATTTTGAATTTCAAAATCACTTATTGATGTATTAAAAATTTTATTTTTAATTTCATTACTAAAATTTTCCATATCATATTTTATTTCATTTTTATTTTTTGTTAACAAATTACTAATTTGTTCAATTGCAATATATTTGTCTCGACTAACAGTAGGGCTTGATTTACAATTAGAATGCCAAGTATTCGCAAATGTTATTGATGGGACGCTCTCAAGTAATGACTGCCAAGCTACAGTACCAGAAATTGTGACATTTAATTTAGACTTTTTAACTATTTTATTAATATCACTATCAATATCCAAAAAATGACAATTTTCTATCATATTTATTAAATTATAATCTTTTTTTGACCTAGAATGTAGCTGCCTTACATCTCCAGTGTAAGGGCTCAATTGTTTAGGATGTTCCTTAACATATATTCTTATTTTTTTATCAATAATTTTTCTTAAAAATTTTATTGCATTAATTTGGTTATCATATTCTTCACCTTCTGGATTTGTTGTTTTTTCAGGCTGGTTGTGCATTGCAAAGAAAATGTATTCATTATCATAATTAATTTTTTTTGACAAAATTTTATATTTATTTCTAAGTTGATAAGTTTTTACCAAATGTAAAATATGAAGATATATAAATATAAAAAAATTATTATTTATATTTAATAAATTGTAACTTTGGAGTTGTTTATTAAAAAATGTATATTTTATTTTTTTTGCAATTATTTTCAAAAAATTTATAAAACCACTTAAGTTACTATTTTTTAATGAAATTTGATTAATTGAGACACCAACTTTTCCCCAGGCTGAGATATTTTTTTTTAAGATATCAATTTTGTCGTTTATTTCATGATTTATAAACGGCTTAAATAAGTCCTTTCTATAGTCATCAGCAATTAAAATTGTATCTTCATAATAAGTTCTAAAAAAAATCATCTTTTTAATTTTTAGGTAACTAGCAATATGAAAAAAAATATAATCAAATGCCATGTGCGGAGTAGTGTGAAAAATTACGTTAGTAATTTCTTTTTTTCTAAAATAATCAAGAAAATATCCAATAAAGCTGTCAAAAAATTTTAATTTTTCTGTATTTGAAATTAATTTAATTGATAAGCGATCTGTTTGTGTGATGAAGTTATAAAAACATTCTTTTCTAAAATAATTTATTTCCTCTGCTGATAAGCAATTGTCAGTGTAATAGTCACTATTATTTTTTAAAAAATTAAATAATGTAAATACATCTTTATCAGTTATTTCTGATAATGTTTTATCTCCTGTTGAAAACAATCCCTTAAAAGAAATTTTATCATTTTCTTGGTCAATTTCATCTAAAATATTCCTAAATAAACCTATGTCACCATGGCATAAAAAAATATTTTTTTTCATTTTATTTTATAATGATCCCTTGATATTTATTTTTATACCTTATTACTATTGGATCTTTGTCTAATTTTTCAGAAAATTTAAAAAAACTCATATTATCACTTATGTCATCAGAGATAAAAATTCCTTTATCATTTAATAATTTCCATAATTTTGGATAACTTTTATTTCTACCATAAATAGATTTATCTGAGTCATAATGGATTAAATCAAATTTTTTTGAGATATTCATTAAACCTTTAATGCCTTTACTATCTGGTTTTATTAAAAGGTTCCAAATAGATTTATACTCTTCAGGAATAATTTTTCCACAGCCAGCATATTTCAACGAATTTAAGTAAGGCATATCAATACTAGTAAGTATTCCATTTTTTTCACTCAAATAAATTAAAAACGCAAGTGAAGACCAACCGTCTGCAACACCAGTTTCTAGAATATTTTTTGCAGAAGTAAGATTTGAACAAAAAAATAGAAGGTTTAAGTTTGCGGGACCCTTTTTTATAAAACTTTCTTCATTTTTTTGTTTGTAAATATTAATTTTTTTTTTAAATAAATCTAAATTAAGATTATGCTTGTCAAATTTTGCAAAAAACTCGTCATTATTTATGGACACACGATCACAAATATCTTTAGATTTTTTATTTTCCTCTAATTCTATTTGAATAATCTTATAAAAAGTAAATATATTTTTTAATTTTAAAAAAATTAAATTAAAGAAATAAGCATAAAATCTATATTTTATTAATAATAGATAAATGTAAATCAAATATTTTTTCATTTTTTCGCAATTATTTTACAAAAAGACATTAAGACTTATATCTAAATAAAAATAGATAAGTAAATAAAAAGTATGTTTTTAAACTTAATACTCATTATTTTAAATAATAGTGAAATATTTTTTTCATTTTATTACTCAAATAAAGTGAACCATTAGGTGATAAGTGAAAACCATCGTAAATTATAATATTATTATCTTTATCAAATAATTTACAATTTTGATTGTCACAAATAAAATCATATGGGTCTATAAAATTATTAATATTTTTTTTCAAAAAATTATTTAATTTATAAGAATTTTCATCAGGTAATATTTTTATATATTTTAATTCATCAGGATTTAATTCTAATAAATCATTTATATCAAACATTAATTTTTTTTGACCAAAAATAATAAATTTATCTCCATATATACTTTTTAGATTATTATAACTTTTTAAAATTAATTCTTTATGTTTGTAATTATAGTTTGAAGCTAAAATAACTTTTGTAGAGTTTTTAATTAGATTCTTTAGATCTTTGTTTTCATACCAATTAATATTTTGACATCTTTTAATCCATTTTTTTTGAATCATGGTATTCAAATTTTTGACATTTAAATTTAGACAAGGTGATGGAATCCAGAAACTTCGGATTGAATAATTTTCATTTAATATATCATTTTCAGATAAAATATTTATTAAGTCTCCTGCATGACTATCTCCTATAATTAATATTTTAAAAGTTGATTTAGAATTAAAATTTTTAATTTCTTTTTTACGAAATTTAGCCCATACATTTTTGTTGTATTCTTTTGTTTCTAAAAGTTTCATTTGAAAATTATTATACTTCCATAAATTACCATCTTTTAAAATTATGATTAGTCCAATTAAAAAAATTATAAGTCCTGTGAAGAAGCAATATTTAAATAATAAATTTTTTGAAATGTAATTTTTTTTTCTAAATGGTTTTTCAATTAACTTCCAAGATAAAAATGAGATTAAAAAAAGTATAATAAAGAAGGATAGATAAAAAAAATTATTTTTAGGAAACGATAAAATTTTTGCAAAAACTATAAGTGGTTGATGCCATAAATATAAACTAAAACTCATTAATCCTATATTCACCAAAATTCTATTGCTTAATAAATCTTTAATTGAGGAATTTTTATTTCCAAAAATGATAATAAGAACGGTTCCTAAAACTGGCAATAGAATATATCTACTTGGTGTTGGGGTGGTTTCATCATAAAAAAAAATTGATAAAGATATGATTAGCAAGCCTAAAATACTTAATATGTTGTTTATCCATAATTTATTATTTATATTTTTTTTATTTTGTAAATAAAAAGCAGATAAACAACCAGAGAGTAATTCCCAACCTCTTGTTGGTAACATATAAAAACTAAATTCAGGTTTAATTTTCACCAAATACTCAGAACTAAAAAAGCTAATTAAAAAGAAAATAATAAGAGTTACAATAATATTTTGTAAACCAAATTTCCAAAAAATCACTAGAAATAAAGGAAAGAATAAATAAAATTGCTCTTCAACACCAAGAGACCATGTATGAAATAGTGGTTTAATTCCGTTAACAATATCAAAATATCCTCCTTCACGCCAAAAAAGAATATTTGAAAAGAAAAAAATATTTGAAATTAAACTTTTTCCAAACGAGATTAATTCATAGGGCTGTAAGATAAATATAAATGAAAATATACTAACTATTATTACAAAAAAAAGTACTGGGATTATTCTTCTAATTCTTCTTTCATAAAAATTTGTTATCTTAAAATTTCCATTATTTAATTCATTTAATATTAGAGATGTTATCAAATAACCACTAATTACAAAAAAAATATCAACTCCTATGTATCCGCCACGAAAAAAATTTAAATCTAAATGAAAAAAAATTACAGAAAAGACAGCTATAGCTCTTAGTCCATCTATTTCGGCTCTATAAATAAAAGATTTATTCATTGAATCTCTATGGTTATTATATACATAAATATTAACAAAAATGACAAAAAAACCACAAATAAATATTCTTTGTTTTTTTTTCTTTCCAAGTCTAGGTGGTGCTCAAGTTTGTGCTCACTCGATGGCGATGACATATGTAGATTTAGGATATAGTGTAAATTTAATAACATCTAAAAATTCATATCAATTTTTAAAAAATAAAAAACTTCCATACAATATTATTTCGGTAGGAAAAATTTCTTTAAGCTTAATTAAAAAATTTTCTTTATTTGAATATTTTTTTTCTTACTATCTATATATAAAGCTAAAAAAAATTATTAAAAATGAAAGTATTAATATAATTTTTGGACTATGGCCATTTGGAGCAATAAATTCAAAACTTGCTTCAAAAAAAATAAAATTTATAATTAGACCAACAGGGGATGATATACAGACTGATCTTTCTGTTGGCTATGGCTTAGCAAGAGATAAACAACTTTCAAGCTTGTTAAGAAAAATTATCAATAAAAATAAAAACTTCCTAGCAATATCAGAAACAGTAAAAAAAGATATCCCTAGAGATAAAAATGTAATTTTATCAAACCCAGGAATACATTTATCTTATTTTGAAAAAAATGTTAATTATAATTTTATCAAAAAGTATCAAAAAAAAGAAAGAACAATAATCAGTATTGGAAGAAATCATCCGAAAAAATGTTTTGAACATTTGATATATCTAGCTGAAATATTACCAAATAATTTTAAATTTTTGATAATAGGAAAGGAAACGGCAAAACTAAAAAGAAAAATAACAAACTTTAATGATATTGAAAGGTTTAAATTTGTAGATGAACTTGTCCCAAGTTTATCAGAAAATGATAATTATTTTCCCTCTAAATCTCTAATAAAATATTTATCATTATCTCACTATTTTGTTTATCCCTCAAAAACAGAAACTTATGCAAATGTTGCTTTGGAGGCTATGGCCAGTTATGTACCATGCATATTGTCTAATGTGCCAGGAAACAATGATACTATATTAAATAACAACGGTTTATTATTTAATTTTGGTGATATTAAAGAAATAAAAGAAAAAATTCTATTTTTAGAAGAAAATCCAAATGAAAGAAAAAAAATTATACTTAATGGAAAAAAATTTTCTGAAAAAAATGATTGGAAAATAAAATGTAATGAAATAGTAAAGTTATCAAATGATACCATACTTTCATAATTCAAGAGAATTCAAATTTTTAAATGAGCAATATAAATATTTAAGCTCTAAAGTATTCAATAGTGGAAAATTTTTACAAGGAGAATTTACAGAACTATTAGAAAAAAAAATCTCCAAAAAATTAAATGTTAAATACTGTGTAACCTGTAATAGTTGCACAGATGCAACGTTTTTTATAATTAACTCTCTTAAAAGACCGAATATAAAAAATAAAATAATTACTTCAAATTTTACTTTTGTAGCTACAGCCTCACCAATTTTAAGGTCTAATAAAATCCCAATATTTTCTGGGTGTAAAGATGATTTTTTGATGAATACAGATATTCATAATCATAAAGTTGAAAACTTACATTCAATTATTTTAGTTGGTTTATTTGGTAAACTTTTTGATGAAAAGTTTATAAAAAATTTAAAACAGAAATTTAAAGTACCAATTATAGAAGACCTTGCACAAAATTTTGGTGCCATGAGGAGTAATAAAAAATTTTTGATTGGTGAAGCAGGTTCAATTAGTTTTGACCCAACGAAAATACTTTCTGCACCAGGATCTGGTGGGTGTATAATAACAAACACTAAATCAATTGCAGACAATATAAAATCTCTTAGATATCATGGAAAAATAAAAGATAATTTCAATCAATTGGGATATAATAGTCAAATGAGTGAATTGACTGCGTGTTATCTTATATCAAAATTATCAAAAATTGATAAATGGAATAAAAGAAGAATTAAAATTTCTAATTATTATCTAGATATATTAAAAAATAAAGACAATGTAATTACACAAAGTAAGGTAAACAACATATTTCACAAATTTGTTATTAAAACAAAGTATCACCATAAATTAAAAAAAAATCTTATTAATAACAATATTCAATTTCGACACCATTATCCAAAATTTTTATCTGATTACAAAATTTTTAAAGATAATAAAATATTTTTAAAAAATAATAAAAACTTTACCAAAGAGTTTGTTAGTATACCTAATCATAATTTTTTAAAAGACACTGAGGTTGAATTAATTGCTAAGCAACTAAAAAGAATATAGAAGAGGTTTATGAAAGTAATAGTTACAGGTGGAATGGGATTTATTGGCTCACATTTAGTCAAGCAACTAATTGATGATAAGTTCAGAGTAATCACTATTGATAATAGCGAACAATATTTTGAAAAAATAGATTTATCTTATTATAAAAAAATAAATTACCGAAAAAAAACTTTATTAAAAGGTTCTAAAAATTATCATGTTAACCTGAATGCTCCCCATTTAGTTTATGAAATTTTGGATAAAGAAAAACCAGATTATTTAGTTCATCTAGCAGCTTTACCTCTAGCAAATATTGCTATTAATAATAGGCATCTAGCAATGGAGGGTATTTTTAATTCTACTTATAATCTACTAGAGTCTCTTCATAATAAAAAAAAATTTAAAAAATTTGTATATGTATCTTCCAGTATGATTTATGGTGATTTCAAAAAAAATCCTCAAAGTGAGGATGATACAATAATTGATCCCAAAGATATTTATGGCTCTCTTAAAGCATGTGGTGAATTATTAACAAAAGCATATTTTAAAAACTATAAACTTCCAGTAAATATTGTTAGACCATCAGCAGTATATGGGCCTACTGATTGCAATCGTAGAGTACTTCAAAATTTTATAGAAAAATCTCTTAACAGGGAAAAATTAAATATTTATGATGGTAAAAAAACATATTTAGATTTTACATATGTGAAGGACATTGCAAGTGCAATAAAAACTGTGCTTTTAAAAGGAAAAGTTGGTGAAACATATAATGCTACATTTGGAAATTCCAAAACTATATACGATGCTTACAATATAATAAAAAAATTAAACCCATCTACCAAAGGTGTTTTAAAAGAGAATAAAGAAAATTTTAGACCTGTTAGAGGTACTTTAAATATTACAAAAATTAAAAAACTTGGTTTTCGTCCTAAATACAATTTAGAAAAAGGACTAGAGGAATATTTCGAATTTCATAAAAAGTTATTAGTTAATAATTAATAAATTATTTTTTAATTGCTATATAATTTGCAAAATAATATTTGTTAGTATTTGTATTTGTATTTGAAAAGTAAGTTGCAAATAAAGTGGCTTTACCACTAATATCATTTAAACTTTTTATTCTATTCAAATTTTTAGTATATGAAGAGCTTATTTCGCTAACATCATTTTTTGTTAAAATATCTTTGTCAAGAAATTTTGATAACCATGGATGATTAAGGTTTTTATTAAATCTTTTATATTGTTTTGTTATTTCAATTAAATATTCTGAATCATTTTTGTATAAATTCTCACAATATAAATTAAGATAATTTTGATCTAGGTGTTTGCTTTCTAAGTTTTCATTATTTTTTATACCAGAAGTGGTATCTAAACTTTTTTTATTTGCTAAATCCATATGTTCTAGTGTCAAAAAAGAACTGGTCACATAACTTATTAGATATGAACTTTCATCAAGTAAAATTATTGACAAATCATTTAATATCTTAATCATTTCATCATAATGAAATCTATCAATTCCAGCTCTACTAGAAAAAATATAGTCAAACATCGGTTTATCAAAATGATTACTTAAATTCCTAATATCATCCTCGATAGGTATAAAGTTAATTTTTTTTATTAAATTTTGATTTAATTTTTCTGGAATAATTTTTAAATCATAAAAGTAAAGATTTATATCATATCCAAGTTTTAATAAAAATTCAGCGATATAAGTTTCAAATTCATGACAAACCAAGAGTATATTTAGTTTCTTCTTTATCTTTTTATTTTCTAATAAAAAGCTACCCTCAATTAAACAATTTAATTTTCTTGATTTGTTTGAAAAATATAAATTTTCTGTCAACAAGAATGATTTAATTAAATTTCTTTTTTTTGATGACAATATCAACTTATCAGAAAAATACTTTTTTAGAATAAATCTTCCATTGTAGTTGGAAAATATTAAGTTAATTATAAGGTCTTTTAATAAATATATAAACTTTAACATATTTAATAAGAAATTTTTTTGGTAAAAAAATTTTTTGAAATATTAGGCTCAGCCTCAGACGGAAAAAATCTTTCTGTAGCTGCTCCATGTACATGGGTCAGTTCCCCTACAAAAAATTCATCATTTTTTGTATACATGTCAACTCTTATTATACCTGAAAATTTGCTTGAAATTTTTTCAGCAACTAAAACCATTTCATCTAGACAATGGGGTCTTTCTAGTGATTTATTTGAATGTGGTTTTTCTAAAGAAAATTTTAAATCTTTCCAATTCTTATCGTAATGTTTTCTTGTATGTATTTTTGTTCCTCTATCAAAATCTACTACTATAAATTTTACATGTCCGTTATAACAATGAAATTTATAATCTCTAATATTGTAATCTTCAAATAAAACAGGCTCAACAATCACTTTGGGCTCTAAATTTTTATAATGTCTCTCTTTTACATGATCATAATAATTAATGTTTAACCAAGATTTAAAAATTTTTTTTATTTTAACGCTGTCATCATCTTTTTTTATATAATAATACATTGCTGAACAATGTGTGGGCTTTACAATTGTGCCTTCTTTAAAGTTAAAATCATCTATTTCATTTGTTTTCTTTAATACTGCAATTGTTGGTATATTATATTTTTGACTCACAATTGATTTAATAAATATTTTTACAAACTCTTTATCTGTAGTAAAAACTCTTAGTGGATTTATAATTTCTTTGGTAGTCATGATTTTATAAACTTCGTCATTAAACCATTTGTTATGCAATGGAATTCTGTTGTGTGCTAAAATAAAATTTCTAAAATGTATCAAATTATCTAACCAAAAAAAATTAGGTAAAAATTTTTTATAATTCTTTAAGTTGTTTTTATTTGGCAAAACTCTTAAAAGAATAACTTGAAGTAAAAAAAGTTTAATTTTACTTGGCTCTTTAGTACACTTATTTATAAACTTAGCAATTTTTTTAATTAATATCATTAATTTTTTTTATTAATTCTTTATCTAAAATCTTGTACGAATATTTTTTTTTAATATTTTTTGAGAACTTTATTAAGTCATTTTTATTTATTTTTTTCAATTTTAAAATATTTTTTGCCCACAGAAATTCATTTAAATCTGTTAAATATCCATTTCTTCCATTTATTACAAACTCACCAAAAACTTCTTTTTGATTATTGCAGATAATAGGTATTTGTAATGCTACAGCTTCTAAAACTGTAGTGCCCAAGCCTTCATTAATAGAGGGTAAAGCGAATATATCACAATTAGAAATTTCTTTGGCAGGATTAGGGATAAATTTGGCTTTAATTTTTACCCTATCCTTTAATCCAAGACGTAAAACTTGATTTTTAATATCCTTTAAATAAATAATATCCCTTTTTTTTAGTATCCCTTTTCTGCTTATTGGTCCATACAATTTAAGAGTATAATTAGATGGTAACTTACTTAATACATCAATTAAAAAATTTTGTTTTTTTCTAGGAATAAATTTTGCTAAATGCAATATGCTGATTTTATCTTTTTTATTATTTAGATTTCTTTTTTTAAAATTTAAAAATTGCTTATTAATAGGATTTGGCTTGTACCAAATATTATTTTTTGGATATTTTGTATTATAAAGTTTTTTAAGTTTTTTTGAAATTACTATTATTTTAGACCATTCAGGAATTTTATTTGTATAATAACATTTAAGGATCGATGGAAGATAATACTCAGTTATTACCATATCGTTTACCACTTCAATAATACTTGGTATTTTATAAATTCTAGAAAAATTAATTGCTGCAACTGTTACAGCATTATTTCCAACTATATGAAGCAATTTTATTTTATTTTTTTCAGCAACTAAAATCTTAAGTGTTAAAAAAAATTCTTTTAAAAAAATAAAAATATTAAAAAAATATTTGAGTTTGAATAAAAATTTATTACTTAGGATTTTTTTTTCAGATATTAACAATATTTTTTTATTTTTGAATTTATAAATTTTACCTTTAAAATTTTCTGTAGAGCTACATATAAATTTAGAGTGAATATTGTATTTTTCTAAACGTGCATATGTATTGAATATACGATTACCTGAACCTGAATATTCAGGCGGTAACTTACTACTTACTATGTAAACTTTTTTTTTCATTACTTAAATTTTGGATTATTTTTTGAAAATTATGTTTATATGTCTCAAAAATTTTATTACTTAAACCAGAATATTCTAGTGGTAATTTACTGCTGACAACTAAGATTTTCATCATAAAAATTATATAACTTATTTAAAATCACTAATCTGTTAAAAAAATTATTTTTGTTACTTTTTACGTAAGGTTGAATTTCAGTAAAAGTATTATTGTATTTAAAGTTAATTTTATTTAGTTTATTAATTTTTTCAAAATTACTATTATCAAATCTAAAACCTATTTTTTTTTTATTTATTAATTTTTCAGGAAGGTAAGTAGACAGAAGTTTTTTTATAAAAAATTTTCTTGGTTTTTTTAATAGTGCCTTTTGATCAAATTTATTTATAAATTTTAAAAGATTTAAATTGAGATATGGTGATCTGAGCTCAACAGAATTTGACATACTAGCAAAATCACTTGAAGGTAAAAATGAATATGGTAAAGTTTGAAACAAATCAAAGTTTCTTAAATTAAATAAAAAATCTTTTTTCATTGAAAAATCAACGTCATCAATATTTTTTGTATTTCCATAATCTTTGAATTCCATCTGGTTTTTTAAATAATTAAATCTTTGATAATTATTTTGATTTAGGAATTTGTAAGGATCAAAATTTTTATTGTAGAAGTTTTTTTTAAGTTTGCTTTTTATAAAATAAGATATTTTTTTAAAAAAAGACGGGTTTATATATTTGAGAGCTATTTCATATTTATTATATCCATAAAATATTTCATCTGCACCCAAACCAGATAATGTTACTTTATTATTTTTTGATTTTAAAATAGAAGTTAAATTATCAATACCAAATGCCTCGATGTTATCATTTAATGTTAAAGCACAGTTATCTAAAATACTTTCATTAATATGATTATTCTCAATTACCAAGTTTTCTAAATTTAAATTATTAGTAATGCCTTTAATTAAATCAATCTCATCTGGTTTATCATTTTTTAATGAGATTGTTAATAAATCGTAGTTTAATTCTTTTTTGCTTATTGCTGCAATTAATGATGAGTCACTTCCAGAAGATAATAATAATGAAATACTTGTATCAGATACTAGTCTTGATTTTACAGCTTCTATCATAATGTTAGAAAAGTCCTCAAAATCATTTTCCAAAAAATTTCTTTGATCACCTTTTTCAATTTTGTACAATCTTTGTTCACTTACTCTTAAATCATTATTTATTTTAAGTATTGAGTTTGATTTTACTTTAAAGATATTTTTAAATGGTGTGAGACCATTCGGTAAAAACCCATTTTTTAAAAATATATCTAAGTTAACTGCCTCAAGTTCAGGAAATTTTTTTACTTTAAGAAGAGGTTTTATTTCAGAAGAAAAGTATAAAACCTCCTCCTCTAAAAAATAGTAAATAGGTTTTTCTCCAAAATAATCTGTAACTAATTTTAAATAATTTCCATCATAAATACCAAAAGCATACATTCCATCGATATACTCATAAAAATTTTCTTTCCATTTTATGCATGATTTTAATAAAATTTCAGTATCACTGTAATTGTCAGAAATTTTTTTATTAAAATATTTTTGACCTAAATATTTATAATTATATATCTCACCATTAAAAATGATTTGATTTTTATCTTCGGTTAGTGGCTGGTTGCCTTCTTTATGTGGGTATATTATTGAAAGTCTATTATGACCAAAAAATAAATTTTTTTTTTTGTTTATTAGGTAATTTTTATTATCTGGACCTCTATGATTAAGAGTATTTAAAATTTTTTTTCCTTTATTAATTTGATCCTCTGTCAAAGGATTTTTAGAAAAAACTCCTGAGATACCACACATTATTTTATTTTATCTTTTTTAAACACTTCTTTTAAAAATTCATTAATGCTTATTAATCTATAAATTACAGATGCATTATGCCAATTTGGATTTTCATAAGTATTTTTAATAAAATTTGATAATTTTATTTTATCAATAAATTTTACTTTAAATATATATCCATCAGATAACATTTTATTAATATATTTCTTAAAATCATTTTTTATAACTATATGACCTCTATCTGGCCATGTTCTTTCATAAGATGGATTCCAAAATATTGTATTTTTTCTAATTTTTAATCTAGTTAAAATTTTATCGTAGTACCACATTATAGTTTTTGTAAATGCAGACAAATCATAACTTAAATTGTCATTTCCTGTTTTAATTCTTGTTAATTGTTCTGGAATATTTTTATAATAACTCTTATAGACTTTTTTAAACGCTAATTTTTTTCCAGGTAACGTATAATAATAATCTAACAGATCATTATCATACATAATACATGTATTTTTTATCCTTTGGTTCATGCTTAATGCATTATTATAAGTGAAGTGTCTTGATGGATTATTTAGGCACATAAAATTATATATATCTATGTTATCGTTAAATAGTCTTTTTCCTAATCTATATAATTTTTTAAATTCTAAATCTGTTTTTTTTTCTAAATCTTTAATATATTTTTGAAAAATTATGTCTTTATAGTGATTGGTCTTGAGCCTATATGCAAAAGTTTTAATAAAATATTTTGATAAATTTCTTGTTTTATAAATTTCTTTATCTATTTCATAAAAATGAGTTGGAAGTCCAAAAATTTTAACCTGATTAAATGGTATCATTAATCCTTGAAAAAACGAGTCAACACCAAAACCACTAGAGGACAAATTATAATTTTTAGATTGTTTTTTATTAAGATTTAAAAATAAGGAGTGATCAAATTCATAAAGAAGGGAGGTAAGGGAAGACATTTCTGTTATTAAATTTTTGTAAGGATTATCTCCAAATTTAACTAGATTATATTTTACCCCTAATAAGCTTGAAACTTCTTTGGCTACTTTTGCCTCATTATTTAAATATGGAGCAAAAGTAAAAGCAGTAATCCTTTTTTTTATTTTACTAAGTTTATAAAGTATCGATCTAGAATCGACACCACCACTTAAGAAAAAACCTATCTTATCTTCTTTTCCACTAAATTTTCTTTTAATAGATTGATCAATCAAATCTGATAATATCTTTGAATTATATTTATAATTTTTGAAACTTTTAATTCTTGATGGCCACCAGTATCTTTTTTTATACAATTTTCCTTTTTCTATTTTAATATAAAAAGACGAGCCTAAAAATTCTGATCTTTTATCATAAGTTTTAGTACCAAATAATCTCTGAAAAATTAGAAACTCATAAAAAGTATAGTGTTTTATTTTTAGTATTTTTAATTCATTCAGTTTTTTGAAAATATCTAAATAATTTACACTTCCATAAAATTTTTTTTTATATATAAAATAAAATAAATGTATTGAAGCAAATCTATCATTGATAATCTCAAAACACTTTTTTTTCTCATTAAATCTGATAATTAAGAATTCTCCATTTATATTTTTAAATTTTTCTTTTTTTACAAAATACTTTGGAACATCTACAAAATTTACTTTATCTTTTATGATTGGTCTTCCAATAATTACAAAAATATCTTTTTTGTATTTTACAATCTTGATATCTCTTTTAAATTTTTTTATTTTTAAATTAATTTTTTTTTTAATATTACTAATATCAATATTTTTGAAATTTTCTGGAATTTCAAAATATAAGGTCGGATACACTATTTAATTATTTTTAAAATTGTTTTTTTTAAGGAAGATTTATTTATCATAAAATTTGCGTTTTTTAGATCAGCATTAACTATTAAACATTTCTTTTTAATTTTGTTAAAGTCCTCTTTAAACCATTTAATTTCCTTAGTATTTATTAAAATTATTTTCTTTTTAGTCTCTAAACTAAGACCAAGTGTGGTAGAAAAAGGAGTTGGAAACAGTATTAAATCATAATTTGAGTATATTTTTTCAAATTTTTCATAAACAACTTTTTTACAAAAATTATCAAAAATATTTTTTGCCTCTTTAATTCTGTCTGGATGAATTTTATAAAAAACCTCAATATTTGAAAATTTTTTAAGTAATTTTAATAAATCATATTCGAATTTTAGAACTTTCATTCCATAATAACTTGGGGCATCAATATAAAAATCATCACTAGCAGAATAACCCACTAATAATAATTTTATTTTTTCAAATTTTTTTTTCTTTTTTTCTTCTTTGTTTAAATATTTGTCATATTCGGAATAGTTATTTTTATACAAAAGAATATTTATTTTTTGTTTTTTTAAAAAGTTGAATTTTTTAAAAATTTTTAGATGTACTTTTTTTTCATGTAAGTTTGATACATAGAAAAAGTTTGATATTGATAAACCGTCGTGTAAAAATCTCTCTATTTGTAATGCTGATGCTGTATATTTAGTATATCCATGAGCAAAACTAATTAGTTTTGCGCCACTTTTTTTCCATGCTAGAGCAAGTATTCTGTGTAAAGGGCTACCAGATTGACCATGATATAGCGTTATACCATCTCTACGTATTGCACAATTTTGTTCATATAAATGTAAACTTATTTTTAAAATTTTTAATATTTTTAGGTATAAGCTTTTATCAAAAGGTAAATTGTGTTCCTTAAATAATTTTACATAATTACTGATTAAATATTTGAAATTTTCACTATCTTTACTTGATAGATTTTTGCTTTTATAAGTATATTCAAATTTTTTAAATGTTAATCTTTTTTCTTTAAGAAAAACCTCTCCTTTTTTTGTTTCAAATACATAATTAGTAGAATTATTTAAATTAAAAAATTTATTTTTTAAGTCATTAATTAAAGTTTTATTATTATTTTTTTCTAATAAAGAAAAAAATTTTTTTTGATATTCTTCAGTGCTAAGGTTTTTAATTTTAGATATTTTTTTTTTATCTAATCTAACTTTATTTCGTTTAAGGAAATCAAGTAATAAAATATTTGAAGTTATAACTCTGATTAATTTAAAATTTGCTATTCCAATATCTTTATAATTTTTATAGTTTGATTTGCTAAAAAAAAAGTTCTTGTAAATTTTAAAAACTTTTGAGTAAAAGTAGCTATATTTTTTAGCATGGTTTAAATGTGACTTTTCTTTTTCAAACCAATTTATAAATTTCTTGTTTTTAATATCTAAAAATTTTATAGGCAAATTTTGAGGCATTAATTAATTATTAATATGAATAAATTCCTAGTGAAGCAGAATTTTCTAAAAAGATTAATAGTTTCTTAATGTCCTCTAAATAGATAAAATCTCTTACTCTATCACCTAAGAATATAATTTTATTATCAATTATATTATTTTTGTGATCTAAATTAAATTCATATATTGATTTTTCCAACATAGACCCTAATAAAATTTTTGTTTCATTATTTTTTTTAATTTTTAAAATTGTAGATGGTGCTATAGCTGGATTAAAATATTTTAATGGTTCAATAAAACCAAAGTTAATATGTGATTTATTTAATGGAGCTTTTTTATATTTTTTTAAATTTTTTTCAGTATTAGCTTTACCGTAGTGTTCTCCATATGAGCTTATCGGCCAACCAAAATTAGGCACTTTTTTTCTATCTTCATTTTTGAAATTTAAAAAGTTAATCTCATCACCCCCTTTGGGTCCATGTTCAGTCATATAAATTAAATCGTTTTTATTATCATAATAAATACCCTGTACGTTCCTATGCCCCATTGAAATAAGTCTATGTTTCCTTGTATCAAGATTAATTGCAATTATTTTTCCAAAAATACTCTCCTCATTTTGTGCCATATCCCTATATCTATAATCGCCTATAGAAAGAAGTATTTCATTGTTTTTATATAATTCTATTTTCCCTCCTCCTTGAATTGCTGCAAATTCACCATATGAATTTTTTTCTTTAATACATTCATTTGTTCTAAAAAAATCTGTAAAGTTAAGATAATTTTTATTTAATTGTGAAACAATAATCGAAGTTGTGTAGCAATTATCATTAGGCATATCCGTAAAACTTATATAAATTTTATTTTCATGAATTATGAAACTTTTTATTCCAACTCCCCATTTATCAAAAAAATCTTGGTAACCAATTACATCTACTATGTTAGATGGGATAGAAGTAAATTTTAGATTATTTTCCTCAATTTCGCTCTTTTGAAGATAAGATATTATTCCTTTTGAACTAACTAAATAAATATTATTTTCATATTCTTTTATAAATGAAGTTCCACCACCCATATCAACAACACCAGATACTATACTTGTTGTTTGAAATTTTTCTAAATTACTGTCACTTAAATTAGAATCGATTTTGGTAAACTTTATTTGTTTTTTATTTTTTCTGAATTGATCTTCGATTATAAAAGAATTATGCTTTAATTGTTGATTTTTAAATTTTAAAATTTTATTTTGTTTTTCAATAATATTATTTACTTTTTTTAGTTTTTCTTCTCTTTGATCTTTATAATAAAATATGAAAATATTTTCTTTTATAAATTGTGAAAGTTTTTCTGGAAGTGCTGAACTTATATTAGTTATTATTTTATTATTAGTGCCAATGTTTGACCCTATTAAAATATACAAAATTAATACAAGAAATACCCCAGTAAATATTTTTTTCACTTTAGTTTTTTTTAAATCTTTTTTTTAGTTGTTGAAATTCTTTTTTATAATGTATTTCTCTAGAATCAGACTCTATTGCTCCTAAATGATTAGATATTTCAAATCTTTTCTCAAAAATAAATGATCTAAACGCAAATAATCCAGTTTCTTCACCTCTTTTATTATAAGATCTAACTTCTTGAAACTTATTAGTTTGAATCATTTTTATTGCTTTATCCACTTGTGCAGTTTTATGTTCTGGTGAGTTTGCTAATACAGAAATTACATATTGATAACTTTTATCTAAAGTTCCATATGCATACTTAACGACATCAAAAAATTGTTCCTCATGATTTTTCTTGTTCGGCCCTCTCCAGATAATTTTAACTTTTCTTTTCAAGCAATATCTCTTAACTTCTAATGAGTCTGTTGCAACAAATACTTCTTTGATATTTTTGCAGTTAAGTATGCATTTTATGCTATGCCAGAAAAGTGGTTCACCATTTAAGATTTTTAAATTTTTTTTTGGAAATCTAAGTGAGTTTCCCTTTACCGGAATTACAGCAACAACAGAGGCATTTTTTATTTTCATTATTTTTCAAGACAAATGATTAATGAATTCATGTGAGTATCCTGTAAGGATTCATACTTCACAACTTTCAGGTTATATTTTTTAAAAAGTGACAAAAAATTTTTTCTATCATAAATCTTTAAATGAGGTGTTCCAAAATTTTTTTCATTAACATTTCCTTCAGGAACAATATGAATTATTCTTTTTTTTGACACTCTAATTGACTCTAAAATTGCTTTACTCGGATCCTTTAAGTGTTCTAAAACATGACTTGAATAAACAGTATCAAAACTACTATTTTTGAATGGTAATTTTTTTATTTTACCAGTAGTCACTTTTACACCCCTTTTTTTCCATATTGGTCTTATATTTTCTTGTTCTTCAAACCCCTCGATTTTTAAATTTGGATTAAAAATTTTACTTATCGAAACTGAAATTCCTGAACCACAACCTACATCTAATATTTTAGAACCTTTAAATAAATTGTGTAAAATTCTCCATAGTTTTAGGTTTGTATCATAAAAAAGCCAGCCTTTTTCATTTTCAATAATTTGATCAATATTATAACTAGTTTTTTTTATTTTTTTCATTTCAGTTGATTAAAACTTATTGCCTCATCCTTCTCAATATCATCTTTAGCTTTTTTGTTCAAAACTTTATATGTATCTCTTATTGGAATATAATTTTTTTCAAAAATTGTACCAGTTAAATCAGTTAATTTTATTTTTTGACCTTTAAATATTTTATTTCTTGCAGTAACAGACTTTCCAAGTTTTAAAAAAACTGGCTCTTTGCCAACACTTTTATTTTTTTTAGAATTTAACATTGTGTGGGACCTTTTGACGTCTCTTACAAATTTTCTAAAACCCTCAGGCTCTAAAGAAAATTTATGATCAGTCCCCTTTAATGATCTATCAAAAGTTACATGTTTTTCAAAAACTCTTGCTCCCAAGATATAAGCTATTGGCCCAGATAAAATTCCATTAAAATGGTCTGAACTTCCTATAATTAAATCAGGATATCTTTTTTTTAATTTTGTAATATTTGTTAAATCTAAATTTTCTAAAGGACATGGATATTGAGATACACAATGCATCAAAATCATTTTGCTGTGATATTTCCGTATCATTTTTATACTTTCATCAATGTGCTTAATTTTTGCACCTCCTATACTAATTACTATAGGCTTTTTTGTTTTAGCAATTTTTTCTATAAATGATAAATTTCCAATATCAAATGAAGATATCTTGATGATGTCAATTTTCAATTTTAACAGAAGTTTTAAGCTTTTTTCTTCAAAAGGCGTTGACATAAATTTTACATTATTTTTTTCACATTCTTGTTTTAATATTTTTAATTCAGAATAACTGAGTTCTAATTTTTCTCTATGTTGTCCATAGGTTTTACCAAACGCATTTTCACTATCATATTTTTTGTTATAAGCTTTTTTTGAAAATAAAAATTTATTATTACGTGTTTGAAATTTAATAATATTAGCCCCTAATTTAGAAAATTCTCTAACATATTTTTTAGCCATACTTAGGGATCCTTGATGGTTCTGACCAACTTCAGCAATGAAAATACTATTTTTACTAAAATTTTTTTTAGATATAAACATGAGTACTTTATATTAATTTATTTAGTTTTTTGCTCAAGGGAGAATTTTTCTTTATATTAAAAGGAGCTCTTAGACCAAGAATTTTCAGATAATAAGTGGCACTTAACCCAAGTTCAGGTCTAAATGTTTTGATATTTTTTTTTGAAAATTTTTGATTTTTTTTTATATCACTTGTAGCATAAATTGATCTTCTAAAAATCTTATTTCCTAATTCAGATTTTGTCCTGGAGAATTTTTTATTATTTACTAAATCATAAGCATCATTAAGATCTTTTTTAAATTTTGAAATATTATTTGCATCTAAAGAAAATTTTGAGTCAACTGTTTTGACATTATTTAAACATATGTGTTTTTCAATTACTTCTGCACCTTTTACGATTGACATGCAGGAAATACTGGAACCAACAGAATGATCTGATAAGCCTACTCTGCATTTAAATTTCTTTTTCAAAATTTCTAAATTATTGAGATTAAAATCATTATTTTCTGATGGATAATTGCTAACACAATAAAGTAAAGTTAGATCTTTACATCCAAATTTTTTTGCAACTTTTACAGATCTAGAAATTTCTGATAAATTTGCTAATCCAGTAGATATTATCATTGGTTTGTTCGTTTTAGCTACTTTTTTTATCAAATTTAAATCATTCATCTCAAAAGAGGCAATTTTATAAAATTTACACTTTAGTTTTTCAAGAAGATCAACTGCTTCCTCAGAAAATGGTGAACTAAAAATTTCGATTTTGTTTTTTCTTGCAAATGTAAATAATTCTTTGTGCCAATTAAGGGGTGTGTGAGCTTTATTATATAAATCCCATAATTTATAATTTTTCCAAATACCGCTTTGAATTATAAATCTTTTATCACTTAGATTTAAAGTCATCATATTAGCATCATAGGTTTGTAATTTTACTGCATTTGCACCACCTTTTTTTGCAAGTAATATAAGTTTTTTAGCATTGCCAATTTTACCTCCATGATTTGCAGATATTTCTGCAATTAAAAAAGGTTTTTTGAATTTCATCAATATATTATAGATGTATATTTATATAATGTCTCTTAAAATTGAAAATTTAAATAAAAAACATTCAAAGTTTTTATATGAATTAAGAAACGATGAAGAGAGTAGAAAAAATTCAATATTCAAAAAATTTATTTTATTAAATGATCATAAAATATGGTTAAGTAATTTCTTAAAAAATCCAAATTCTTCAGGCTTTATATTCTATAATAAAAAAAATTCAAAAATTGGATATGTTAGATTTAATAAAGTAAAAAAAAAAATATTTGTATCAATTGCTATAATTAAAAAGTTTCAAAATAAGGGTCTATCTAAAATTATGTTAAAAAAAGCAGAAGATTTAACAAAGACTAAATCTCTTTATGCAAGTATTGATAAAAAAAATTTAAAATCAATTGCCTTGTTTAGAGGTTTAAATTATTATAAATATAGTTCGACTAAACAATTCATTATAATGAAAAAAAATTCAAAAAAATACTTAGACATAATTGATAAAATCGAAAAGATTAGGTCTAAAAATAATGTAAATTGGATGGATATCTTGAGATTGGCATTTAAATTAGATTCAGAGAGTGCAAAAAAAATAATGAAAAAAATCAATCATGATGATAAGAGAATTTCTAATTTATTAAAAAAACTGTCATAGATTTTAATTTTTGATTAAAGATTAAATACAAAAAAATTATTATGGAAATAATCCCTTATGGATATCATTTTGTAGATAAGAAAGACAAGTTATATCTTGCACAATCTTTGTTGGGTAAATATTTAACTGGAGGAAATCTTAATATAAAATTTGAAAAAGAATTAAAAAAATTACTTGGCTCTAAATATTTAACAGTTTGTAATAGTGGTACTTCAGCACTCCACTTAGCATTTTTAGCTTTAGGACTTAGAAAAGGTGACATAATAATAATGCCAGCTATAAACTTTATAGCCTCATATAATATGGCAAATATTATTGGAGCTAAAATTTACTTGGCTGATGTTGATGGTGTGACTGGCCAAATGACTCCAGAAAATGTTGAGGAATGTATAAAAAATTATAATCTAAAAAAAATTAAGATAATTTTAACAATGTATCTAGGTGGTCAACCTGAAAATATTTTTCAATTTTATAAATTAAAAAAAAAATATAAATGTTTTTTAGTTGAGGACTCATGTCATGCTTTGGGTGCTCATTATAAACATAATAATAAAAAATATTTAATTGGATCTAATATTCATTCGGATATTTCTACATTTTCTTTTCACCCTGTAAAAGGAGTTACTAGTGGAGAGGGTGGTTGTATTACGACAGCTTCTAAAAATATTTATAGTAAAATTTTGGAATTTAAAAATCACGGAATTTCAAAAAATTACAAAAAACATTGGGATTATGATGTAAATGTAAATGGATTTAACTACAGAATTAGTGACTTAAATTGTGCTCTGGGGATTAGTCAACTAAGTAAACTAAAAAAATTTAATTCATATAGAAATAAAATTGCAAAATTATATCGTAATAAATTAGATGTTATTTCTGATTATTTGACTGTTCCTAATTACAGTAAAAATATTTACAGCTCTTATCATTTGTTTGTAATAAGCATAAACTTTGATGACTTAAAAAAAAACAAAGATTTTTTTTTAAAATACATGCTGGACAATAAAGTTATGTGCCAATTTCATTATAAGCCTATCTATAACTTTAAAGTTTATAAAGCTAAAAAAATTAACAAAAATCAGTTTAAGGGTACAGAAAACTATTACAAAAACAGTCTAAGCATTCCAATTTATTACAAAATAGGTGAGAAAAGAATAGACCATGTTGCAAAACATATTTGCAAATTTATAAATAAATATAAATATAATAATTAATAAATATAAAAAATTTTTTTCAGTGCATAAATCAAGCCAATTGAGCTATTA
>TARA_B110000003_G_scaffold172886_2_pt1 | contig 23579 bp, 19 predicted proteins | sample TARA_B110000003 | Tara Oceans TARA_B110000003 (sample SAMEA4396424) | marine metagenome | biome: Westerlies Biome; feature: [SRF] surface water layer (ENVO:00010504); material: water (ENVO:00002006), including particulate matter (ENVO:01000060) such as... | depth 5 m
GATGCCCGCCACCGCACGAATGTCCTTTCTGAGCAGGGACAGGACATGGGTGTTCATTTGGTCCAACACCTTGTGCGGCTCTGTGTACACCTTGGTGATGCGGTCCAGGGCATTGTGGCCCACCAGGCTCAAGAACGCCCCGGGAACCCCATGCCCGGTGCAATCAATGGCTGAAAACATGCGCCGGCTGCCCACGGACTTGAACCAAAAAAAGTCGCCCGAAACCACATCACGGGGCTGGTAAAACACGGCGCTCTCTTGCAAGACCTCCCTCCTTTCTTGCTCGGAAGGCAGGATGGCCTGTTGGATACGCAAGGCATAGCTGATGCTGTCTTGTAGGTCGCCAAGCACGTCCTCCACCTTGGCCTTTTCTTGCGCCAATTCCTCCGTACGCTGCTTCACTTTGCCCTCCAATTCCCTCTCGTTTTCCTCCAAGGAACTCCGCATTTGGAGCAAGGCCTTGCCCAAAGCGTCTTCATCGCTCAGTGGCTCGTAGGGGGTGCCAAAGTCCCCTCCTCCAACTTCTTGAGAGAACTTTTGGGTGCGGGACAAGCCTTGGGAAAGTCGGTTGACCGCAAGGGCCATGTCGCCGATTTCATCGGGGGTGACACGGACTTCCTTTTCTGGAAGCACTCCACGTCCCATGTGCAAAAGCGCACGTTTCAGTTCCTTGACTGGCTGGACAATGCTGCGGGTGACGATGATCCCCAGGACCACGCCCAAGATGACCACCACCCAGGCCACGCGGCCTGCGTACATGGCGAGTTGGGCCCCCAATTGGTCCATTTGGGTGGTGTGGTTGCGCAGGGCTTCGTTTTGGGCACGGGTCAACACCACCAGCCGCTGCTGCACGGCTGAAGTGAAACGCTCGAGCTCACCACCGTCCACCGCATAGCGCTCAGCCTCCATCACCTTGCTCGGCTGGTCGTAGCTCCTGAAATCTGGCAGCAAATCCATGATGTACCCATACAGAATGCGCAGCCGATCCAATTCATGACGAAGGGTGTCCACATGGGCCTGAGCTTGAGGGGTCCAGGCCTCATCCAGTCCCTGCAGCGCCTGCAACTGATTGGGGAGTTCTCTGTCCACCATGCGTCGAAGCCTGACCTTCTCTTCGTCCTCCGCCCGGCTCTGCCTTGTCAACCAATGGTTGATGTAGACCCTCGATTCCGCGACGGTTTGGTCCAGCTCCTCCAGTGCGCCCAAACTCGGGACCAAAACATGGTCAATCTCTTCTCCGAGGGCGCGGCTTTCCGCCAGGTTGATCCGGGTGATCACCAACAGGACGGTCACGGCCAAGATGAAGACCCCAAAACCCAAACCCATGCGCCACGCAATGTTCCAACGCCACTTCATGGGCGTTGGATTTTTTCGAGTTCGGCGCGGTACTTGTCGCGCTCGGAGTCGTTGTGCAAGGCATGATGCACGGTCATCAGTCCGCGGAGGATGGGCACGCGCCCTGGTTGAAACGCCAAGGCTTGTTCAAATGCTGGCAAGGCCTCCGAGAAGTACCCGCGGCTCTGGGCCTGCTTTTCCATGACCTCCCCCAGGGAAGTCTCCACGCCCAGCGTCCGCATCACGGCCACCCCTCGGTTGTACACGTGCACTGCAAGGTTGTACCACGCTGTGGCGTCGTCTGGGCTCCACTCCGTCGCCAACTCATATTGACGCACCAGGCCTTGGTAATGCCTCTCTTCCCCAGTGGCCTCATACAATTGCCAGTACGCATGGGCAATGTTCTTGTGGAATGCGGTGCGCTCTTGTGTGGCCTCAAGGGGGCCTTCCACCGATTTGGCGAGTCTGACATGGGCATCGAAGGCTTTGAAAATCGCCTCTTCGTCCCCGGGCTGAAAGGAATTCACCCCCTCAAGGGCTTCGTTGAAATACGTCCTGCCCAAGTAACTCAAAGCCTGTCTCGCGGACGAATGCCACGATGCCCTTCCCCGGACATCCAAAGACAATGCGGTTTCAATTTCACGCACCGCCGCTTGGCGGTCCATGTCGACGGCTGAGGTCTTGAATCTCTCCTTGTGCAGGAACCCGGCCACGTACCAAGCGCGTGCATGCGGTCCAACGGGAGGGTCAGAAAGGAAAGGCTCAAGCAAGCGAAGGCCGGCGTCAAAGTCCCCGAGTTTGCCCTGGATGACCGCGCGCTCCACGGCCTGCGTCAAAGCCTGAGGTTCAGGGTTGGACGGAGACTGCGCCTGGATTTGGAGCGAGGCCGCCAGCATCCCAAGGAGGATGGACCCAAATGCTTTCAAAGGGAGGTTCATCGTTCGACTGCCCATGATGCAATTCTGTTGCCCACCAAAAGGCCGCGGTTCTCGGCGTCGGGGTGGTTGAGTTCGTAGCGAAGGAGCCCGTCATGGACCATCAAGTTCACGGTCACGCCATTCTCCAGGGCGTCGAGGTCCCGGGTCATGACAAGGGTCGGCGCAGAGCCCAACGCCTTCAATTGCTTGGAAAGATCGTCGCCTTTGGCGTCCGTGTAGAAGATGTGAAGACCCTCCGTGGCGCCTCCGCCTTGGACGGAGAGGAATTGAAGCGGCTGATCCCCGATGGGTGGGGCCCCGTAGTTTTCGGAAAACACCTTGACCAGCGCAGGGTTGTCGTGCACCCCAATGAGGAATGGGCCTGTCTTGCTGGAAGCGGGCCAATCGTTGTCCTTGGCAAAGTGGTAGAGGTATTGGGCCGTGGTCAACAAATGGGGGTCGGTCGTGTCCAATTTGGGGTCCTGAGGCATGGATTGAAACGCCCATGTCAAAAACGCACCTCCCAGGAGCATCCAGCCCAGCATCAGGCGTTTGGACACAAAGCGAAACGGGCCTTTGGCATCCATGTTCAGCCCGCTTGGGATCCCTGGGCAGGGGTTTGAAAACTCAAGATGTCTCGGTCGAAGAGGTACAATGCCCCTTGATCGTTGCCGGCGAGGGCCAGCTTGTCCAAGATCCTTCGCGCCAAACCCTCCTCTTCGATTTGCTCGCTGACATACCACTGCATGAAATGGTGGGTGGTGTAGTCCTTGGCTTGCAAACACACATCCACCACGTGATTGATGCTCTCGGTAACTCTGGTTTCATGAGCCAAAATGCTTTCAAAAACCTCCTTCAAGCCCCCATATTCTGTGGGGCCCGCCTCCACCGTTGGCACTTGCGCGATTCCGCCGCGCTCGTTGACAAACCGCATCAGTTTGAGCATATGTCCCCGCTCCTCCTCAGAGTGGGCATAGAGGAATTCCGCCACCCCATCGAAACCTTGGGTCTCGGCCCAAACGGCCATGGTGAGGTAGGTGTGGGAACTTTGGCCTTCCAACAAAATTTGTTGGTTCAAGGCGTGGGCAATGGTGTCGTGCAGCATGTTCCCAAAGTAGCACAAGAGGGTGTGCGCAGGCAGCCTTGGACCTAGGGTTAAGAACAGCTCAATCTTGGAAACGTTCCCGCACCGCTTTGAAGCGTGACAGGCCCATTTCCTTGGGAATGGGGACGCCATCCATCCACCAACGCACCAAGGCCAAAGACGCCGAAGGACCCACCAAAACACCCCGCGTTCCCAGTCCATTGAGCATGAGGACGCCCTTGGGTTGGCCAGGCCATGGTCCCACCATGGGGCGCCGGTCGGGAGAGGCCGGGCGCAAACCAGCTTCATGCTTTTCCAGCTGGGCATTGCCCCATGCATCGCGGGATGCACCGTCCCAAACTTTGGCCATGTGCGTCCTGAGTTCCTCGGCCGCATGCCCGTCAGGGCTCGCCTTTGTTTTGTGCCAGGCGTAGGTCGCCCCGAGCCGCCAATGTTGCCTGCCTGACTGACGGTGAGTGGGCAAGAGCCATTTCCCATTGTTGAGGGTGTGTCCGCCTGAATCCAAAGCATGGGGACCTTCCAAGGGGGTGCTGAGGGTCAAAACATCGCCGTGGTTGGGGTGGATCTGCACGCCGACCTGGAACAATTCATCTGCCGCCCCCACACCCCTACAATCCACCACGGCATCGGCCCCTTCAGGAAGGCCGTCGTCCACCTTCCATGTTTGGTGTTCCACGTTGTGATGCAGTTCAAAATGCGCCTCCATGGCTTGGAGAAGAGCAGGCACATCCACCCATCCTGCGGCATGAACCTTTCCCACGCCTGCAGGTCCTTGGACATTGGGAAGGTGGGCCACAGCAAGGTCTTCGCCAATACTGGCCCATTGGCAAACGCCATGACCTTCCTCCCATCTGGCATCCCAGGTATCTCGGTAGTCCCCATTGGCAAAGACCTTCGCCACGGGCACATCGTGCAGCAACTGGCCTTTCAGCCCGAGTGTTTCTTCCATGTCCAGCAACGTGGCGCGCATCTCAGCCAAATGCTGGCCCGCATTCCACACCTCCACGATGCGTCGAAATGACACAGGATTGAACATGCCTGCCGCCACTTCCGAAGCGCAATGTTGACCGCCGGACCACCAGGAGATCTGGCACCCGCGTCCTGCGAATTTCCATGCGACCATGGCACCTGCCAGGCCCTTTCCTACGACGACAATGCGTGGTGTCATGCGGTCACCCCCAGCTCACGGCCCACCTTCTCAAAGGCAGCAAGGGCCCGGTCCAACTGGGCCTTGGTGTGCGCTGCACTGAGCTGGACGCGGATGCGCGCCTCGTTCTTGGGCACCACGGGATAGAAGAACCCAATGACGTAAATCCCTTCCTTGAGCAAGGCGTTGGCCATGACTTGGGAGAGCTTGGCATCGCCGAGCATGACTGGAACAATGGCCGACTCCCCATCCTTGAAAGGCAGCCCAGCCTTGGTCAAGCCAGCTTTGAAGTACTCTGTGTTTGCCTCCAATTGGTCCCTCAGCGTGGTGTCCTGGTCCAACATCTTGAACACTTCGATCGAGGCCCCCACAATGCTTGGCGCAAGTGAGTTGGAGAACAAGTAAGGCCGACTCCGTTGACGGAGGATCTCGATGATTTCGCGTTTCCCCGTGGTGAAGCCGCCCATGGCGCCACCCATCGCCTTGCCCAATGTGCCTGTGATGATGTCCACACGGCCCATGGCATTCCGCAATTCGATGGAACCCCGTCCGGTGGCCCCAATGAATCCCGTGGCATGGCATTCGTCCACCATGACCATGGCTTCATGGGCTTCCGCGAGGTCGCAGATCTTGTCGATTTGGGCCACGTACCCGTCCATGGAAAAGACGCCATCGGTCACCACAATGATGTTCCTGGCTCCCTCCGCCCTCGCTTGCTGGAGGCATGCCTCCAGCTCGTCCATGTTGTTGTTGGCGTAACGGTACCTCTTCGCTTTGCACAACCGCACACCGTCAATGATCGAGGCATGGTTGAGGCTGTCGCTGACAATGGCGTCTTCTTTCGAAAGCAAAGGCTCGAAGACCCCACCATTGGCGTCAAAGGCCGCGGCGTACAGGATGGTGTCTTCCGTCTCGTGGAATGCGGCAATCCGCTCCTCCAGCTCCTTGTGGATGTCTTGCGTGCCACAAATGAATCGGACACTCGACATCCCAAATCCATGGGTGTCAATGGCCCTTTTGGCAGCGTCGACCACCCTTGGGTGTGCACTGAGGCCGAGGTAGTTGTTGGCGCAGAAATTCAGCACCTTGCTGCCGTCGTCCAGCGTGATTTCCGCATCCTGTGCGGAGACGATGACACGCTCACTCTTGTACAAACCCGCTGCTTCAATCTCTGCGAGCTCCTGGGTCAATTGGTCTTTGATACTTCCAAACATGGGGCCCAAGGTACAGCCCATGGGGCCATCCCAACAGGCGAAATGCCCCTACCCCAGGACCCAGGGCATGTTGCGCTTGCCATGTCCCGTGGGAACGTCCCAGCGGACCTCACGGCCCTTCAAATGCGAGGCCAAAATCTCACGGGGGGTTGCGCCAAAGGGGTTGTCGGTCTTTTGGCCAAACGCCAACGTGTTGTCCCGCATTTCAGTGAAGGACCCCACAAGGACCCCTTCCACGTCCTCCCAGACCCCGGCTTGGCCCATGGCCGTCAACATTCTGTCGAGGTGGTAGAGGTATTCGTCGAGGTCCTCCAGCAACAACCACTTGCCCTTCAAGGGTGGCATGTAAGGCGTCCCGAGCATGGCATAAAGCACTGAAAGATTGCCTCCCACCACGCGCATGGCCCCTTGCTCAAGCGAACGCACGCCCGTGTTGAGAAGCGTCCGGAGGGCATCGGCGTCTCGTGCATCGGTTTGGGCCATCGTGCCCATCACTGGGCCATGGATCGAGGCAACACCGAGGTTGGAAGCCCAACCGTGCAAGGCTGTGACGTCGGAAAACCCCAACAGCCATGTGGGGTCGGATTGAAAAGCCTTGGCCTCCAGAGCAGGCAACAATCGGGTGCATCCGTAGCCTCCACGCAGGGCCCATACAGCACGGATGGAAGGGTCTCGAAAGGCGGCATTGAGGGCCTCTGCACGTTGTTCATCTGAGCCCCCCCATTGGTGGTGCCGCATGGTTGTGGAGGGATGGACCACGGGCGTCAATCCCCAATCCTCGAGCAGGGACATGCCCTTGTCAAGCAGAGCCTTCGAGGCAAAACGGGCCGGGGCCACCAAGGCCACCCGCGACCCTCGTGAGAGCGCAGGGGGGGTGAGCAACGGCAATTCCATGGATTCAGTCGATCACAGGACTTTGCCCTTTTGGGGTCTCAAGGCTGCCTCTGCCGCCGTTCGCACGCCTCGGGCAAACTCATGTTCTTGTTGTCCCCAGATTTTCTTTTGGAAGAACGCTTCCAGGATGTCGCGCTTTTCTTCCGCGCTCTGAAGCGGGAGGTCCTCCTTGCTGTCTGCGGTGATGGTCACCTTCTCTGTTGCTGTTGCACTCATGTCGCAGGTATAAGTCAGGTACAGGTCATTGCCTGCTCCCCAAAGAAAGGAGCCTTGAAAGTCCAACGGAAAGGAACCCCATGGCAGTTCTTCACAATGTCTCTCGCCGGAATCATTGAAAAGTCACAAATGGCAACGTGTCCTTTGGACGTGGCTTGGGCCTCGAAAAATGGCGCATCCAACTACCTTTGTCTCCATGCCAAAGCACGCCCCGACTCGGAGGATGATCACCTCTGCGCTTCCGTACGCCAACGGGCCCATCCACCTTGGGCATGTCGCAGGCGCGTACTTGCCTGCCGACATCTACGTTCGGCACCTGCGCAGTGCGGGGGAAGAAGTGCTTTGGATTTGTGGGAGCGATGAACACGGTGCGGCCATCACGCTCCGTGCAAAAAAAGAAGGCACGACCCCTCGAGAAATCGTGGACACCTACCATGTGGAGATGCAGAAAGCCTTCGAGGGACTGGACATCAGCTTCGACCACTACAGCCGAACCTCCTCTCCCAAGCATCATCAAGTGGCCCAGGACTTCTTCCTCACTTTGCTTGACAAAGGAGCCTTTGAAGTCAAAACCGACGAGCAATTCTTCGACGAAGAGGCCCAACAGTTTTTGGCCGACCGATACATCCAAGGCACCTGTCCATCCTGCGGCCACGACGGGGCGTATGGGGACCAGTGCGAAAAATGTGGCAAAACATTGAGTCCCGCCGAGCTCATCGAACCCCGTTCCACCTTGAGCGGCTCCACGCCCGTGCTCAAGCCCACTACGCTTTGGTACCTCCCCATGGGGCGCCACGAGGATTGGCTCCGCGACTACATCGTCAAGGGCACGTTGGACGGCCAGCCGCATCACAACCCGAAGGATTGGAAGGCCCACGTGTTGGGACAGTGCCGCTCTTGGATCGACGGAGGCCTGGAAAGCCGCGCCATGACACGTGACCTTGATTGGGGGATACCTGTGCCAGTGGCAGGTGCGGATGGCAAGGTCTTGTACGTTTGGCTGGATGCCCCCATTGGGTACATCACCTCCACCATGGAATGGTGCGAACAAAATGGCCAAGACTGGCGAGACTGGTGGCAGGACCCCTCTGCGGACCTCCTCCATTTCATTGGCAAGGACAACATCGTTTTCCACTGCATCATCTTCCCCATCCTGCTCAAGGAGCACGGAGGCTACAACCTCCCTACCAACGTGCCCGCCAACGAGTTCATGAACCTCGAAGGTGACAAGATCAGCACGTCTCGGAACTGGGCGGTCTGGGTGACGGACTACCTCGAGGACTTCCCCGAGGGCAGCGACGCCATGCGCTACGTCCTCACGGCCATCATGCCGGAACAAAAGGACAGCGAATTCACTTGGAGCGACTTTCGAGACAAGGTCAACAACGAGTTGGCGGACGTTCTGGGCAACTTCGTGAACCGCGTGTTGGTGCTCACCCGCAAGTACTACGATGGCGCCGTCCCTGCGACGCCATCAGAGGAGGCGCTCGACGCCACCGACCGCGCCCTACTCGAGACGCTCGCGGCAGCCCCGGCCAAAGTCGGCGACCTCATTGCCCGCCACCGCTACAAGGAAGCGCAACTCGAGGCCATGAACGTGGCGCGCCTCGGCAACAAATACCTGACGGAGCAGGAGCCTTGGAAGCTTCAAAAGACCAACCCCGTCCGCACCGCCACGATCATGCACTTAACGTGTCAGGTGGTGGGCAACTGCGCGGTGCTTCTTGAACCCTTCTTGCCACAAACGGCCGCGAAAATCGCTGCATCGTTTGGCGTGCCGAACGCCCGTTGGAAGGATGCCTCCACCCAAGTCGTTTCCCCCGGCACGGTCCTTGGCGACCTGCCCATCCTCTTTGCAAAAATCGACGACGACACCGTCGCCTCCATGGTCGCCAAACTCGGCCAGAAGGGCGATGCCTCGTCGGATGCCTCTGAACCTTCAACCCGCACCATCATGCCCGCCAAAGACGAAATCACCTTCGAAGATTTCACCAAACTCGACCTTCGCGTCGGCACCGTTCTCGAGTGCGAAAAGGTCCCTAAGGCCGACAAGCTCCTCAAGCTCGTGGTGGATACAGGACTGGACACGAGAACGGTCGTCAGCGGCATCGCCGAGCACTTCGCCCCCCAAGACGTCGTGGGACGTCAGGTCACCCTGCTCATCAACCTCGCCCCGCGAAAGCTCCGCGGCATCGAGAGCCAAGGCATGGTCCTCATGGCCGGCACCGACGACGGTGGCCTGCGCTTCGTCACCCCCGAAGAAGGGGCAGCGGCAGGCAACGTTGTGAGCTAAGCACAGAGAACAAGCGCCAAAGAACCTTGTTGTTGTGGCCATGAGCATTCTGCAACTTGCCCAAAAGCGCCACAGCCCCCGCGCCTTCAATGGAACCCCACTGGCATGGGAGGACCTTGCCAATGGCTTTGAAACTGCACGGCTTTCAAGCTCCTCCTACAACAACCAGCCTTGGCGTTTTGTAGTGGCCTTGCGCGGCGAAGCCGGCTTCAACGCCCTGTTGGCCACGGCCAATCCTTCGAACCGCACGTGGATGAAGGACGCCGGTGCCATCGTGGGGGTGATGTCCAGCAAGATCCTTCAAAAGACAGGCGAAAAAGACCACGCCGCCATGCTCGGAGTGGGCATGGCAGTGGGCGCCATGGAATTGGCCTTCGTGGAATCTGGATTGGCCAGCATGCAAGCAGGTGGGTTCGACCGCAAAGCATTCGTCGAGCTTCTGCAACTCCCAGACCACATTTCGCCCCTTTCTTTGCTCGCCGTAGGAAGACTTCCCGACGGTCAAGGGCACACCGTCAAGGACCGAATGGCCATGGAGGACATCGCCTTCAAGGTTGGGGACAAGATCAGGTGACGGACTTCAACGCAAGATGACCAACTGGCCCTGGAGGCGCAGCGCAGCATGCTCCAAGCCAGCCACAGACAGCACGTATTGCCCCGAAGCCAAATCCTGAACGTCGATCGTTTGGGTGGTGGAGTGCAGGTCCCATGATTGAGCAAGACGCCCATCCAAAGATGTGGCCTGCAGTTGGGTGCCGGCCATCTTTCCCTCCATCGCCGCTGGAAAGACCACTGTGGCGGAAGAGTTCGCTGGCGATGGGAAGGCCTCGAATGCCATGGGTGCGAGACGCTCCATCACCGCATCCACGGGGGCATATTGGCAGCCATCGGTGTTGAAAGAAAGGGGATCGTAATTCAATGCCTCCGGGTCATTGCAGGCCGTCAAAATTGGGAGTGCCTGGCGGAATTCATTGTTGTTGTCGAAGCCGAGGAACAACTGGACTTGGATTTGTCCAGAAATCTCGCCAGCAGTGGTCAGCTGAGCGACCAAAATGCGCATCTCTTCTCCGGAGAATGCCTCCTCTTGGGCGGGTGTTGGAATCACAAACCAGGCGTTGCCGACGGCGGACTCAACAGCCACATTTTGGCCGTTTTCAAAAATATCAAAGGCGTTGTATTCGGGATCGGCCAACTCGATGACATCCGCTGCAGCGGTGTTGTCTTCCGCCCCAATGGTCAACCAACTGTCGAAGGCAAATTCTGGGAAGGCTTCAAAAAAGGCCGGATTGACGTCCGTTGCCAAAGACGTTGTGGCAAGTGAATGTTGGAACCATGCAGGCTCCGACGTACTAGAGAGGTAAAGCGGGTTCGCATCATCCCCAGAGCAGCTGACCAAAAAGTCATTTTCCCCCAACGTGTAGAGGTAGAGTCGGTACGTGGTCATTCCTGCCAATTCTCCCTCAGTGTGCTCGACCAAAGGGACCAGACCCAGCCAAGGCTGGTCCTGCGCCTGCGCACTCTCAGAAAAGAGGGCCGTCAGAACAAACATCAAACAAGAAGCAGAGGCAAGAAGGAGGCGTTTCATGAGAGGTTGTTTTGGGGGAAGTTAGGGACAAAGCCAAGCCCCACCGAACGGCAGGGCTTTGGGTTTCAATTCCGGGGGTCGAGCGCTTCATTCCCAGCGGCCATCCCCATGAAGATGCTCTGCAATTTGCACCGTGTTGGTCGCCGCTCCTTTGCGGAGGTTGTCTGAAACGATCCAAAGGTGCAATCCCCTTGGATGGTCCAAGTCCCGCCGAAGGCGTCCCACAAAAACCTCGTCCTTGCCCTGCGCATTCAATGGCATGGGGTACTTTTCTAAATGCGGCTCGTCCTCCAACACCACCCCCGGAAATTCTCCAAGTGCCTTTCGCACCTCCGAAAGCTCAAAATCATGGCCAAGTTCCAAGAAGACCGACTCGCTGTGGCCTCCCATCACAGGGACGCGCACAGCGGTGCATGACAATTGAATGGTGTCATCACCCATGATTTTCTTGGTCTCGTGGTGCACCTTCATTTCTTCTCGGGTGTAACCATTGTCCTGGAAATCATCGCAATGCGGCAGGCAATTGTTGTGGATGGGATGGGGGTACACACGTTGGGCCTCCAGTCCCTGTCGCTCCCCCTCGAGTTGGGCCACCGCCGCTTGTCCGGTCCCCGTCACGCTTTGGTACGTGTTGACCACCCCCCTTTTGATGGTCCATTGATCATGAATGGGCTTCAAACACATGACCAGTTGCATGGTCGTGCAATTGGGGTTGGCAATGATCATGTCCTTGCCATTCAGGGTGCCACCATTCACCTCGGGCACCACCAATTTGTGGTTCTCTGACATCCTCCATGCGCTGCTGTTGTCCACCACCGTGATTCCTGCCTCAGCAAACCTTGGGGCCCACTCCAAACTCACCGATCCACCGGCTGAAAACAATGCAACATTTGGCCTCGCAGCCAAGGCGTCTTCCATCGACATCACTGGAATTTCCTTGCCATGAAAGGTCACGGTGCGTCCCATGGATTTGGCCGAAGCCACAGGGAGCAACTCCCCCACGGGGAAGCTGCGTTGTTCGAGAACCTTCAGCATGGTTTGTCCCACCATGCCCGTGGCTCCCACCACAGCGACCTTGAGATTGGAAGAGGAAATGTTCATGGACGTTCACTTTGCCAACGCGGGCCATGAGTGGACCTGCGGCTTGGCGGCTTGAGGTCAAAAATACGAGGTTTGTCGACGATGAAACACACCCTTTTTTGGGGATGTTGTGCGGTGGTGGCGACGGAACTTTCAGCCCAAACGATGAACTTGGATTCACTTGAAGTGGCCCAAGTCATATGGTGGGGAGATTTGGACCATTGGACATTGACCCCAGCATCCCCCTCTGCCCGCCATCCCTTTCCTTCATGGACCCTGAACGCCAGCGCACCTGGTCCCCATGTACTCTGGGGCTGTCCTGTGACGCCTTGGCCCACAGACATGGAACTTGATTTCGTGTGGGAGCAACGGCTGCAAGGCTCGGATGCCAACCGTAGCACCATCCATTGGGCACATGCTCCAGACAATGACCCCTCCGAGGCCGCCAAGCTTTTGGTGGAATCCCAGCTGGCAGGATGGCTCGATGACACGGGTTGGATGTCCGTAGGCCAAACCGGCAGCCAGGACCCCCTGAAGCTTGGTGCCCCGCAAATGACTTCTTGGGAGGCACCTCCGACCTGTCATCAATGGGGGCAGCCTTTCCAGCTTGAAGGCCAACTGACCTTTTCCGATTCAGGACAATGGACCGCAGAGTTGAGCGACCGTGACGGACGCTCCTCTGCCTTGGTCGACACCGCCTTGACGGTGCATGGAGAAAGTCGCATTTGCTTGGGCGTCCAAGTGAATCGCACCTCGAGCCATGACAACGATTGGCGCTTTGGGTGGTCTCCATCTGAACCTGTGGAACATGAGGGGTCCAACGAACCAAGAGTGACGACGCTCACCCTCGTTGAACCCGATATTGTGGAGGCATTTTGGGACGACGATGTGAGCGGCAACATGGCGCATGCCACATGGAATGCTCCCAGTCAAGATTCTCCCCAACCCACATGGGCCGACATGGATCTGACCCAGCCTGGCACACAGGTACCACTCATTGACCTTCCCACCATCTGCGACAACATGACCCGATGGGCATTGCCTGCTGAAGTCCCCATGGGCTCCTTTTCTAGCTTGAACCTGGGTTCGGAGACCTACAACGTATGGCGGGATGGCGCTTCGAAATTGACTGGGCAGGACCTGGCCTTCACTGAAATCATGGCCGATCCTACCCCAGCGCTGCACGCACCAGAAACCCACTACCTAGAAGTATTGAACGTTTCTCCCTGGGCATTTGATCCCACCCGACTTTTCCTCGAGGACCAAGGCGAATGGCACGGCCTCTTGGTCGCAGAAAGCCCAAACAACACCCTGGTTTTGCCGGGGCAACATTGGCTGATTGTGCAAGACCTCGACCCTTGGACCGATAGCCTCGCATCGTCTGCCATCGTGGTCAAGGCTTCAGGATGGTCAGGGCTCCGAGACGATGGTGAAACGGTCCAATTGCGCAGCGCGGATGGCCTGGTGCTCGAAACGTTGAGCTACGATGAGGCCTGGTGGACAGCCCAAGACGGCATCAGCCTGTCGAGCCGCTGGCCCATAGCATGCGACCACCCCTCGGTTTGGCAACCAGACCCCGAAGGTGCATCCCCGGGAAGGGCTCCCATGTTCAACCTTACGCTGCCCTCGCAAAACCGCCATACAACCATCCGCTTGCATCCCTCGGGGAAGCTCGAGGTATCTCCAGTGGAGCCATGGGATTCAAGGTTGCCGCCCATGCTTTCTTGTGAGGGTTCCGAGGGGGTGCAATGGGCCCAAATGGAGCTTTTGAACCCCATGGAAAATGAACAATGGTGGAGATCGGATATCGATTTGGAAGCCCATGGTCATTTTCGACTGCAGTTGGACTCCATTCCCCTTTGCCTGCACCGCGACCAATGGGGAAACCTCGATTCCGTCTGGCAGGCGCGACGCCCCCCTCGACCCGGGGACATCCGTCTGTCGGAGATTCTTCCCAAACATCACCCTGTTGCAGACGCCGAATTTGTAGAATGGGTCAACGCCAGCCTAGATACTTTGTCTTGGGCCAATGGGGAATGGGCGCCCGGGCAATGCTTGGTCCAGGCCACTGCATCCTTCCAACAATTTGCAAATGGGTGGGGGGCGACATCGGAGGCCTCCGGAGCGACAGCATTGTGGGAAATCGTGGACGATTTGGGACTTACCAATGCCTCAGGTTCAGCCACACTGGTTGGCAATTGGGGAGAAGATTTGGCCCATGTTCAATACCATGAATGTGGATTCTCTAACCCCACAGATTTGGAAAATGGACGAAGCATGGTGCTTTCTGGAACGGTCCTCCAAGACGATTCCATCGCGGTCTCTTCAGGGACAAATGCTTGGTCCTCATCTTCTTCTGAATGGGGAATGTCGCCTGGTTGGTTGGAAGAATCTCTTCCTGAGATTCAGCCAATGGGCCCCTTGACCAACCCTCAATTTGGTGTGTGGGAGGAACACTGGGCGATGACGGTTCCACGAGGTTGGGCCTTGGATTTGTGGAAAGCTGAAAACTGGGAGCCAGAAACGTCGTGGGACTTGGTTTGGCTCCAAGGCACTTTGATGGCGCGAAGCGCCATCACCGTTGCCAACGGACCTCACCCCCCCCAGCATGCCAGCAAAGTCCGTCTTTCGTTTCCCGAGGACATGGACGAGGCCTTGTTCAACCCCAATGCCAGTTCCTCTGCGCAGTGGAATGAATGCCTCTTTGAACCCCTGCCAAGCCAAGCCCCTTTTCTCGAAATCAAGGCCTTTGGGGGAGACGTGGTGTCAACGGATTGGCATTGGAGTTCCTCCGCAGATGCCCAAGCTGGGGATTTCGACCCCATCGGTGAGGTCGGTTGGTGGGTCCCCATCGACTCCCTTCTTTGTTTGGCAACGTGTCCGGGGAGGGTGAAGGATGGAGGCGGTCTATGTGTTCCTGCCCATCTGCCCAGCCTTCATGGAGATCGCACCCTCTCCTTGTTCGTTCCTCAACAAGACTTGATCCGGGCCCAAATTTCAAAGGACATGCACAGTCCGTGGGTGATGTCCACAGAAGGCGTGTCGTTGATGCGGGTGCCCCACTCGTCCCATTGGACGAGTAGCCCTTCCCATATGCAGGCCTCGCCTGGAAAGCCCAACCATGATGGGGTAAATTTCATGTCGACCCACAACAAAAGGCTCGAGTGCAGGCCTCGCACCCTGCAGCCTGGGGGCGTTCATGGGTGGGACGCCACGACCATCACTTGGACGCCCCCATCACTCGAGGATTCATTCCACATCGAGTGCCGCATTCTGTCTCTTGGGAGGCCTGATTGCGTACAATCACAGCATGTCGATTTCTGGAAGGGTCCTTGGTCGTGGTCGTGGCGGGGTGAGCAAAGCAATGAATCGCCCGCAGGACCGGGCACCTATGTGGTGGTGGTCCAATGGGAAAGCACGGAGGGACGCCGGGGCGTGGACAAATGTCTGGTGGCGGTTGGGCCTCCATAGCGGGAAATGCCCGACATTCGAAGGATGTTGGAAGGTCTCCCTTTCGAGCCTTGGGGCTCTCCTGAAATTCGTCCTCTTGCCCTGGGAGTCTTCACCTTGTTGGGGGTTTGGGCGTTGCAAGCTGGGTTTGAAAGAGAAGCAACACGCTGGAAATGGTCTTGGCAAAACCCGCGGAAGCTTACCCTTCGAAATGCCGCAGAAACGCCGCGTACGTTGGGGGTGCTTTTGAGCCATGTCGTTGCAAGCACAGGCTTGGCTTCAGGGCTTACCTGGCTTCCGGTAGGATGGGACACGCAAAGAATGCTGGCTTATGCCGCCCTTTGGATGGTGGGGGGGCAGGCGATGAAGTGGGGGGGGGCACGTTTGGCTTTTGACGATCGGGACTTGGCGAGCACCATGTCTGAAATGAACCGCCATGGGAACACTTGGACGGCACTTGCTTTGGGAACCTGGAGCGTCATCGCCGCCATCCAACCCACCCTTTCGCATGGATCTTGGTCCGAATGGATCGCTTCAGGCATCTTCATTCTTGCCATGACCGTCCAAGCCATTAGGACCTCCACATTGCTTCCAAAAGCTGGGAGAAACCGCCTTTTTGGAATCTTGTATCTTTGCATCCTCGAATGGGGGTGGGTGGCTCTTTGGTCAACTTGGAGCATTGCCCCCCTCCTGAAAGGACACTGAACTGCACCAACCATGGCCCAAAAGATCAAAACCATCCTGATCTCACAGCCCAAGCCATCCACAGAGAAGTCCCCGTACTTCGACTTGGCTGAGAGGCAGAAAATCACGATTGACTTCCGCCCCTTCATTCACGTGGAAGGCATGGAAGCGCAAGATTTTAGGCAACAGCGGGTCGATCTCGCTGAGCACACGGCGGTCATTTTGACAAGCCGTTTGGCAGTGGACCACTACTTCAGAATGGCGAAAGAACTTCGGTTCGAAGTGCCTGATTCCATGAAGTACTTCTGCATCTCCGAGAGCACAGCGTACTACCTGCAGAAATACGTCCAGTACAGGAAACGAAAGATTTTTCATGGAACCATCAAGTTCGACGAGCTTCTTGTGTTGATGAAAAAGCACAAGGGCGAAAAGTTCTTGTTGCCTTGCTCGGATCTTTTGAAGGACAGCATTCCGAATGCCTTGGATACCGCAGGCTTCGACTACTCGAGGGCCGTGATGTACCGAACGGTATGCTCCGACTTGAGCGATTTGAGCGATGTCAAATACGACATCCTCGTGTTCTTTAGCCCCAGTGGCATTGAATCGCTGTTCAAGAATTTCCCCGACTTTGAGCAAGGGCAAACACGCATCGCGGTGTTTGGACCGACCACCGCCAAGGCAGCCGAAAAAGCCGGGTTGCGCATCGACATCCATGCACCGACCGCGAAAGCGCCGTCCATGTCCATGGCCATCGATCAATACATCAAAAGCTGAGTGCACACGCTCTCCAAGCGTGAGCGGCTCAAGTCGAAGTCTTTGATGGACCTCACGTTCAAGGAGGGCGTCAAAATCAAAGCATTCCCTGTTTTCGCGCGGGCCACTCCAGCAGAACTGTCCCACGATGTTCCTTTTCAAGCGGCCTTTTCTGTGGGAAAGCGGCGCTTTCGTCGCGCTGTGGACCGCAACCGCATCAAGCGCCTGTTGCGAGAGGCATGGCGTGTCGAAAAGTCGGAACTCGCCAAAAATTGGAAACCGGGGGCTACGCAATGGGCCGTCGTGTTCATCTTTGTGGGAAAGGACATCCCTTCGTTCTCCGAATGCCAACTGCTTTTGCGACGACTTTCTCTGAAGCTGTCACAGGCCATGAACGAGCTTGAAGGCAGCGCCTGAACCCACCTAACACCTGACCCATGCGTCGAATTTTGTTTTGGATGGCCCTGCCCTTGGGAATGGTCATGATGACGGCTGCGGCCCTTTCCAAAGACGATTACTTCGAGATGTCAAAGCAGCTCGAAATCATGCAATCGGCCTTCCGAGAACTCAACCTGTTTTACGTCGATGAACTCGCGCCAGGGGAACTCATGGAAACTGGTATCAAAGCGATGTTGGCCGACCTCGACCCCTACACACGCTACTTCCCGGAGTCACGCATGGAGGACGCGCGGTTCATGCAAACGGGAGAATACGGTGGCGTGGGGGCAAGCATCGAACGCAGGGCAGGACAAACGGTCATTGTCAACCTCTTGGAGGGAGAGCCAGCAGACGAAGCTGGGATCCGACTTGGAGATGTCCTTGTCGAAGTCGACGGACGGGACGTCCGTGAATTGGGGACCGAGCAGATCGGCGACCTTCTTCAAGGGGCCACCGGCACAGATGTCTCCGTGGGGATGAGGCGGCCGGGACAGGCAGCACCACTTGCGTTCGATTTGACCAGAAGAAAGGTCAAAGTGCCAGACGTTCCCTACCAAGGCATGATTTCAGACCGCACCGGTTACTTGGCCCTGAATTCCTTCACCAAAACCGCCCATGCCAACGTGCGCAAGGCCTTGCTGAACCTGACGGACTCTCTTGGGGCAAAAAACGTTGTCATCGACCTGAGAGGCAACGGTGGAGGGTTGCTGAGGGAAGCCATCGCGATCGTGAATTTGTTTGTGGGAAAAGGGCAAGAGGTGGTGAGCACCAAAGGAAAGCGACCAGATTGGAACAAATCTTACAAGACGCGCGGAAGTGCGCTTCGGCCCAACCTGCCCTTGGCCATTCTGGTGGATGGCAAGTCCGCCTCGGCCTCTGAAATTGTGGCTGGTACACTTCAGGATTTGGACCGTGCCGTGGTAGTGGGGGAAGAGTCGTTTGGCAAGGGCCTGGTGCAACAGACTAAAAAACTCGCCTATGGCACCCGCATGAAGGTGACAGTCGCCAAGTACTACACCCCAAGTGGGCGTTGTGTGCAACGGTTGGACTACAGCCACCGTGACGGAGAAGGCGATGTCCATGCCATGGCTGATTCTGCCTTGAAGACCTTTGCCACCCGCAATGGAAGAGAGGTGTTGGAAGGTCGAGGGGTCCTGCCCGACGTTGAGGTTCCTGCCCTAGAACTCTCCTACGTTTTGGATGGATTGCTGGAACAGCACGTTCTGTTTGATTTCGCAGTTCAAAAACGCGACGCACTCGTCGCACCTGACAGCGCCTCAAAATTTGGCTTGACCGACGAGGTGTGGCGTGAGTTTGTGGAGTACGTATCGTCCTTGGAAGACATCCCCTACGCCTCAAGCACCTTCAAAGCCTTTGCTGCGTTGGAAGAAACGGCGCAAAAGGAACGCTTGGCCCAAGACAATGTCAAAGCCCTTGACCTCCTGAAGGAAGGGCTCCAGGCCAACATCGCAGCGGATCTCTCGCGTTACGAAGCCTCCATTCGAAAGGCCCTCGAGCAAGAGTTGGTGATTCATCTTTACAATGCATCTGGGCGCTACCAACACGGGCTGATGGTCGATCCTGTCTCCCTCCGAGCCGTCGCTTTGCTCGAATCCGATGAGGCCACACGTATCCTTGAAGGCCCGCTGAATCCGTGATGGATTGGCCTCGAATCTTTCGAGGGAGTTCATTGGGTTGGGCCCTGCTCATATGGGGCACACCTTGGTCCCATGCGGCAATGTCGATTGGCGTGGCTTGGACCGGGGTTGTGGCCATCAAAACATGCATCCGTCAGCCCTCCAAGAGGCACCTGCCTCGTCCCCTGATATGGCTGGGGCTCCTGTTGTTGTGGCTCACGGCGAGCTTGGCATGGACCGAAGACATGACATGGGGGTTGCGGATATTGGGCCTGCAATGGCCCCTGTGGGTGCTCTTGGCCGCCTGGCATGTAATGCCTTTGGGCACAGATGACGGCCAAACCGCCCGTCGGTGGGTCATGGGCAGCGCGATGCTGGCGATGGCTGGAGCATTGGCATGGGGCAGCATCCAATGGCTTCAGGGGCAACCATTGGAGGGGCGAGGGTGGTCGCCATGGATGTCGCACATCCGTCTTTCGCTTCTTGCTGCGCTGGCCATGGGCTGGAATGCCAAGGAGAGCTCGGGCAAAGCACTCGGCCTTTTTGCCCTGATTTGGGGAGGATTTACGCTGGCCACAGGATCCCTGACCAGTGTCCTTTTGGTGCCTCTGACCATTGGTTGGGTGTTGCTTCAACGGGTGGCCCCACACCATCGGCCCATCCTGCTGTCCATTGGCCTTGTGGGGACGTTGGTGGTGGCGGTGGGCATGGGCAATTGGCTTCGGCCCGTGCCCCTCCCACAAGAGGCTTTCCCGTCCCACACCGAATGGGGCAACGCCTTTGTCCATCGCCCCGACCGCGTGCTCTCTGAAGGAGGTCATCGCCTACATATTTTGATGTGCCAGCAAGAGTGGGAGGAGGCTTGGAGCCAAGTCAGCCAGAAACCGCTCGATGAACAGAATGACGCCGGCTATACCATTCGGCCAAGGTTGTGGCGGTATTTGACCTCCAAAGGATGGCCCAAAGACGGAGAACACATCGTTCAATTGCGCCCAAGCGAAGTGAAGGCCATCGAACAAGGGGCCACCAACGTACAACCACGCAGTGGGCTGGCCCAAAGGCTGCATGCCTTCCGCTGGGAATATGAAACGTGGAAGGACGGAGGCAATCCCTCAGGACACAGTCTGTTTCAGCGTTTCGAGCATTGGAGGGCAGGGTGGCATGGCTGGAACGAATCCCTTCTATGGGGCCATGGCATTGGGGATGCCGAAGCGGCGATCCAACGCAGTTACTTGGCACTTGAAACCCCACTGTCAGAAACGTTTCGCCACCGCCCGCACATGCAGTACCTCACCTTGGGGATGACTGGAGGCTGCATGGCACTAGCGTTGTGGCTTGCCTTCGCCTCGAGTTGGTTGTGGCGCTTCAGGCGTCATGCGGTGGCCCAATGGGCGTGGCTATTGGTATCCCTCAGTTTTCTCTTTGAGGACACCCTAGAGACCCAAGCGGGCGTCGCCCTCGTGGGGTTGGCTTTCGCCCTCGGCAGTCGCTCTTTCTCATCAGGAGCGCGTCACTCCGGCAACAGGAACTGACGCATCGCGTCCAGGACCTCCTGCTCCTCAATCTGAAGCCCACCCTCCCCATCCAATGCCGATGTGGCCAAAATGCGAGCCTTGCCCAACGGCGCCCAGCGCGCCGCCCAAAAAGGTGCCTCGTCTCTGTAGAGGCCCACAACTGGTGTGCCCAACGCCGAGGCCATGTGCAAAGGGCCTGTGCTGGAGGCCACCACCACATCTGCATGGCCAAGTTCAGCCAGGAGCTCAGAAAGGTTCCATTTGCCGACCGCATCGACCAAGCTCGAGGACAAGGGCAAGCTGGCAAGCCAGTCTTCCAATGGAGGACGTTCACTCAACGTTCCTGTGACCACCACTCGCCAGCCGTCTGCCAAAAGCAATGTGGTGAGTGCCTGGAACCGAGACACGGACCATCCGTTGGCAGACCCATGGTTCCCCGGATGCAACAAGGCTGTGGGCGCCTCAGTGCCTTCTTGCCGGCGTGGGACAGGAGATGACCAACCCACCAAAGACGGCCAATCGCTCGGTTCAGGGAAGCGCCAGGCTGCAGGAACGGCGAGTCCATGGAGCAGCCTCAATCCCTGCAGCGTCTCATGCACGGGACGCCATCTGCGGCTGTGCCACATTCGGACATTGGCATGCCAAAGCCCCGACCACCTGCGCCCTGTGGCCACGCGGACTGGAACGCCGCATTTTGCAGCAGCGGCCATCAATGACGGCTCTGGAAAAGCGAACACAACCGCATCCAGGTTTCGCAGCCAGGACAGGGAGGTCTCGTCGTTTTCCGGAGACCATGTTTGGACTTCGTCTACGTATTGAGACATGCCTGCCAACTCGCTCGCATAGGGCCGACACACCCACACGACTTCGATGTCGGGTTGATGCCATTTCAAGGCCCCGGCCAAGGGCAGAGTCAAAACATTGTCCCCCAAGCCATCGGTGCGTACCACAGCCACACGCTTCCATGGCCTGCCTCGATGCAAGGCCGACACTTGCCGCCATTTCCAAAAAGCGGCCAAAGCACTCCATCGAGCAATGTCCCATCCAGTGCGTCCATCCCTCCATCCAGATTGGGCCAAAAACTGCTTCGTCCACTGGAACGTCGCCCGAGCCCAAGGTTTGATCCAAGAGCTCGTTGACCCCTTGAGCACGGCATCTTTGGCCCCAAGCATTGAAAATTGTGCCAGCTGCCTCCAATGGTCGGGACGACGGGCATAACTGAAGTGCAGCAAATCCGAAGTCATTGGCACCACCCGTCCACCATCGTTGGGGAGCCACTCCTCATGGAGCACAACCCCTGGAGCAGAGGTTCGCCATGCCCCAGTCCCTTTTCTCCAAAGTCTGATTTTTCGATCGGGGTACCAGCCGCTGTGGTGCACCCATTGTCCGCAGTAGGACGTTTTCCGTGGCATGGACCAAGCCACCTCATGTTCCTTCAATGTCGACATGCCTTCCTTCCACTGCTGGATTTCCATTTGCAGCTCTGTCCCTAAGGCTTCGTCGGCATCAAGGCTCAGGACGAAAGGATGGGACCCCTGTTGGGCGGCCCAGTTTTTTTGGTCTGCATAAGAAGTGAAGGGACGGGAGAGAACCCTGGCTCCACTGGACAAAGCCAAATCCTGGGTGCCGTCGGTGGAACCCGAATCCACCACCACAACTTCATCCACAAGGCCCACAAGGGAAGCCAAGCACCTTGGAAGGTTCTTGGCTTCATTGTGGGCGATGATGACTGCACTCAGCACATTGGCGAAGGTAGTCGGGAACGGGGGTTTTTGTGGAAAACCTCTCGACCTGCTCGAAGGGGTGATGGCGTAATTTTGAGTCTATGAACGTGTTGCTAATCGGCTCAGGAGGTAGAGAACATGCCATCGCATGGAAATTGCTGCAGAGTTCCTTCCTTACCCAATTGTTTGTCGCACCAGGCAATGCGGGGACAGCGGAGTTGGCCACCAACGTCAAGGTGGATGTCAACAACCACAACGCGGTCAGCCGCGCCATCAAAAAACACGACATTGGTCTTGTGGTGGTCGGGCCTGAAGCGCCTTTGGTAAATGGGTTGGTGGACCACTTGCAAGATTGCGGGAAGCACCCAGAATTGGTGGTCGTTGGGCCTCGGGCAGCAGGCGCCCAACTTGAAGGCAGCAAATCCTTCGCAAAGGAGTTCATGAAGCGCCACAACATCCCAACAGCGGCTTACGGGGCATTCGACGGGGACCAGGCAGAAGAAGCCGTGGCTTTCCTGTCCAAAATGAAAGCCCCTTACGTGCTGAAGGCCGATGGTCTTGCCGCCGGGAAAGGCGTCATCATCACTGAAGACATCTCAGAAGCCGAGTCCGTGGTGAGGGACATGTTGTCTGGTTCTTCCTTTGGCGATGCCGGAAGGCGTGTGGTCATTGAGCAATTCATGGATGGCATCGAGTGCAGCATGTTCGTCGTGACCGATGGCAAGGCCTATCACCTTTTGCCATCCGCCAAGGACTACAAGCGCATGGGCGAAGGAGACACTGGCCCCAATACGGGCGGCATGGGGGCAGTCAGCCCGGTGCCTTTTATGGATGCTGAGTTTCACGAAAAGGCGATCAACCAAATCATCATCCCCACGGTCAAAGGCCTTGCCGCGGACGGCATCCCTTACAATGGGTTCATTTTCTTTGGCTTGATGAAAGTGGGAGGCGACCCCTACGTGGTGGAGTACAATTGCCGTTTGGGCGATCCTGAAACCGAAGTGATCGTGCCCCGCATCCAGTCGGATTTGCTGCATTTGTTCGAGAACATGGGGGCGGGGTTGCTGAGTGAATACCACCTGCAAATCGACCCCAAGACCTGTTCCACGGTGGTGCTGGTGTCAGAAGGCTATCCGGGAAAATATGCCAAAGGCAAGTCCATCACTGTTCCCGAACGAATGGAAAAGGACACCCTGCTCTTCCACAGTGGCACCGGCACTTCAAGAGGAAATACAGTGACTTCAGGGGGTCGTGTGTTGGCGTGTTCTGCCTTGGCAGCGACACCAGAGAATGCACTCAAAAAGAGCTATGCTTTGGCCGACGCTGTGTCTTTTGCAGGCAAAGCTTACCGCAAGGACATCGGCCAAGACATCCTCTAATCGGCTTCCCTCACATCAAAGTCCCGTCCTTCTCGGCACGGGCATTGTACTTGGACTGAAGGCGAAGCCAAAAGACAAGGCCAGCTCCTCCCAAAGCAATCACTCCCCAATTCGCTCCGTCGCTGATGGGCAGCAGCAAAGTCTGAAAGGTCCATTCGGTGAATTGAGCCACAGGGGTGATGATGTCTTGTGTGTTCATGGCGGGGGTTTGCGC